>OLSK01000963.1_pt1 | contig 23282 bp, 20 predicted proteins | sample 1672781 | NCBI WGS metagenome assembly OLSK01 (sample SAMEA3136723, study PRJEB25190) | human gut metagenome | biome: human gut; feature: human-associated habitat; material: faeces | place: Austria | collected 2013 | reverse complement strand
TGTCAATCTCGCCGGCAAAGACCCCGCAGCCGCGCCACACCATCGATCCCGACAGCACGGCATCCTTCAGTATTCTCGACGTGCCCTCGCAGGGCGCCCAGGCGCCCGCGCCCACACGTCGCCCCAATCTGACTCGCGAGGAAGATGCAGGACGTCGCTCTCCGCTCGGCCCCATCCTTATCGCCTTCATGGCCGGCGTTATCGCATGCTCGGTAATTGGAAACGTCTGGAGTCATGTCGAACAACAGCGAAAAGACGCCGCCAAGGTCGAGATGTCTGTCGAGCAATCGCTCGGTCGTACGCGCTCGGTGCATGTGTCGGTCGAGGTCAAGGACGGCGCGACGTGGGACACCGCGCGCGGCGACAGCCAAATGCTCATCCACATCGTGGGGCGCACGCTCAAAGGGCAGACGATTGACGAGTATCAATACGTCAATTCCGCTGGTGACGGCATCGAGCTCAAGCCTGGCGACTACGAGCTCACGGTCGATGAACCGCCCGTCGCCACCGACGGCACGCGCTTCCGCGCCTCAAAGCGCATGGTTCCCGTGAACTTTAACTCACAGGCGCCCGACACGGTCGACACCACACCGCAGGGCGGGTTCGACCTTTACGTAGATACCCAGTAGGCGCTCGCCGCTCATTCCGCTATGGCTACTCAATAATCGCCTGCCGTCCCGTCCCACCGCCAAGAGTGGGACAATAGCCCTCGACACTATTGTTTACTTTTGGAGGAAGTAGCATGTCTACCGTCACTACCATCAAGCGCGGCGGCCTCACCGCGGCCATCGATTCCATGGGCGCCCAGCTCACGAGCCTTGCGCGCATCGTGCGGGGTGTCGGCATTGGTGCGGACCTGGAGGCGGCGATACTTGTCAGCCCAGCCCATGATGCGGCCGAACTCGCCTGCGATGGTGGCGTCAACGGTGGGGATGATGCCGTCGTAGATCTTACCGGTGGAGCCGTCAATGGAGATGTAGTCGCCCTCGTGGTAGACCTTGCCTGCCAGCTCGAACTTCTTGTTCTCCTCGTCCATCTTTATCTCGCCGCAGCCGGAGACGCAGCACTTGCCCATGCCGCGGGCGACAACTGCCGCGTGGCTGGTCATACCGCCGCGAACGGTCAGGATGCCCTGTGCAGCCTTCATGCCCTCGATATCCTCGGGGCTGGTCTCGAGACGAACCAGAACGACCTTTTCCTTGCGCTCGTGCCAGGCTTTTGCGTCCTCAGCGGAGAAGACGATCTTGCCGCAGGCTGCGCCGGGGGATGCGCCGAGACCCTTGCCGATAGGAGTTGCGGCCTTGAGGGCGGCAGTGTCGAACTGCGGGTGGAGCAGAGTGTCGAGGTTTCTCGGGTCGATCATCAGAACGGCCTTCTTCTCGTCGATCATGCCCTCGTCAACGAGGTCGCACGCGATCTTGAGAGCCGCCTGAGCGGTACGCTTGCCGTTGCGGCACTGGAGCATGTAGAGCTTGCCGTTCTCGACGGTGAACTCCATGTCCTGCATGTCGCGGTAGTGCTCCTCAAGGATGTTGCAGACCTTGACGAAGTCGGCATATGCCTCGGGGAACTGCTCTGCCATCTGGGCGATGGGCATCGGGGTGCGGACGCCGGCGACGACGTCTTCGCCCTGTGCGTTGACGAGGAACTCGCCCATCAGCTTCTTCTCGCCGGTTGCGGGGTCACGGGTGAAAGCGACGCCGGTGCCGGAATTCTCGTTCAGGTTGCCGAATACCATGGGCATGACGTTGACTGCAGTACCCCAAGAGTAGGGGATGTCATTGTCACGACGGTAGACGTTTGCTCTGGGGTTGTCCCAAGAACGGAAAACGGCACGGATGGCTTCGTAAAGCTGAACCTTCGGGTCGGAGGGGAAGTCCTCGCCGATCTGCTTCTTGTACTCAGCCTTGAACTGCTCTGCGAGCTTCTTGAGGTCTGCAGCGCCAAGCTCATGGTCGGTCTTGACACCCTTGGCTTCCTTCATCTCGTCGATGAGCTGCTCGAAGTATTTCTTGCCGACTTCCATAACGACGTCGGAGAACATCTGGATGAAGCGGCGGTAGGAGTCGTAAACAAAGCGCTCGAACTGAGGATCGGGGTTGCCTGCGATCATTGCAGCAACGACATCGTCGTTAAGACCCAGATTCAGGATGGTATCCATCATACCGGGCATGGAAGCGCGTGCGCCGGAGCGGACGGAAACGAGCAGGGGGTTGGTGAGATCGCCAAACTTCTTGCCGTTGATCTGCTCCATGACCTCGACGTTCTTCATGATCTCAGCCATGATCTCGTCGTTGATCTTGCGGCCATCCTCATAGTACTGGGTGCAGGCTTCGGTGGTGATGGTGAAGCCCTGAGGCACAGGCAGACCTATGTTGGACATCTCTGCAAGGTTTGCACCCTTGCCGCCAAGCAGCTCGCGCATGTTGGCATTGCCTTCGGAAAACAGATACACATACTTTTTGCTCATTGTTTTCTTCCTTTCTATAATAAATAAGATTAGATAAGATCGCTGCGGAAAAGCGTCAAAAAAACGACTCTTCGCCATGTGTTAGAATATCACAATTTTGGGCAAATAATCAATGCATTTTACCTACAAATCCGCGCCTATTATGGATGATATTTCGTCCGAAATTTTTGCAAAACCAACAATATCTACTGTTTCTCCGCGAATTTTTGTATCAAATCCGCAATTTACCAGAACGTGGGCGGCGTTTTCCTTGTCCAAAACGCCCAACTGCGAGCTGAGCGCGTTCACAAGCGTCTTGCGCCGCTGGTTGAATGCCGCGCGGATAACGCGGAACATCAGCTTCTCGTCGCCCACCTCGACCGGCGGCTTTTCGCGGCGGCGCAGGCGTATCACGCTTGACGTCACCTTCGGCTGCGGGACGAAACAGCTCGGCGGCACGTCGAACAGCAGCTCCGGCTCCGCGTACCACTGCACGAAGATTCCGAACGCGCCGTAATCCGCCGTTCCCGCCGGAGCGCATATGCGCCGCGCGACCTCGCGCTGTATCATCACGGTGATGCTGTCAAAGCAACCCGCCTCGATGAAAGCCGTCAGCAGCGGAGTTGTGACATTATACGGCAGATTTGCGCACACGACCGGACGCAGCCCGCCGAGATGCTCGCGCACCAGCTCCGGAAGGTTCTGCTTCAGTACGTCGCCGAATATGATCTCGACATTATCACAGCCCGCGAGCGTCTCTGCAAGCACCGGCTTCAGGCTCTTGTCAAGCTCTACGCACAGCACCTTGCCCGCGCGCTTTGACAGCTGTTCGGTCAGGCAGCCGACGCCGGGACCTACCTCCAGTACGCCGGTATTCTCATCCAGCAGCGCGCCCTCGGCGATATCCTCCGGAACCCAGCCTGCGGTCAGGAAGTTCTGCCCCATGGATTTCGAGAACCGGAAGCCGTGCCGCGAGAGCAGCGCGCGTATCTCGTTTATATCCGTCAGATTCATGCGCTCAGCCCCGCGTAGATTTGATATACCGCAGCCACTGTCCGGACAGGCACAGGATTATCAGCACAAGACCGCAGATCTTTGTGAATACGTAGGTCTCCACCGCAAAGATAAGTATGCCCAGTGCGAGCAGACATATAAGCGTCCAGATTATCGCCGAGACGAGATATTTTGTGTTTCCGCCTTTCATTTGCAGCCCCCCGCTATATTTTTGATTTTGAGTATCTTCTCATAGGCCTGACGCGCCGGATCATGACCGGCATCATCGATAAGGACGTTGCCGCGGTACCGGTAGCCGGACTCGCGCAGCAGCCGCTGCATGGCCTTGTTCTTCCGGTGTGTATCGACACGGATGCATCGCAGGCCGAAGCCCTCGGCCGCCTGCCGCTCGACGCATTTCATCATGAATTCCGACATCCCGCTGCCGCGGTATTTCGCCGATACGGCGGAGCGGTGCAGCACGCAATAGGGCATGTCGGCAGTCCACTTGCCGTCCGTTATCTTCGCGTAGTTCTCTTGCTCAAGCGTACTGAGCACGAAGACCGCCGCGACCTCGCTGCCATGCGTCACGGCAAAGCACTCCCCTCTCGCCATATCCGCGAGAAAGACCTGCTCATTCGGGTATTCTCCCTGCCACTGATCCACGTGGAAGCGCTTCAGGCTGCGCCGCGCATCCTCGACGATGCGCATGATATCCGGCATATCGTCCAGCGTTGCAGGGCGGTAATCAAGCTTTTCGGTGAGCTTGATTCGGCTCGCGTCCTTCTTTATCTCTTCGAGAAGTTTTCGGTCGGTATCATCCGCGGGCGTGAACTTTTCAAACATGTCCGGCCGCTTGTTCATGGTGCGCTCAAGCTGCTTCTTGCGCCGCCAGAGCTCCACCTTCGCATGGTCGCCGTTTATCAGCACCTCCGGCACCGCGCGCCCTTCCCACACCTCCGGCCGCGTGTACTGCGGGTATTCGAGCAGCCCGTCCCAATGGCTCTCGCCGGTGTAGCACTGCTCATCGGCAAGCACCCCCGGCACTAGGCGGCACACGGAATCGGCCACGGCCATCGCCGCGATCTCTCCGCCGGTCAGAACAAAGTCGCCCAGCGATATCTCCTCGTCAACGCACTCCTCGATGAAGCGCTCGTCTATGCCCTCATAATGTCCGCAGACGAGAACTAGATGGTCATAGTCATTTCTGAGCCGCTTCGCGGTCTCCTGTGTGTAGGGTTTGCCTTGCGGGGACATATAAATAACGCGGCTGTGCAGTCCGCCAGCGGTTGACATAATATTTTCAAGGCAGGATTTCAGCGGCTGCGCCATCATCACGCAGCCCCAGCCGCCGCCGTAGGGATAGTCGTCCACCTGGCATTGCTTGTTCTCTGTAAAATCACGTATTTGTACGCAATTTATCTCTATTATGCCCTTTTTGGCCGCCCTGCCTATAATACTCTCATGTAAAACGGCGTTCACCGTATCGGGGAAAAGAGTCATTATATCTATGCGCATGGTCTTTACATCCCCTCTATGAGCCTGACGGTGATGACTCCGTTCTCAGCATCGGTTGACATAATAAATTCAGGTACTGCCGGAATAAGGTGCTCCGTCTCGCCCTTGACGACATAGATATTCGACGCGGGGCGCTCCAGAACGTCCACAAGCTTTCCGATCTCGGCGCCGTCCTCAGTCACGACGGAAGCGCCGATAATGTCGCTTATGAAGAACGCGCCCTTGGGCAGCTTCGCGTCCGCGCGCAGTATCGATATCTCGCGCCCCTTGAAGGTCATCGCGGCGTTCACATCGTCCACGCCCTCAAGCTTGGCGATGAGAAAGCCCTTGTGGACAAACGCGGACTCGATCTTTATTTCGCGCTCGCCGATGAACACTCGCTTGAAGCTGCGCAGGAATTCCGCGCTGTCAAGCCAGACCTCGATTTTCACCTCGCCGCGCACTCCGTGCGTGTTGACGATGCGTCCGGCCTCAATGTACTGTTTTTTATCCATATCAAAAATGCGGCTTTGCCGCCCTCCATGTTTGTAACACTTAATTATAGCATGACTCGGCCGCCTTGCCAAGTTTTATTTCTGTTTCCAGTGAATCTCTACGACAATATGAAACGCCGGTGTTTTTTTCAAACACCGGCGTCCCGACAAAAGCTATGATCTGCGATGGTTACTGTTTTTTGGGAGGAGTATTAAGGAGACTTGCTATAATGCCGACCACGTTAAAAGCGATAATCATAATGAATCCAGAGGTATAGCTGCCGCTGGCGTCAAAGAGGTATCCGGCGAGCGTGGGGGAAATCGACGAGCAAATCGTAATAATGGGGAAGAGAGTACCGAAAAGACTGCTATATATTTTTGCGCCGTAGTAGCTTGAGAATACCACAGGCATACACACGAAGGACGCGCCGAAGCCGATACCTGTGCACACGGCGTAGAGCACCATGCCGACGGTGCCGGTGGCGGTCATCAGGAATATTGAGCCCATGAGAAGCACTACCAGAGAGCCGGCCCAGACAAATCTGGCGGGCATACGGTTGCAAAGCTCACCGCCGAGAAGTCGCCCCACAATGCTCGTTGCAGTCACAAGACTTATTGAGAAGGCCGCAGCGGAGGCGGGGATTCCGTGGTCGCCGAGGCAGGCTATTCCGTGGCTGATTAGCATCATGTAGGGGATGTATAGACCGATTGCCGCAGCAAGTGTCAGCCAGCATCTCGAATTCGTAAGAGCCTCCTTGACCGTCCAGTCATCCTTGGTGCTGTATGGTATATACTTTGAGGCCTTTTTACCGGGCTTTGCCATGCTTTCTGCGACATCGCTGCTCCCGTCGGGAATCTGTCCGATGTCGGCAGGCTTATTTTTAATAAGAATAAGGTCGATAAGAAGCGCAACCAGAGCCGCGCCCGCCACAACCAGCCAACAGTTATTCCATTTTCCGGTACCGGAGAGAACCTTTGTCAGTAGGGGTGCCGCCACAAAGCCACCGAAGCCGGAGGCAGTTAGCGTAATGGCCATAGCACGTGAGCGCTTTCTGTCAAACCACTGGGTAACCGTGGTCTGAACCGGAACGACCGTACCGAAGCCCACGCCCACACCTGCAATAACGCCGAAAGTCAACAGAAAGAGCCACTGAGACTTGACCACATAACCCATCAAAATTGCAGAAACTAAAATAAGAATAGAGCCGAGTGCTATACTAAATCTCGCACCCTTTTTCTGGATGGTATAGCCAATCAAGGGCCCGGGCAGACCCTGGAAGAGATTAAAGAGGGAAAATGCCAATCCGAGTATAGTTCTCTTAAAGCCCATTTCATCGGCCATGAAGGTGTTCACCGTTTGTCCGCCGTACATCGGGAAGCCGACGTTCAGAAAGTATATAATCCACAGTGAAACAACTATCGTCCAGCCGTAAAAGCGCCTTGTCCCGGAGCTGTTTTCATTACTCATAAACACAATACTCCTTTATATTAGCTGATATATTTCCACCGGTATATCAGACGGACCGTTTATAAGCGCGGTCAGGATTTTGCCATACGGCTCCATGCTGATTTCCACCGCCTCACGCAGGGTTTTGAAGCCGTTTACCTCGGCCTTTTTCAAAAGAGCATGAATATCCTCAGTCTCATATGCCACGGCGAATATTCCCGCATTTTCAGGCTTTGCGACATCGCACATCGGTCTGCCCTTGAGCGAATACTCGAGGCACTCTGTTATCGGCGTGTTGCCGCCGGAATACATCAGCATCCTCGTGTGCGTTCCCGCCGGGACGGATACTATCTCATCAACAAGCCCGTCAGGGAGCACCTGATCAAAAATTTTCTTCATACCGAGGGTGTCAGCATAGAAGCGCGTCGCCTCCTCGGCATCTCCGACCGTAATCGCACAGTCAGTAAAAATCGAAAATCTGCCGTCAAACTTAGGGATGGGCTCACGCAGACGCTCTATCAAAGCCATCGGCATCGAATCCGGCCCCTTCAGCACAGCCTCCAGTACATCCAGACCTATCCAGTCTGCAACATATCTTGTCGGCGGGCAGTAATAGCCGTAGCCGAGCTCCTCAAAACGTTCCTTTTCTCTTGCGTTGTCCTTTGTTCTGAAAGCGACATCATAATATCCGTAATCCCAGCTCGGGCGGCCATCTCTGCTGCATCTTCCGCTTTTTTCTGAGAATTCAATGAGCTGAAGAAGCGTGGGTTGCTCATCATTTTTGAGCATGACATAGTCTGCCTTGCAGTTGTCAAGCCCGTACATTTTCCGGACATCCTCCATGTTCATGCTGCCGGAGCATACCTTTTCAAGTTCCATCTCCTCGACAAAGAAGGCTGTGCTCCTTGCCAGATTGCTTACGCTGACACAGATGCGCTTAATTCCGTTGTCGGTCATATATAGCCCCTTTCTGTTATGCACCGACCGCTTTCGGGCGGTCGGTGCATAATACGCCGCTAATCAGTCGATATAAACATTCTTATCCTCGAAGACGAGGGAGTCAAAGTCAGGAACAAGGTATTCCTTCATTGCTCTCTCAAGCGCTCTGCCTTCGGTTCCGACATAGCCCTCGGGGTCGCGCAGGAAGCCGAGTATTGCCTCTGCAAACTCAAAGGGATAATCCAAGAAGCCCATGATGCCAGCGCCTTCGACAATCTTAATCTTGTTTATCTTTGAGCCGAGCTCATCAGCCGCCTCCTTGATGGTCTTGAACAGCGGGGGCTTGACGCAGTCTCTGTCGCCTACGAGCTGCAGGGAAGGCTGGGTCACCTTGGGAAGCACGCGCTCAAGGTCAAAGGTAAGCAGGGCATTAATCATGTCTCTGCCGCCCTTGTCATAGTGAAGCATATTCGCCAGTACCGCGCGCTGAATGTACTCAAACTTGCTGTCGGTATTTTCACGGTACTGCTCGTTCCAATATTCGACCATATGAGAGCCGTCCTCCTTGCGCTGCAGGAGTCCGGATTCCAAACCGATGAGATCTCCCGGACGCAGGCTCTTTGTATAGGGCATCTTGTTGCCGCCGATCATGTCTCTTCTTGCTGCCTTCTGCTTGCGCAGACCGTCCTCATAGATTGCAAGACCTCCAAAGATGAGTTTGTCAACTCTTTCGGGATATCTGGCCGCGAGGTCTGCCATAATCAGAGAACCGGAGTGCTGTCCGACAAAGCTTGCCTTCTCAATGCCGAGAGCATCCATGAAATCGACAAAGCTGTCAGTAAAGTCGGTGAACTCAAACCATTGGGGAGCTGCGGGAGAGAAGCCGAAGCCGAGGGAATCGGGGGAATAAACAGTGTACTCCTTTGCGATCATGGGGATAACGCCCTCGTACTCAAAGTTGTTCCACCAGCACTGGTGAATGAGAATTACCGGATCACCGTGACCCATAGTTTCATAGTACATCTGAGTGCCGGAACGCTTGAGTTCGGCATAGCCGCGTTTGACCTGACGAAGATTGGTTGCCATAGTAAACCTCCTTAAAAATCTTATTTTTTATGTAATTATTCGGCCGGAATAATTTTTTTATTCTTCATATATCGAGAGCTGCAAAGAAGCCGTCGTGGATAGCGCTGGTGATTGTATCCGGGGTAGCTGCGTCGCCGATGACCGTGACCTCATTAAATTTCTCCTCAAGCATATCAAGCAGCTTGTTGTCGGACTTTGTACCGAAGGCAATGACCGCATCGTCGCACTTGAGCGTTTTCTTCTCGCCGGAAGCCATGTCCTCGATTACAACTGCGCCGTCCTCGAAGGCGCATACCTTGTGGCTGCAATAGAGAGGAACCTCCGCCGCCGCAAGCTTCTTCATCATAACTATTCTCGTCATGAGCTCCTCCTTGAGAATGACGTCCGGCAGCATTTCAACGATGCTGACCTTATGTCCGCGCTCAAGCAGCTCAAGAGCTGTTTCCACACCGACCTGACCGCCGCCGCAGATGACGATATCACCCTTGACCTCGGCCTTATGGAGAAGAACGTCCTGTCCGGTTTTGGCCTTTTCGATGCCCGGGATGGGAGGAACAAGCGGAGTTGCACCGGTTGCAAGGATGACATGGTCTGCATTTATCGTGTCGATATTCTCCTCGTTGACGGGAGTGTTGAGCTTTATCTCAACATTGCTCATGCGACCAAGCTGCACACCAAAGAATTCGGGAACGTGGTTGAGAATATCCTTGCAGGGGGAACTGGACGCCATAAGAAGCTGGCCGCCGCAAATTCTGTCGCTGGCTTCATATACGGTGACATTGTGTCCGCGCTGACCGGCGATGTATGCGGCCTCAAGTCCTGCCGGACCTGCGCCGATAATCGCAACATTCTTCTTTACCTCCGCCTTGCCGGTGCTGCCATGCGGAAATCTGCTCTCGCGTCCGGCAATCGGGTTAAATGTGCAGCGCAGAGGCATCTGGCCAAATACACGCTTACCGATGCAGTAGTTACAGTTGAGGCACTTGCGTATACCCTCGATATCGCCCTTCTCGATTTTCTTGACGTAGTCAGGCTCGACTATCCACTCACGTGACAAAGACACGAAGTCTGCCTGACCACTGGCGAGAACGTCCTCCGCAAGCTCTGGGTCAAAAATTCTACCCTGAGCAAATACGGGAATACTGACAACGTCCTTTATGGCCTTTGCAAGATATGCAAGAGTCGCCTTGGGCTGATATATCGTGGGGATCATCCACTCAACGGACTCGAACACCGCAGCCTCGCAGTCAAGAGCTGCAACGCCGTCCTCCTCCATCCACTTTGCCATGATTTTGGATTCATCTACGCCGCGACCGGCATCGCCGAGGAATTCATCAACAGACCAACGGACGATTATCGGGAAGTCCTTGCCGCACTTGGTCTGAATGTCTTGGATTATCTCATGGAGCAGTCTGTAGCGGTTTTCTAAGGAGCCGCCGTATTCATCAGTACGGTTATTAAACCAGGGTGTGAGGAACTCCGATATGAGATAGCCGCCGATTGCGTGAATGGTGACTGCGTCAAAGCCTGCTCGCTTGCAGTTGAAGCAGCTCCAGCCGAAGCAGTCTATCATGGTCTTGATCTCTTCCTTGGTGAGAGGACGCACCGGAGCGCCAACGAAACGGGACTGCAAGGTGCCGGGAGCAACACGAGTCACGTTATAAACGCCCTGACTGCCCTTGTCGTAAGGGAAGCCGAGAGACTGCGCGCCGCCGCCTGCCGAAACGTTGATGGTGCACTTTGCGCCGGCACGGTGTATCGCCTCGGTGAGCTCCGCCATCATTGGCACATACATATTGTCGTCAACTCTTATTGAGCCGGGATAAGGGTCAATCTTATCGACCTTTGTTGCGCCCTGTGCGGAGTGAACCGTGATGAGTCCGCAGCCACCGCGAGCTCTCTCCACATAATAGTCAATTATCTTGTCCGTGATTTCGCCGTCGCTGGTGGCATAGAGCGTTTCCGTTGGCCCCATGACCACCCTGTTTTTAAGCTCGAGACTGCCTATCTTGCCCGGTGCAAGCAGGTGTGGGAACTGTTGCTTAGCTTTTGTCATGTTCTAACCCTCCTAATAGTAAAGATTGTAACCCTATTCGCTTTTTTGATTGTAGCTTTATTTTACTATTTGTTTCATATAAAATCAATTATCTAAACATTACAAAAAATTTGTCTATTTATTGTGAAAAGCGCGACAATAAACATTTTTTACTATCATCGCTTGACTAATCCTCAGCTCTTGTGCTATACTTAAATAGTTTCTACCACGAGAAAACGCAGTTAAACGAGGATATGCCTATGTCTCCCATGGAATATACCTATCTAAAGCAGAACCTTCACGGAACAAACGAGGAAATTCTTCTTTCCTTTCTCTTCCTGAGCTATGAAAGCCTCGGCAAAAAATTTGAGGATTTCTTTAAGGCAAATTACCAACTGATGCCAAGTTATACGCATTTACTGTGTTATCTCAAGTATTACAAAATAATGTCCATGTCTCAACTCGCCTCCATTATGAACGTCAGCAGGCAGACCATGACCAAGATGATTGACTCTCTCAGCGAGAGCGGTCTTGTCAAGCGCAGCTACGATGCAAAGGACAGAAGAGCTGTTTATGTAGAGCCCACTGAGCTTGCCCTGAAGGAGATAGACACAGGTGAGCGCAGATTTATAAGCCATATGCAAAATACCATTGCCCAGATGTCCGAGGCGAATCAGCGCGAGATTATTGATTCGATAAGGCTTGTTTCGCACTTTCTTGCAAACCTAACAATTGAAGAGGAGCATATTCAAAATATGCCCCTGTAGCAAACAAAGCCACGTTAAACGTGGCTTTTTGACCATATAGAGTTCAAGACAGCAAAAAACCGGGGTGCTCACACCTCGGTTTTTTGCGTTCAGTCCATGATTTCGACTGATACCTTTTTGCCCTTTTTCTGGGCGACGGCCCGCATAAGGATACGGATCTGCTTGACGATCCTTCCCTGCCGGCCGATGACCTTGCCCATGTCGCCGTCAGCCACGCGGACTTCAAAAACCGTCTCGCCGTCGGCTTTGCGCTCGGTCACAGAGACCTGATCGGGGTTATCGACAAGGCTCTGCACAATGTAGGTCAAAAGTTCTTTCATGCCGGTAGAAACTCCTTATTAGCCCTCGATCTTCTTGAGAAGGCCGCGGACGGTATCGGTCGGCTGTGCGCCGTTAGCGATCCAGTACTTTGCGCGCTCCATATTGACGCTGAGCTTGTCGCTCTCGGCCATGGGGTCGTAAGTGCCGATCTCCTCGATGAAACGACCGTCACGGGGGCAGCGGGAATCTGCAACAACGATACGATAGTAGGGAGCCTTCTTTGCGCCCATTCTGCGAAGTCTGATCTTAACCATGTATATTCACCTCCATGTTTTGTTCTCTCTTTATTACAAACGCCTTGGCGCTGTAACCTGAAATCAGAAGCCGAAGCCTCCGGGCATACCCGGCATCCCGGGGAAGCCGCCGCCTTTGCCCATTTTCTTCTGCAGCTTCTTCATGTTCTTGCCGCTGAACTGCTTCATCATCTGCTGCATGGCGTCAAACTGCTTGATAAGCCGGTTAACGTCCACGACAGAGGTGCCGCTGCCGGCGGCGATGCGTTTCTTGCGGCTGCTGTTGAGCATCGACGGATTGTCGCGCTCGGCCTGCGTCATGGAGAGGATTATCGCCTCCTGATGCGCAAGCATTTTGTCGTCCATCTTCGCGCCCTTGAGCGCTTTCGCGTCAAGGCCGGGGATCATGCCCGCGAGGTCCTGCAGGTCGCCCATGTTCTTGAGCTGCGCCATCTGGTCGAGATAATCGCTGAGCGAGAATTTGTTCGCGCGCAGCTTTTCGGCCGCTTCAAGCGCTTTCTTCTCGTCAAAGCTCTGCTCCGCCTTTTCGATAAGCGTTAGCACGTCGCCCATGCCGAGGATGCGGGAGGCCATGCGGTCGGGGTGGAACGGCTCGATCATGTCGAGCTTTTCGCCCACGCCGATGAACTTGATGGGCTTACCCGTCGCCGCGCGGATCGACAGCGCAGCGCCGCCGCGCGCGTCGCCGTCCAGCTTCGAGAGCATCACGCCCGTAACGCCGAGCGCTTCGTCAAACGCCGTCGCGGCGTTGACCGCGTCCTGACCGGTCATTGCGTCCACGACCAGCAGGATCTCCGACGGCTCTACCGCGTCGCGGATGTTTTTCAGCTCATCCATCAGCGCCTCATCTATGTGGAGACGTCCTGCGGTATCGAGGAACACAACGTCGTTGCCGTGGCGCTTGGCATGCTCAACGGCGGCCTTGGCGATATCGACGGGGTTTGTCTGCCCCATCTGAAAGACGGGTATATTGAGCTGTGCGCCGACGGTCTCCAGCTGCTTGATAGCGGCGGGACGGTAAATATCGCACGCGGCGAGCAGCGGGCGCTTGCCCTGCCTGCGGATGTACCCCGCGAGCTTCGCGCCGTTCGTGGTCTTGCCCGCGCCCTGAAGGCCGACGAGCATAACGACTGCGGGCGACTTGGAACCGAAGTTCAGCTTCTGGTTCTCGCTGCCCATGAGCCTGCACAGCTCTTCGTTGACTATTTTTATCACCATCTGCGCCGGAGACAGAGCCTCCAGCACTTCCGCACCGCTCGCGCGTTCGGTGACGGTTTTGGTGAAATCCTTTACGACTTTGTAGCTTACGTCGGCCTCAAGCAGCGCCATGCGCACTTCGCGCATCGCTTCCTTGATGTCGGCCTGAGTGAGTCTGCCCTTGCCGCGCAGCTTTTTGAAGGCCGCATTCAGTTTTTCAGATAAGCTTTCAAAAGCCATTTTTATCCTCCAAACATTGTCATCGCTTTTCCCTGAGCGCCTCAATATCCTCCAGCGCCGACTGCGCAAGAGTGCGCGCGTCGCCGTCCGTCATGCCGCACAGCTCTTTCAGTCTTTCGGCCGCGGCGGTGAGGGCGTCCTGCGTCTCCGAAAAGCGGCGGATAAGCCCCGTTTTGCTCTCTATCTCCTGCAAACTCGCCTCGGCGCGGCGGATATTGTCCCACACACATTGGCGGGACACGCCGCTCTGCTCGGCGATCTCCGCAAGGGAGAGGTCGTCGTTATAGTGCAGATCGTAGCACTCGCGCTGGCGCTCCGTCAGAAGCTCCCCATAAAAATCAAGCAGCATACTGCGCATAAGTCTGCCGTCCGTCATGGCGAAGCCCCCTGTCAAGCGTTTCAACTTAACAGAGTATATAACGTAAAGCCGCCGCTGTCAAGTGTTTTTTCTTAACAGCGGCGGCTTTTTTAGATTATTTCCAATTCTCTGAACTGCGCAAGTATCTCATCCACGTCGTTCTTCGCGGTCGCGGCGTCGATATCATATTCTTCGCACATTGCGGCGGCAAGCTCCGCGGCGTCGGCGGCGTCAGCCAGTCTGTCCCAGATGAACTCCGCCGTCTCGTTGAGCGTTATCAGCCCCTTGAGCGTCAGCGAGCTGTCGCCCACTGGAACAAGGATCACGTCGCCCGCGATGTTTCTTTTAACAAGCTGTTTTTTTATCGTCATTTCACTGCCTCCAAAGTCAGTCTCACGGTCTCCTGCGTCATGCGGCAGACGTAGTCGGGGCGGCCGTCAAAGCGTCCGGTCTCCGACACGCACATCGCGGCGCAGGCGTGGCAGGCGTGCTTATACTTGCAGCCGGTGCACTCCGCCGGCAGGCGTATCGCGTCGGTCGCGGCGCGGGTCTCTTCCCACGCGCGGTCAAAGCCCAGCTCAGGCACGGAGAACTTCGGCTCGGTCATCATGCCGCAGGGTGTCATGTCACCGCGCCAGTTTATCCAGAACGCGGCGCGGCCTGCACGGCAGGAAATGCCCTCGCCGGGCGTCCCCTCGCAGGTCTCCTCGCGCGGCAGCTCCAGCCCCTTGGCCATCGCCTCGGCGCGCTGGCACAGCACCTCCGGCGTAAACCGGAGCTTATCCCACATGACCTCGTACCCGGCGGCCTCCTCCGGCGTAAACCGGTCGTTCTTCCCGACCATCTCCGCGCTGCGGCGCACGGGAGGGAACATGTAGGTCGCAAGCTGCATCGGTGTGCCGAGTTCCTCGGCAATCTTGTGTATCTCGGCCATGTCGCGCACATTCCACGGCGTCATGGACACATTCATCTTCACACCGACGCCGATCTCCTTCAGCGCGCGGATGTTCTCCGTGACCTTTGTGAACGCCGGGCGGCCGCACAGCGCCTCATAGCTCTCGTTGCCCGCGCCGTACAGCGTGATATTGAATCGGAACGGCGGCTCGCTGCGGAAGAAGTCCAGCCAGTCGGAATCGATCAGCGAGCCGTTGCTGTTGACCGAGACCATGAGCCCCATTTTTTTCAGCTCCGTCAGAATATACCGGAAATCCGGCCGCATCAGCGGCTCGCCGCCGGTCAGCAGCAGGAAAAGCATCCCGCGGCTGCGCGCAGTCTCGGCAATGGCAAGCCATTCATCCGCCGTAAGCTCCCGACCGCGGCGGCGCTGTTCCTCCGGCGTCAGATGAACGTAGCACATGCGGCAGTTGAAATTGCAGCGCGCGGTCAGTTCAAAATTACCGGACAGCGGCGTGCCCGCGCGGCAGGCCTTGGCGTGAAGATAGCTGGAAAGGCGCGGTTCTATACTGCTGGTGTCCATCTCATTCTCTCCTCAGTTCATTCTCAAGCGCGCGCACCGCGCCCTCGTCCTTGCGGCAGTCCAGCCGGTATATCGGTACGCGGCCGACGAGCCGCGCGACCAGTTCCGTCATCAGCGCCGCGGACTCCGCGTCCCACGGATAATACGAGCACTGGTTCAGCAGCCGCATGAACGCCTCGCGATGTGCCGGCACGAAAACGCGGTTCTCCGTCCGCTGCTCCGGCAGGACAATCGCGCGGATCGGCGCGCTGTGATTCTCACATATCCCGGAGGTGCCGGAATAGAAAATGCCATGCGCCATGCCGCGGCTTACGTCTATAAGCGTCCTGTCGCCGTTGATGACGCGCGCGGCGGCAAACTCGCGCCACAGCTCGGCCTGCGTGCTCTTGCCGATGCCGCTCGCGCCGGAGAAGAGGATCGCGTCCCCCTCGGCGCGCAGAACATATGAGCTGTGCAGCACGAGCATCCCGCGCTCGGCAAGGACATCAAAAAGGTCAGCCTCCTCAAGGATAAGCTGCGTTCTCAGATTTTCGGCATAGTGCGGCGAAAGGATAAGCTCCGTGACATTGCCCCTCGTCACGCTGTAGCTCGTGTTGAAGCTGTTGTCATGGAGCATATGCCGCTCCGCGCCGCAGCGCCAGCGATAACAGCCGCGACTGCTCACCGCGTTCTCCGACGGGGCGGGCAGCGCCGACGAGATAGTCACATAAATCTCATGCTCCGCGCTCTCCCCCGCCGTCCGAAACGGCGCACACACGGGCGATTGCTGCCACGGAGTCTCGCCGCTGATGCGAAGCCCCAGACCGCCAAAGCTCAGGCACTCACTGAACATAGGTGACAAACATTATCTTGCTGTACGCCGTGGAATAATGGCTGGCGTAGAGCGTCGTGCTCTGACCTGCGGCCAGACCCTCAACGCCGGTGCGGTAGGTTATGCCGCCGATATACAGGTCGCCGTAGGCGGACTTGTAATAGACGTAAATCTGCCCGGTGATATCGCTGCCGGAAATATTCGTGATAGTGATCGCGGTATCCTGCGTATCTATCGAGAAAACGTCCTCACAGAGCGAGGGCTCGGGGTCGAAGCTTGCGTAGCTCGTGAGCGCCGCAGTCATATCCGCGCTGCTCTCCGGCATCGGCTGACGCGACAGCTCAAGCAGCTGCGCCGACGCGCCGCTCGGCAGCGTGCTCAGGTCAAACTCATAGCTCCCCTCGCCGCCGGACAGCGTGATGTGCGCATACTGCACCGTGGCGGCGGCATTATTCTTCACCGTTATTGCGCAGACATCGGAAAGGACGTCGTCGGAGCCGTCCTCGATAAAGCTGCCGGCGAAACGGCTGATATTCGTGATTTCAAGGCCGCTGCCGAGGTCGATTGAAACGGAATCCGCCGGGGCGGGAGTCGATACGCCCGGCATCGCCGGTTCAGCCGCCGGTTCGCCGTCGCCGCGCGAAAGGCGCAGAACGACAACTATAACCGCAGCAACAAGCGCGACTGCAAGGAGAAAAAACAGAATCACATTGTTTTTCTTGGCTTTTTTATTCTTTTTCATGGATGATCTCCAAATCGGAAAAGTGCCCCGCCCTTTCGGGCAGGGCACTTCTTGTGTTGTTAATCAGGACGTAAAGAGGTTGTTTGCATCGGAGGGAACTTGATAGCAAACCCCATTATACTGTCCGTCTGCTACCTTAATGTCGTGGCAACCAGTTGTATCGTCTATAAAAACATTGCCGCCCAGACTTTTTATTTCGTACGGGCAAACATTTAGCTGATGGTTGGTTCTAAACTCGCAATCTCCCGCAATATTAGCGCTGAGTTCAAAACTCTCAAAAAATGCATTGGGTTTCACATAGGTTTTTTTCATCTGAACTTCACGCTCCTTTCTCAGAACCAACGGCCAAACAAACCGCCGATCCAATCTCTGATTGGGCTGGATGCCTTAACGTTCAGAGTCACAGTCCGTGCAGCGCTCTGAACGCCTTCGACATTGACTGCCGCTACATCATAGTTGAACGTGCCGACTTCATCAGCGGTAATCATGTAGACGAACTCACGGTAGGTCACGCGCTGTGCATTTCTGCCCCAGCCGATGCGCTCGGTGCGGGTGACGTACTTATCGTACTTTATGCCATTAATGAGTATGTACTCAACATCGGTGCTGGCCTTGACGGTGAGGATCGCACGACCGTCCTTGCGGACGTTCTTGCTCCACTCACATTCGAAACGCTCAGGATTGAACGTCTTTTCAGGCTCTTCAGGCTGCTCCGGCTCAGCGAACAGTGCGCGTACAGTCGCAACCGCCATCTCTTCATCGTCAGCACTAAGCTTCTCAAGACTCGTCTCGCTCTTCTTGCTATAGGTTATCTTGAGATTCGTCAGGGACAGAATAGCATCTCCGGTGTTCGCAATAGTCACCTGCTGTGCATCAGCGCCGCTTTTCGAAATCGTATAGTACATCTCGGTCGCAGTACCAATTTCTTTCTGTTCTATGGCGCTATCATTGATGCTGACATTCATCAGCGCTTTACCGGTGTCGCTCGCGTTCGGAGACTTTGCGCCGATCTGAACCGTATCAATATCCGCATTTACGGGCAGCGTGAAGCTAATAGCCTGACCTTTTGCGAGGTAGACCTCGTTGTTCGGGCCAAAATTCTTATACTGCTCAACTGTAGCGGCTTTTGCACCATCGATAAACAATGCCGTGGCATTATCCTTATTAGTCTCGTTCTTATTTATAATCTCGGTGCGGAGCTCTATGTACTGCGGGTAGCCCTCTTTGTCTTTAGTGTAATCACTAACGTTTTCACCCATCGGGTCATACACGCGGATAGCGTCGAGCCAGAAGCTGTACGAATTTTTTTCAGCACTGTTGTCAAACAGGCCATCGTAGAACACCGTGATAACTGCGGTGTATTCGCCGTAATCCAGACCGGTTATCTTCATAACAGGAATCTGGTACAGTGTTCCAGCCTTGTCGGTAACCTGCCAGCCATTTTCTTCCGTGTAATCATAGCCGAAATAATTGTCGACAATGTATTTCTTTATAGCCGTTCCTTCGGCAGTCTTACCGGAATACACGTTGACAAGAATGGCACCGGACTGGTTATTGGTCAGACTTATAACGTCGAAACCGGTACCCTTGAAGGTAAAGGTCGCGGTCGGCCATACATCATTATTAGCGTCCCATGTATCGGAAGCCATGGCACTAGTAACAGTAACCTTTGAATAACCGTTCATGGAGTATTGGGTATTGTTTGCATACGCCGAATCGTAACCGTAAACACTGTCGGGGGCTTTTCCAAGCTCGGAAAGCGCCTGGCGTGCACTAGTGTCATTGGTGGTACGTTCCCAAATAGCGGTGCTTGCTACGCCCTTACCATCGTTAACCTTTGCAAAGCTGTCTTCATAGTACACGTTGGATGCGGGGATGATGGAAATGGTAAAGGTTGCAGTACCGTCCTCTTTGGTATCGAGGTTAATGCCCTTATAGACGACCTGGAAGTTATCAACACCATCAATCGTCTTGTTCAGCGTGTAGTTTATGCTGAAATTATCTCCCTTAGTAATTGTTGCATAATAACTCTTATCAAACTGAACATCGGTGATATTGGCTTTTTTAAGTTCCGCACTTATATCAGTGGGCTTGATATTCAGCGTCAGGCCAAAGTCTACAACAAAGGTCTTTTCGGGCGTAAAGACATAGTACAGATAAACATCCTTACGGTTACCGTCGCATGTAACATCGACACACGTATAGTTACCGAAACGGTACTGTGCTCCGATAGCCGGCATTTTGCTGAGGTCGGCGCTGACAGTCTGAGTCACTCCCTCGTCATTCTTAACGTCGCCATTTACCAGAGGGCCTTTCCACGGATTACCCAAGCCAATTCCCTCTTTGAAGCCCGGAGTTTCCTCGGCAATAACATTTATCGGATAGCTATAGAACTCTTTGTTTGCGACCTTGTCAATATAGTGAACATACAGAGTATCTGCCGTCACCTTTGCGCGCAGATAGTAAGTAACCAACATACCCTGACGCTGATAGGTTTCCAAGCCTGCCACATTAGGCTCACCGCCAACGGTGTAATTAAATGAGCCGGAAATGCTGTGGAACTTGACATCGTCACCACGGAAGCTTGCAGGCAGGTTTGCTTCATCATCTACCCACGCCACTTTTTCCGTGCCATTATACTCAATCGTTATGTCAGTCGTCAGCGCGGTTCTGCTGTCGGTCAGCTGGTCTGTAACGGTGTCACTGGTGGGCGTGACCGTGATCATGTACACTTCATAATTTGTAGTGTCGATTCCTTTGATCAAACCAATGCGGCGATAGTAATTGCCGCCATTATCCCGATACACAACGCCCGTCTCATCATTTTCGTCGCAATGGAAATATACGGTCTTGCCGGCCTGTGGGAATTTATCAGGGGATCTATGATCCGGATACTGCACCGCGAAATCCAGCACCGCATACTGCGTAGGATTATTTTCGCTCCATTTATCTGTTGTGTTGCCCCAGTCGACGACGTCCGTGATGACTTCGTTCGTCACATCGGTGCGCATCATGTAATAGGCAATCACCTGTTCTTTGCAACCGGAACTTGAACCAGTACTTCCCTCGCCGGTAACGGTCGTCCAGCTCACGCGGTCAGCAGAAACCGCCCATTCGCCATCATAAAAACGTACATACTGATAATCGATACGGCCATCTGCTTTAGTCATGTCCTTCGACCAGTATTTTTGGAGACCTGTGGTAGTATTCAGCACAGTACCTTTCCATATAGCGTATGTCGCGTTGCGGTCATCGATCGTTGTTTCTTCCTTCCCCTTAACCGCTGAAGGAACAAGCTCGGACAGTGCTACACCCTGCTGATCATATGTGTATACGTCTTTCGCTTTAACAGACACATACTGGGCGTATCCGCCGTTATTGTAGTCGTTGAACTGTCCAGTTCCCTTTGTAGTCACGCCAGTGACTTCAATAGATACATTGGTAATCCACAGCTGGATAGGCAGGTCTGCGGCATTCTTCAGCGATGCCGGAAGTACATGGATATTATACTTAACACCGTCAATGATTGCATACGTATCGCCAACCGCTATGCCGGTGAAAGTGAGAGTAGTAGAGGCCGGTGTGCCTTCGGTGGTAGTCTGCTTGTATAAAGTTGTAATTCTGGCACTGCCATAATCACTTCTAGCTATCTCTCTATAGTTACCATCAATCAATATGCCATAGTAGTACGTATAATAATTATACCAGCTCTCATACCGGTACGCATACACCGAATAATAATTTCCATCTGCTTCATTGTAGTAGAAGTAACTAGTATTCGTCCACTTGCTGTTTCTATTCGCAAGGTTATAATAAGTTACTCCGTCAGTATACTGCTTGTAGACTATGCTGCTCTCCGTAGCATCTTTACCTTCGACAGCTACGGTTGCGACGGTCTCATCCGCGGTCTTATAGGTCTTGCCATCGGCATTGAGGTTTTTACCATTGATCGTTACCTTTTCGGTTACGCCAACGTAGAGTGTATAATCTTTTTCCTCGGTATACTCTTCTTCTCCCGTATCTTCAGGCACTACAAATGTCGCCGTGAGCACGGTGCCATTATCAAGGGAAGCGGTGATTGTCACTGTTCCGGCGGCACCGGTAAAGGTAACTTTGCCGTTCTGATTGACTGCGGCAACGGCTTCATTGTCGGTTGTCCAGACAGGCTCAGCAGTTTCGCCGATATTGGTCACTTCCAGCTTGACCGTATCATCGGCCTTGGCAGTAACCTTGTAGCTGCCGTCAGATTGTTTTGCAGGTGCAACTGTGGTTTCATCAGAATTGACCACTGCAAGTTCAGGCTCTGTGGACACAGGGGCACCGAAATAGTCAGGGTTGGCTTCTGCCATGGCCTCGATCAGCTTGTAAACGCTCTCCCTATTGGTTTGTCCAGAGGGGGCTGTTCCGTTTCTAACGCATGTACCATCAAATTCTATGGACGGGCCATCACACCAGCAGCACAGGACGCTGCCAACAGGAGTAACCTGACCGGCTGCGTTTTTTACCTCAGTGACTTTGGTATTCTCGATACCGTCCATTGCACTCGCATATCCCCACTGCCCACTAGACCATGCCTCATACAGATAATCACCAAGCACATAGTACCATGCGTTATTGTTGTTAATAATTGTAAATCCTCTGCTGCTCAGTTCTACCGCAGAAGCATAGTTAGTATCCTGCGTCCAATAGCAAATCTGGATAGCCGTATCAAAAGGTACAGTTGTCACCTTCTCGCCGTAATATATACCATCGTTATAGGCCATAGGCGTCATATTGGCCTGTTTGACCATCTTTGCGATGTCGTTTACATATTGGGCAAATGCGGTGTATTCTTCATTGTTCAATCCACCGAACGAATATTCATCCGCCGCCAGATTATAGTGGTCACAGCCTTGGCTTGCAAAATATGTAATATATTTCTGCTGGAGCGCCTTGATGAATTCAACTTCTTTATCAGAGGTCAAGCTCATCTCAGAACCGGCGCTACTGCGGATTCCAATCATATTCATTGCAGAAACCAGCGCGTCCATATGCCCCGGCGTATTCAGCATTGGGATTACACCTATGCCCTTCCCTTTGGCGTAAGAGATAATGCCAGTCATGTCGCTTTCGCTCAGCATTGACGCGTCCGCGCCTTTATTGCTGCTGTAACTGTTATTGCCGCTGATGATTGCGTTTCTTACTTGCTGATCCGTATATTTCGTTCCATTATCCAGTGTAATTTCCATATTACCCAGCAGGAAACGGAAACCATTGTTGCCAAAGGCAAGCTGAATATGAGTATAGTTATTCTCAGCCAATTTATCAATGATTTGCTCTATGTCGCTTACGCTGAAATATTTACGTCCGCAGTCAAGATGGAATATTCTGAGGAAACCGTCGTTGCCCGTATAACGAGCCACAACTACCTCTTCTTCCTCGTCAACGGGTTCTTCATCCGTCGACTCCTCGTCGGAAGGCTCGTCCATGGGGTCTTCTTCCGGTTCCTGCGAAGGCTCCGCAGAAGGCTCCGACGAAGGTTCAGGCTCCTGCACAGGCTCTTCACTCACGACAGGCTCCCCCGCCTCGTCCGCAAACGCCGCCATCGGCAGCAGTCCGAACACCATCGTGAGCAGCAGCAGCCATACAAGAAGACGCTTCGCATTCTTACTCGTTCTGGTTCGGTTCATTTTATCCTCTTCCTTTCCCTGAAAGTTCGGGTAATGGGTTCTCGACCCAGTTTACATAAATCTGACAACAGTCAGTGCTATTTTACAGGTACATATTTTACTGCATTTACCATGTGATTGCAGGATATTTTTTCAAGTTTTTCGATAAGTTTTTTCTCGGCCGCGCCGCGCGCTGTATAGCCGCGCCGCGTTTGGGAAAAAATGTTTCGTATGGCGGGGGCAAATGGTGGGCGATGTCAAGAAAACCTCTGTCATTCCGAGACCAGTTCGCAAACTGGTCGTGGGAATCCGTCTCTTTTCCAGACAGCAGTATGTTTCAGTCCAGCATTAAGGAGAACGGATTGCCACGTCGCTTCGCTCCTCGCAATGACAGTGGAGGATTTTACGTTGCTCTATCTTTTGCGGTCTGCTCTAGGCTCAACTCTGGCGCCCCCTTTCCCCAGTGTGCGCGCTGGGGACTGTCTCGCTGCGGCTCGGTCACGGCGCGGCTCTGACATGCCACCGGC
>OLSK01000962.1_pt1 | contig 23296 bp, 19 predicted proteins | sample 1672781 | NCBI WGS metagenome assembly OLSK01 (sample SAMEA3136723, study PRJEB25190) | human gut metagenome | biome: human gut; feature: human-associated habitat; material: faeces | place: Austria | collected 2013 | reverse complement strand
GAGCAACTGACTCTTAATCAGTGGGTCCTGGGTTCGAGTCCCCGATGGTGCACCAAAGAATGCCTTACACGAAAGTGTAGGGCGTTTTTTTGTTGCTCTATTTCAAGAAGGCACGATCTGGTGCAGCGTCGGAGATACTCGAACAGGGCGGCGGCACGCAGTGCCGTAAGGAACGCCACAGTGCGGCGTTCCTTAGCCCGCGGGAGAGTCCCCGATGGTGCACCAAGAAAAGCCGCAACGAATGTTGCGGCTTTTTTGTCGCACCATTCCCTTTGGGACGGACTCGCACTTCGCGCAAGCGCTCGTGTTCGTCTCGCGGGGACTGGTCGCTAAAAATGGTTGCGGGTTTGTGAGCAGGGGCCACGATTGAGCGTGAGCGAAAGCGGGGAGCGAACAATCTGGGATGTGGTGGAAAAACTGCCCCACGGAATGGATACAGTCTTGGGAGATGGCGGGATCCGTCTTTCCGGTGGTGAACGGCAGCGGGTCGTGCTGGCCAGAGTATTGCTGGGGAATCCGAAATTGGTTGTTATTGATAATGCACTTCCATATTTGACTACGGACTTGACGGATAGCGAAATATTGTCGTTAGCCTACCGGCTGCTCCCCTTGGCTTCTTCGATATCAATAAGCTCCCACACAGTCCCGGCGAGCGATTGTTATTATAGTGCGAACATTCGTGGAATGTCCGTGCTGGTGCCGGACCTGCCCCTGATCCGACAACGGCTGGAAGAATACTTGCCATTGGAATAAGTCAGGAGATACTGCCAATGCGTGCTTCTCCATGGGGTCATCCTTGCTGCGTTTCTGTATTTTTTAGACTACTCTCAAAAATACATTTTTTCATGGTACTATTTTCGCACTTTGGAGAGGACGGGGGAAGACAGGGCTTCATTAGGCGGAGGCCTTGCTGACAGACCCTGTCTGACGGCTTGATTTATTTTTGCCTTGAGATTCTGGTATTCAGCTTTTTGAGCTTCTCGTAACGGATTTTGGTCTGGTGATATTCGGCTGCCATGCGCTCTTTGCAGTCGTCACTCATCATGCCTTTTACAGTGTCTTTCAGTTCCGTGTCGTCCTCCTTGAATCCTTTTCGTAAAAATGGGCATAAAAATACCACGGTGCGTGTGCATCGTGGTTTAACGGTCATTCAACTTCCGGCGGGAGCTTTCCGAGTTCTTTCAGAACATCATAATAACCTCGCGCAGCCAGCTGACGTGGCGGAACGTCATCCCCATCATAGATATCTTGGGCGCATAGTTCGTCGTATTTATGGTCGATAGGATAGTCTATCAGATACTGCTGCATCTTCTTTATACGTTCCGGGGTAAAGAACTTTTCATTCGTAGAACTTGACACCGTATCCCTCCAATTCTGATAGACAGTTGCGAACAAGAAAATTCAACGATTCGGCGGCTTCCTGATAGGAAATCTCTTTATTTGCAAAGTTACTCAAATCCCGTTGTGAGAAAATGTTACTGTCAGGGTGGGTATGGATAACAATATACGGCACATTTTGTTTTGGCACCGACACTGTTGAGCGCTCTGCTGCTCCTGTTAACTCTTTTGTGAGCGGTTTCATATTCAAATCGTATGCCCTGCCAACTTCAACTCCAAGCGGCTGCTTGGATGCGGTCATAAGCAGACGTTTGTGCGCATTTTTCAGCTGCTGTTGTCCAGCAGCATCCAGCGTGTCACAGCTGAACGCCTTGACATTGCTGATTGACTGCATTGTAACAGGTTTTGGCTCCATGTTCAAGCTCGAATAAACAGAGAAGTTTTTCCTTGCCGCATACGCCGCCCGCTTCTGGGCGTTGATGGCATCCTTCCGGGCGGCGTAGTCGATGCGGCGCATTTTGTTGATGCCGCCGCCCGCCGCACGGTACTAGCCAAGCTGCTGTATGATGGCTTTCTCTCGGTCCGAAAGTTCCCATCTGACTGCCGCTGCGCGCTCGCACAAAAGCAGCCCGGACCCAAAAATACCTTTTCCGGCCTGCTTTTGTGCGTCAAGGCTTCCAACCTGGATGCAGTCATCTGCCCGAATTTTCAGGTCTACCCCGTATCTTGCATACCTCTTCATCATGGCCGCACAACTTTGGCGGGGTCAATCCCGTATTCGTTGCAGGCCACTGCTTCACAATCTCGTAAATGGTTGGCGGCGTGCAGCAGTCATCCGTGGTTTTCTTTGGCTTAAATTTTTCTACAAACTCTTCGTATGTCTTGCTCTTCGGCAACTTCTTCATCCTCCTAAAAATGGGCATGAAAAAACCACGGTGCGTGTGCATCGTGGTTCAATCGTCAACGTAGTTATCTACATCTGGCCATTCGGTCATATTTTCGCTTTCTTCTTCCAGCTTTTGGATTTCAGCTGCAAGTTCTTCCGGTGTTTTACCAGAAGGCGTGTATTCTTTCATTTAATTTCACTCCATTCGATTCCGTATGCTTCCTGTGCATCCTGTAATGCACGCTGGAACGCATTGATCGCACCCATATTATAAGGCGGTGCCATGTAAATGTCAACTTTCTTGTCGATGACACTCACAGCAAATGGTCGTGCATTGCGTGTACTATTTGTTGATGCCGCCGCCCGCCGCACGGTACTAGCCAAGCTGCTGTATGATGGCTTTCTCTCGGTCCGAAAGTTCCCATCTGACTGCCGCTGCGCGCTCGCACAAAAGCAGCCCGGATCCAAAAATACCTTTCCCGGCCTGCTTTTGTGCGTCCAGGCTTCCAACCTGGATGCAGCCATCTGCCCGAATTTTCAGGTCTACCCCCGTATCTTGCATACCTCTGCATCATGGCCGCGGTGATAACATTCATGGGGTAGTCATATTTCGGCAGTTCTTTTGTATTTGCTTTAATTAACCTGTCATTTTCCCGGTTGATTGCCTTTGTCAAATCCGGTGAGGTCTGCGCCACAATCCCGCCGCTGTAGCTCGTCACAAATGATGTTTTTACCCTTGCGCCGTTTTCGTAGGTGATCTGGCAGTCCACGATAATACGGCGGGTTGTCAATCACAACCGCACCGTCAGGGTAGGGAAATGCTTTGTAATCGCCCGCATCCATGAGGCAGAAAAGTATATCCCGCTCGACCGTCTTTGCCTGAGTCCGCAGTACGGCTTTGCCTCCTGTGAGATCGGCAACAAGCTGACCGAGCTGGAACAGTGGAACAAGCTCAAACTGGTCAAGGAAATCGCCGAGACCGTGTGGGGTAAATAAGAAGTATGACCGGCAGATCTTTGGAAACAGAGAACTGCCGGTTTTCAATATAAATTTATCTACCAAGCCCCGTCCTACGGACGGGGCTTGGTATGCTGCGGATTTTTAATGTATAGTACGGCAGTAGGGCGGCCAGGGGGCTGGCCGCCCTACTGCGGAATATTGTGGTGTTGATTCGCAATGAACCTGCATATTTGTGGCATGCCAGGGCTGGCCTGGTCTGGCAGCCCCGACCGACAAAACGCTTTGAGGGCAAACAAACTGCTTCACTCCGCATTTGCTGTGTATGGTTGTATGTGCTATACTAAAAACAATCGATGGTGCAGCTGAAAAGTCGAAAATATCGTCTATTTCTACAAACGCAGCGGGATTTTGCGTTAAAAGTCCTTGGAATCCACAAAGGATTCCCGCGGCTCTTTGCCTTAAATCCGCCTTGCGCTTGTGAAATATCCGTCATTTTCTTTGTTTTCAGATACACCTTAAGAAGCCGCACCAGATGTGGACTGTGCGGGACCGCAGTGTGATGTTGAGAAAGGGGAGCAGCAGATGACCCGGATTGCGATTGTGGAGGACGAGGCGGCGGTGCGGGAACAGCTGGCGGGGTATGTGCAACGGTACACCCGGCAGTACGGCACGCCGTTTGAGGTAACGGAGTTTGCGGACGGGATGGAGATTCTGGAAGATTACCGCCCGCAGTTCGACATCATCTTTCTGGATGTGGAGATGAAGCACCTGGACGGCATGGAGACCGCCCGCCGCATCCGGGAGCGGGACGGCGGGGTGCTGATCGTGTTCATTACCAACATGGCGCAGTATGCCATCCGCGGATATGCCGTTGGGGCGCTGGATTATGTGCTGAAACCGGTGCCCTACTTTGCGTTTTCGCAGCAGCTGCAAAAGGCGCTGGGACAGCTGGAAAAGCGGGAGCGGCATTACCTGGCCGTGGCGGTGGACGGCGGCATGCGGCGGCTGGACGCGGCAGAAATCTATTACCTGGAAAGCGAAGGCCACAAGGTGCATTTTTACACCGAAAAAGAAGATTTTGTGGTGCCGGGCACCCTGAAAAACTATGAGGAAAAGCTGGTGGGCCGGGCGTTTGCACGGTGCAACAGCGGGTATCTGGTCAATCTGGCGCAGGTTTCCGGCGTGCAGCAGGATATGGTGCAGGTTGGTCCGTATACGCTGCAGATCAGCCGCCCGCGGCGCAAGGCCTTTATGGCGGGGCTGGCGGATTATATTGGGGGTGCGGGCTAATGACGACATTGCCGGATATTCCCCGCCTGTACACCGCTTTGGCGGAAGTGCTGGCGGCGCTGCTGTATGCGCACAGGCTGCCGCCGCGGATGGACCAGCGCGTGATCTGGGGCGTGGAAGCCGGTTGGGCGGTGCTGCTGGGGGCGTTTTTGCAGGCCACGGGGAAAGTTCCGCTGGCGTGGTGGATCCCCTGCATGGCAATGGCGATTCTTTCCATGCTGCTGTTTTTGTGGGTCACACGCAGCATTACGCTGCTGGAAGCGGGCTATGTGTGCGCGCGGGCCTTTATTTTGGCGGAGCTGGCGGCCAGCGTGGAATGGCAGCTGCACTGCGTGCTGTGGCCGCAGCGCGGCGGGGCGGAGCCGCTTTCGCTGCTTCTGTTGGCGGTGGTGTACGACGGCATTTTTACCGCCATGCTGTTTGTGGAAAACCGCCGCCCCGGCCCGGCCGGGAAGCTGAAAATAACGCCCGCAGGAACTTTTGTGGCGGTGGTCATGGCGCTGACCGCATTTGCCGTGAGCAATTTGAGCTTTGCCAACGGCAGCGAAGCCAACATGAACATGTTTTACATCCGCACGCTGGTGGACCTGGCCGGGGTGCTGATTTTGACGGTGCAGCACGAGCAGCTGCGCGAAGCCGCCCTGCACAGCGAGCTGGCGGAGCTGGACGGCGTTTTGCACCGCCAGTACGAGCAGTACAAGCAGAGCAAGGAGAACATCCGCCTGATCAACCGGCGCTACCACGAGCTGAAAATGCAGATTGCGGCCATCCGGGCGGAGCGGGACCACGCCAAGCAGGATGTGGCGCTGGCGGCCATGGAAAGCGGCATCCGCCAGTACGAGGCGGAGAACAAGACCGGCAACCCGGTGCTGGACACCCTGCTGACGGCCAAAAGCCTGTACTGCCAGCAGCACCACATCACGATGACCTGCGTGGCGGACGGGCATTTGCTGGATTTTTTGGAGACAGGGGAAATCTGCACGATTGTGGGTACGGCGCTGGACAATGCGACCGAGAGCGTAGAGACCGAGCCCGACCACGAAAAGCGGCTGATCCGGGTGGCGGTGTACGCCCAGAACGGCTTTGTGATGCTGCGGTTTGAAAACTACTGCGCGCAGGAAGTGGAGCTGGGCGCGGACGGCCTGCCGCGCCGCAACACCCATGGCGGCAGCGACCTGCGCGGTGTGCGCGCCGCCGCCGAAAAGCGCGGCGGAACTATGACGCTGCACTGGGAGAATGAGTGGTTTACGCTGCGGGTGCTGCTGCCGCAGAAAAGCTGAATGGATGGCTGGGGGTCTAGGATAAGGCACCCGGCCATTTTTGGTGTTTGGGCGGGGTGCACAAAACAGGGTCGAGATGCTTTGTGTGAGATGCACAACAAAAAATGAAATGTTTTTGAAACTTTTGCAAAACATGCAACGGAAACAACAGTTTGTGCAAAAAATGAGCCGAAAGAAAATTGTTTTGGTACAATATCATCAATAAAAGCGGAAATCCCGTCAGCCGCCATCCGGAGGGCGGCACAATAAAAGGAGGAAAACAATGAACACCCTGCTTCTTACCCTGGCAAACATGGGCGTTAACCTGGACGACGTTGCCGATGTGGTCAATAACTGCATCCCGCAGCTCATCTTCTTTGGCGTTGTGGTTGCCGCCGCCATTATCGTACTGATCGCTATGGCGGTCAACAAGAAACTGGCCAAGCCCACCAAATTTATGGTGCGCGCCCAGTCTGGCCTGGCCGTGCTGCTGGCTTTCGGCATCATGCTCAACCTGGTTGCCTTTGGCCCCATGAGCACCATGCTCGATCTGGTCACCGGCAACGGCACTATCACCGAGGAATCCAGTGACGAGGCCAACGCCCTGTGCACCGAGATTGCCGAGGAAGGCATTGTCCTGCTGCAGAACGATGACAACGAACTGCCCCTCGCTTCCGGCAGCAACCTGAACGTCTTTGGCTGGGCTTCTGTCGGCCCTGTCTACGGCGGCACCGGCGCTGGCGCGATCTCTGCCGACCGTCCCACCGTCAGCCTGCTGGATGGCCTGCACAACGCCGGCATCAACACCAACACCGAGCTGAGCGATTTCTACACCGCTTACTGCGCCGAGCGCCCGGCGCTGGGTTACAGCAACCATAACTGGACCCTGCCCGAACCCACCGCCGCCAGCTACACCCAAGAGCTGATCGACAACGCCAAGTCTTTCTCTGACACTGCGATGGTCGTCATCAGCCGCGTTGGCGGTGAGTTTGCTGACCTGCCCACCGATATGAGCACCGTCAACTACACCGACAACTCCACCGAGTACAAGGACTTCGAGGACGGCCAGCATTACCTCTCCCTGAGCAAGACTGAGCGCGACATGATCGACCTCGTCTGCTCCAACTTCGACAACGTTGTGCTGGTTTACAACGCTGCCAACACCCTCGAGCTGGGCTTCGTCGATGAGCACCCCCAGATCAAGAGCGTTATCTGGTGCCCCGGCACCGGCCAGACCGGCTTCAACGCCCTGGGCGAGATTGTTGCCGGTGAGGTCAACCCCTCCGGCCACTCTGCCGACACTTTCGTCTACGACCTGACCGCTGCACCGTACTTCAACAACATCGGCGCTTTCGCCTACACCAATGCGGATTCCGTTGGTTACACCGCTGCCGGCTTGTTTGGCCGTGATCCAGAGCAGGTTCCCCCGCACTTCGTCAACTATGTTGAGGGCATCTACGTCGGCTACAAGTTCTACGAGACTGCCGCCGCCGAGGGCCTGATCGACTATGACAAGACCGTGCAGTATCCCTTCGGCCACGGCCTGTCCTACACCACCTTTACCCAGAAAATCGACTCCATGACCGAGGCTGACGGCACCATCACCCTGGATGTCACCGTCACCAACACCGGCAGTGTGGCCGGTAAGGACGCCGTGCAGGTCTACTTCAACCCGCCGTACACCGATGGCGGCATTGAGAAGGCTTCCGCCAACCTCGTCACCTTCGGCAAGACCGACTCCATTGAGCCGGGCGCTTCCCAGACCTTGACCCTGACTTTCAACACCGAGGACATGGCCAGCTTTGACAGTAAGGACAAGGGCTGCTATGTGCTGGAAGAGGGCGACTATATCATCAGCATCAACGAGGATTCCCACACGGTGCTGGATTCCAAGACCTACAACGTCGCTTCCACCATCGTCTATGACGAGTCCAACCCCCGCAGCACCGACGCCGAAGCTGCTACCACCAAGTTCGACTTCGCTGACGACAAGCTCGTCACCCTATCCCGCGCTGATCACTTCGCCAACTATGCTGAGGCGGTTGCTGCTCCCTCTGACTACACCATGTCTGAGGAAAGCATGAACACCCTGTACAACGACCACAACTGGACCCCCGAGGACCACAACGACCCCAACGACGAGATGCCCGTTACCGGTGCCAACAACGGCCTGAAGCTGGCTGACCTGCGCGGTGCTGACTACGACGACGAGCGTTGGGATACCCTGCTCGACCAGATGACCGTCACCGAGATGGACGACCTGATCGCCCTGGGCGGCTACCAGACCAAGGCCGAGGCCAGCGTTGACAAGTACGCGACCATCGACTGCGACGGCCCCGCTGCCATCAATAACAACTTTACCGGCGTTTCTTCCATTGGCTTCCCGTCCGAGATTATCATCGCTTCCACCTTCAACACCGACCTGGCCCGCCGCTACGGCGAGAGCATCGGCTGCATGGCCAGCGAGATGAACGTCACCGGCTGGTACGCCCCCGCCATGAACGGCCACCGTTCCGCCTTTGACGGCCGTAACTTCGAATATTACTCTGAGGACAGCGTCCTCGCCGGTTACATCGGTGCCAGCTCCATTGCCGGTGCCCAGAGCTACGGCGTCTACGCTTACATGAAGCACTTTGCCCTGAACGACCAGCAGATCAACCAGAGCGAGATGCTCTGCACCTGGGCTGACGAGCAGGCTATCCGCGAGATCTACCTGCGTCCTTTCGAGATCAGCGCCAAGGTGGGCGGTTGCAAGGCCGTCATGTCCAGCTGGAACTATATTGGCAACCAGTGGACCGGTGCCTGCAATGCACTGCTGAACGGCGTGCTGCGCGGCGAGTGGGGCTTCCGCGGTATGGTCATCACCGACGGCTTCCACTTCACTGACTACATGGATTCAGATATTGCCATCCGCAACGGCTGCGACCTGATGCTGAAGAACTACGATGTTGCCACCAACCACCTGACCGATACCACCAGTGCTACCAGCGTTAAGGCTATGCGTCAGGCTTGCAAGAACATCATGTACACCGTGGTCAACTCCCGCGTTTACGACCCCGCCAACACTGTTTCCACCCCCATCTGGCGTACCGCTATGATCGTGGTCGACGTGCTGCTGGCTGTACTGCTGGTCGTGCTGGAAGTTCTCACCTTCAAAAGCTACAAGAAGAAAAAGGCACAGTAAAGTGTAATTTGTAAGCTGTGCAGCTGCCCTGCGGTCCATCGCCGCCGACTTTGCGCGGTTGTGCGGTGGGCCGCAAGGCTGTTTTTAAGAAAAGGAACCACCTTATGCAAAAGAAACAACTGCAAGCTTTGACGCTTGAACAAAAATGTGCGCTGCTTTCGGGCGCTACTACCTTTGGGACCCGTGCACTGCCGAAAAATAATATCCCGTCCATCACCCTATCCGATGGCCCCAACGGTGTGCGCAAGCAGGCGGGCGCGGCGGACCATCTGGGGCTGAATCCCAGCGTGCCGGCCACCTGCTTCCCCACGGCAGCCACTGTGGCGTGCAGCTGGGACCCCGCCCTGGGCGAGCAGATCGGCCAGGCCATGGGCGAAGAAGCCGCCGCGCAGGAAGTTGCCGTGCTGTTGGGGCCGGGCCTGAACACCAAGCGCAGCCCCTTGTGCGGCCGCAATTTTGAGTATTTCTCCGAGGATCCGTATCTTTCCGGCAAAATGGCCGCGAGCTATGTGCGGGGCATCCAGTCCAACGGTATTTCGGCCTGCCCCAAGCACTTTGCCGTCAACAGCCAGGAACTGCGCCGCATGGCGTCGGATTCCGTGGTGGATGAACGCACTTTGCGGGAACTGTACCTGACCGGGTTTGAGATCGTGGTCAAGGAAGCAAAGCCCAAGACCATCATGAGCAGCTATAACCTCATCAACGGAACTTACGCCAACGAGAACCGCCACCTGTTAATGGACATCCTGCGCGGGGAGTGGGGCTTTGACGGCGCTGTGGTAACGGACTGGGGCGGCAGCAATGACCATGCCCTGGGCGTGCAGAACGGCTCCACGCTGGAAATGCCCGCCCCCGGCGGGGACGCGGTGCGCGAGCTGATGCAGGCTGTGCAGAGCGGCAAAATTACCGAAGCGGATGTGGACGCCCGGCTGGACGAGCTGCTGACGCTGGTGTTTGATACCCATGCCGCCGTGCAGTCCCACAGCCGCACCTTTGATGCGGACGCTCACCACGCCCTGGCCCGCCGCGCCGCAGCCGAAAGCATTGTGCTGCTGAAAAACGAGAACGACCTGCTGCCGCTGGCCGAGGGCGCAAAAGTTGCCGTGATCGGCGACTTTGCCCAGACACCGCGGTACCAGGGCGCTGGCTCCAGCGCGGTCAACTCCATCAAGGTGGATACCTTTTTGGACTGCCTGAAAGAGAGCGGCCTGGCCAGCGTGGGCTTTGCCCCCGGCTTTGACCGCCAGGGCAAACCGGATGCCGCCAAACAGGCCGAGGCTGTAGCCCTGGCCCAAAAGGCCGAAGTGGTGCTGCTCTGCCTGGGGCTGGATGAAATCAAGGAAAGTGAGGGTCTGGACCGCGGCGATATGCGCCTTGCGGACAACCAGATCGAACTGTTAAAGGCCGTGCAGCAGGCCAACCCCAACACCGTTGTGGTGCTCAGCGCAGGGGCTTCGCTGGAAACCCCGTGGCTCAAACACTGCCGTACCCTGGTGTATGGTGCGCTGGGCGGCCAGGCGGGGGCGGGCGCCATGCTGGATGTGCTGACCGGCAAAGTGAACCCCAGCGGCAAGCTGGCCGAAACCTGGGTCAACGCCTATGTGGATACCCCCGCCAAGGATAACTTTGCCGGGCCGGGCCGCATGGTGCAGTACCGCGAGGGGCTGTATGTCGGCTACCGCTATTACCAGACCGCCGGTGTGCCGGTGGCATTCCCCTTTGGCTATGGGTTAAGCTACACCAGCTTTGCCTACAGCAATTTGCAGGCCGCGTCCAATGGCGTGACCCTGACCGTAACCAACACCGGCAAGCGCGCCGGAGCAGAGATCGTGCAGCTGTATGCGGCAAAACCCGGGGCAGAAGTGTTCCGCCCCGCACAGGAGCTGAAAGGCTTTGCCAAGGTGCAGCTGCAGCCCGGCGAAAGCAAGACCGTGACCATCCCGCTGGACGACAAGGCATTCCGCTACTGGAACACCAAGACCGACAGCTGGGAAGTGGAAGGCGGCAGCTATGAGCTGCGGGTCGGCGCGTCCAGTGCGGACATCCGCCTGACCGCCGTGGTGGAAGTGGCCGGTACCGGCGCACCCAACCCCTATGCGGGCAAGCATCTGCCGCACTATACCAGCGGCAAGGTGCAGAGCGTGCCGGATGACGAATGGGCCACCCTGCTGGGCCGCCCGGTGCAGCAGGGAAAAGTTAAAATTGACCGCAACATGACCCTGGGCGAGCTGAACCACAGCCGCAGCCCGCTGGGCTGGCTGATCTGGCTGGTGCTTACCGCATTGCTGAACGCCAGCTACAAGCGCGGCAAGCCGGACCTGAATGTGCTGTTCCAGTACAACATGCCGCTGCGTGCCCTGGCCAAAATGACCAGCGGTGCCATCAGCATGGGCATGGTGGATGGCATTGTGATGGAATTACAGGGATTCTGGATCATCGGCCTTGTGCGGGTGATCATAGAAGCCGTGAAAAACCTGGTGCTGAACGCACAGCTGGAACAGCGCCTGCGCAACAGCTGAGGAAAGAGAGGGGCTATTTATGCAGCTATGGAATAATTTTGCGGCAAAACACCCCGCCGCAGCCAAGTGGGTGCGCGAAGGCGGACTGTTTGTGATCGTATCCAACCTGGTTACGGTGTTCAAATATCTGCTGCTGCAATTTTTGCCGGCGGCGTTCAGCAGCCTGCCGGTAGTGGATTTTGGCTGGCCGGGCATCCCGGTCACGCTGTTTGGCGAAACCTTCCAGTGGAACATCCTGGGGTATGATTCCGCCCATGGCGGTCTGCCGTACTTTTGCGCCTACATGGTTGCCATGGTGGTGGGAGAATGCATAAACTTTCCCATCCAGCGCAACTTTGTGTTCCGCAGCAAGGGCAACCTGGCCAAGCAGATCGCCTGGTATGTGGTGGCGTTCTGCTTGATCACCTGCATCGTCAACTCCATCAACTGCGTGTGGGTGGCGGTTGCGGGCCTGCTGGTGCCGGATTTCATCTACAACATTGGCACCACCGTGCTCAATGGCGGCATTTCCATGGTGATCTTCTTCTTTGTGAACAAGATCATCTTCCCAGAGGGCGCACAGGCAAAATAAAGTCCGGCAGGATCACTGGTGCTTTTCCCGGTACTCGAACAGGGCGGCGGCACGGTACAGGAAAAAGTCCTTTGGATGGTATAAAAATGTGATTGTCAGCAACGGCGAAGATCTGAACGGATAAAGAAGAATGCTGCCTTTCCCTGATGTGGAGAAAGACAGCATTTTTATTGCGTTTTTCGGAAAGAGGTAAGCAGCGGCCCCTACAAAGGGGTAACGGCTGGCCATAAAATGGCGCTATTACATGGTGTGCTTTGTGAGAAAGCGCTGTAGTGTGATGATATAAAACGGATGGGTGCATGGTGTGCGCCCCTACGGAATTACAACAAAACACCCCCGCCCGTGCGGTAAATGAACTGCATAGGGCGGGGGCACCGTTATTTTACAAAGAAAACGCGCAGAGCGGAGATTTTAGGCAATACCGCACAATTCTAAGTGCCGCAGCCGCCGGAGCGGTGCTTAAGCCGTCCGGCGGGAATTGTGCGGTGCTGCCTTTACTGTTCCACGGCACCGGTGGGCAGCTGGGGAACAGCGGTCAGGATGCGCATGAACTCTTCGCCGGTGATGGTTTCTTTCTCGTACAGGTACTTGGCGATCTCGTCCAGCTTGCCGCGGTTTTCAATCAGCATCTGTTTGGCTTTTTCATGCTGCTGCTTGACGACTTCCACGACCTTATCATCCACTGTGGCGGCTGTGCGCTCACTGCAGGCCAGGCTGGCATCGCCGCCCAGGTAGGCGTTGTTCACGGTTTCCAGGGCAACCATGTCAAAGTCGTCGGTCATGCCGTAGCGGGTAATCATGGCGCGGGCCATCTTGGTGGCCTGCGCGATATCGTTGGATGCGCCGGTGGTGATGGAGTTGAACACCACTTCTTCGGCGGCACGGCCACCGGTCATGGTGGCAATTTTGGCCAGGATCTCTTCCTTGGTCATCAGGGTGTGGTCGCCGTCCTCTACCTGCATGGTGAAACCCAGCGCGCCGGAAGTGCGCGGCACAATGGTGATTTTCTGCACGGGGGCGGAATGGCTCTGCAGGGCGGCAACCATGGCATGGCCGACTTCGTGGTAGGCCACGATGCACTTTTCTTTGTCGCTCAGGATCTTATTCTTTTTCTGGGCACCGGCCAGGATGGTATCCACGGCTTCCTGCAGGTCGTACTGGGTAACGGCCATGCGGTGGTGGCGCACAGCGCCCAGGGCGGCTTCGTTGATAATATTGGCCAGCTCGGCACCGGAAGCACCGGGAGTCATGCGGGCAACCACGGCAAAGTCACAGTCGGGGCCGATTTTGACCTTTTGAGCGTGCAGGCGCAGGATGCTTTCGCGGCCTTTCAGGTCGGGCAGCTCCACGGGCACACGACGGTCAAAACGGCCGGGGCGGGTCAAAGCGGGGTCAAGGGATTCAGGACGGTTGGTGGCGGCCAGAATGATAACACCCTTGGCGGCGTCAAACCCGTCCATTTCGGTCAGCAGCTGGTTCAGGGTCTGTTCGCGTTCATCGTTGCCGCCCATACCGGAAGCACCGTCACGCTTTTTGCCGATGGTATCGATCTCATCAATAAAGATAATGCAGGGGGCTTTTTCGTTGGCCTGTTTGAAGAGATCACGCACCTTGGAAGCGCCCATGCCGACGAACATCTCGACAAATTCAGAACCCGCAATGGAGAAGAAGGGAACACCGGCTTCGCCGGCAACAGCGCGGGCCAGCAAGGTTTTACCGGTGCCCGGGGGGCCGACAAGCAGAACGCCCTTGGGCATTTTGGCACCGATATCCTCGTAACGCTTGGGGTTATGCAGGAAGTCAACGATTTCCTGCAGGCTCTCTTTGGCTTCGTCCTCACCGGCAACATCGGCAAATTTGATGGACTTGCCATCCTCAACGACATACTGTTTGGCACCGGATTTGCCGCCGCCAAAAATCATGCTGTTGGCGCCGCCGGTCATTTCACCGACCCGCTTGCGCATCATGCGGTTGAACCAGACGATCAGGATGATCATGGGCAGCAGCGAGATGACCCAGCCCAGCAGGGTATCCACCCAGGTGGTCTGGTTGTACACCTTGCCAAAGGAAACGCCGGCGCTTTCCAACCGGTTGACCAGCTGCAGGTCCTGCGCAATGGAGTTGGTGCAGTAGGTGGTATCGTTTTTGTCCACAAAATAGATCTGCTGATCCTGAATTTCAACGGTGCTCAGTTCGCCGCCTTCGAGCATGTTCAGGAAGGTGCCGTAATCGACCTGTTTGACCTGGCCTTTCATCATGGCGGGGAAGGCCCAGAAATTGAGCAGCAGCAACACCACAAGGATCACGGCATATACAATGCCGGTCGTCTTTTTGGGGTCGCGCGGCTGTTGGGTTTCGTGCATAACAATTCCTCCAGTTGGGGGCGGTAATAGGGGCCCCCGATAGATTCTATCATGAAGAATAAAAATGAACTGCGGATGAACAAGGCATGAAATAGCTGGAAATTCCGGTAAACTTTGCGTGAACAAGGGCAGTTTGTGGGCAAAAACAGGAATGCAGACCGCGTAACGACAGGGAAAAAGTGAAGGCAATACCGCACAATTCCCGCCTGACGGCTCAAGCACCGCTCCGGCGGCTGCGGCACCTCGCTCGCCGTATCGGTACTTAGAATTATGCGGTATTGCCTGAAAAGAATCTGAACGGTTTTCCACAAACAGAGGGGCTTCTTGTGGAAAACAAAAACGCGCGGCGGGGAGATAGGATGTTGATGACAGGATACCATGGTTGCAGCTCAGTATGCGGGACGATGCAGGCATCGCGCCCTACAAATCTTTATAACAAAAGCGGGGCGCTGCCAATCAGCAGTGCCCCGCTTAATTTTGTGTTGTGCAGTTTTATCGCCCCAGGCGCACCGGCTCCGGAGGCTCCTGGCCGGGGCGCAGGTCCATCCACCAATAGGCAAGGTCCAGCCATTGGCCGAACTTGTACCCAGTGCGGGGTTCCACGCCGATTTTTTTGAAGCCGAGCGCCTTATGGAACGCGCAGCTCTCTTTGTTCTGGCTGGTCACAAGGGCAACGGCGTTGCAGTAGCCGCGCTGGCGCACGCCGTCCAGCAGGGCTTTGTACAGCCGCCCGCCAACCCCCTGGCCCACACAGTCGTGGGCGCAGTAAACGGTTAGCTCCACATCCCACGCATAAGCTGTGCGGCTGTGCCAGGGGTGGGCGCAGGCAAAGCCGCACAGCTTGCCCGCTGCATTGACGGCAACCAGGAACGGCGCGCGCTGCTGCACATAGGCGATATTTTCGCGCTGGAATTCCTCGGTACACAGGTCATACTGGAAAGTGGCCGTGGAGTGGGTGACATACCAGTTGTACAGCTCCGCCACGGCGGCGGCGTCCTCCGGCGCGGCATCCCGCAGGGTGATGGTGTTTTCAGCGGTCCACTGGGCGGCAAGGGCTTCCTTTTCGGGTTTTGGCAGCTTTTTCAGGGCGGCTTCCCGCTTCAGAGCGGCACTTTTATCGGTGCAGCGCTCGGCATAGGTCAGCTTAACGGCACCTTTGGCGTGGGTATACTTGGCACCGGCCTTGCCGCCCTTGTGGGCGCGCAGGCGGCGGGCAAGGTCATTGGTCCAGCCGGAATACAGGCTGCCATCCGCGCAGCGCACCATGTAGACCCAGGCGGAAGCCGGGTCTGGCTGGCAGTCCGCCGCGGTGCTGGGGCGGGGACCAAACTGCTCTAGAGTTTCGGCGCTCACTGTGCGCTCACCGGCCTTCCGGCGGCGCGCAGGGCACGGCGGCATGCCTCAATGGCATCCTCTTTGGTTTCCGCGGTGACAAGGAAACGGCTGGGGTGGCAGAACTTGAGAGCCAGGCCGCTCTTTTCGCGCAGGATCTCCTCCGGCTGGCCGCCCCATGCGGGCGGGAACGGCACCTTGCTGCGGCGGGTCTTGTAATCGGTCACGCACTGGGCGCTGTAGCCGCCGCGCTGGCTGGGGTAGACAACAAACAGGGCATCGGTTTTGTACAGGCCGTTTTTCCAGGGCATGTAGTCCGGCAGGACCACAATGCCGTCCTTGGAGTTCTTGTAGGCGTTCTGGACGGTCTCGTCCGCGCGGTTCACGGCGTTGGCTGCGGCAATCTCGTTTTCCAGCACCTGCTTGGCAAAGGGCACGGCGCGCCAGAAGCAGGCATCGGAATCTTCGCCGGAATCCCACACGGGGTTAAAGCTGCCGATGGCATCGGCCAGGGAGTTCTGTTCGCCGGTGTTATCGTTCAAGTCCAGGGGCTGAACAAAATTTTCATCCAGCAGGCGGGCCTGGTGGGCACCCACCAGCTGGGCACCCAACACGCGCCACAGCAGGCCAAAGGCCGCATAGGGCACGCCGTTGGGGCGGCTTTCGCGCGGTTCCTGGTGGTGGTCAAACATACCGCAGCCCACATCGTACACAATGCCGTCAAAACCATCCGGCACAACAAAACCGCGGGTTACTTTGATATCCGGCCGCACAATCATCAGCAGCGCTGTGGCAAACACATCGTCTGCATGGAACTTGCCGCCGTGAGTAAAACCTTTTGCAGGAATTTTCATAGAATAGCCTCCGTCTATGGGGTAAAATGATGATTAACTAATATTATAACATGAAAGCGTAGGTTGGTAAATGCAAAATCTGCGCGGGCGGGCCGGATTTGGAACAAGCGGCAGCATTTGGCCGAAAAACGGTGATTCACAACCGGCATAAAATATGATATACTAACCTAATATGCCCTTTTGCGGGCATACCGGACATTCGGTGTGTTGACGCGGAATGTTGACCGCAACTTAATGAACAAACAAAGCGAAGGAACTGGATACCCATGCAAAACATCAAAAAAACATTAAAAAGCAAGCGCTTCTGGCTTGGCACGGTGCTGCCATTTGCGCTGGCTGTGGCAGCGGCCTTTGTGGCGCGCTACCAGTTAGAAATTTCTGACGGCGCAACTGCCAACTACATGGCGGGGCAGTGGCCGGTATACGCACCGCTCAATGCGCTGACGGCGTTCTGCCTGACGCTGGTGGTGTTTGCCCTGTGCGGCAGCTGGGGCATTGCAACCGGCGTTTCCGGCCTGATTTTTACCGTGCTGGCGCTGGTCAACTATTACACGCGGGACCTGCATGGTTCCGCCCTGATGCCGCAGGACATCCTGAACCTGGGCACCGCGGCAGAGGTGATGGGCAGTTATACCCTGCACATTACCCAGACAGTTATTACCATTGCGCTGCTGTACATCCCGGTGCTAGTGGCTGCCGTTGTGCAGGTCAAACTGGCCGGCAAGCATAAGCGCAGCTGGAAACAGCGCGGCGCCCATGCGCTGGCCTGCGCCTGCGGCATTTTTGCGGTGCTGTATCTGGGGTATTTCAGCCCCAACCCCATCAAGCCCGCCACTACTTACGGCTGGGCCTGGCAGGAAACCTATTATAAGTACGGCTACCTGGCGGGTAGCCTTGAAGCCGCCAGCCTGATGGTGGACCCCATCCTGCAGCCGGACGGCTACAGCGAGGACGCCGCCACCGAGGCCGCTGCAATGGCGCAGGACTATCAGGCCAGCCCCGAAACGGCAAACGAGCAGGACTACCCCGATGTGTTCCTGATCCTGTCCGAAAGCTTTTATGACTTTGACCTGGTAACGGACCTGCAGGCCGACCAGGAGATCATGCAGGTGACCAAAAACCTGCCCAACTCCATTTACGGCCACACCATCAGCCCGCATGTGGGCGGCGGCACCAACTCCAGCGAGTACGAGATGCTTTCCTCCAACTCGCTGATGCTGATGCCCTCCATCACACCGTTCAACTGGTTGAACCTGCACAAGGCAAACAGCCTGGTCAGCAACCTGAAAGATCTGGGGTATGCCACGCTGGCAGCCCACCCCTATACCAACTCCAACTACCGCCGCGATTCTGCCTGGCTGACGCTGGGCTTTGACGAGACCCACTTCCAGGATGATTTTCCGACCAAGGAAACCTATGGCAGCCGCCCCTACCAGACCGACAGCGCCACCTACCGCGACCTGGAAGGTTTGTATGAAGCAATGCCGGAGGACCAGCCGCGGTTTGTGTTCCTGGTTTCCATCCAGAGCCACGGCGATTACGATATGAACCCCCCGGAGGAGGATATCGTGCATGCCGCAACCGATTACGGCGAGTATGATTCCATCATGGATGAATACCTGAGCAACATCTATATGACCGACCGTGCCTTTGGCGAACTGACCGAATACCTGACCGAGCAGTACGAAAAGACCGGCCGCAAGGTGATTGTTGCCATGGCAGGCGACCACGCCCCCAGCTTTGTGGATCATGTGGCCGACCATACCTTTACCGATGAGAACAATTTGCAGATTTTGGAGCGCAGCACGCCCTACCTGATCTGGGCAAACTACCCGCTGGAAAACGCAGGCCAGACCAGCGCCACCGACGAGTACAACCGCATGGATATGTGCATGCTGGCTCCCACCCTGGTGGAAAATGCCGGGCTGCCGCTGACCCCGTATTACCAGTACCTGCTGGCACTCAAGCAGGTGGCCCCGGTGGTGACAGCCGCCAATGACTATATGGACGCGGACGGCGTGACCCACACCTACGGCGAGAATGCAGAGCTGGATGCCTGGGTGCATGGGTACTTCTATTTGGAGTATAACAACATCGGTGCCAAAGCAACCAGTCAGCAGAATTTGTTCCAGGTGGAAAAGTAAGAAGCTGATAAGCAGACGTCAGCCAGGATTCCTCTGATTTAGGGCAACACCGCACAATTCCCGCCTTACGGCTTAAGCACCGCTCCGGCGGCTGCGGCACGGCATCTGCGTTGCCAAAATGCTCGATAAGACATCCAGTATTATCTGCGCTTTTGGCTTAGCATCTGCCGCACCTCGCTCGCCGTATCGGCACTTAGAATTATGCGGTATTGCCTTAGAAACAAAAATGGCAAGAAAAAATCTCCCCGCTGCAATGTGCTGATGCACAAAATGCAGCGGGGAGATTTTCGATTTCAGATACACTCTGGGCCGTTACACGGCGGCGGGCGCTTTCAGCACAAAGGTCTGTACGCCCCAGATCACCAGAACAACAATGCCGAGCGCGATGCGGTAAACGCCGAACGCGGTGAAGGTGTGGCGCTTGACGTAATCCATCAGGAAGCGGATGGCGATGATGGAAACGATAAAGGCAACCGCACAGCCAACGATCAGCACAACGGTCTGATCCAGCGTGAAGCTGTTGCCCTTGCCAAAGAACTTGACCAGCTTGAGCAAACTGGCACCGGCCATGACCGGGATGGCAAGGAAGAAGGTGAACTGGCTGGCAGCCGGGCGGGACATGCCGCACAGCATGCCGCCCAGAATGGTGGAGCCGCTGCGGGAGGTGCCGGGAATCAGGGAGAGCACCTGCCAGCAGCCAACCTTGAACGCCTGCGGGTAAGTAATGCGGGAAAGCTTGGTGGTGGTGGGCACCCGCGGGCGGCGCTCGATCAGGATAAAGGCAACGCCGTACACAATCAGCATCAGGGCAACCACCACACTGTTATACAGGTGGGCGTCCATCCAGTCGTCCAGCAGAATGCCCAGCACGGCGGCGGGCACGCAGGCTGCAATAATTTTGAACCACAGCCGGACCACGGGCCAGCGCAGGTGGGCGGCAAAGCCGGTATCGCGGCCATTATCCTTGCAGAACGGCCACAGTTTGTGGAAATACAGCACCACAACAGCCAGGATAGCACCCAGCTGGATGACAACGCGGAACATTTCCATAAAATCTTCCGTATAGCCAAACTTCAGCACCTGCTCGGCAAGGATCATATGCCCGGTGCTGGAAATCGGCAGCCATTCGGTGATGCCTTCAATCACACCGTAAATGACGGATTTCAGAATTGAAAGAAACAGGTCCATCTTTTTTCCTCCCCTTGGCGGGATCACTCCCGGCCAGCAATACAAATATATAGTAGCACACTTTACGTGATATTGCACCCTGCCGCTGTATAATTTACACTTTTGCTCCAAAACAACAGGCAAAAGCGGTTGCCGTTTTGGCAAAATGCTCCTATAATAGAAGTGTGGCTTTTGCCGTATCAGTGGGAAAAGTTAGAATGTGTATAGAGAATAGAGGATATTACAAAATGTATAAAACTGTAGTGTTTGACCTGGATGGTACGCTGCTGAACACCCTGACTGACCTGGCGGATGCCGGCAACCGGCTGTGCCAGAAATATGGCTGGCCCACCCATGAGCGCCAGGCGTACCGCTATTTCGTGGGCAACGGTATCCCGAAACTGGTGGAACGCCTGGCCCCGGCAGACCAGCGCACCCCGGCGGTGCTGGAAGCGGCCCTGGCGGATTTTAAGCGGGATTATGGCCAGCACCTGCGGGACACCACCGCACCGTACCCCGGCATCCCCGAAATGCTGGCAAAGCTGAAAGCGAACGGCGTGCAGCTGGCGGTGTTTTCCAACAAGGCGGATGCGCTGGCAAAAGAGGTCGTCAAGGATTATTTCGGCACGCAGTATTTTACGATCGTGCGCGGCCAGATGACCGGCGTGGCCCCCAAGCCCGCCGCCGAGGGCACGAACGCCCTGCTGCAGGCCCTGCATGCCGACCCGGCCAGCACCCTATATGTGGGGGACAGCAACGTGGATGTGGAAACCGCCCACAATGCGAACCTGCCCTGCTGCGGGGCGGTGTGGGGATTCCGCACGCGGGAGGAACTGAATGCGGCCGGGGCGGAATACCTGGCAGAAAACAGTGATGAACTGTATGACGTTATCATGAAATAACTGCAAAATGGCGGTGGGAGGAACTGTAAAATGATTGCGCAGCGCTATAAAGATATGCTTAGCGGCAAGTCCGTTATTCGCCAAATCTCCGAGTGGAGCACGGCTCGCGGGACTGAGATCGGCTATGAAAATGTGTTTGATTATTCGCTGGGCAACCCTTCGGTGCCCTGCCCGGAGCACTTTACCAAAACCTGCATCGATCTGCTGCAAACCAAGGAGCCGGTGACGCTGCATGGCTACAGCCCCACGCTGACCATCCCCGCTGTGCGCAAGGCGGTGGCCGAAAGCCTGAACCGCCGCTTTGGCATGGACTACGGTATGGAGCATATCTTTATGGCAACGGGTGCTGCCGGTGCGCTGGCCCACGCCATGCGCTGCGTGGCGGTGCCGGGGCAGGATATTATCACCTTTGCGCCGTTCTTCCCGGAATACAAGCCATATGTGGAGGGCGCGGGCCTGAATCTGAAGGTCGTTCCGCCCCGCACGAAGGATTTCCAGATTGACTTTGACGCATTTGACGCGATGCTGGATGAGAACACCGCCGCCGTGCTGATCAACACCCCCAACAATCCCTCCGGCGCAGCCTACAGCGCCGAGACGCTGACCGGCCTGGCCGACCGCCTGCGCGCCGCCAGCGCCAAGTATGGGCACCGAATCTTTTTGATCTCGGATGAGCCGTACCGCGAAATCATGTTCGGCGGGCAGCCCATCCAGTACGCCGCCAAGTTCTATGACGATACGTTGACCTGCTATTCGTTCAGCAAGAGCCTGAGCCTGCCGGGCGAGCGCATCGGCTATGTGGCTGCGAACCCGCGCTGCGAGGACGCCGAGTATATTGTGCCCATGTGCGGCCAGATCAGCCGCGGAACCGGCCACAACTGCCCGGCATCACTGATCCAGCTGGCCGTGGCCGAATGCCTGGACGAAACCAGCGACTTGGGCGTGTACGAAACCAACATGGAGCTGATTTACGCCGAGCTGAAAAAGCTGGGCTTTACCGTGGTCAAACCCTCCGGCACCTTCTATATCTTCCCCAAAGCGCTGGAGGAGGACGCCAATGCGTTCTGCAAAAAGGCCATGAAGTATGACCTGGCGTTGGTTCCCGGCGACAGCTTTGGCTGCCCCGGCTACTTCCGCATGGCGTACTGCATTGATACCGAGAAGGTCCGCCGCAGCTTTGCCGCACTGGAAAAATTTGTGGCGGAAGAATACGGGAAATGAATTCCGTTTGGGCCGCGCCCGCCCGCAGTGGGAAGCAAAGCCCGAAACATACGATTTTGACACCATAAACGGGAGGTCTGCACAATGCCGCAACAAAAACGTCCGGCGCAGGGACCCAAGCGCCGCCCTGCACCCGCTGCCAGGAGCAGCAATATGCAGCGCCGCCGCGCTGTTTCACGCAAACAGAACCGCCGCGTGCATGCCCTGATCACCTTGATTTTCTGCATTGCCGTGTTTATTTTGGTGTGCGCAGGCTGCTTTTTGCTGGTAAAAACCGATGGCACCATTACCAACAAGCCCAACCAGAGCCAGGGGGATTCCAGCTCCACCGCGCCCGACGGTGCAGACAGTACCACGGATGGCGACAGCCAGCAGGAACAGCCCACCATGACCGAGGAAGAACAGCGCATTGCCGATGCCACCTCAACGGCGTCCGCAAACTGCACCAAGGATGCCCCGCAGGTGGTGGACCCAGCGCTTTGGGATGAGCGCGGCAAAGCCTTGATGGAACAGCTGGCTGCCGATGAATTTTACCAGAGCGAGGGGCTGAAATACAGTGCCAAAGATGGCTGCCCCTATATGATCGCGGTCAACCGCGCGGCTTCTACCGTGACGGTACTGGCGCTGGACGATGAGGGTAACTACACCAAGCCGTATATGGCCATGGTGTGCTCCGGCGGAGCGGATACCCCGCTGGGATTCTTTGCAACGCCGGTCAATTATGACTGGCGGCTGCTGGCCGGGCCGAGCTATGGCCAGTACGCTACCCGCATCTGGGATTCCTATCTGTTCCACACTGTGCCGTATTACAGCCAGCACAAGGACGATATCGAGTACGACCAGTTCAACCAGCTGGGCACCCAGGCCAGCCTGGGCTGTATCCGGCTGTTGGTCTGTGATGTAAAGTGGATCTATGATAACTGCCCCATCGGCACCCGCGTGGTGATCTATGATAACGCCGATGATCCCGGCCCCATGGGAAAGCCCGGCACCATTTACACCGACCCGACGGACGAGAGCAAGCGCGGCTGGGACCCCACCGACCCGGATTCCGCCAACCCGTGGGATGCAGCATTCCGCAGCGGTACAGCTATCCGCAGCGAGGCAGCCTGGAACGAATGGAACGACGCCCAGAACGATGGCCGCTGGAACGGCTCCATCAACCCCACTGACCTGCAGGGCTGGAGCACCGATTCCAGCGTTGAGGGCACCCGCGGATAACACACCATAGGGGTTATGGCAATACCGCATAATTCCCGCCTAGCGGCTTAAGCACCGCTTCGGCGGCTGCGGCACGGCATCTGCG
>OLSK01000960.1_pt1 | contig 23312 bp, 12 predicted proteins | sample 1672781 | NCBI WGS metagenome assembly OLSK01 (sample SAMEA3136723, study PRJEB25190) | human gut metagenome | biome: human gut; feature: human-associated habitat; material: faeces | place: Austria | collected 2013 | reverse complement strand
TAAGACCATGTTCGTGAAATTTTTCAACAAGTTCGCCTGACATACGCATGGGCAGAACAGAAGAAATTAGCTTCTGCAAGTTGTCGAACATTCGGAAACCGCCCGCATCGATATCTGCCCAAAATCGCATTTTAACGCCTTTCGCTGCCGTATGAGCGATCAATGTAACCAGCTTTCGTTTTTGGGGACTAAGGAATCCGCCGTGATAGATCACCAACTCGCCCGGCTGTTTTTCTGACATCACATATTCATCGTAATTGGTTTTATTCTCAATGAATGTGATGCATTGAATTGCCATCAAGTCGATTGCTGTAATAGAATCGATCAAAGTGCTGGGTAAGGCCAAACCGTACGGTGCGGCACCAATACAGATAGTTCCCTGTTCTGTTCGAACCAGACAGTTTCCTGCAAGCTCGTATAACTCCGGGCGGGCATAGATGCCTAAGTATGCCATCTGTTCTCTTTCGCCCAGTTCATTTTCATCGCAGGAATTCGCTAAATCTGTATCGTATTTTCTTGCGATCCGCAAAAACAGATCCCGCACATTTCGCTCAAAGTATTTGGTATCGGAAAAGCACTTGCTGCTGAATGCGCGCATCGTTATACTGCCGGACAGAGCAGAATACTCACGGAAAGCGCAGAGCAGGTCCTGCAATGGGGTATCGTCCGTTTTGCAGAAGACAGGAATTTTCAGTTGCTCTGCTGCCGATCTGCAAACATCTACCTTCCATGCTATAATCCAGGGAATCGCAACGTCCTCCAGGCTGCCGTTTATCAGCTGAATAATCTGACTTGCTCGCACCTTGGGATGCACTCTTCCGGCAGAAGCATAGCACTGTGAGATCTGATCCAAACGCAGCACAATAGCCGAAAGTACCGGGCGGTCTTTCACCCACTCGAGCTGCACCAAGTGCTTCGTTTCAAGTTCCAAGGCTGCTTCGTTATAAGCATCCCGTATCACAGCATCTTCGTAGATATACTCAGGAAAGTCTTTCTTTTCCACTTTTAGCATAACTCTTCTGAGCGATGTTCCGGGATCGAGGAGATGCTTACTGTTTTCATATTTATTCAATAGGCGGTTTAGAATGATTTTCTGGTTTTTCACTGAGCAATCTCCTTGCCAAAGGGCAGAATATGCATTCTGTATTTGTCCTTATTTACCAGTAGCGTACGGTCTGCAATCGGCATAATATCTGAAACCTTATCCGGCGGCGTACAGATAATGGCCTGCAAACCCATCTTTCGCAGGAGGCGAACACTCTCAATAATTCGGTCACTATCCATTTTGTTAAATGCCTCGTCAAATACTGCCAACCGGACGGTATTGCCGAAACTGGATGTATCGTTCACACGGTAGAGCTGAGCGAAGGAGGCCAGGACAGCAATATAAAACGGAGTTTGTGTTTCACCGCCGGACTTTGTATTCAAGGTCTGAGAAAGCATCTGCCTTGTTCCGTTTTGATCCGTGGTTTCCAGGTCAAACTTCAGGTACGTTCTAAAATCGGTATATCGTTGGATATTCTCCTGCAGTTCACTTTGTTTTCTCGCATTTAACTGAGTATCATCCGCCGTGGTGATTTGGCTGAACAGCTTCTCTATCAGCTGGCCATATTTATCTTGGAAAGGCCGCGCAAACAAACCCACATCGCCTTCCATAAGTTCCGGATCCATAATCATGTCATAATACTCCGCATAATCCGGATTACGCTCCACACGGAACTGATAACTGTCCGTTCCGAATTGAGCCTGGCGCAGTGCACGATTTAGATTTTTCACCTGATCCTGCACTTGGTCGATGCTGGACTTCAATTTTGCCAAAAAATCATTCTGAAACTGTTCCATCGCACTCTCTCGGGCAGCTTTGATCTTTTCTCGGTATTTGGGCAGCTCACTTTCCTCCAGGAGCTTTTGCTCTGCTTCAAACTCATCATTATCCACAGCTTCCACGCGGAAGGAGCAGGGCTTGAACCGGTCCGTGTACTCCCTGCGCGCGTTGAAGAGTTTTCTCTGAGCAGTATCCTGCTCCTTTACGCTCTGCTCCAAACGATTACTGAAGTTCTTATGAACGATATCTGCGCGTTTCAGTCGGTCAAGCTCCTGCTGATATCTGGGGAGGCCAATGTTTTCCTGATATTCAGCAGGGAAGTCATCTTGCAGGCGATCCTCCTTATTAGATAGCTGCTGGTAATGATCCGGCAGTACCTCATAGTCGAGCTGGCGAATACGCTCCTTACGCTGACCAATCTGAATTCCTTTCTGCTCTTTTTCTTTATTCAGCGCTATGATTTCATCCCCGAGCGTAGCAATGGTACGGCGCTGTTCGTCCAGCCACAGAAGATCCAGTTTTGAAAGCTGATCTTCGATATCAGTTACTTCCTTGGTGATCTCCATGCCGCGTAGATATGCTTTTTGCTTTTCTGCCACGGTGTTTTGAATAAAAAAGTGCGTAAATAACGGCTCTTTTGACTGCGCCAAAAGCTGGCGGATAGGATCCCAGTAACACAGCTGTTCGTCAATCCGCTTTAACTCCTCTTCCAAGCGAGACACACGCAGGTTTATCGCACGACGCGTCATCCATCAGCTTGCGCTGAATTGAGCGGACAACATACCCCTGGTAGAGGAGTCCGTCTGTTGTAATAGCGGTTTTGAAATTGCGCAGCTGTTCAGCCGCCTCACAACATACGACGCGCCCCAACAGATAGTCAATATAGCTGCGCGCCAGTTCACTTTCAGTCTCCACCTTACATGCCAGGCTGTCGTCGCGTGGACGAATCGTTTCTCGTTCGCGGAGCTTACCGATGTCCACCAGTCCAAATGATGCAAAGCCAAACTCTTTTTTGATCTTGTCAAAGATCAACAAGGCACTTTTATAATACGTCGGCTCAACCAACAAATAAAACTTCTGCGTATTGAGATATCCCTCCACAGCCCCGCGCCAATGTTCATCCGCAAGCTCCAGGACATCCGCAAGGATATCTATTCTCACAGGACTGCCAATCTCGCTGTTCAGTTCAGATTCCAAGCGGGACTTCAATTGCAGCAGACCTCGAGGATAGTCTTTAATGTCCTTTCGGAGATTTGCGAGGACGGTGCGCTTTTGATCCTGTTCCTCCTTCAACTCCGCCAGACGATCTTCTGCTTTGTGCAGAGCATCTCGGATGGCCTTAGCAAGCTCAGCCGCTGCCTGCTGGGCGATCTCAAAAGGTGCCGATGAATAGGAAAATATCTCATAGCTTCCGGATGTAAAAAGCGAATAAGCCTTCAGAACGCTTTCGGCCGCTTCCTGCACAGGCACGAGGACTTCTTCTGCATCTTGTTTCAAGATTGCGTCGCACAGACCATTCAGCTGAAGGGATTCCCTTTTTATTTCCATTGCCAAGGATTGGAGGTCCTGCGTCAGCCTTTTTTGCTCATTCAGCAGCGTCTGCTTCCGATTGTGGAGTTTTTCTTCCTCCTGAAACACACTGCTCTGTGCACAGGCCAAGTCAAGTTCGCGCCTGCGGTTCTCTTTCTGTGTGATTCGATCAGAGATCGTCATGATGCTCTTTTCAATTATGGTTAATTCCGCGGTACAGTCTCTCTTTTCAAGCTCAAATCGGTCAATTTGGGCTTGTTCCATTTCTTTTTTGGACCAAAGCACCAAAAATGACTGCACCCGCCAGCGGTCGATGGCCTGATTCATTTCACGATAGAGTTTGCTGATCTCTTGCAGAGCAGTCAGCTTCTCCTCCTGACGCTGTGCCAGCATTTCGTGGCGCTTGTAATCCCGGATATTTTGCTGCATGGCCTCAATATCAGGCTTTTCTGGTATATCGCAGATGTTCTCAGTAATGAATTTCTGGATATCCACGATAGGACGGAAAGATACCGCCTTTTTCATCATTCGAAGGACCTGCTCATTGTGCACATTCCACCGCGACAGCATATTCCTGCGATATTCCTTCTGCGTGTCATAGATCTCTGCCTTAGCGTAATTCTGCTTCAAAAAACGGCGCAGCGTAGGAATCTCCATAGCCTCTCCGTTTTCAACAAAACCGTTCTCAGGCAGCGTTCCCACATAAATGAAAAAGCGCTCCTGCCTGCTTCCATCACTGCGGCAATCAAAAACGACACCCGTGACAAAGTTGCTGCCCGCCACATCGTCCTGAAACTCGCAGGCAATGTAGCTGGAGAAATCTTTCCCTCGGCGGGAATATGGGTTATTTTCATCCATATCCGCCCGCAAATAACCATCCAGCGTGCGCTGAGACTTTTCGTTGGCAGCCTGATTAAAGTTGCGGGCATTCGTTTCCCCCAACAGAACGATCTGAAGAGCATCAATTACCGTAGATTTTCCCGCGCCGTTTTTTCCGGTGAGAAAATTAACATCCCCCACCTCGATGATTTCTTTGCTGAAATACAGCCAGTTAATCAGCAGGATCTTCTTCAGTTTCTTCATCGGTATCGCCCTCCTTTCGCAGCACAGACACAACATCGTTCAACTTCTCGCTAGAAACCGCGGCCAACACGGTCGGTAATATGGCAAATTTACAACCGCTCTGATTAAACTTTCCCTCAATCCGCTGAATAATCGAGTGATTTTCCAGTAGCGTCAACGCGCGCTTCACTTCATCCATATTGGGCTTTGCTGGAAGGATCGCGTAATCTGTGACGACCTTTTCTAAAACATCACGCACTGTGCAGACAGCATCCTGCTCCAGGCCGAGCCGTTCCTGGTTTTCTTCATAGATCATACGCAGGGCAAGGAGAATGGCTGTTTCTTTTTTGCCCAGGTTACAGCGGTTCGCTTCGTCCATATTGATCACATAGAAATAGCCATTTAAATCATCCTTGCGCAGATCCCAATCCAAGAGACTAAGATATTCTTGCACCGCTTCATAATGCAGAGATAAAAACGTATAATCCGGATTATTCACCCTTCCTTTGCCCGGCCGAACTAGCGTTCGTACAATATAAGTCCGGCTAAGAAGCTGGTTGCAAACGGCCTTGAACTGTTCTAATTCCTTGGAGGTTGCACCACGAATGAAGTTAAAATCCATTTTTCTTCTCCTTCCGTCGGATCTGCATCTGTGGGATGGAATAGCCATTTTCATGGAATGTGCCACCCAGCTCTTTAATCTGATGGCCTGCAACAGGATCTCCACTGGTCAACACAGCCAGCAAACTCATGATGTAGGATTTATCATCCCGAATCTTCAAATCCTTGGAGTAACAGGCCTCCGCATCGCCCAGCCACCCCTGCACATAGGCCGCAATTGCCGCCTTGCCATATTCGGAGCGCAGCAGCCGGGCAGCCTGTGCGGCTGCATCCGCGTCAGGTGCCGCTTCCCGGATGAGCACCGGAGCTGCCTTTGTTCGCTTCCCAGGACGTTTGCGGTACCACAGGCTTCTTTCAGAAAGAAATGACTGCTCATAGAGCTGGAACACCGGTTGTATCCGGTCCACCAGATCGCCTGCACGCCGATTGCGGGACAATGCGGTAAGCAGAACATTCAGATTCCCCCGAACGTTCTGATCTCGATTCGTCAGGTTCTCTACCTTCTGCGTTGCAGCCCTTGTATAGCGGCGAACCTGCGCATCGATCTCATTGAGATAGTCGTGCTCCATATTGTCATATCGCTCGTTGATCCAGAAAATTCTCCGCAGCAGATCGGCGCGGCAGTTTTCTACTGTATCTCCTCGTTTATCCTGCAAAGCTGCGTTCGCCATGGCAAGCAGCAGAGCATCATCCTCAGCCCAGCTTCTCAAAACAGATTGAATTGGAACGCGATACTTTGGGACGGAGTCCTTAATTTTCAATGGTCGTATGTATGCCTCAACTACTTTCTGTCCAAACTCGTTGAAGTGAGAGGCCAATACCTGATTGACGTCCTGCATATCTATCTGCATCTGAAAATAATGCTTCACATTGTGATAGACCATTTGCAACAAATTTATGAGAGCACTGGTGTTATCATAGGCACTGTAAATTGCGGCCATCTTATCGTAAACGCTTTCGCTCTCATTGGCGACCTTCAGAGCAGAGTAGGTACCAAACACATAGGAAAATCCGCGAGCAGGACGATCATCCCGGAGCAGGTGAAACAGCTCCAGCAGCCGGCTGCTGTAACTTGGGACGGTAATATACTCCTCAAAATCGTCACCCCGTTCCTTTTCAAACCAGCCTTTACCGCAGAGCTTCCGAATCAAAAAGCGTGCACGGCCGGAGATATCCCGCAGCTCATCCTCGTCAATATCTTCCCCTTCAAACGTAGCATCCGCCAGTTGCTGCTCCAATCTGCTGCGGAGCATAGAATACAGCGTGTCTTCGCGTATTTTAAGGTTTTCACGGTATGCGGTGTACAGCACATCCAGAGCATCTGCGTATAGTGCGCGGTTGGGCGAGGCCAAAGGTGAAAAAAGCTCATCAGGAACCGTTTCAAAAAACTTCATGAACCTTCCTCCTACAGGAGACGACAATTATGATTGGACGATTAATTTGGAATCAGGATAGGCCAGATATCGTATTCGATACGGGGACACTATATGGCGGGCTTCACTGTGGAGACTGCTTTGCATGTTGGCTGGATGGGCGCTGGCTCGATGTTCGCCTGGAATATATGAATGATTGGGTTCTGATCCACAACGGTCTTTTTGTTCCAGTTCGTTATGGCGTTCCTGTGCGAATTTAATCAGCCCACCACCAAACTTATTCGTCTTCTTCAAGAACTTTGCCGGGATTGGGCGGTCCAGCTGCCAGGTGATATTCATCGGCTTGCTGCCCGTGTGCTTCACGTAGTTCGCCGTGCCCAGATAGGTGTACGCTTCCGCACCGCCAGTCATACGGTCCGCCTTAAACTCACGCACAAACAGCAGCACCTTGCTGCCGCGTTCCTTGTGGTGGATATAGCGCTGGCCGGTGGGCGAATTCTCCGCCGTGGTGCTCTGGCTCTGCCAATGGAACAAGCTCTCATTGATGGAATAATCGTTGTACATGGTGGTTGGCGAATAGTCCTTGTCCGCCTTGTTCAGCGTCACAAAGAATACGTCGATGCTTTTCTCCTGCAGCCACTTCACGCCCTCACGAACGGTGGACGGCTTCATAAAGTCCAGCGCCACCAAGAGCTGGTCGCGGGTATAGGTGCAATGCAAATCCAGAGGACAGTCAAAGCCCAGTTCCACCGGCTCGTCGATAAAGTCGATCTGCTCGAAGCGATAGCGCAGCAGCTCCAGGAGCTCACCGAGCAGAACTGTGCTGTCAGACAGGGCATAGAGGTTACTAAGCACCTCTTCGTCGTCCCAGTCCTCCACAGTCTTACCCCAGACGGTGATGTAAAACATCTGCATCATCCGCTTTTCCGTATCCGGAAGCGCTGCAAAATCAAGGTTGTCCAAATGTGGAAGGACGTCCAACAGGAACGAAATCCAGCGGCGAGAATCAACCACGGCGAGCTTTGCAAACGCTTTGGTCAGGATGTCCTCCAGCGGCTCCGAAAAGTCCTCGATGGCATCCGCTCTGGCACAAATGCGAGAGAAGGAGGAAAACTTGTAGATCGCCCGTGGGTCAAGATGGTAGTAATCCAAGAAATTTTTGAGCGTCAGCTCCAGCCCGCTGTCCTCCGCGAAGGAGGCTGCGCGAGCCACCAACCCAGCCGTATTGCCATAAGAGGCGCGGATATTCTCCAAAATGTATTTGGCTGCCTTCTTCTCCAACTGGATATAGCAGCCCTTGGGAACGGACACAAAACCGTCCTTGATCTCCCGGCTCACGCTGCGGGTGGTATTCGACAGCAGCGCCGCAAACTTATCTTCAAAATTGTATTTTCGATTCGCCTGACCGATGAAGTCCAGCACGGTCAGGCATTCCTTGTCCTCAGCCAGACGCAGACCACGTCCCAGCTGCTGCAAGAAGATTGTCAGGGATTCGGTAGGGCGCAGGAACAGAACAGTATTAACTTCCGGAATATCCACGCCCTCGTTGTAGATGTCCACGACGAAGATAAACCGCACATCGCCGGACACCAAGCGCCGCTTGGCCGCCGCTCTTTCCTCGTCCGAAGATTGCCCGGTGAGGCACATGGACGGGATGTTGTGGTCTTTAAAATAGCGGCACATAAATTCCGCGTGATCTACCGTCACACAGAAGCCGAGGCCCTTCACCTCGTCGATGTCCGTCACATATTTCAGCAGTGCCGTCACAACATGGTCGGCGCGGCGGTCGGCAACCGCCCCACTGAACGTATAGATATGCTCCAGCTCGCCCTTTTGGTAGCCACCGGCAGACCATTTGAGCGCATCCAGATCCACCGTATCGGTAACGCCAAAATACTGGAATGGGCACAGGAGCTTTCGATCAATGGCTTCCGGCAGACGGATCTCAGCGGCGATACGATTGTTGAAGTAGGGCAGAATGCTCTTGCCGTCCATACGTTCAGGTGTAGCTGTCAAGCCCAGCAGGATCTTCGGCTGATAGTAGTTCAACAACTTCTGGTAGGTAGGTGCTGCAGCATGGTGGAATTCATCCACAATGATGTAATCATAAAATACCGGTGTTGTTTTGGCTATGAAATCCTGCGAGTTAAAGGTCTGGATGGAAATAAACAGATTGTCGATGCTGTCCGGCTTGTAGCTACCCACGAACATCTCTCCGAAGTTGGCGTCCTTGAGTACAGCACGGAAGGTATACAGACTCTGCTTGAGAATTTCTTCCCGGTGCGCTACGAAGAGCAGGCGGCAGGGTCGATCCGGATTCTGCTTGCGGAAGCGCTTGTAATCCAGCGCAGAGATGACCGTCTTGCCGGTACCGGTGGCGGCTACCACTAGATTGCGCGTATAGCCACGAACCGTGCGCTCTGCCTCCAGTTTGTCCAAAATCTCCTGCTGGTAGGAATATGGGTTGATGTCCATGGTGTAGACGTCAGCATTGTTGGTGTCGAAGTATTTTTCTGCTTTCAGGGCACGGGCAAGGCGTTCTTTCTGGCCTTCATCATAATACTCAAATTCCCGGTCATTCCAGTAATACTCAAAGGTAGCGGCGATTTTGTCGATAGTTTCGGGCAAGTCGCGTTTCGTTACCTTGGTGTTCCATTCAAGGCCGCTGGTCAATGCGGCATTGGACAGGTTGGACGAGCCCACATAAGCCGTCGTGAAGCCGGTTTCGCGGTAAAAGATATATGCCTTGGCGTGGAGCCGGGTCGTCTTGGTGTTGTAGCTGACCTTGATGTGCGTATTGGGCAGCTTTCGAAGCTCCTCAATGGCCTTCACATCTGTTGCGCCCATGTAGGAGGTGGTGATGATGCGGAGCTCGCCGCCGCTGTGCGTAAACTCCCACAGCTCGTCCATGATAAGCCGCAGACCGCTCCATTTGATGAAGGACACCAGCATGTCAATTCTGTCAGCAGAGACAATCTCTTTTTTGAGCTCTGTAAACATCTGCGGCTCATGCACGGCTCCGGTAAAAAGTGAGCTTTGTGCGATGGAGGTTTCCGGGCGCTCTATGTCCGCCGCTGTTTTCCCCACCGCCAGCCGCGGGTCGGTCTCCCGCAAAAGCGCAAGAAGCTGCTCTGCCCGCCGGTCAACGCCCAGCGCGGCAAAGTCAGCTTCTTGCGTTGTATTTTGAATGAGGGTAACGATTTGATTGGTCAGCCCGATCTGGGCAGAAATATCCCCGCCGTTGTCCAGCACGTTATCCAAGCCCTTTTGAACCACATCTGCCAGATACTGCGCCAGCACCTTGGAGGCTTCCGCCTTGTCAATGGGCGCAACAGACTTGCGGGCCTCCGGAATCTCCGCAAGCTCGCCCGTCAGGGCATTGTTGATGACTTGCTCGTATAGACCATGGTGTAACATATAAATCCCTCACTAAAACTTGGCTATATATCCCAGCTCATAACGGTCAATACGGATATATTAGAAAACAAGGATACCCATCAACCAATCATAGATGCTTTTCACATAGCTATACTCGTCTACAGGAACACTATAGCTCTCTTTTGAAAGCTTATTCGAAATCGAATTGACTCGAAGAATCCAGTCTGTCTTCGGGTCCTTTCCTCCGACTAGATTGGCTTCCTCCGGGCGGACAAAAGTATCCTCGAAGAAGAGCGACCAGTTCTTGCCGTTCAAGATAATCTGTTTGCATTCCGGAAGTGTAACATAATCCCAGATAGGAATGTCGATTTCTTCTCCTGTACTAGACACATGCACATACATTGCCTCATCGGCTTCACCTTTTGCTCTGGTATAAATATTCTTCGGTAGTCCTTTAATTAGCCAACTATCGCCAAAATATTCTCCGAGGCGCTCAGAAATCAACAACTTAACCTTGGATTCTATTTCTCGTAGCATGGATTTCGTCTCTTCGTTATAGATCTTAGTTTCGTTTTGCCAGAACTCTTCCAATCCATCAGGCACAAAATCCGGCCTCATATCAGCAATTGCCTTCTGATATGCGCGCCAAAACCGGGTATCAGCACCTCCACCAAAGTAACCACGCAAATCCTTGCGCTGCTCAGCATTTAGGTTATTTATGTAGTCAGTCAAAGGCTTGAGATAGTATTGTATCAAGCCAAACATATCGTCAAGAGCCTGCGCTTTAGGCTGAATCATCCCCTTCTCCACAAGCATATTGACAACATCATCAATGACGCGAATAACCGCCTGAATGCCACGGTTCATGGTGAGCATTCCGCTATCCTGATCTCCCTTGTCCCATTCATCCAGACAAGTCTCTCTGATATACAGCAAACACTTCTCTATAAACGGATAGAACAAATCGCAAGTCTCTTGATTATCTTTGCAGTCGAAAGTACCTTCTTTTTGAAGAACATTCTTTTTGCCATAGCTGTCGAAGAATCTACACTTTTTCAGTGCAGACTGAATCGCTTCAACAGTAATGCATCGCGTGGGTGTAGACTCGTTTTCACCTATCACAATTCTCGAGTTAAGAGGCGATGTCGATTCTTCTCCCAGCATCTGCGCGATTTTAGATCGGAGAGCCTGCCGCTGCTCACTGAAATCAGGAGATTCCCAGAGCATGTCTGCATTCAGGGTCACTCTCAACGATTTCGGAACCGCTTTCTGGTTCTCATTAATATCCATGAACAGTTTAATCTGCTCACTTCTTTCCAGATCAACGAAAGCAACTACTGGAATGGTGTTTGTCTCGGCATACAGGGAATCCGAGTAGCCGTACAGACGATGTTGGCCGTCGATAATATACGCAGACCTATAGCGCTTGGGGATATGTAAAATACCGATCTTCGAAATTGTACTATCAACCTTAGAGGCGGACTGATCGAAAACCAATCCCTTTCCATTGGTATCTATACTGATGATAATCGAGTTTGGGAAATATCCACCATCATTAATGAACGACCGGACCTCTTGCAAACGCTTCTTTTTGATTAAACGCTGGTAGGTCGGCATCATATTCTTATTGGCTTCCGACCGATGCAACACATAGCCAATTTTCAAAAGCTTTTCAGGTTCAATTGAAAATGAATAGTAGGTGTATCCACCCATTTTACCTTGGATCGCAGGCACCTTATCATCCATATTTTTAATTTCTTGGTTTGCAAAAAGGCTACCCAAAAGCTGATATCTAGAACAAGAACCCAAATGTTTTGCCAAGTCTGTATAGTACTCGACAGTCGTGTCACTAAAATAGGCCATTCCGGCTTTGTCCAGCAACGCGAGATCTCGTCTATTCATGATGAAATTATGAGACGCCCAAATAAACTTCAGTTTCCGACCCGGGAATTGTTTAAGAACCTCTTTTCTAATCCCAGATATTTTGTCACTAAAAGCTGTTATTTCAGCGGCAAAACTTTTTTCGATGATAGCTTCTGATGCGTGGCAAAGCCCAACCAACGCAGTTTCATCATCAACCGCCAGAACGCCAATTCTTTCTTTTAGGTCATCATTGCTGAAATCATAAGAAATCAGAATTCCATTTTCCGCATTTAGACCATAAAAACCCATCCCAGCAAACATCAACCAAATTCGGTCTTCAAATTGCTCATCTACTGGTTTCTCCTTAGCAATCCCCACATATTTAGGGCTCTTATAGTCTTTGCACTTTTCCCAACCAGCATCAATATACTCAGGGAGTTCCGAAGCTAAGATCTTTTGTGTCACGAACAGTTTTTTGTGGACACTTTTTGCCGTTGCCAATTGTTTGTCGTATACAACTTGGCTCCAATCCGTTCTAGCCATTACTTCGTACTCCTTTCTGGTATGTTCGTAAAAATATACTCTGGAACTTTTCCTCGATACGCTTTTTTGCCGCCAATCAAACTATTCCTCTCAAGTGTAACCATGCGCCCCTTGTCTTTAAATATCTCCAAAATGGTTTCGTGGGCGGCATTTGTCATAATGTAGTAGGCTCCTGCTTTTTTTATTTGGTCAATTAGCTTTGCCAGTCGGTGCTGATCATCAAGGGAAAACCAAGTTGAATTGTAGCCTACGAAACCCGTATCTTCCTTAGAAACGGTGTAGGGTGGGTCCAAAAAGATCAAGTCTCTGGCAACTATCTTGGTACTTATATCCGAAAAATCATGACAAACAATTTCCATTCCTTCCAATTTTTTTCCTGCTTCAAGCAGCCGCGTATAATTCACAGTAGCATTTTTATGACCATAGGGAACATTGTACTTTCCGTTCCGATTCACACGGTACAGTCCATTAAAAGAATTTGCATTCAAATACAAAAATCTCGCAGCCCGTTGATATTTCCCTTTTGGTTCCGTCGCGCGAATTACGTAGTAGCTTTCTTCGTCTGTTTCATATTCCTTAAGATACCGAATAACTCTTTCCGGATTATCCCTGACGGCGCAAAAAGCGTTTATCAGTTCGTCGTTAATATCCGACAAGCATCCTTTATTGGGTAAATCCAAAGAAAAGAAAATCGATGCACCGCCCATGAAAGGTTCGTAATAGTTGTTATAGTCAAGTCCTTCTGTTAGTTGTGCTACATATGGGACAAGCCATGATTTTCCGCCTGCCCATCGAATAAAAGGTGTTATAGGTGCCATCAGTAATTCCTCACCAACTCAATTAAGTAGTATTTTGCGCGCGTGTACGCTATGTAGTTCATATTCTCGGTTGTGTCAATACCATGGATATAAATGACCATGTTCGCTTCCAACCCTTTAAATGCATCTATAGAATACACGCTGATTTCATTCTCATTGCTAGGTGTACCATGAACAAATTTCCACTTTGCAATCCCGTCAGGAAATTCAGCCAACAGCTTTTCCTTGCTTTCGGTGAGAATTACTAAGGAATCATTTTTTAGATATTCTTCCTCAAGGTATCGCTTAAAAAGTGTTTCAAAAAGTAAAACCAATTGTCCATGCTCGTTAACAATTTCTGTCGTAGGTGTCGGACCTTCAACAGGGTTTGCAACCATATCTGTACCCAGATTGGTCTTCTCTGCAGTCCAATTATAGATATTTGCGGTATTCCTAATATTCTCCCGCAGCAAATACGGCAGTTCACCAATGCCAAACCCGTTTCCGAAGCTCTCTTCTCTCAAAACCTGAACGTCATCGAAGAAAACTCCTAGGCGAGAGCCTTCTGGATCATCCAAAAGCAATCTAATGATACTTGCCCATTCCTCTGTAAAATCCTGTGCTTCATCAACAAAGATCGCGTTGTACTTTTCATAGTCACCAATGAGGCCATGGCTTATTCCTTCGAACAGCGGCTCTTGATAACTGGTAATATCCTCAACAAGCATTTCAAAGAGTGAGCGAATATCTTTAACATCAACCGCATCCCCAATATGACTGTTTACCATACTGGCAAGTGGTTTTGATGCACAAACAAAAAGTACCTTGTGCCCATTTGATTCCGCTTCATCCTTGGCCATTTTCATTGCAATCCAAGTTTTCCCGGTTCCTGCTCCTCCGCGCATGTAGAATTGTTTTACATTTTTCAGTAGATATATGTAATTGTCTTGCACACGGTTGATCACACTCAGCTGCTGATCTTTGAACCGAATCAACGCGCCAGCTGCTGCAGAAATCGCAATTCTATCTCTTATGAGTTCAAGGAAAGCGCGATGTTGACTTGCTGGATAATAGCGCCGACCGTAAGAACTACCTGCCCATAGGCGGAACATCTTTTTAATGCGATCATAGATATTGTTCAGGTCATTGCTGTCAATAGTACACGTTCTATGACGATTACTTAACTCAAGTTCTTCTCCTATGGGATAGAAGGGAAAAATCACACCAGCACCATATATTCCCGAATACTTGGTGTTGTATTTCGAAGAAAAAACTTTGGAGAAGTAGTACATATTCTTTTCCGCTTGATCATACGGAGAAGAGTTCAGTTTACGCTCACCATGTACCGCATCCGAAAGATACCAGTTATTATCTTCAATACGGATTCCGTTCCCGCCTTTTACTTCCAGACATAAAAAACCATAGTCAGGGCTGGCAACAATAAAATCTGCTTCAGATTTCACGAGACGCCCCGCATAATAACTTGTCCAACTAACAGAATAAAAGACATCGAACGTATCAGGAAGCTGGTTTTTTAATTCCTGATAAACAATTCTTTCAGAATCCGTTGGCAAATACTCTGATATGTTTTTCGGATACATATTAGCCATAATTACATCTCCCAAAAACCAACAGTCGGGTTATCCACTCCGTCAATCGAATACAAATACTTCCTGCCAAGCTCGGCGTTGAAGTGATTACAAGAAATCTCCGGAATTATGAGACATGCACTGCAAGCCGTATCATCTCGCTCCGTGCAGATTGGATCAAATACGCAATTTTTCGCCTCGTCAAAAGCCTTCTTCAAGAAATACGCATAGTTAGATTCAGCCATTCCAGACAGAGCGCCGAGGGGGATTCCCTGACTAGTTTGCGCATAGATAAAGATGCTCGCAGTCTCTACAAGGATAATCTCTGTCAAAGAATTACCGGACAGACCACTTAGTTCTCCTGCCGAATTCATAAAGGCATGGGACATAGAGTGGAGCAGCGCAAAAACATTCTTAGTGATTTTTTCACTGTCATCGATTTCACCGAACATCGAAATCACATCGCTATGAACATATTGTGCAAACCACTTTTTCACAGAAATATCGTCGTCAAGATCCGGCAACTGTTCCTCACTGATGATGTTGTTCTCATACAACCACTCAACGATTTTTCGCTGGCTAATCTCAAACAGGATGCCTTCCGTATCCAGTTTGGCTCCATAAACAAGATTTGCCGTTCCGTCTCTAGTTCTATCGTAGGCATTGAGCTTCAAGCGGCAATTCTTATTTGTAGAGTTCTTCGGATCAGCAACTCTTCTGGAATATCCATATGTACAGTTGATAATCTGAATATCGCAAGAAACCTGCATATTTGCGATACCCATCTTTTTGTTCAATGCTGTAACTTCCTCCGGAGAATCAATGAACTCCATATCAAGTTGACGCTGAATTGCTTCTTCTAGTGTAATGATTCGTTTAGCATATTTCAGCGTATCATACTGCATCAGCTTGAACGAGAAATGGCTCAGCCATTCTGCGTAGCCCACCGGATTTTCCGTTTTCTTTCTTGAAAACAAATCATCACATATTGCTACATACCGCTCAACACTTTTTGTGTTCGGCGCATTCTGAAGCATGTTATTTACAGCGCTTTCAAACATCTCAGGAGGAAGCATGCCCGCATCAATTAGGGCACGAACCTGCTGTTTTACATTTCGTCTCTGCGCGTCGCTTTTAAATGCGTCACTAAATGCTAATTCAATGTTATTCAGGATCTCCTCGTAGTCAGCGGTAGACAATTTGTCAAACCATCTACAAACAATCGTCTTTTGCGCATCTATGCCCTTCTTATAGAATTGACCATTCCGCTGATCAACCAGATTAATTACCTTCAGCGTGAAAGGCTTATAATTTCGGCCAGAATTTGCGTTGTCAGGCACCAATCTCGAATTGCAGTTCGGACAAATCTGAACAAACTCTGCAGGTTTTTCCGAGTTGCCGCTCCTATAAAACATTTTATATTGCGTTTCATTGGGGCGGAACTTGAAATTCTTTACCCCCTGCACATGCGGAATCTTTATGGGCTGTGCATATCCGCATTCGCAGGCATAGATCATTTGGAGTTGCTTGACTGCCCACTTTCCACAATCAGGATTTTTGCATTTCCATGTATACTTATCAACCGCATCGGGATTACGAAGATCGCTCACTGCACCACAGGAACTACAGTAAAACACCAACGGGGATATTTCACCGATGATATCAGGGATTCCTGCGTTGCACGCGGTTTCAACAATTGAAAACGAATGAGTATCTGGTGAAAGATCAAACGCGCTGATGTCACCACCTCGATCACCAAACAGTTTTATTTGGCGCTTAATTTCACCTTCGATAAAATCCTCATATATATCAGACATCTTGATATAGTTCCAATTTTTTATCTTAGCCGAAACAGCTCTCTCAGAATCATCTTTTTCGGATATCCACATTTCCGGCAAGAACCTATATACAGCTTGAGTTTTGCTTCTCTTCATAATCTCTTACCTCAAATCTTAATCTCGATCTGCTCTTCTGTATCACGTAAGCTCGTCATTGGCGTTTTCTTGCCGTGCGAGAACTTTCCTATTGCGTCCGAAAGGGAAAGTTCCTTTGTGAAATTTCCATTTTTAATTCCAGAAAGAATGTTGACCGCTTCTTCGGTGATGATTTCTTTATATGCCAGAGACATTTTTTCCTGTTCATTGCATCCGTAAGCTGCAATAAGTTTAGAAACTGCATCATCAACGTCGATTTCTCCGGAACGAAGCAACTTCTGTACTTTAATTGCATTATGCAGACTATCCGAATTGGTTTTAATTGTGTAATACTGCCTAATCAAGCCTGCAAGCAATCCGGGCAAGGTGCTATAGATCGCATTTTTTGCCCATCTGTTGATTGGGACAGCCTCAACAAGATCGTCCCTGTTCTGATGGAAAATAACAAAATTTTTCAGGTAGGATCTATCGCGCACCCTCATTAGTCGAATGATATCCACGACAATGCCCGTAAACTTACGACCAGTACGCGAATATGCTTGGATGTATTCGGCATTGTTGTTTGGCATTCCAAAGAAGTACATCACGTTAAAGGAACCCTCATCCACACCATGAGAAATGGTACTTGTTGCGAGCAGGAGGTTGGTACTCTCGAAGTTCTTTCTGTTCGCCTGAATATCAAACAACGTTTTTCTTACGGTTTGGAAGTCCACATCACTGGTCATCTGTTCAATAACATACTTAGGAACACCCTTTGCCTCCAAATAGTTGTTAGCCTGGTTCTGGAATGCGTTCTCAAGTTCCATTGCGTCTTGCTTGCGATTATTGTAGACCAATTCAATCCAATAGTCGTACAGCATATCTCGATACTCATCAATGCTCCCAGAAAAACCGACAGCGCAGAGCTTTTCGTAGCTTTCTTCCAAGAATTGAATCATTCTATACACGACAAGTCGCATGATATAAACCGATTCCCACATGCCGTCAGTAATCGACCGTCCATAGGGGGCATATCCGATCAAAATGCGTGTAATGTCATTATTATCGGTGTAGGAATAGAAATCTTCGCCTGCTTCTGCTGAAGGATATTCACATGGAAATCTCCGTCCATCCATGTGATACAAATGCCAAATATGGCTCTCATACATGGAGATAGTTGCTGTTGCGCCAACAAATCGGATTAGCTTGCGCTGCGCCTCTGGAACCAGTTCCTTTGCATAATAGCTCAAGAACGACTCGTAGTGCGCATCAAATGTCCCCAAGCTTTCCTTTACAAGATGCATCTCATCTTGAATAAAAAGAGTCGGAATGGGATCTTTTAGCAATCCTACGTTTTGAAGCACATGTCCGCCGCATGACGCGCAAGAGCATTTTGCATTTCCCGTAAATCCATGTACCGGGCATTTTTTCTTCACTTGACCAAACAGCATCTTAAAGTCATTGCTTGTGCCAAGCATAGCCATCTTATCAATCGTGCTGACCACAATGGAAGGCAGATAGCGATAAATTTCGTTATCTACAATCATGAGCGGCAAAACCATGATGGGGCACTCTGGATTATCACAAACATGCTCCAATCTCCAAGTGTCACGATTAAATCTTAGATTTACGTGTTTTTTACCACAATAGGGGCACGTATCAATGAAGCGATAATACTCATTTAGCGTTTCAGGATCACTTTCAAGAATAAGGCCTTTTGCCTTATTCTTATCTCCGCGCTCACTTAAACGTTCAAAGGAGTCTATCTTATTCGGTGTATTTCCTTTGCCCACAAAGAAGCCGACTTGGAACGGTGTTTTGTGAGCCAACTCCCCGCTGGACTCTCTTACAACATTCGCTTTCATGACGATCATAAGCACACGATCAAGCTGTTGCACTGCAAGCAGTCTCAGCGGATACTTAAGAAATGCAGTAATGCCGTCGTTTTTTCCGCGCAGGCGGTCAAAGAACATGTTGAACACGCATGCGCCAAGAAACGCTTCTGTTTTACCACCGCCTGTCGGGAAGTAAAGCAAGTTCGCGGTTTCAATGTCCGCTTCCGCAATATTGGGATCATTTTTATACTCGCTGCGAATCATCTCGCAGATAAGCGAAACGATAAAAACGATCTGGAACAAACGCCAACCGCTAATCTGTCTGTGTTCACCAGCGAGTTTCGTCATAAAGGTTTTGTTCATATAAACAAACGCCTTTTTAACAAAATCCCTGTACTCAATCTGATCAATGCCTTTCCTAAAACGGCCAATTTCATGCTGATAGTTCTCTAATGCATCTCTAAACCGTTCTTTTGCATTGACCGTTTGGAACCTTGTATGATTGAACTCGTAGACACACTTCTCATAATCCGACTTCATTTCTTCGTAAATAACAGTCAGATTGCCAACAGGATCCTGAATAAGTTTTTCAAATGTAACATACTGTGTTAACGCATCTTTGGTCTTCAGGCGCATTTGATAATATCTCGGAATATTATCAGTCCGAATGGAGTTGTCCTCTTCATGATAGGCTGCAGAAGTGTTTTCTGCAACGACATGCACCATGGGACGCTTTCTGTAGCTGTTTTTAAAATAGTCCAGTTTGATATTCTGAAACTCGACACTATCATCTCCAACTACATCAATACCAGCATTGAAAACTTTAGGCAAATATCCGATGTTGCTCTTGCCATTCACGGGAGTCTTATTAACCATTTGCATCAAGAATCGATAGGAATCCCCTTCATCGGTAACGGTGCAATAAATGTCAATATCCCATCGAGGGTTTACACGTTCTTCGCTTCCACCTGTAACAAGGTAGAAACGTTCCTTATCGACCAGATCAAAAAATGTAACACGGTCACTCTTAATAACTTTTATTTCGCTGATGATTCTATCCGACAGAGCCCTTAAGCGTTCGTTGATTTTCTGCTCCAAATGAAACTTTTTATCACTAATAGAGTCAAGCCAGATTGATATACCATCACCCATCTCGTCTTCAACCCGCACCTTTTTGTAGGTCAACGGAAGACTAAATCGCAGGTCAGGATAGCATTCACAGAGCTGCTGGATTTCGGTATATTGAACGTTATCCTTTTCAGAGTATTTCTGAAGCAAGTAATCAATCGTCTTGTCATAATCCGGCTCGACCGTATAAAACAACAGTCCCTTGGGAATCACACGAATAACACCTGAAGGATTCTTCTTGACGATAAACGAAATACTTATGGACGGTACACTTTCAAAGCGGGTACTATTATTCTCGATATACCCACCATCAAACTTCTCTTCCATGCGGTTCTCAGCAAGCATGCCGACCATAACGCGATCTGCCGGAGATTCATCCACAAAGGTCTCTTCAATATCATCACCAGCGATCCTTTCGATATATCTAGAGACTATGTAATCAGCAAGTATGTTGTAATCGTTTGCCATACTATTTCTCCTCCCAGCACATGCAAATGCCATATAGGGTAATTACTTGTTTGACTTTGTCCACCACGCAGGCTTGTAAGACGACGCTTTTCCCGCGCCATATCCGCCAGCCACTCCAAATAGTCGCTCTGCTTCCGTCACGTACGGTGCTAATTCTTTTCGCTCTCCCAAGATCCACAAACAACCATTATTTGACCTGCAATCTACAGCTTTGAACCCCTTACTCACGAAGAAATCCTTCAAGCTTTTAGGCTGAGTTTTACCTGCTTGTACAGCAGATCCTTGTTTTGCAGGAGAGCTTGCCACATCTTTGGGGATAAGCGTATCATTGGCAATAATTTTCGTAATCTTATATGTCAAAGAAACTCCTGCAAGCTTAAAGGTTTCACCGACCTTTTTCCCTATAATTTCTTTTTGCTTAGGGTACTTTGCAAGATCAACCATCACGGTTGTGTCCTTTTTTGTTTCCTGAATTACTGCCTTAATGGTTACATGATCGACTACTTCATTAAGCAATCTTTCTTTGATGGTGGCTGAAGCTGTACGTTTGGTTACAGTATTCCGTTTGTTTCCCGTACGAACACCAGTTGATGGTGTACCGCTCTGCGTTGAAGACTGCGGTAAAGGTGTTCTATCTGGCACTTGCTTAATAATTTCTTCCATTGGTGTACCAGGCTTCAGATCGCTAATTACATACAAAACATCTCGGGCTCTTGAACAGGCGGTATATACTGCTCGCATCTGGCTCTGTACCGCAGTTTGCTGCTCTTCCGGCATATTTTTGATAGCGCTCCATGTCTTTATTTCACTACCCACTTGTCCGTTGAGATTGACATAGTTATACGGGAACAAGCCAGCCAAAATAACAGCCTTAAAATCCAATCCCAAAGAGGACTCAATCGTAGAAATAACTACACCCGTAATGTCTCCGGGTTTTTTCTTCACAAAGAAACCATCTTTCTCGTTAATGATCATCGAATAAGAAATGCCTTCCTCGTCAAGCCCTTGCTGAAGCCAATAGAGGAAATGGTAGTTCAAATAGGGGACTTTTCTAAACGGGAATAACACAGCTATGTCTGAGTAACTAATCCTATACGTTGTTGCAATTTCTTTAATTGCTGCAATTACACTCGTTTTGATACTTGTCCGTTGAACCCCGGTCCTAACTTTAAGTGCAATTGTTGGATTTGTGCCGACTTTGAACGAGTTATATTCATACTCCAAAGAGTTAATTAGATCCAGCATTGACAAACGCGTATTCATGTGCTGCAACATATGTGAAATATACTCGCCTATCTCTTGACTATTTCGGTAATTTTTTTCGATGTAGCGAACACGTCCAGTGAAGTCAAGCTGGATCCCATTCATCCGTTTCCACGGGGCATCACCTTTTCGGCTCAGCGCACGAACTGCTTGATTCAAATCGCCTGCCATTAAAAACACACGATCATCGTCATCTTCCAAAAGGCGATAACATAGCTCGAGATAAAGAGGATCAAAAATCTGCACCTCGTCAATAAAAATCGCCTTAAATCGAAGCTTTACCTTTCCTTGTTTCACCATGTCTATGCATTTTTGAATTTCTTCTTCTGTTGCAATGTTTGATGCGCAATGAGAGTGCAAGCATTCCTCATAAATCTTTTTTACCAACTTATGGAATGTCATGATAAACAGTTTGATATCTTTGCCAAAATTAGCACAACTGCGCTTGAAATTATAAGAATCGGCTAAGTTGCTGTTATAGCATGTGAGGAGTACGTTGGATCCTTTGTACAGACTTGCATACTTAAACGCTTTAGAAAGAAGCAGAACGCTTTTTCCTGCGCCGGGGTTTGCCAGAATGACTCGATGACCTTTACCCATGTCGTTAACAACGCCTACCTGGTACTCATCGAGGAAGAATGTTTTATATTCCAGTTCCTTTCCGGTAATGCGCAGATCAGCTTCGGTTATCAATGTTTTCTTTTCGGCAACGCAAACATTTATGGTCTCATTCAGCACGACAGTGTATTCGGGAGCCAAACGTTCGAAAATCGCTCGACATTCTAGTTCTGACAGAGACTTAAACGTCTTATCGTATGCCTTGCGAATACCCGCAAATATTTTCAAATCTTCAATTCTTTTTTCTTTGCCGTCAGATGTGATTGGTCTAAACGAATCAAATGTTGCATAATTTCGTAGTTGCTGAAGGTCATCCTTCGACACGGTAGTCTTTCCTACCACCTCATCCGGAAACATAACAATATGTTTGTATGGGAATTTAAGTGCTTTCTTTTCTCCGTTACGAACAATCAAAAGCTTGGAATCCAAAAGTCGTTCATAGATTTTACTTTCGACCATTTGGACATAAGCGATATACGAAAACACCGGCATTGCATTAATCATTCCGGAGTAAATCGAGAACGTGACAAGCCCTTCGTTGGGAGAAATATACATTCCCAGCTTCACCTTTTCGCCACTTAAGCCTACAGGGTCTATGCCAACCACCATATGGCCATTTTGAAAATTGCGCGCAGCATATCTAAGGATTCCTTTTTCCGCTTTTGTAATATGATCCTTTCGTTCATAATCCTGCGGCCACAAGCGAATTGCCATTTCTCCCACCTCTTTGTTCACGAATAAGATTTACTTGCAGTTATGGATATTGCTCAATCTCCACTCACAAACTCCATAATGTCCCCGATATCTACTTCGAGGGTTTTACAAATCTTATGTAGTACCGCCAGTGTAACTTCCTCGTCACGCCGCAGCCGGGTCATGGTATTAGGCGCGATGCCTGCCGCTTTGCGCAGATCAGCCTTGCTCATCTTTTTATCAACGAGCAGTTTCCAGAGCTTATTATACGAAATAGCCATTTCCGTTCGACCTCCGGCTACAAATATCGTTCTAATTATACATCTTTCTCGATCATAAGGCAAGAGAGCTTCGCATCGTGTTGCGAAACTCTCTAATTCCAAAAACAGCTTGCATGCAAGACTCTCACGCATAGATCGTTCGTATTTTTTGGCAGCAGTTTTGCTTTACGTTTTCCGCTCAGCGTCAACATCATAAGGGCTTGGGATTATCCCAAAATCGCCGCGTGTCCGGACAGCGGCTGTGCTTGCTAATCCACCAAATCCCAGTTTTCTCTGTCCCAACGCCGCTCTTTCTCTTCGTCAAAAACTGTGCTATACTGTAAGAAAATCAGCGGAAGGAGGGCTTTCTTATGGCGCTCAAACGGGTATTTGCCGGGTTTTATACACGGTACGACGGAAAGCCCATCTTCGTTGTCCGGGTGCTCAAGGACATCGACACCGGCGAGTCCATCGTGGTCTGCAAGGACGCCAGCTTTGCCAAAGAAGACAACGAGCATTACTACCTCATCCGGTACACCTCCTTCTGCGAGCA
>OLSK01000958.1_pt1 | contig 23323 bp, 16 predicted proteins | sample 1672781 | NCBI WGS metagenome assembly OLSK01 (sample SAMEA3136723, study PRJEB25190) | human gut metagenome | biome: human gut; feature: human-associated habitat; material: faeces | place: Austria | collected 2013 | reverse complement strand
CGGGATGCCGCGCACATACTCGGTGCCGGATTTGGTCATGCGGTCCTGAGCCGCCTGGTACTCTGCCATCAATGCGGCATTCTTGCCGCCCATCATGCTGCACATGGCGAGGATGGAGATCACCGCCGCCAGCAGGCAGGCCGCGCCCATCCGCCAGTCAAAGAGGAACAGCACGACGATGACAAAGAAACTTCCTTCAAACAGACTGTTTTTGACATTGTTGATGGAACTTTCTATGAATCGGCTTTGACGGAAGATGTCTGTCGAGATGTGTACGTCCGCAGGCATGTTCTTTTGCAGGTCTGCCACGATTCTGTCCAACTTCTCTGTCAGGTCGATGGTGCTGGTGTTCGGTTGCTTGGTCACCGTAATCAATACGGCTGGTTTTCCTTTTTCGGATGCCAGGCCCAACTTAGGGCTTTTCCCACCTATCTTTACCGTGGCGATGTTTTCCAGCAAGACTGGGATGTTGTCGGGTGTCATGGCTACCACGCCCTTGGCAATTTCTTCCGCTTTGTTTGTCGAAAGGACACCGCGGATGATGTATTCGTTGTCATATTCATACAAGACACCACCATTCGCATTTTGGTTCATCTGGCGGCATACGGACAATACTTGGTCCAAGCCGATGCCATAATGCTTCATGCGTGCCGGGTCCAATAGGATTTGGTACTCTTTGATGTCTCCGCCCAATACGGCTACCTGTGCGACACCTCCGGTAGAGAGCAGGCGCGGACGGATGGTCCAGTCTGCCATGGTTCGCATGTCCAACAACGAGGTCGTGTCGGAGGTCATTCCGATAATCAGGATTTCACCCAAGATGGAAGACTGCGGACCTAATGTCGGTTTGCCGATATTTTGGGGCAATTCTTCTCCTACAATCGCCAATTTCTCGGAAACAATCTGGCGGGCTTTGTAAATGTCCGTTCCCCAGTCGAACTCCACCCATACGACGGAGAATCCCGTTGTGGAAGAGGAACGGACACGGCGGACGTTCATGGCTCCGTTGACGGCTGTCTCGACAGGGAAGGTTACCAACCGTTCCACCTCTTCGGGAGCCATACCGTGGGCCTCTGTCATGATGACCACGGTCGGCGCATTCAGGTCGGGAAAGACATCCACGTCGGTATGGTAAGCGGTGTAGACGCCACCTACCAAGAGCAGCATGGCACAAACCAGCACCAATAGCCGGTTGTGCAGGGAATAAGATATGATTTTATTCAGCATGACTTATATTCTTGAAGGTTCATTAATGGCTATGTGAATGGGCGGGTATCGCATTGGAAGCGGAAGCCAACTTGATTTGGTAGGCTCCTTGGGTCACGACCTCGTCATCAGCTTTCAAGCCGGATAGGATTTGGACCTGCTTCCCGTTGTCAGCACCGATGGTTACCAGTTGCTTTTTGTAGCAATCTTCGTCCAAGCGGATATAGACCCAATACGACCCTTGCTCTTCTACCAAGGCGGACATGGGCACACTTATGACATTCTCCAGTTGTTTGCCCAACAGGTAGATTTCAACGAATGAACCCGGGATGATGGCTCCTTTGTTGTCAAACTCGAACAAGACCGGGACGTAGAATGAGTTGCTTCCCGATGATCGCCCGTAAGACAACAAGCGGCCGTTCAGTTGGTCTAACTGGTATACTTGGTCGTCGTAAGGCGTTTTGAAATAGGCGGAACGGATCAATGGCAGTTGTGCATAATACTTCTCCGACACATCTGCTTTTAGAACCAATCTGTTGTTTTGTGCGATGGTGGCCAAAGGCTGTCCGACCGTGGCGTAATCACCCTCTTTAACTAAGATATTCTTCAAAAAACCCTGGATGGGAGCTGTTACAGCCACTCCTTTGGCTGAATGTTTCCCTTTGACTGCTTCGTAAGCCACCTTTGCGTTTTCGTATGCCAACTTAGCTTGCTCGAACTCTTTTTGTGAAACGATTTTGTCACCAACCAAGTCACTCATGCGTTCGTACTCTTTCTGTGCTGTCTCGTATGCGATTTTAGCCCGTGAAGCCACGTCTCCATCGGATAGGTTTTCCGATGCTAACGAGAGGACGGTTTCTCCTTTGCGCACGGCTGTTCCGTCAACGAAACGGGTAGATCCCAATGTCACGATGCCCGGTACGGTTGCTACCAAAACGGACTCGGATCCTTGGGCAGCTTGGATTTGCCCGCTCGTCTTGATGACTTCGGCAAAGGGGGCTGGAGCGACTTTTTCAGTCATCAAACCGACTGCCTCTGCATTGGCTTTCTTGAACACAATTTCTCCGGCTGCATGTTCGTGTCCATGGTCATGTTCATGCGCTTCGTGATTGTGTCCTTCATGGTCATGCCCTTCGTGATCATGGTCGTGGTCATGTTCGTGTTCATGTTCATGCGCATGTGCATGTGCTTCTGTATGATCATGGTCGTGTTCGTGTTCATGCCCGGTATGTGTATGTTTCCCGCCACAGCTGCATAACATCGCAACCATGACAAATGTCAAATATATTCTTTTCATGAAATATAAATGTAATAGTTTGAAATATAATTAAATAAAAGCGTAGTAAGCCCGAATGGTCAGACGATAGTAATGCCTGTCACAGGTGGTGCGCGGAGTCCCTTCGCTTTTCCTATCCAGACATCATGGAGCGATTCGATATAAACCGTCTCTGTCTTGTTAGGAAGCAGGAAATAGGGGTCGGTATGGGTATATTCAAACAGGGTAGACAAGGGTGATAAAAGGACATACAAGTTGTGCTCAATCACATGCTTGTCGATAGTTGGATTTAATGCTTGGTTGTGGTCTGTGCATCCCGTGTCCTCGGTATGGCGATGGGAATGGTGGTCGGCAGAAGCCCCGAATATCCATTCAATGCACGGCAAACCATTGCTATGGTGGTGATGGGGGATGGCAACAGAAAGCAGCAAGAAGAAGCTTGCCACCAACACTACATAATAGGCCATTTTCTCTTTAATCCTCATCTCCGTTTTTATGAAAAAATATTTTTACAAAGATACAACGGTTTTGTCTAATTGCAAGTGTTTCGGGCAAAAAATGGTGGTGTATCTCTATTTGAAATCAGAGATCCACTGTTGCATCTTCTCCAACACTTTTGGGTCGATGGTTTCCTCGATGTCCCGGTATTCGGAGGTCATTCCCGTTTGGCAATGTTGGAACAGGTGGTTGACACCTTCGATTGCTTCCAATTTGTTCTTTGCGTTCTTGGGTAAGCCGCGGCGCAGTGCATCCAAATTACTCTCATATTCCACTTGCATATCCTTGGTGCCGTTAAGGGCAAGGACAGGACAAGAAATGCTTCCTAATAGCGGACGGGAATCCAAAGCCAGGAAATACTTCAGGTAAGGCAACTGGAGCTGCATCGTCACAGCTGTCAGGTTTTGAGCCAACGCAGCGGGAAGGTTGTATTGGCTTGCCGGGGGTATTGGAGTTCCGGCTGTAGACGCATCAAAGACTTCGCCGAGAGCCTTACAATAGGAGTCCACTGTCGCTGAAGGAATGCCGGAAGCTGCAAGTGAAATGCGGTTTTGCCATATCAGCGTCTCTCTGCCGGAAACTGCCATTCCTGCAAGGGATACGATGAAATCCGCCTTATTCTCTGCTGCCAGCATCAGTGCGATGGTGCCGCCTTCGCTATGTCCGATTATGCCTACTTTGTCGAACCGTTTCCTTAGCAGTTGGATGCCGGAAAGGGCATCGTTCTTTAAATCTTCCGTAGTGCAGTTGATGACATCTCCGGTGGACTCGCCAAAACCGCGGTCGTCATAACGGAGAGTGGCTATTCCGGCACGAGCCAAGGCGTCCGCAATAACAGCAAAAGGCTTGTGCTCAAATATCTCCTCGTCCCTGTTCTGGAAGCCGCTGCCAGTGACCATGATGAGGACGGGTGTTTTGCGAGACCATCCATTCGGCAATACCAATGTGCCTTTTAGAACCGCATTTCCGTTGTTGAAAGATACCTCTTCCTGGGCATACGGGAATGGAGCTTTCGGGGTCTGGGGTCGATTGAGTTTCTCTGCTCCGGGAAGAAGGGTCAGCGGAAGAGAGGCGCCCAACTGCTTGAAAGTCCCCTCGATTTGCCCGTTCGTCCACAAACCTTCGTAGGAAACACCGATAGCAGGTACCTTGATGGTAATATTCCCGTTATCCGTTCTTGTGACTTGGATGGGAATCCCTTTCACTCCCTGGTCTGGCGAATCCATTGTTGGATTTTCCTCGTCAAGATGGAAAACGAGCGATAGTTTGCTGCCTTGGACATCCAATTTGCCAGACCATGTGCCGGTTTGTGCATCGGAAAACGTAGCCACGGATAGCAGCACGGCAACGGTTATAAAGCATCTTTTCATCAGGCAAGTGAATAAATGTCGATGGGTCTGTTTTGCAATCATCATAATCCTTTCTGTTTTAGTAAATACTATTCCGGTTTAAACATGCCGACTGGTTCTTAAATTCATGCCGAGGAATTTTCAAAAACGTCCAATGTTTTTTCAAAAACGTCCGATGTTTTTCCCAAAACATCCAATGTTTTTTTCAAAACAACGGTTGTTTTTAGGGAAAAGAACGCCTAAAAAGGCAAAAAATAGCAAAATAGAGCATTTGTTTTGAGTTTCAAGTGGTTGTGGCAGTCTTTGGCTTTAGTTGTCAGTGACAAGTAAATGAGGAAAAAGCAGATTAGAGAAGTAGAAACGCTTTCAAATCATTACCCAATGGAAACGCCCTAATAAGCATTTTTAACGGTAGCGGTTCATATTTCCCCATTCTGCGTAGGTTTTGGCTTTGCCATGCAACTCTCATAGTTTAATTTTGCACCGAACAAAAAAGTAAGAATTATGAGATGCACTTTCAAGACAGTCTTCTATGTAAACGGAAGCAAGGAGAGAAACGGAATTGTCCCTATCATGGGACGAGTGACAATCAACGGAACTATCGCACAGTTCAGTTGCAAGCAGAGCGTTACCAAGGCTATTTGGGATGCCAAGGGCAACAGAGCCACAGGCAAGAGTAAGGAAGCCAAGGAGGTGAACTTTGCGCTTGACAACATCAAGGCTCAAATCACCAAGCATTACCAGCGACTTTCCGACCGTGAGGCGTTCGTTACCGCTGAAATGGTGAGAAACGCCTACCAAGGCATAGGCACGGAATACGAGACATTGCTCAGAGCCTTTGACAAGGAGAACGCAGCTTTTGCCAAGCGTGTGGGCAAGGATAGAGCCAAGAACACCTACCGCAAGTATCTGACGGTAAGAAAGTATGTTGCCGATTTCATCAAGTATCAGTACAAGCGCAGCGATATGTCCATGAACGAGCTTACTGAGGAATTCATCCGTGACTATTGCCTGTATCTGAAGAATGTCGTCGGACTTGCGCAGTCCTCCATTTGGATTTACTCCATACCACTGAAGCATATTGTAACGGCAGCTCACTACAACGGCAAGATACCGAGAAATCCATTTGCCATGTACCACGTTGACCCAGACCACAAGGAACGTGAGTTCTTGACATTGGACGAGCTTACCGCCATGACACAGATAAAGTTGGAAGACCCGAACATGGCATTTGCGAGAGACCTTTTTATCTTTGGCTGTTGGACAGGTATATCTTTCATCGACATCAAGAATTTGACGGAAGATAACATCAGCATAGTAAACGGTGCTCCTTGGATTATTTCCAAACGTCAGAAGACAGGTGTGCCTTTCCAAATCAAGCTGATGGATATTCCCATGCTGATTATTGAGAGATACAAGTCTTTCAGAAAAGACAACCACTTGTTCAATATCGGTAATCTTGACAGCATCAATAAGCGCATCAAGAAAGTTGCAGCAATGTGTGGTATAAAGAAGCGTGTGTCATTTCATGTCTCACGTCATAGTTGGGCAGTTTTAGCCTTGGAATATGGTATGCCGATAGAGAGCGTGAGCAAGATTCTTGGTCACACGAATATCACCACGACACAGATATATGCCAAGGTGACAAGCACCAAGCTTGACCATGACATATCTGTCTTTGAAAGTCGAATCAAGGGGCATTTGCCTGCAATGGGAGGGATGGCATGAAAAGGACTGTAATCACCGTGGACGGAAATGGAATGCTATCCATTCCGTCCAACCTGGAGGACTTGTGGATGAGTGAAAATGAGTTGGTAGATATGCTTTATGTCACAACCCCGAAGCTCAAAGCCGTGATAAGAGCCATATATAAAGAAGGTATGTTGTTGATGTCGGAAGTCCAAAAGAGGCAAAAACTTTCCAAAGATGTTTGGCAAACGCTGTATGGATTCCCTATGGTTGTTGCCATTTGCTTCCGTCTAACCTCCAATGGTGCAGCGCAACTTCGTGATGCTATCTTCAAGAGGTTGTACGGAGCAAAAGAGAAAACAGCCATTGTCCTGCAAATCTACGGAGGGACAAATGCTTTTAGCTAAGAATGGTCGCATCTTTGACACTTCGGTTATTCACTGTCGTATTGACTTGCCTACGTACTGATTCACTGTCGTATCAAGCATTTCTGTGAAGAACGAAGAACTGCCGATGTCAAACGTTTTACAGTTTTATCGTATGACATATAAAACGTATGACATGCAGGAATACATTTTTGTTCATCCCGAGGAATGGTATTCAAGATTCCCATTCTTCGGGATTTATTTGTTTCATCCTTTGGACACAGCGAAAACGAGCTATTCCTTGGAGGCTTTGCGCCTCCAGCCACTGGGCGAACCACCGCAGTGTTTTCAATGGTATTAGATTTATTCTTTCCAAAACATTGTGTCCACAAAGACACAGCAAGGTATGTTTCGAGTTACTCACGAAAGCACTTGCCTATCGGGGGGATACCTCTTCAAAGTCGAGTATCTAAGCCAACCTATCAGTAAGCAAAAATGCATATATGCTGATTGAGTGATTTACTGAAGTACAGTCGTGTAGATTTATTGGCTTGCTGTTGTATAGCGACAAATATATGTCATATGATAAAACGTTTTATGTGGATAGGAGCAGAAAGAGGCATGTATCTCTTCCTACTCTTATCTCGATAATTTAAATTTGTCGTCTTACTTTACCAAGTGATAACCTTATCTACTATTTCTTGTTGCTCCAAGCTACTTCTTCGCAGATAGATACGTGTCGTTTCGATGCTTTCATGCCCCATAAGGTCTGCAAGCAGGGCAATGTCGTTGAACTTCTCCAAGAAATTCTTGGCATAACGATGGCGGAACGAGTGAGGGTACACCACTTTCTCATTCAAGCCATACTTCACCGCATAGTTCTTCAACTGCTGTGATATGCCTCTTGTCGTGATGCGCTCGCCAAAGCGATTGAGAAAGAGATAGCCACTTGTACGGTTAAGTGTTTGCAACCACTTTTCTGTTTCTGTGCGCAATGTCTTGGGGATATAGATACGCCGTATCTTGCCACCCTTGGTGTAGATGTCATAATAGCCTACTTGCACGTGCTCAACCTTGATTTGCACAAGTTCGCTCACTCTGGCACCAGTCGCAGCCAAGAAACGCACCACAAAGTACCACTCCAAGTTGTCTTCCTTCTTCAACTTGTTCTTCAAGAAGGTGTAGTCGGCATTGCTTATGACATTCTCCAAGTACGAACGCTGCTGTACCTTGACCGACTTCAAGCGGAGTTTCGTCTTGCCGACAAATACAAGATACTTGTTCATCGCCTGAATACGGAGGTTCACCGTCTTTGGCTTGTAAGTCTCGATCAAGTAGGTCTTGTAAACCAACAAGTTTCCCTTGTTCAACTCTTTGTGTTGAGAGCCAAACTCCTTCACGGCATACAGATACGCCGAAATCGTGTTCTTTGCCATATTGCCTTGGCTTAGGAACTCTTCAAATTTGTCTAATTCCATTTCTAATCGTTTATTTGTGAAACATTATGTTGTCCTAATAAATAGGCATGGAATTGTTCTATGAATTCCTATTATGAGAAGTTGCTTGCTACAGGAGAGGTGAAGTGCATTGATGAGGAGGTGCCGTTTGAGATACCTAAGGGATGGGTATGGTGCAGAATGGGAAGTATTGGCGATTGGGGAGCAGGTGCCACACCAGCAAAGGGTAATCCCGATTATTATGGTGGGTCTATATTATGGTTAAGAACTGGAGAATTGAATAATGGAATTGTCTATGATTCAGAAATAAAGGTTACAAAAAAAGCATTACAAGAATGTTCATTAAGAATGAATCGAATCGGTGATGTTCTTATTGCTATGTATGGTGCAACTATAGGTAAAGTGGCTATTGTTGGCAAGGAACTTACAACCAATCAAGCTTGTTGCGCTTGCACTCCATTTGGCATTTACAACTATTTTCTGTTTTTCTTTCTGATGGGTAGTCAAATTGACTTTATAAAAAAAGGAGAAGGTGGTGCGCAGCCAAACATTTCAAGAGAAAAATTAGTTTCTCATTTGATGCCTATACCACCATTGACAGAACAGTATCGAATTGTCGAGAAAATACAATATCTGTTACCCTTGGTGGAAAAATATAGCGATAGTCAAATTTTACAAGACAAACTTAATTCGGAAATTAAAGACAAATTACGCAAATCCATTCTACAGGAGGCTATTCAAGGGAAACTCGTTCCACAAATAGCAGAAGAAGGTTCGGCACAGGAATTGCTTGAACAAATAAAGACAGAGAAGCAGAAACTCGTGAAAGAAGGCAAGCTAAAGAAGTCTGCCCTCAACGATTCTGTTATCTTCCGTGGTGACGATAACAAGTATTGCGAGAAGATAGGAAAGTCGGTGCAGTGCATTGATGAAGAGATTCCGTTTGAGATACCAGAGAGCTGGATGTGGGTGAGATTAGAAAATTGTATTAGTCTTTTGTCTGGTAGAGATTTGGAGCCAAGCCAATACAATGACAACAAGCGTGGTTTTCCTTATATTACTGGTGCAAGTAATTTCAAAAATGGTACTTTATATGTCAATAGATGGACTAATTCACCTATAACAATAGCCACCAAAGGTAGCTTGCTGCTGACTTGTAAAGGAACCATAGGTGCTGCTATACATATAGCACGGCAAGTTATGGCAATAGAAGCGTATCTAATTAATTTGCAATATATTAGATATTACTTGCAATTCAATATAAATGCATTAGAGAAAAATGCAAATAGTATGATTCCTGGGATTTCAAGGAACACTATACTAAAAATGTTATTCCCTCTTCCACCACTCGCAGAACAAAAGCGAATAGTGGAAAAGGTTAATCAATTAACGCAGTTGCTCAAATAGTTTCAACCTTTACGATTGCCCTTTGCAAGCAAAATTGTAACTGGGAAGGCAGGTTTCCCATACCTGCCCTCCCAGTATTTCTTGCTAAGATAAACTATCAACCGAATTGCTTGAATAGTTTTTCTATTTGAGATACAATGCGTTGTTGCTCTTTTAATGGGGGTAGAGGAATAAGAATATTGTCTAAAGCTTTAGAAGAAAGCCCTTGTATTCCAATACCTTTACCACCTATTCGTCCTGTTGTCTTATAGAAATAAAACACCCAAAAGAAGAACTTTGTACAAAGTTGCTTGTAAGCACGAAGTTTGTGTATATGATTTTGGATTCTTATATCATAGGGATAGTTCCATATTGCGGCACGCCCAATGTCTCCACCTTCACAGACAAGTAAGTCTCCAAATGTAGCTGTGCATTTTTCTATTTCTTCTTCTGTAAAACGCATCCGCTTAAGATTGTCGAGTTCAAATCTATTCCAATATAGATTTGAAGTGGTTATGTAAGTCATTAATGACCCTTTTAGATTTGATGCATTTAATGCTTTCCCTGTGCAATGTGAGAACAGTGTTCCCAAACGACACCATTCCCATGTGTCAGGAATATCAAATGGTATTTCATCATCAATACATATTTTCTCCTTTTTGTCAATGGTATAATACTTGTTATCGTCACCACGGAAGATGATAGAATCGTTGAGAGCTGATTTCTTTAGCTTGCCCTCCTTAACAAGTCTTTGTTTCTCTGCCTTTATCTGTTCAAGCAGTTCTTTGGCTGTTCCTTCTTCTTCAAGTTGTGAAACAAGTCTTCCTTGTATTGCTTCCTGCAATACACTCTTTTTAATGATATCTTTTACTGTTGTATTCAACTCATCCAGTTTATTCTGAGCATTATCATATTTTTTGATTTGTGGCAGAAGTGCTTCCAATTTGTTAACGATTCTCTGTTGCTCCTTAGAGGGTGGAAATGGAATTAATGTGTTCTGAATGCTACCTTGCGACACATTAACCTGTGAAGCAGCCATTCCAACAGTTGCACTCATTACTAATTCGTGTATTGCAGAACTATTAAGTACGAAAACGAGAAACTTTGGATTACAATAGTCATGCATATAATCTATTCTAACGGTTTTATCTGAAAGAATTAGTTTATCACAATTATATTCAACCATACAAACTATACCTGTTCGATTAACAGGACCAGCTCGTGTTATAAGTATATCACCATATCGTACACAATGTTCTGGGTTTATTACGTAATGCTTTGGCAATACTTTGTTCTCGTTAGATAAAAAAGCATTCTCTTGAATTGATGTAGTTGTCAATACACCCCATTCCTCTGACTTCTTTGGTCGTTTTTCGCAATTAGGGCTTTTACCAGCATTTGTACCTAAAATAATATCACGTAATCTGCACCATTCCCACCCCTGCGGAATCTCAAACGGAATCTCCTCATCAATGCACTTCACCTCCCCCGTAGCAAGTATCTTCTCATAATAGGAATTGTCCTCACCACGGTAGATAATAGATGCGTTCTTGTCACGCTTGATTTTCTTCTCCTTGATCAAGCGTTCTTTCTCTTGACGAATCTTGTCAAGCAAAACACTTGCAGGCTCGTCATTAGGGTCTTGCGGTACAAGTTTTCCCTGTATCGCCCATTGTAATATGCTGTTCTTTAATTGTTTTCCGTTCATTATTAATAATGAAATGTCAATGTGTCTTTAAAAGTTGTTGTCCTTGTTTCGTTCTTTGAGATAGAACAGATACAACTTCTTTCCTATTTTGTCTTTTCTGAAAGTACGCTCATGCTCAATCGGAATTGTGGATAAGCGCACCTTGGCAATGCCGTCCTTTATCTTCTCAAACTGTTCTGGCGTGATTTTGAATTGAGCAGTAGAACTGATTTCCGTTACTGGACAAACGATGTTGCCTATTAGTACACCTGCTGATTCTGAGCCATTGCTAATTAGTGAGCCTTGTAGCTTTATCACTTCACCGTCAAAATTCTTGATGAGCATTGTTGACTCTTTCAAGAAAGTCAATCTGTCCGATTTCACTGTGGCAATGATATAGTAAACGGAATCCTGCCTTGTGACACTATATTTCATGCTGCAACCCTCTGCTGCCAATGGCTTGTAGGAGTAGCCAACAGTTTGTGCCCTGCTAACAAAGCAACAGAGCAATACTACAAGCATACATGTCAATCTAATCTTCATCTTTTGCATTCTTTACCTTTTGTAATTCAAAAAACTCTTTCTGCTCACGGATTTCTCGGCTCAACTCTTCTTCTGTAGGAAGATAAGTAAGATACTTAGCAGCAAAGAGCTGCTTGCTGTCTTTCAATATGGAATAACGTGCAAGGTCTTTGCTAGTGTCAGAACACAGAACCAAACCGATAGTAGGATTATTGCCTTCCTCTTTCTTCAACTCGTCATACATTCTGACGTACATATCCATCTGTCCCACATCCTGATGAGTTATCTGCGTAGTCTTTAAATCAATAATGAGATAGGACTTTAGGATGATGTTGTAAAACACAAGGTCGATATAGAAATCGCCCATGTCCGTCTTGATATGCTGTTGGCGAGCCACAAACGCATAGCCTTTGCCCAACTCCATGATGAAAGTCTGCAGATGGTCAATAATGGCAGTTTCCAGTTTCGATTCACTATAGGCAGGGTTCTGTGGTAATCCTAAGAACTCTGCTATCACGGGATTCTTGAGATAAGAGAGTTTGTCTTTTTCGAAATCTGAAGTCAGCGAACGCATCTCGTCACTTACCTCTTTGCGCAGATGCTCAGGGGTTTGCAATAATCGGTAATAGTATTGTGAGGAGATATTACGCTGCAAGGTACGGTAATCCCATTGCTCACGAGCCGCCTCCTTCAAATACCACAACCTTGCATCCGCATCTTTTACACGCAGTAAGCGTTCATAGTGAAGCCATGATAGGTTAGGATAAAATGGTATCGTAGATTCGTCAAGCGGTGCTTGACGAATTGGTTCGTCTGTGAGTTTGAATTGGTCAAGCATTGCTTGACCAATTTGTAATTTGCTGAACATCAGGTAAAAAGAGCGCATGTTCTTTATGCTTGTCAGTCCGAACCCCCTGCCGTATTCTTCTGTAAGGGTTTGGGAGGCCAATTTTAAGACATGTTCGCCATATTTCGCACGTTCCTTTCCATTTTGTTCCTGTGTCACGATACGCCAACCGATAAGCCAGTTGCGAACCACCAATAGATGGTCTGCACTGCGATAGGCTTGCCGACGTGCTTCACCGGCTAAATGCTTCAAGTCAGAGACAAAGTTTTTCTCTGGTTGAGTCAGCTTTTCTGTTATGTTTGTTAATGCAGATTTTTCCATATTATCCAATCCTTTTCTGAATTAGTGAGATAGCGTCTCATTTTTTTATAATTTGTGGAACACCGTTCCACATTTTACAATTCGTCCACATTCACATTTATCCCCAGGATACGCTGTATCTCCGCCAATGTCTTATCAATTTCATGATCAAGAGCCTTGCGCTTCTTGAAATAGTCGGCAAGCAGTTCGGCAGGAGGCAAGATTTCTTCATCCTCTTTCGGGAACTTGCACAAGTCGAAGTTGCAATCGGTGGCGATAAGGTCTTCAACCGAATAGCAACGAGATTTCTCGTCACCATCAGCAATGATAATCTCCTTACGGTCGTTCCACCACTCACGGATTGGGTTGCAATGTTCCGACTTCATGGACTTTGTCTTGGAGAAATGCTTGTAACCCTCTGGCATATCCAAACGATAAAACCACGTTTCCTTTGTAGAATAACCTTCTGGAGCACCCTCCGCACAGGTGTTGTCGAAGAACAAAATGTTCGTGGCTATCGAAGTGTAAGGTGCAAAGATACTGCCAGGCAAACGGATAATGGTATGCAAGTTGAAATCTCTGAGCAGCTTGGTCTTGATGGCTATCTTTGTATTGTCCGCTCCAAACAGGAAACCGTCTGGGACAATGACCGCTGCACGACCATTCCTCTTCAGTCGGTACATGATGAGAACCATGAACAAGTCAGCAGTCTCGCTACTGCGCATATCAGAAGGGAAATGTGACTTGACATCCGACTTCTCGTTTCCACCGTATGGTGGGTTCATCAACACAACATCAAACTTGTCTCCGTCTGTATAGTTGAGTACATCTTTTGTAAGCGAGTTGTCGTGATATACCAATGGCGTGTCAATACCATGCAGCAACAGATTTGTCACACATAGCATATACGGGAATTGTTTCTTTTCTATGCCAAATACAGACTGATTGTACTCTTTGCGGTCTTCAGCAGTCTTTACCTTCTTGTCCAATTCACCCAACCAACTTGTGATGAAACCTCCTGTACCACAAGCGAAGTCTGCCATTTTCTCACCAATCTGCGGATTGACGATCTCTGCCATAAATTCGGTCAAGGCTCTTGGGGTGTAGAACTCACCAGAGGAACCTGCCGACTGCATTTCTTTGAGGATAGTCTCGTATATCTCACCGAAAGCATGACTTTCTTCATAGTCACCAAGGTTCAAACCGTCAATCACATTCAGCACTTGACGAAGTTGAACGCCATCTTTCATATATTGGTTGGCATCCTCAAATGTGGTCTTTACAATCGCCTGACGGATAGGGGTAGTTGGTGTTACTTCTATCTTTTTGAGTTCCACAAACAATGTGTTGTTGACAAACGAAAGCAGCTCATCACCAGTCAAGGCATTACCGCTTCCATCGTCATGCGCCCAGTTGCGCCAACGGCATTCTTCTGGAATAATAGACTTGTAATCATCATCGTCCAACTCCCAGTCATTCTCTTTCTCGTCATAGACTTTCAAGAACAGCATCCATGCCATTTGTTCTATGCGTTGCGCATCACCGTTTATACCAGCATCATTGCGCATTATATTGCGTACTCGTTTTACGAAATTTGATAAACTCATATTTTGTTTTTATTTTATGCTATACTATATATGTTTTGCTCCAGTTCCTTCACGGCTTCAAGATAGCCTTGCTTGCCACCAAAGAACTTCACGATGTTTGCCTTTGAACCCAGTTTACGGAATGGGTCATTTTCAAGAACAGTTAGATTCTCCAATTCTGAGACACCTTCCTTTGCGTACTTGTCCAACAAGGCTTCAAGTACAAGCCGTGCCTGTTCGCCATACTTACTGAATATGTCTCGTTTCTTCACTTGTTCGGCACGTTCATGTCGTGTAAGTGTTTTCTTGCCGTAGGCTATATGGCAGATGAAATCGAAATCATCAACATCGTCCATATTTTGGTCATGCTTCAACACCGCAAGGTCAATGCCACTTTCTTTAAGCATTTCGGCAACGTCTGACTTTTTCTTGGTTTCTTGCCACTTGGAAGTGAATGTATCAATCGTAGCGTATGTATCTATGATACTTTTCTTTGTATAGTCGGTAATACTTTCAGTACGAAGCAACTTGCCGTTTGTATCATAGACCGAAACGACCTTATTAATGACCATCACTTGACAACCATCCTTGGCAACAATCGGCTTCGGTCGTGGCTCAGGATCGGGTTCTTTCACGACTTTAGGATCGTCTTCAGGAAGTACATACTGCTTAGGCTCTTTCTGCTTGGACGGATAATTCGGGTCTATCTCAATCGGTCCGTCCCAATCGGGATCTGCAAACAATCGTGTCACGTTGCGAAAGTCCATTACAGTGAAATATGTCTTTCCCTCTTTTTCACGAAGGCGAGTGCCACGGCCTATAATCTGCTTGAACTCTGTCATAGAGCCGATTTGCTGGTCAAGAACAATGAGTTTTACCATCTTGCAATCAACACCTGTTGAAAGCAACTTGCTGGTTGTCGCTATGACAGGATATTTCTCAGCGACGGAAATGAAGTAATCCAATTTGCCTTTTCCGTATTCGTCACTACCTGTTATACGAACCACATAATCAGGATTTTTCTTGCACATGTCGGCATTGGCGTTAGACAAAGCCATACGCATACGCTCCGCATGAGTTTCATCAGCACAGAACACGATGGTCTTAGCCATGCGATCTGTACTTTTCAGATAGTTGGTTATCTCTTGCGCAACTTCCCTTATGCGGTCTTCTATGACAATGTTATAGTCATAGTCGCTGTTGTTATAAATACGGTCTTCTATCTCGTTGCCGTTTATATCCTTTTGTCCCTTTGTCGGTCTCCACTCATCGCCAATGTTGGTTGTGATGTTGACAACCTTGAAAGGAGCAAGGAAACCGTCTTCAATTCCGTTTTTAAGACTGTATGTATATATAGGCTCACCAAAGTAGCCAATACTTGACTGGTACTTTGTTTCTTTTGGTGTTGCAGTCATACCTATATGAGTAGCCGAAGAAAAGTATTCCAAGATGTTTCGCCAATTGCTATCATCCTTTGCGCTACCTCTATGACACTCATCAACGATAACAAGGTCAAAATAGTCTGGATTAGGAAACAACTCCTTATAGTTTTTGGCATCATTCTGTCCAATCAACTGTTGATAGAGTGCAAAGAACACTTGATAAGAACCCAATTCTTCCAAGTGGTTCTTGTCTTTTGAGTAATCTATCTTGTGCGTTACCTTATCTAATGGTTTGAAGTCCTGCTGTATGGATTGGTCAACCAGTATGTTACGGTCGGCAAGATACAACACTTTCTTTTTCAATCCGCTTTTAAGCAAACGCCATACAATCTGAAAGGCTGTATATGTCTTGCCCGTACCGGTTGCCATGACAAGGAGCACACGGCTCTGTCCTTTTGCTACGGCATTGACTGTGCGGTTTACTGCATTGCGCTGATAGTATCGTGGCGGAAAAATATTCTGACCGGTGCAGAAAGGCTGCTCAATGACAGCCAATTCTTGCTCATTAAGTCCGTTGCCATCGTTAACCTCATTTTTGTATCTCTTGATAAGTTCCTCTTTTGTCGGAAACTCATCCATGGCAAAATAGCATTCTTCCCCTGTTAAGAAGTCATGTTCGGCAAAACCCTCTCCATTTGAACTATATGCAAATTTCACATCAAGCATTTGGGCATAAGTCATTGCTTGCTGCAAACCATGAGAAACAGAATGATTAGCGTCCTTTGCCTCGACAATGGCTATTGGTGTGGCCTTATTCCCATAAAGTACATAATCGGCAAACTTTGGCTTCTCTCTATGCACAAGATTGCCATGAAGGCTAATTTTCCCGTCAGTAAATTTAACCTTCTGTTCCATAAAGATACTATCCTTTGACCACCCTTTGCTTGTGATGGCTTCGTTGATATAGCGGAACTTGATGTCCTCTTCTGTTAAATCTTTGCTTATGCCCATATTCAAATAATATTTTATTATCAGAAGTTCTACAACATACTTGCCAAGACAAAAACTACGAGTTCATTACACTCTTTCGTTCTCGTCCGTAATCAAATCCTTGAGGTCAACTTCTAAAATTTTTGAGATTTCAAGAAGCGTCTCTAAATCGGGTTGGTATTTATTCCGAGCATAGCAATTGACTGTACTAAAGCTCTTACCTAACTGTTTTGCCAGCCAAGTTTGTGAAATACCCTTGCTATCTAAGACATCTTTAATCTTGTTTAGTTTCATAAATTCATCGAATTTTGCTGTAAATATACATTAAATTTTGCTATAATCTGCACAAATTAAGCTGTTTTATGCTAAATCTCCAATAAAGCTATTGTGGTTTCGTGTAATTATTGTGTTTTTGCAGTAGAAAAGAGTTGTTTGACAAGCAAACGCATGCAAATTGTAGAAATTAGAACCGTTGCCAAATCATTACCTCTATTGAGGTGAAACTCTCATAAATCGCTCATTTTAAACTATCCTGAATATCTTGGCGGAATTTTTTCATTTTTTAAATCAATATGTTTTATATTTTTCAGCTGAATGATAAGTGGGGCTGCATCAAAACAATCGTTTTGACACAGCCCCTTATCAGCTTGGTAATATAAAATCACTCATCCTTTTTTAGTCTTTGTGTTGGAAGCTTTTTATCGGGTTCTGTTCTGCTGCCTTCTTGCTTTGCAGAAAGACAGTGAAGAAAGAGATAATCAGGCAGAACAATCCAGCAGCCAAGAATATCAACGGGTTCAGGCTAATCCGATAAGAATAGCTGGACAACCAATCTCTCATGATGTACCAAGAAACAGGAGCGGCGAACAGGAAGGCAATGACGACATACATCAAGAATGTTTTCACCAATTGCACCCACACTTGTTTGCTATCCGAACCGAACACTTTGCGTATCGCTATTTCCAAAGAGCGTTGCTGGATGAAATAGGTAGACATCGCTAATAATCCTAAGAACGAGATGAGAATAGCAATGACCGTTACGACACTGACAATCTTCGCTATGCGGATTTGGGATTCGAAGCTCTCTTGAATGGCTTCATCCATGAATTTCCCGGTTATGGCTAATCCTCCCGAGCATTCTTCGAATGCTTTTTCTATCTCTTTGGCGACTTCGAATGGATTGCCGTTTATTTCTATGATGAAATGCCATGGGAACAAATCCTTTTCGACGAATTGTAACCTGACAGGAGCAATAAATGTCGTCACGTCCCTTTCATAAAAGTCACTGATGATACCAGCGATAGGAATTGCTTCATCAAAGCCTCCTAAAGAGTAAGTCTTGGCATCATTCGGCAAATTCATCGTTTTCATGGCTGTTTCATTTAAATACCAAGAGTTGCTACTTAAGTGATTATCCTGAAGGATCTTTAATCCGAGAATGTCGAATGCCTCTTTGTTCATTCGGTATTCCTGGAAACTGATTTCCTTTTTTACGCCGCCATCCAGAAATTCTGTACTCAAATTGTTGCTTCCGAACATAGGAACTCCTGCGCACATTCCCACTTTGCCCACACCACTTATATTATATAGTTTGTCAGCGAAGACTTTTGCTTTGGAGGGTGTGCGGAATGCCGTATTTTCCACAACAAAAATATTCTTTGTGTTGTATCCTAAAGGTGCATTGATAAGGTGGATGATTTGCAATATCATGACGAACGAACAGCTAAGCATCATTATCGTGATGAAATTTTGGAATGTGATGAACACTTTGCTGTATACCATTTTCGTCTTTACTCGTAAATTACCTTTTACGATATCAATGGGCTTAGCTGATGAAATGACGACAGCTGGAAACCAGCCGGCAATCGACCCCACGATGAGTACCATCAGCAACATGGCTCCTATCCATTCCGGGTGGAACAATACTGTCAAGTCCAAGTTGCATTGCAGCAAATTGCTGACCGGGGTGACAACCCAAAAGGCAAATAAGATTGCCAAGGACAAGGCTATCAAACATAAGATAACCGATTCGCCCATTAATCTCCAGAACAGTTCCTTACGGGTGGAGCCCAAAAGCCGGCAGATTGCCATCTCTTTGGCACGGAATCCGGCTTGGGCCACCGTAAGGTTGATATAATTAAGAAGAGCAAATATCAGGACAATGGCACCGACGGACATCACAAGGAGAACTAAAGTCCGATCACCTTTATTCATTATGCCGAATGTGTCCAACCCCGAGAAATAAAAATCTTTTAAAGGTATTATGTGTACCTCTTTCCATATTCCCCACTTGTAAGTCCAAAAGAAGGTTTTATACCATTCCAAGATGTCGTTGGTTCTTTTCGTAAAATCAACACCTTCATGCACCATGACAGCACAAATTGTGCCTCCTGCATTGTTTAATTGGTCCGGGGCGAGAGAAGAATTGAACTTTTTGACTATCCGCCAAGGCATCAAGAGGTCTGCTTCTTTCAAAGTAGAATGTTTCATGTCCGCCATAACACCCGTTACTGTGAAATGGAGGGAATCGCCTATTGAAAAGGTTTTACCCATGACATCTTCCGTCCCAAAAGTTTTCCTTGCAAATGACTGGCTAAGTACGGCACTCGTTTGGTCAACTAAAACGTTTTTAGGATCTCCTTGCAAAAGCGGAAATGAGAACATGCTGAAGAAGGAGGTGTCGGCAAATACTATGTTTGCATTGAACAGTTTCCCTTCAATTGAAAGAGGAGAGGGGGTAATGGATTTATAAAGAACGATAGGACAGACGTTCTCTATTTCCGGATACCGCTCTTTCAACATATAGGGAATGGCAGCTCCTGCCGCAGGTGTTTCTTCATTTCCAACAAAATAGATGCGTTCCTTGTTCTTTTGGAAACTATCGGTGGAGAGTTCTTGTGCTGTATAGACTGCTATAAGCAGCACGAACATCAAGGATATGGACAGTCCAAACAGATCTATCGCTGTATATCCTTTATTACGGCTCAAGAAGTTCAAGTAACTCTTGGTATTTAATATAAGGTTCATATAATTGATTGTTTAATTGATACTGTTATTCACTTTTTAAACTATTAACTGGATTATCGTTTGCCACTCTTCGTACATTATATGCGGAAACGATTAGGATGACTGCTAATACCAACACGAAGGCGGCAACGAAAAGGTACCATGAAAGAGGAGCCTTTTCCGAGAATTGTTCTTGCCAATTGATGGCTACCTTCCAAGCGAGAAGCAGTCCTATTATTGCCGACGGGACAGCTATCTTGATTACATCTTTCAAGAATACGCTTTCGATGTCGGGCAATAATGCGCCATTGATACGGCGGATGGCAATCTCTTTTCTACGCCGGTTGACTTCGTCTGTCGTGTAACCAATCAATCCGATGAAAACAATGGCCAAGATGACCAAACCTCCTACGAATACGGAATCCCTGAAATTCTTAATATTGGTGTAGCTATCCACCAACTCGTTTTTATAAGAATAGGCGTGTATCTCCTTATTCGGGGCAATGGATTGCAATGTCTTTTCTACCTTTTGGAGGGCTTCCGGAGTAATCTTTTGGAACTTGATCAAATAAGCTCCCCAAACGATTGTTGGAGAATAGAATATCGCAATAGGACGATTGTCTTTGCTTTGCAAAGTCCCAGGCCGGAAATCCTCAAACACACCACAAATGGTTTGTGCTTTCCCTATGCCATAGTCATGGGAAGTGACACAAATCTGTTTGCCTACCGGGCTGCCTGTCCAGCCCGCTGTGTTTTCCATCTTCTTGGCAAAGCTTCGGCTGATCATCACCTCTTCGTCTGCTTTCAATGCCGGATTGAAGTTCTTGCCATCCACAATGCGGATTCCCATCACGTCAAAGAAGCTTTCGCCCGCATAATACATATCAATGGAATTAAATAATTCCCTGTCTTCACCCGGAAGGCTTATATTATCCCCGCTTGCCATATCAAAAGGAAGCGTACAGGTATAAGTGATTTGGGAGACTTCAGGCAAGCGGGCTATCTCTTGCAAAGCCACCTTGCGCTGGGCTGTATCCAAACTGTTGACAGAAGCGTAAGCCAAGTTCTCGTAATCATATCCTGGGTCATCATGTTCCAATAGAGTGTATTGCCTGTTCAATGTGAATAGAAGGGAGACCAAGAAACTTGCAGCTGTGAATTGCAAGAACAGCAGCCCCAATTTCCATAACCGCTTCGATTCGTTGTAGCGCCGGAAGGCGGCTGCAACAGGAATGCGGGAATACAAGGAACCGGGCAGAAGTCCTGTCACCAATAGAATCAGCAGGCAAACCCCGACGAGGCTCCACATGCTTTTGCTCTGAAGAAGGTCAATCATAGGTATGCCGACCAATCTTTCAACTGTGCCTTTAAAGGTGACAAGGATTAAGATGGCTAATAACAGGGCTATGATAATATGTACGAAAGCTTCGGAGAAGATGATGTTGCTTATATTCATTTCCGTAGCACCATAGCATTTCCGGACAGCCACTTCTTTGGAACGGGCAATAGCCGAGGAGACAGCTATCAATATGTAGTTCATCGCAGCGACAAAAAGCAAGGAGAAAGCTACCAATAAAAGCATTACCGTCATGCTTTTTACATTCTCGTCTTTCGAATGCATCTCTTTGAGCGGGTAGAAACTATGGGAGAAACGGACTCCGGCTTTTTCCAACTCATCGACGGGAAGATAAGTTTTGATGTACTTGTCCATTTGTGCATCAAGAGAGGCGATGTCTGCTCCTTTACGCAGTTTGACAAGAGCCATGTAGCGGTCATTCCCTATGAGGTTCAAAGAACCGTCATACATGAAATGGCTGATGGAAGGCATGGAAATCAAGATGTCGTAGTCTATAGCACTGTTCAATGGGAATTTCTTAAAGACACCTCCGATGGTCAGTACGACTTTTTCATTGTCATCAAAAGAAAACGTCTTCCCAATGACATCTCCGCCTATGTTCTTTGCAATCTCATCTGAAACCATTACGTATAATGGTCTGCTTAATGTCTCTTTGGCATTACCTTGCAAGATAGGACGGCTCAATATATCAAAGAAACAGCTGTCAGCCAAGGCTGCCATTGCCTTCAGCTTTTTCTTGTTTTCCGTCAGCGTAAAGTTTCCATTCTCTGCAAAAGTTAAACGGGTGGCTGTTTCAATCTCCGGCATGATTTCCCGTAACCGGACAGCAGTACCGCCGGGCACATACGCACGTTCGTTCATGTCTTCTTCATCACCTTGTGCATATTTCTCATGTATTTGGTAAATGCGGTCGTTGTCCGGGTAGAAATTATCGTATGACTGCTCGAAGCAGACTTTAGCGATTAGAATCAAGCCGACAGCAAAGCCGATTGCCAATGAGAATATCTTCATGTAATTGTGGCGCCCTTTTTGGCTTAAAGAACGGATGGCACCCATTATGTTCTTTATCATGATGTTTGTTATTGAAGGATTAGTATTTCGTTGTTTTTATAGGCTTCGTAGCTGGAAACAATAACCTTTTCGCCTGGTTCCAGGCCTTCCAATACTTCGTAGTACTGCGGATTCTGTCTGCCAATCTTGATTTGGCGGCGATAAGCTTTCTTTCCATCTTGATCCAAAACAAAGATCCAGTTTCCGCCTGTGTTTTGGAAGAATGTGCCTTTCGGGATAATGAGGCTTTCGGTAGGCTGCCCCAATTCCAAGTTGATGTAGTAAGTTTGTCCTGTGCGGATGTTCTTGGGACGTTCCCCGGTAAAGATAAATTCGGTTCTGAATTTACCGTCACGCACTTCTGGAAATACTTTACGTACGGATAAGTCGAATTTAGAGTTTTGACGGTCGAAAGTCGCAGACAATCCCTGCTTTACACGGTCGATATAGTGTTCATCAATCATTGCTTCAATCTTATAGTCCGACAAGTCATTTACCTGTCCCACTTTCTGTCCCGGAGAAATGTTCTGTCCTAAGACAACGTCCAGCAATCCCAATTCGCCGTTTATCTGCGAACGGACATTCAAGTTCTCTTTCCGTTCGTGTATCAATTGGATGTTACGGCGCATATTAGAAAGGCTCATCTCTAACTCTTCCATTTGGATGCGGCGGGAGATGGAATCCTGTGAAAGCTTCTTGACTACCAACTCATATTTCTTGGCTGCCAATTCATAATCTTCTTTCGCTTTGAGGTAATCCTCTTTGGCAATCAAATCCTCTTTGTAGAGTTGTTCTTGTTGGTTGAATGCACGTTGGGCACGGCGCACTTCCATAGTGTATTGGGCGCGCTCCGTCTCGTTGGCAAGTTTGTCCTGCTCCATGGTGACTTGCGTGTTGCGTAAGAAGTTTTGCTTTTCAGCCAATTCTGCTTCCGCATTCAGGATTTGCAAATCCAGGTTGGAATTGGAAAGGCGGATGATGACATCGCCCTTTTTGACTTGCGCTCCTTCTTCAACCACTTTCTCCCGGACGATACCGCCTTCTTCCGGACTCAATTGGACAACAGTGATAGGTTGGACTTGTCCGTCTACGCGGACGAAATCATTAAACTGCTCTTCCTTCACCTCTCCGATGTTCAAACCTCTTGCATCCACTTTAAGGGTTGACGCATGGTTCCCAAAGATGATACTACCTAAAATTACAACCAAAGCTGCACCACCGATAATGTACGGTATATGTTTCTTTTGAATTCCTTTTTTCTTTTCTAACTTAATGTCCATATCTTTTTCCTTTTTTATTTCTATGTTAATCTATTCAATAGTTCGTTAAAAAATAGCCACGCCTAAGCGGCTCTGGCAGTAAATAAAATG
>OLSK01000946.1_pt1 | contig 23490 bp, 17 predicted proteins | sample 1672781 | NCBI WGS metagenome assembly OLSK01 (sample SAMEA3136723, study PRJEB25190) | human gut metagenome | biome: human gut; feature: human-associated habitat; material: faeces | place: Austria | collected 2013 | reverse complement strand
TTGAAGAAGGAGTGTGCCGGTGGCACATGACTGATGAGAAAAGAGATCTAGACCAAAAAGATTCCTTAAGATGATGCAGATTATTTTTTGAATGTTACTTAATAAGATCGAACAATTCTGTCCAAGAAAAGGTTCTATAGGTTTTTCTATAGATGATGACGGTCGTGTGTTCCATGCGGCTATCATTAAGTGGCTCTTTTGGTGCAAAGATAACAAAAACTTGTTAACTTTGCATGATTTCAGGAAAAATTTTACATCAATGAAACATTTAATCACCTCTATTCTCATGCTCTTGTCCGCAGGGATGGTCTGCGCCCAAAACAGTCAGGAATATTCCGTGAAACATCTTGTGTTCCCTGAAGGTTGCCCGCATCAGGACAAGATAAGCCTTGCCGCCAGGCTTGTCCCCACCCAAGAGCAGCTTGATTGGCAGAATCTGGAAATGACCGCTTTCCTCCATTTCGGAATGAACACCTTCACCGGACGCGAGTGGGGTGACGGCAAGGAAAGTCCATCCCTGTTCGCTCCTACGGACCTTGATGCCGAGCAATGGATCCGAACCCTCAGCCAAGCCGGATTCAAAATGGCGATCCTGACGGCAAAACACCACGACGGATTCTGCCTCTGGCCGACCAAGACCACCCTTCATTCTGTCGCTTCATCCCCTTGGAAAGATGGTAAAGGTGATGTGGTGCGTGAAGTACGGAATGCCTGCGCTAAATACGGGATGAAATTCGGAGTCTATCTTTCTCCTTGGGACCGCAACGCCCCTTGCTACGGAGACTCACCAGCCTATAACAAATTCTTCATCGCCCAGCTCACGGAACTGCTCACCGACTATGGAGAGGTTGACGAGGTGTGGTTTGACGGAGCCAACGGTGAGGGGCCGAACGGAAAAATCCAGGTCTATGACTGGGACTCCATCCTTCATGTCATCCACTCCCTGCAGCCGCATGCCGTGACAGCCATCATGGGTGACGACGTGCGTTGGGTCGGCAACGAAAGCGGCATGGGACGCGAGACCGAGTGGAGCGCCACGGTGCTCACCCCAAAAGCATACGCCCAGGCTGATGACAACAACGGGCGGTTGGGAATCACCAACTTGTCCAAGGATCTAGGCAGCAGGAATATGATCGAAAAGGCTACCGAGATGTTCTGGTATCCATCCGAAGTGGATGTCTCCATCCGCCCAGGATGGTTCCACACAGCCGACCAAGATGAGAAGGTAAAAAGTCTCAAGACACTGGTGGACATATATTTCCAGTCAGTTGGCCGCAACTCTGTGCTGCTGCTCAATGTTCCCCCGGACAAAAGAGGACATATTCACGAAGCAGACTCGGTGAGACTTCAAGAACTGTCTGACTACCTGAAACGCACGTTCAGCGATGACCGGGTGCGGAAAGGGAGCCTCCTGTGGAATGCTGTCCAAGGGGAGGAACGTGTTTACAAACTGAAAAAAGGTTCGCGCGTGAATGTCGTGATGCTTCAGGAGGACATCAAGCGTGGGCAAAGGGTAGAGTCATTCGTTGTGGAAGGATTGGAGAATACTGGCTGGAAAGTTCTTTGCGAAGGAACGACGATCGGACACAAGCGTCTTGTACGTTTTGAGGAATCAGATCTCAAAGCCATCAAGGTACGCATCACAGGTTCCAGAGCTGAAGTTCATCTGAGCAGAGTCGGTGTTTTCCATGCCCCGGCCATCGCGGACAAGGCAACCGGCGCTGATTGGAACGACATTCCGAGAGAAGAGTGGACTGTCGATAACGATCATCCGCTGGTCTTGAATCTCGGCAGGAAAGCTGCGTTGACCGCATTCACATATGCGCCTCTTGAAAGCAGGGTAGGAGAAGAAATGGCATTCCGCTTTAGTTTTTCGGCAAGTGATGATGGCGACAAGTGGCACACAATCATAAAAGAAGGAGAGTTCAGCAACATCATGCACAATCCGGTTCCAATGAGAATATCTTTCAATTCCACGATTGAATGCCGCTTCATACGCATCGAGACCTCGGCGTTGGACGGCAAGCCAGCGAAGATCTTACCGGAAGAGATCGGTGTCACACTGAGTCAGTAACTTCGGCAGGTTACAGGATCCGCCCGATGATAGGTTTGATAAAAGTCAACATGGGAACAAAATACTTGATATTCAAGAAAATCGTAACTCTCTTCTTTGCCATCCCAGCCACCGAGGCACTAGTTCATGGAGCAGAGATCGATCACGGTGGATGGTACGTGGAGATGGCCGGAATGGGTTCCACGAAGAGGGCACTGCCGTTCTGGAGCCACACCAACAAAGGAGGAGTCTATCCCGAGACCTGCGGAGGACTTCTTAGAGGAGGTGTAAACGGAACAAGCTACGGCAAAAACACTTTCCGACTGGACTGGGGAATCGGGCTTGCCGGTTATGCCGCCGCCGAGGGGAATGCGGAGGTGCATAACAGCGACGGAAGCAGCACAAGAGGTATGGTTCAGGAACTCTATGTCGGCACCGGCTGGAAGAAACTGAATCTTGATCTTGGAATTCGTCGGCGCGCGACAGATTTCGGAGGACTTTCTGTGACCGGAGGAAATTTCGTGCTTACAGACAACGCCCAGAGTTTTCCCGGATACCGTCTGCATTCCGATTGGATCAAGATACCTTTCACCAAGGGCATCCTTTCCGCAAGATTCGACTTCGGGGATTATGGGCTTTGGGACAACAGGTACGTAAAACACACTCTGCTCCACAACCAGGCCCTACACTTCAAGGTGAACATCAGCAAGAGGATCTCTTTCACAGGAGGATTGGACCTTTGGACACAATGGGGCGGAACATCGCCGGTCTACGGCAAACAGCCCCAGAAATTTTCCGACTATCTGAAGATCATGTTCGCCGCAAGCGGAGGGGAAGGAGCGACTAAAAGCGACCAGATCAACGCGCTCGGCAATCACCTTGGACGCGAACTTCTAAGGTTGGATCTGGATCAGGACAGATGGCATCTGGCATTCCAGCACGACAGGCCGTTCGAGGATGGTTCCGGGGTCGGGTTCCAGAACTTTCCCGACGCCGTGAACACCCTTCATCTCTCATTCAAGAACAAGGACAAATGGGTCAGTGACTTGCTTTTGGAATTCATCTACACGAAGTGGCAGTCGGGAACGCGGCATGACAGGCCGGCCACGGAAGAGGAACTGAAAAGGAATCCTGACAAGAAGGTTTACATCGTAGGTGGTTGCGACAATTATTTCAACAATGGTGAATATCAGTCCGCATGGACTTACAATGGGCGTTCGATAGGGCTTCCTCTTTTCACTCTTACCCCTAAGGATGAGAACGGAATCACCAAGGGAGTGTCCAACAACAGAATCATCGCGTGGAATGTCGGTCTGGGAGGAAAATTATTCAGAAAAGTACCCTACTTATTGAAAGTTACATACAGTAAGAATTTCGGAAAGTACAGCCAATCAGACCCGTTCTATAATTCGGTTCCAAAGCAGGTTTCAGGAGCATTAGAGCTCACGTTGCCTAAACGCGTAATTGGAGACACGACCCTTCTCAGCATCGGCCTTTACGCAGACAAAGGATCACTTTACCCTGACACCGCAGGAATAACTCTTCGTCTTGGTTGGGGCGGAACGCTCACTCACTGACACTGACGTAGCCAACGCTCCAACGTTGACAACACTGGCAACGCTGACAACGCTGACAACACTGACAACACTGACAACGCTGGCAACGCTGACAACACTGACAACGCTGACAACACTGGCAACGCTGACAACACTGGCAACGCTGACAACGCAGCCAACCCGTGGAGGATAAATCACTTAATACAAGATAATTACAGCACTCTACTCCCCCCTGCCAAGGCATGGAGCACACCGCATCATCTCATTAATAGTCAAGCCATTAGCCTCCACAGTCCCCCCCAGGAGGAGTGTCGTCTGTCTTATGTCTTAAAAAGCCTCGGCGAGAGCTGAAAAGTCTGTACCCCTATACAGGGGCGACAACGATTTTTCAATCCTCACTGGAGGCACTTTTACTTTTAAGACAGTCTCCCCCATCATCAAAAGGGTTGAGTTGCACCAAAAATCGAGTAGGAGGAAAACGAAGTAGTTTTCTTCCTACTTTCGTTTTCCGACCTCTCACACCACCGTACGTGCGGTTCCGCATACGTCGGTTCTTTATCTTACGTGCAGTATGACATAGTAGTCCATCAGACAAGGATAGCCTGCGGCGCGGAGTTTATCATTGGATGCGGCGTGGTGCATTATACATTCCGCATTTGCCCGATATCCCTTGCTGCTGTCGCTGTAGATTCTTGCCCAAGATGGCTTTATGCCACATCGTATCAGGGCGGTTTGGGAACTTGCACCCTTTAGAGTATGTTCTGCCGGACGAACTAAAAAGGACGAAAGCTATTAACTTCCGTCCTTTCGTTGGGGGTGCGATGTGGGGCTCGAACCCACGACACCCAGAACCACAATCTGGTGCTCTACCAACTGAACTAATCGCACCGTGTTAGAGATTGCAAAGATACGAATAAATTTGACAGATGCAAGGGGTCGGCAGTAATATTTTTCACAAAATAGGTTCTGGATCATGGGAGTATAAAAATCAGCTGCCACAGATTTGCCAAAGATAGCGCAAGTTCTTCCCTAATAATCACAGGAATTCCAGCATGTATTCGTATCCTTCCTCTAAAAAAACTGTTCCTTTCTTATTGGACGGGCGTAAAAATCGCAGATTTTTATGTAAGTTTGTGCATGCGGAAAATTCTGACAATCGGACTGTTCCTTGCTTTTACCGGCTCTGCGGCGGCACAAAGCCACCGTGAGGGCTTTCCATCATGGACGGGCAAGGCCGGATCATACCTTATAAAAGGACTGAATATTCCACATCCATCCTTCCATACGCCCGACACTGTGAACGTCGTGATCATGGGTGACATGATGATGCACCGGGATCAGATTTCCAACGCAAGGACCGGAGAGGACACTTTCGATTTCTCGGAGTGCTTTCCTAAGGTGGAGCATCTTATCAAGGAGGCGGACATCGCCGTGGCGAACATGGAATTCACGCTTGCGGGAAAGCCTTACACCGGCTATCCATGTTTCTCGGCGCCGGACAGCTACGCCGAAAGCATCGCCGGAAGCGGAGTGGACATATTCCTGACCGCAAACAATCATATTCTTGACAAAGGGCGGGAAGGAATCGAAAGGACGCTGGGAATATATTCAAGAATGGAGAAGGAGGGACGCGTAAGGCACACGGGAGCAGCGGTTTCCGCAATGGATGACTCGCTGCGCTTCCCTCTGAAAGTCGTGTCGAAGGGCATCCGTCTCGCGTTCATCAACTTCACCTACGGCACGAACTGCGGAATCAAGGAAGCGTTTCCTAAAGTCCACCGGATTGACACAGTTGAGATTGCCGGAGCGATTCAAAGAGCAAAGGAATCCGGCGCGGACTTCATCGTGGCCCTGCCTCATTGGGGCGCTGAATATGTCCTCAGGCATTCCGCCTCGCAGGAACGGTTGGCGCGATGGTTGGCCGGAAAAGGTTGCGACGCTGTCATCGGGGCGCACCCACATGTGCTTCAGGACACGACAACGATGATCGTGCAAAACGGGAAAAGCATGCGGCAGGTTCCGGTGGTATATTCATTGGGCAACTTCATCTCCAACATGAGCGCCCCGAACACTCAGATCGGGATGATGGTGACACTGCGTTTCACAAAGGACTGGCTTGGGAACAGGAATATGCTTGAGCCGCTTCTGACCCTTACCTGGTGCTCCAGACCTGGGCATCTGACGCGTGGCTACACCACAATCCCCGTCAAGGAATATATCGGGAAACGTGACCATTGGCGCAACCCTTGGGACTACGACAAGATGGTCGCATCCTACGAGAGGGTAAAGAAAGAAACTGGAATTATTGATTGATAATGAAGAAGACAATAACGCTTGACGCTATGGACCCCATCGAGATCTTCGGGGTCGGGAACAAGATACTCGAAGAGTTCTGCTCTTATTTTCACGGACTTAAGGTTGTCGCCAGAGGCAACGAGATCCACCTGGACGGTAAGGAGAACGACATACAGGAATTCAACCAGAAATTCGCCGAGCTGGTTGACCGGAGAATGCACAAGATGAATCTCACGGCCTTCGATGTGGAGGACATCTTCGACGGGGAGAACTCTCCCAACAACTTCAGGCTCAACGGTGAGGCCATCATCGTCCACAGCACGGAAGGCAAGCCGGTCAAGGCACGCAACAAGACCCAGCAGGAGATGGTCAAGGCCTATTTCGAGAACGACCTCGTCTTCGCCGTCGGCCCCGCCGGCACCGGCAAGACCTACATAGCGATCGCCCTGGCTGTCAGGGCTTTGAAAAACCGTGAGATCAAAAGGATCATTCTGACGCGCCCCGCCGTCGAGGCCGGGGAACGGCTGGGATTCCTGCCGGGAGACCTCAAGGACAAGCTGGATCCGTACCTCCAGCCACTGTACGACGCATTGGGCGACATGATTCCTCCCAAGAGGCTTCAGGAGTTCATCGAGGAGGGAACGATCCAGATCGCCCCGCTGGCCTACATGCGAGGCCGCACGCTGGACCGGGCATGTGTCATCCTGGACGAGGCCCAGAACACGAATCTGTCCCAGCTCAAGATGTTCCTCACCAGAATGGGCATGAACGCCAAGTTCATCGTGACCGGTGACGCGACACAGGTCGATCTCCCCCGCCGCGAGGATTCCGGCCTTCTGAAAGGCATAAGCCTCCTGAAGAACATCAAGGGAGTCAGCACCATCTTCTTCACCAACGAAGACATCGTACGCCACCCTCTCGTGGGCAAGATCGTCAAGGCCTTCGACCGCAAGGAGGCCGGGGAGGCAACCGGGGTTGCCGAGACTGCCGGAACTGCCGGGACCGCCGGGACTGCCGGGATTGCCGGAACCGCCGGGACTCTGGAGGGCAATGATGTCCAGAGTCATCAAGACTGAAAATCCGCTAAGACTTCGTGGCGGACAAACCGCTGACTATCAGCCATTAAAGCAATCACCTCCTGCTAAATCCGGCAGGAGGTGATTACTTTATTTATTGTCTATCAGAAACTTAAGTACCACGGGCATTTGCCACGATGGCAGTGCCACGATAGATTAGTTGTTCAGAAGAGCGTTGTACTTCTCGTAGCCGGCCTGGAACTTAGGATCTTGGTCACGGAAACGATAGTAGATCTGCTTCAGATACTCGGCGATAGTGGACTTGATGGCCGGATCCTCACATACAACATAGGCCTGCTCGAACGGATCGATGCACTTCTTCAATGTCACCTCGAAGTCCTGCACGAGAGCCATGTACTTGGCGTCATCTAGCTCATTCTGAGCCTTTTCCTGAAGCTCCAGAGCCTTGTCATAGTACATCTGACCCTTGCCGATGTAGGCAAAGACATACTTAGGGTCCTTGGCGGCGGACTCATCGTAAGCCTTGGCGGCCTTGTCAAGATCTCCAAGCTGCTTGTAAGCCTGACCCTCGACATAGTAGAGGGAAGCGTTGTCAGGAGACGTGGCCTTGGCCTGCTGGAGGAGTTCGAACAGTCTGTCAGTACCCTCACCACTGGTCATGTAGTAGTTGATGAGGCCGAAGACGATGCTCTCGCTCGTAGGGAATTTCTGGAAGCCCTGCTCAAGGTAATCCTTGGCGGCAACCTTTCCGGCAGCGGTGGTGTCAATGTGTGAGACGCAGTCTGAAAGCTTGGCGAACACCTCACCGCCATCACCATAATAACCATAGCCGAGGCACTTGTCAAACATAGTCTTGGCCTTTGAGAAATTCTCCGTGCTCCACGATGTGAACGCGGCGTTGTACAGAGAGTTGGTGTCGATCTGAGCATAAGGCTTCTGGGCGGCGGCCTCGTAGGCAGCCTCGAAGAACTCCTCCGCCTTCTTCACGTCACCGAGGGTGTAGGCGTTGTAGGCCTCCTGATTCAGTTTCTCGGAGATTGTCTTGATTCCTGCGCTGATGTCCTTGTCCTTGCTGTGCTTCTCGTCAAGCTCATAAGCTTTCTTGTAGGCCTCAAGAGCCTTAGGAAGGGCATTCTCGACAACAGGCTTCACGACCTCGATCACAGAGAGCTGGCCATTGGCGTTGAAGTAGAGATTCTTGTTCTCGTAAACCTGCTTGGTGTACTGCGCTCCATTAAGGGTGACAACCTCCACAGAGGTAGGTTTCTCGCCACCCATGGAAAGCTGGAGGGCGTTCATGTCGGCACCGAGCCAAACATTTCCGGCAGGCGCAGCGTAAGCGTCAAGATAGGTCTGCGCGAGCTTCATCCAAGTAGCCACCTTGGTAGCCTTCTTCTCGTTCCGGGAAGCGGCGAGGGCACTCTCGACCGCCTTGGCGGCAGAGTTCACGTTAGACTGGGCATCCGCTACCTGGAAGGAAGCGAGCAATGCCAAAACAATCAATGTCTTTTTCATGATTATTGGTATTTAGTTGTTTTCAAATAAACTATTCCTGAGGTGCCTCGGCGCTTTCCCCGGCATCCTGCTGTTCCTCCTCACCACTCTTCTCCACAGTCGAGATGGCTGCGATCGAGTCACCGTTCTTGATGTTGATCAGTTTCACACCCTGGGTCGCCCTGCCGGACACCTTAATGTCGGAGACCGCCATTCTAATCGTGAGGCCGGACTTCTCGATAATCATCAGGTCATCGTTCTCTGTCACGTTCTTGATGGCAATCAGTTTGCCGGTCTTCTCGGTGATACTGATGGTCTTCACACCCTTTCCACCCCTCTTGGTGATCCTGTACTCATCGAAGTCAGTCCTCTTTCCGAATCCGTTCTCGCTCACGACAAGCACGGTGTGTTCGGCGGCATCCTCCGCCTTAGGATCGTAGTTGATAGCTCCGATGACCTCATCATCGTCTTCAATATTGATGCCACGCACGCCGGTGGAGTTCCTGCCCATAGGACGGGCGTCCGTCTCATCGAAGCGGCAGCAGCGTCCCTCACGGGCGGCGATGAATATCTCCTCGCTGCCGTTGGTGAGCAGAGCCTCGACGAGTTCGTCCCCCTCACGGAGGTTGACGGCGTTCACGCCGGCTGTCCTTGGATGTGAATATGCCTCCAGGGATGTCTTCTTTATGATTCCCCTCTTGGTGATGAGCACGATGTTGTTGCCGTTCACATATTCAGGATCCTTGAGAGTCTTGACGTTGATGTACGCAAGGATCTTGTCATCCGGGATGCTGAGCACGTTCTGGATGGCGCGGCCCTTGGAAGCCCTTGAGCCTTCCGGTATCTCATAGACCTTGAGCCAGTAGCAGCGTCCGGACTGCGTGAAGAGCAGCATCGTCGAATGCATGTTGGCGATGTAGATGTGGTCGATGAAGTCCTCATCCCTCGTCGCGCTTCCCTTCATTCCGACTCCGCCGCGGGCCTGGGTACGATATTCGGTCAGAGGGGTCCTCTTGATGTAGCCAAGATGGGAGATCGTGATGACCATGTCCTCATCGGCATAGAAGTCCTCCGGATTGAATTCCTCGGCGGAAGGACGGATCTCGGTCCTTCTCGGGTCGGCGTATTTGTTCTTCAGTTCGATGGTCTCGGCCTTGATGACCTTCATCTGCTCCTCGACGCTTCCGAGAATCTCGTTGCAGCGGGCGATGAACTTCTCAAGTTCGTCATATTCAGCCTGAAGCTTTTCCCTCTCCAGTCCGGTCAGCTGACGGAGTCTCATCTCGACAATGGCTGTCGCCTGGGCATCGGTGAACTCGAACCGTGAGATCAACTCGGCCTTGGCCTCGTCCACATTGGCTGAATGCCTGATGATGTGGATGATCTCGTCGATGACATCAATGGCCTTCAGCAGACCTTCCAGAATGTGCGCCCTCTTCTGAGCCTTCTCCAACTCGAACCTAGTCCTTCTGATGATGACATCGTGGCGGAATTCCACGAAATTGGCGATCATGTCCTTGAGGGACAGCGTTCTCGGGCGGCCCTTGACAAGGGCGACATTGTTGAACGCGAAGCTGGACTGAAGCTGGGTGTACTTGAACAAGGTGTTGAGCACGACGTTCGAGTTGCAGCCCTGCTTTACCCTGATGATGACGCGGACACCCTCGCGGGAGGTCTCGTCATTGATGTAGGTGATGCCCTCGATCTTCTTGTCCTCGACCATCTGGCCGATCTTCTCGATCATCTCCTTCTTGTTGACCATGTACGGAATCTCGGTCACGACGATGGTCTCACGGCCGTTGTCGGCGACCTCGATCTCGGTCTTGGCTCTCACCACAACCTTGCCGCGGCCGGTCTCGTAGGCTTCCTTGATTCCGCCCACACCCATGATGATGCCTCCGGTCGGGAAGTCCGGTCCCTTGATGTGCTGCATCAGGCCGTCCGTATCGATGTCCGGGTTGTCGATGTAGGCGCAGATCGCGTCACAGCACTCGCCCAGATTGTGCGGAGCCATGTTCGTGGCCATTCCGACTGCGATACCTGACGATCCGTTCAGAAGAAGCAACGGAGCCTTTGTCGGCAGAACCGTCGGTTCTTCCTCGGTGTCGTCGAAGTTAAGGGTCATATCAACAGTGTTCTTGTCGATGTCGGCAAGAACGTCGTCGGTCATCTTCTGAAGCTTCGCCTCGGTGTACCTCATGGCGGCGACAGGATCACCGTCCATTGATCCGAAGTTACCCTGGCCAAAGATCATAGGGTAACGCTGGTTCCAAGGCTGCGCGAGCCTGGCGAGAGCGTCATAGACACTGTAGTCACCGTGCGGATGGTACTTACCAAGCACCTCACCGACGATCTTGGCGCACTTACGCGTCGGTCCTGAATATGACAGGCCGAGGCCGTCCATTCCGAACAGAACCCTCCTCTGCACAGGCTTCAGGCCATCCCTGACATCAGGCAACGCACGGGAAACGATAACGGACATCGAATAGTCGATGTACGCGGTACGCATCTCGTGGTCAATCTCAACCGGCTCGATAATGCCAATCTGCCCTTCCTCTTTCTTTTCCTCAATATCCATATCGTGATGTTGAATACATTATAGTTAAACATGCAAAAATAACAAAAAAAACCGAGAGAGACAACATGGCGGCACGCTACGCGAAATTGTCAAAAATTTTCGTCGCTTGTACCGAGATATGGCACAAGCGGCCGATACCTTTGCATCAGAAACAGAAAAAAACAATAAAAAAACATACAGTCATGAGAAACACAGAGTACAACCTTGACAAACTTGCGTCAATGATTTCGTCCGAGTCATCATTCACAGCGTTGGTGGAAATGATGGGAGACATGGGATTGGAGTTCGAAGGGGCCGTCAAAGGGCAGTAATCACCTCAACGCCAGTTCCTCAACCTCCTTTTTCAAGGAGACGAGAGTGTTCTCCTTGTCCTGCGTGAGTCCTACACGCAGCGTCCTTGCGCCCGCCATATTCTTCCGGCTTTTGCCATGGAGTATCCTGTCGGAAATGATGAACTCCGACACCGGGTCCTCGACGTATTTCATCACCGCCCTCTTCAACGGTCTCGCACCGAAAGCCGGATCGAAACCGACATCAGCGATGAAACGCTTGGCGGAAGGCGTGACTACCAGCCTGTAACCAGCCTCCTCGGCCCTGGCGCGGAGATCTTTCAACTCGATGTCGATGATCTTCTCGATGTCATCCCTGGTCAATGCGTTGAAGAATATCCTTTCGTCCACCCTGTTGATGAACTCCGGAGGGAAAGACTTCCTGATGGCCTTTTCCAAAACGCCTTGACGGTTCTTCGAGACGCTCTTTCCGGAAGTGGCGAAGCCGACCCCGCTGCCATATTCATCAAGCTCGCGGCTGCCGACATTGGAGGTCATTATGACGATGGTGTTCCGGAAGCTCACGACGCGGCCGTTGCTGTCCGTCAGGCGCCCCTCGTCAAGTACTTGAAGCAGAATGTTGAATATGTCAGGATGGGCCTTCTCGATCTCGTCCAGCAGCACCACGCAGTAAGGTTTCCTGCGAACCCGCTCGCTGAGCTGGCCGCCCTCCTCATAGCCGACATAACCGGGAGGAGCGCCGACAAGACGGGACACAGTGAATTTTTCCATATATTCACTCATGTCTATTCTAACCATATTCTCCTCGGAATCAAAAAGATATTCAGCGAGGCATTTCGCAAGTTGAGTCTTGCCGACACCAGTAGGGCCGAAGAACAGGAACGTGCCGATCGGACGGTTCGGGTCCTTGAGCCCGGCCCGGTTCCTCTGGATGGCGCGCACGACTTTCTCTATGGCATCGTCCTGCCCTATTATCCGGCTTTGCAGCCGGGCTTTCATCTTCATTATCCTGTTGCCCTCGGACTCAGCGACCTTGTTGACAGGGATTCCGGTCATCTTCGAGACGACCGTGGCGATGTCCTCGGCATCCACGCGATTACCGTTTCTTTTGTTCTTCGCCAGATTAAGCCGCACCATCGAGCCGGCCTCGTCCAAAGCGTCTATCGCCTTGTCAGGCAGGGACTTGTCGGTGATATAACGGTCAGTCAGACGTACACAGGCCTCTATGGCATCCTCGGTGTAGGCTACCTTGTGGAAATCCTCGTAATTCGGCTTGAGGTTCTCCAGAATCGTGATGGACTGCTGAATGTCAGTCGGCTCTACGACAATCTTCTGGAATCTCCGGTCAAGAGCCCCGTCCTTCTCCACTATCTTGGCGAACTCGTCCATTGTCGTGGCTCCGATGCACTGGAGTTCGCCACGCGCCAAGGCCGGTTTAAGGATGTTGGCGGCATCCAGACTCCCCTGCGCGCCGCCCGCTCCGACGATCGTGTGGAACTCGTCAATGAACAGGACTATGTCAGGATTCGAACTCGCCTCTTTGATTATCGATTTGAGGCGTTTCTCGAAATCCCCACGGTACTTCGTTCCAGCCACGACTGAGGCTATGTCCAAGGAAATCAGGCGTTTCTTGGCCAAGGCCGGGGAGATGCTTCCGCCGGCTACCCTTAAAGCGATTCCTTCGACTATCGCCGACTTCCCTACTCCCGGCTCGCCGATCAGCATCGGATTGTTTTTCTTTCTTCTTCCAAGAATCTCAATGACACGGGCGATTTCGGTCTCCCTGCCGACGACGGGATCCAGTTTCCCTTCGGCGGCAGCCTTAGTGAGGTCAAAGCCGAAGTCCTCTATCACGCTCTTCTCCGGTTTGGATTCCTGACTTGCCTCCTGCCGGTCATCCTCACTTTTGTCCTCCTCCTGCGCGGAATCATTCCCCAACATCCCTTCGTCACGCATATACGACAACAGGCGGCCGTAATCCACTCCGTGCTGCCGCAGATAGGCCTGGCCGTAATTCTCCGTCGTACGGCAAAGAGCCAGAAGAAGGTGCAGTGAATCTGCCTCGGCGGCACCTTGTTTGGAGGCCTCCATAACAGTGATGCTCAAGACATTCTGGGCGTAGCGGGTGAACGAGATCTTGTCCGACTCCGAGTACGGGATCGGCTCGTTCGTGAATATATGGCTGTCGATGAACCGTTTGAAGTTGTCCGCGTCTATTCCTTGGCCTGTGACGACCTTGAAGGCGGCGTTGTCGCCGTGACGAAGGATGCCCAAGAAAAGGTGGTCGGGACCGATGCCGTAGCTGCCGGTGCGCATGGCTTCATCTCTGGCGTAGCGGATTATGTCGTTGAGTTCGTCGGATATTCTTATTTCCATAAATGTTTTTCAAAGTATAATTTACAATATTAAGTAATTTTCTCTGGTTCTGCAAGTCGCTTCGACAGGCTCTGCGACCGAGACCGTCTGGTCGCGGAGCCTGTGGTTGCTGAGTTTGCCGAAGCATCGAAGCGACATTACTATTACGGAAATTTTGTTACATTTCCTCTAAAAAAACTGTTCCTTTCTTATTGGACGGGCGTAAAAATCGCCGATTTTTATGTAAGTTTGTAAGTACAAGAAAAAGAACGACGAATGAGCGAGGAAAGAAGCACGGACAGACTTGCCCGTTACATAATCTGGACAGCAGCGGCGGCGGTGACCGTCACATTCTGCTGGTATTTCCGCAGCGTGCTGGTCTATATTATCATAGCCGCGGTGGTCTCCCTGTTGGGAAGGCCGATAATGAAAGGTCTGAAACGTATCAGGATAAAGGGCAAGAGCGCGCCGGACTGGCTGTCAGCGATAGTCTCGCTCCTCCTGATTCTGGTGATATTCCTTGGGATTGTCACACAGATCATCCCTGTATTCTCCAGCATCATCACCAATGTCTCCGGGAATCTCCAGTCCACCTCTTTCAAAGCCTCGGAGATCACCGTATGGTTCGACAAGGTGAACGTCTGGCTGATCGACAGGCTACCGGCCCTCGGGCGTGACTTCAAAATTCAGGACGCCGTGCTGGAATGGATCAAGAACGCCTTCGACATCTCTTCCGTGACATCCGTCGTCGGCTCCGTGGCCTCTGCCTTAGGATCTTTCGGCATCGGTCTGTTCTCGGTGATGTTCATCGGTTTCTTCTTCGTGAAGGACGAGACCCTTTTCCGCAGGATTGTCGGCTCGCTCGTGCCTGACAAGGCCGAGAAAACGGCCATCGGCGCCATCGGAGACATCGAGCATCTTCTGACCCGCTATTTTGTCGGGCTGATGGTCGAGGTACTCGGCGTGGCTCTTCTCAACTTCCTCGGTCTCTGGTTGATAGCGAGGATCGGATTCTACCCGGCCGTCGGAATCGCCTTTATGACCGGTCTTCTGAACGTGATCCCTTACGTGGGGCCGTGGATCGGCGGAGCCATCGGAACCATCCTCGGTATCGTTCTGAAATACAGCAGCGCCGCCGCCATCGGAGTCTATCCAGACTTTATGATGGTGATAATCACACTATTGGCGGTCTTCATCTGCACCCAGTTGGTGGATAATTTCCTGTTCCAGCCTCTGATCTACTCGACCAGCATCAAGTCCAGCCCTCTAGAGATATTCATAGTACTGCTGATGGCGGGGCATCTCGGCGGAATCATAGGAATGCTGGTAGCCATTCCGGCCTACACAGTGCTCAGAGTGATAGCGGCACGATTCTTCTCCGAACTCAAACCGATCCGCAGACTTATCGCAGCCACGGATGACGAACAAAAATCTTAATGAATATGAACACGATCTTCAAGAAATTTATGGCGCTGGTCGCCATCATCGCCGGATTCCTGACAAGCGGTAAGGCTAACGCTCAGGAAAAATATTCACCGTCGGGCACCTATCAATTCGCCGTGAAAGACGGGAACTCACTTTTCCTTGATGAATATCTCGCCACGGCCGGAAGCGAGACCACTCTGAACGGCAACGAGAAACCATCGATCGTATTTGTCTTCGGAGGCGGATTCAAGGGCGGAGAGCGCAGCCACAAGGAATATGTTCCCTGGTTCAAGATGCTCAACGACGAAGGCTACACGGTGCTCACCATCGACTACCGCCTCGGGATGAAAGGCGTGAAGACAAAGGGCGGAATAGGCTCGGTCAAGCAGTTCTACCACTCGGTCAGAATCGCCAGCGAGGATCTGTTCAGCGCCACGAAGTACATCATCGACAACGCCAAGGCTCTGAAAGTAAATCCGGACAACTTAGTGATCTGCGGCTCGTCAGCCGGTGCGATGACCGTGCTTGAGACCGAGTGGATGCTGTGCAACGGGAAGGCCACGGAGGATCTGCCGGAAGGATTCCGCTACGCCGGAGTGATGTCGTTCTCGGGAGCGATACTGTCCCGTGAGGGCATGCCGAAATATTCCCGGACTCCGGCCCCGACGGCGTTTTTCCACGGCACCGCCGACAAGGTCGTGAACTACGGAAACATACGGGTGTTCAACTGGGTGTTCGCCGGCACGGACAAGCTCGTCAGGATTTTCAAGAAAAATGGTTATGTCTATAACGCTTTCCGCTTCAAGGACCACAAGCACGAAATCGCCGATTCGATGGTGGAGACGTTCGCCGACCAGATCCGTTTCCTTGAGACCAATGTGACAAGAAAGGTCGCCAGAACTGTGGATTCCACAATCGACGACCCTGAGGCTCCGGTTCCGAGCGGCTCGGCGAACCGCAAGGAGATGTACGGGAAGTAATTAATCCTGAATATATTTACGATAGACCTCCGCGATTCTGCGGTACCCCTCTTCATTCGGATGGAGTCCGTCCCTGAAGAGGGATTCGTCTAATGTGCCGTCGGCCTTCGTGAGGACTGACTTGACATCCACGATGTCGTAGTTAGTGAGGTCACTTGACTTAAGCAGCTCATCCACGGTGGAGTTAACCTTGTCCACCCTGTCGATGGCCTTTCTGCGTGGATAGATGTGGACTATGTGGATGCGGGCTGCCGGCTGCTTCACACGGATATATTCAATGAGTCCGACCATTCCTTCGGCGATGGTTTCCTCCGTGCGGCCGTAGATGTCGTTCGTGCCGGCCATCACGAAGATGTGCTTGGCGGAGAATCCGTCCAGTTCCTCGTGCATCATCCGCCACATCATGTTCCCGAGACGATCCCAGCCATAGCCGCAGTTGATGACGTTGCGGTCAGCGAATATATCGTTCCAGGAATCCACACCCGCATGCCAGACGACATTACTCGGTTCGCCTGACCAGTAATGGGTTATGGAGTTGCCGATCATCACGATCTCCGGATTCGGGGCGATGTGCCTTTCCCTGTAAAGGACTCTGGAATGTCTTTCGGTCCAGTCGTAGAATGTGAAATCACGGCGCTGCCTCAACGGTTTGAGGATGTCCGGGAGGTCGGCTGTCGTGCCGAGGGCGTTGAAGATCGTCTCAAGCGTGGCCACCGTGTCCGCCTTAGCACCGTCAACGGCGATGAAGTACTCCGGCCTCTTGCTTTCTTTCCTGCTGACGACCTTCACAGGAAAGTCAGCCTTCCTCTGAATGATGTTCCTTACCGCCTTGGACGGCCTGTCAACCGCCTCGACCGGAACATTGTAGAACGCCACGGCTTTCTCCACAGGGACAGGCTCGAAATGGAAATAGGTTCCGCCACTGGTTCCGATCTCCATCCATTTCACCTCATTGTAAAGCGGAAGATAAAGCCTGAACTCGTTGCCGTTCTTGGCGGATTTACCGTAATCCACACGGAAAGAGAACGTTATCGTGTCACTCACAGACTTTCCAAGGTCGCAGGCTCCGTTCAGAAGATGGAATCCTCCATCGTTGTCAATGTCGAAAAGATCCACCCCCAACGACGCCATCTCTGTGGCGCCTTTAGGAATATCCCTGCCCTCAAGCACGTAACGTACCGTGATTTCAGGAGCGTTGGTCCCGAAATCAATGTTCCCTCTGTCAAAAGTCCAGCAGGTTCCGAACGGCCCTTTTGTCCTCTCCGCCAAAGGATTATGCCAAACAGCCTCATCGGCTGCCAAAGCACCGACAGAAATAAGCAGTGCCAGACAGCCCGCCGACACCGCACGTTTTACGATTCCCGAATGTCTCATATTCATTAAATTCTAATTGTTGTCCTTTTCAAAACGGCCTCAAAGATAGCGATTTTTCCGGAAGGACACATAATCGGATTTAGAAGCTGTTTTGATTTGTTTGTTTGAAGGGCTGAGAGTGAAAAACCTCAGGTTCGACCGCTTCTTCCAAGGAAGATAGCGGTGCTGTCTGACTGAAGAAGCCGGGAAGAAAATTATGTTTATTTCACCTCAAAGAACATTTCAGACAATTCAAAACAGCTTCTTAGTTCAACTTATTTTTTAACGCTTACTAAATCTATTACGAGAGGATCATTTCCAAGCCAAAGTGATACTGTCGTGATCAAATTGAACCACCATAGGTGCGTTTTCTTACATTTTTGCGACAGTGGACAAACAAACATCAAATCATTTTTTCCAAAGAATCGGCTTCCGGCCAAACGGTATCCGTGACACTACGGAGTATGCCGTGGCACCTAAAATGCTGACCAACAGCATAATGAGCCATTCGCCCTGTGCCGGTTCCGGCACCAGAGACACATTCTTTACCCCTGATAATCAATCATATAACTGCCACGCCTTTAAACATCAACGAGATGCCGTGACAATCTCTCGGGCACTATCGGAATACGGTCCCTGAGATTCAGCAATGGCATCCAAGAAGCGGAGGGCTTTTCGCCATTTGCCCTGCTTCATCAGAATGATGGCTTCAAGCCAATCGACATCGTGGAGGTGTTGCCTGAGAAGGGTGTGGCGGTAACGGGATTCTTCATCAGCGACCGTGGCTTTCAAGCCATCATCGATCATGAGACGAGCCTCGCTCAGAGCCGAAGCCGCGGCGGTATATTCATTAACAGCTATTTGTGAATATGCTCGGGCGAGCAGGCTGTCAAGGGAGTTTCCGTCACGGGAGACCGGAGGTGTCAGTTCGGTGAAACACTCGTTGCCGATGGTTTTGAAGACATTGGACTGGCGGATGGAATAGCCGCTCAGGATGATGACCATGGATGCCGCGGCGGAAGATGTCCATGCGACGATCCTATGCAGGAGACGCTTACGTTGCATGTCAACCTCGATGTCCGCAAGCATATTCCTCAAATGGGCTGTTTGAACCGCCCCGGCTATGGTTCGCTGGGCATCAACCTCATCGCTAAGATTTTTATCCTCGGCGAGATCCTTCTCAAAGGCCGCTTGCTCACTTTCCGACATCGCCCAGGTGAGATATTCATCAATTCTGTTATTTCGTTCTATGTCCGTCATCACTTCTCGTATAATTTCTTAAACTTGTCAACCAACGCCCTAAGTTTCCGAATGCACTTGAATTTCTGAGACTTGACAGAATCAACGCTACCGTAGCCTAATTTCTTTGCGATCTCGGCTCCGGGTAGCCTGTACCAGTACTGTGCGATGAGCGATTTGTTGCATGGAGCTTTCATGGAGCTGACCATCCGGTGGGCGAAATCCGTCAATTCCAGACGGAGCAAGGCTTCGTCCGGATCGTCCTCAGGCAGATCTTTCCATCCTATGGGTTCTTGATATTCAGCACATCCACAAGTCTTTCGATCCTTAGACATCATCGTGCGTTTGCCAATGGAAAAGAGACAGGTGGTCAAAGCGCTGCCGAGCCTTTGTTCCGTGAGCTTTCCTTCCTGAACATTATGCCAAAGTGTGACGCACGAGTCTTGGTATAGTTCCGCAATGTAAGCCTCGTCTTTTGAATATGTTCGCTTGAAGAAGGCGAAGAAGGCCTGCCTGCGCTTCTTGTAGAACTGTCCGATCACACGGTCGTCGTTGTCCCTGAAACCTTTTATGTAGTCCGCATCGGTCATATTCATAAAATTGTGTAGGATTTATTTCCGTCTGTAGAGTGCCCTTCGACAGGCTCAGGGACCGCGTGAGAGGGCTTCGCCGCAGAAATTCCACAAGGATGTCCCTCAGCGTCAATTTCTTGCGGATAGCGGACGATTCTTTCCAGAGCCTCAGCCCACCGCGCCAGAACATCGGAGTAATGATCCGTCTATAAGCGTAACGACAATGATTTTGCCGAGGATGCCATAGAGCCTCTTATTGTTGAGAAGGTCAAGTACTATAGAGAAGAGAATCCTGGACTCGGATGCTCCAAATTATACTTGATCATCAAGCGATTGTTTGAAGAAACAGGGTGTATGCCCGGGCGGGATGCTTTCATAGAGATTCTGCGCAAACACGGGCTTATGGTTCATCTGCGCCGCAGGAAACGCTATAAAACGACAGATTCAAATCACCATTACCGCAAGTATCCCAATCTTATAAAGGAGATAATCCCCATGCGTCCGAACGAGATATGGGTAGCAGACATTACGTATGTGGAAACGGAGGAAGGAGTATGCTGTCTGTCGCTTATAACGGATGCATACTCGCACAAGATAGTGGGTTGGACATTAGGTCCCACACTTGAGACCATATACCCTCTCCAGCCCTGCAGATGGCCCTCGCGACAATAGACGAGAATACGGCGGGCCGTCTGATCCACCACTCGGACAGGGGATGCCAGTACTGCAGCGACGCGTATGTGTCGGAACTGAAGAGGCACGGGATAGGCATCAGCATGACCTAGAGCGGAGACCCTCTCGAGAACGCCGTGGCGGAACACGCCAACGGCATACTGAAGACGGAATGGCCGTACAAGATGAGCATAGCCACCCGCGAGGAATGCCGGTCCGAACTGGAGCGGATCATAGGCTTCTACAACACCGAGAGATCACACGTGAGCATCGGGATGCAGACACCGGAGGTGGCGTACACGTAGTCCGGAACCCAGCGGCGATGCTGGAAAAGCCGAAGATTCAAGATAGAAGTGCGGCAAGATCGGCACCATCGCCTTTGCCATTGGATTTCTGTTCAGCATGTGCGCCAGACTCATCGGAAGATAGGCCAAACGGCTATAGTCTACAAACCGCGGCCACCGGGAACGGCAACAGAGACGTGCACAGGGCATGTCGGCGTGGCTGACTCTACCTTAGAAGATAGGGGTCGAGCACGGTGAGTGGAGCCACAGAGGGGTGTGTGGCAGGATGGCGTGTCCGTGGTTTGGCAAAAGTCTATCTGAACCTTGCGATGTTGACTATGGCTCCGGGACGGGAGAACAATGTTCTGTACGAAACCAACGTATTATGTACGAGATGATATTCGGTGTTATTTCGTACAGTGTGGCAGGGGGTATAAAACTCATTTTGAGGGTTGGCGGGGATTGAGGAGATTATGCGGAAGCATAAGGCTGTGGATGCGGCGCTTGACTATGTGGCACATTATGATGCGGAACAGATCGGTGTCGTGATTGAACCTTGAAGGCTGGCAGGAAATGTTCAGAGGCAACATTGAAGAAGAGGATTAAGAATGGCGTTGAAAACTAGCCAGTCTGGCATGGAATGCTGGCTTTATACTACTGTAATATGCGAGATTCCGAGCTGGCAGAAGGGGGCGATAGAGAATCTGCCCATTTCTCAATCCTGCCCGTCATGTGATGGAAAACCAGATATATTTCGTAAATTTGGAGGTTTATGAAGAATAAGAATCACTGGCAACACTAAAACAAAGATCACAATGAGAAGAATCGTTTCGCTTCTGGCAATCTGCGCCGCGCTCGTTTCCTGCGGGAACACCGGCGGCAAATCCACCGGAGATGAGTTCCAGTCCATCAACTGGAGAGACAATGACGCCGCGGCGGTCATCTGCGTGGGCATGTACACCAAAGAGTCCGACCTGAGAGACTCCGGGCTGTTAGACCGCTACTCAAAGTCCTACGGTCTGGAGAATCTGGAGACTGTACAGACGAAGGGTGATGAGTGGTACATCGTCATCCCGCGCCACTCCAAGGCGACAGTAAAGGTCAACGCGGTCGAGATCGACGAGAACTGCAACCTCCATAAGAGCATGCTGCTCGCCGAGAGGGACGGGAGGCCTTTCCTGCTGAGGTGCAACGTTTCGGATCTGTACTGCAACGTCGCCATCAGCATCGAGGGCAAAGACGGAAAGCCATTGGTGGACTATTCCCCGATGATCAGTCTGAAGGACGGATCGGTGGTCACCCCTGACGACGACGGGGACTCGGCGACCGTTCTGGACATCACGGACAAGTTCCTGCCGATAAAGCCTTCCGCCAGCGCGGACTACATAGTCTATGAATATACCGAAAGCTACCCCATAAAGAACAAGATCACCGCCCGCGTGCAGGACGGAAAAGCTTTCGTCAGACTGTCCCGTGGCATCGACGAATGTCCTGAAGGTGAATATGAGATCGAGGACCTGTCCGGAAAGTGCCGCGGTGTGTTCATCGGCAACATCGGCCAGGACATCAATCCGATCGTCTGCCTGGCGATGGAGAACGGAGGACTTGAGATCTTCAGCCTTTTCAGCGCGACGCAGACCGGCAGGTTCGACAGCAGCGGCCCTCTGGACGGCTTCAAGGACATCGAGGCGTTCAAGGACAGCACAGTGGTGAACACTGTCGACGGAGAGTTCGCCGGGGCATACGTCACCATTTTCGCCTTGGACAAGAACGGCGACGCCAAGGAGATCGAACTCAATCCGATAGCAATCACAGAGCTCTCTTTCCTCCAGAACCACGACGACGGCAGGACCATCGAGCACAAGATAGTCCTCACCCACGACTGGAAGATCACCTACTCGACCGCCTGGTTCGAGGGTGACCCTATCGAAGAGTACCGCGGCCACGTCCGTCTGCTGAAATACGACTACGACAACATCGTCCTTGAGCAATCCTACGCATTCTCCGAGCACCTGTCCTACGATCAGGACATGATGGCCGCTTCCGAGAAAGTCAGCCTGACAGGCACATTCAGAATGACCCACCAAAAATCAGGCTATCAAGTCGTCCCTCTGTCAGGCCCTCTGACATTCGGTGCCCAGGACACCGGCAGCGCGTTCTACGAGTACACCTTCCTCCGCGACCTACCACAATCCGATTCCGGCGAGGAGGCTGAATAGTCTCCGTCCCCGTGTCCCAGCAGGGACTCCACAGGCGACTTTCACTGCGATTTCCGCTCGCAGAGTCTCAACGGGGACTCCGCGGGCGACTTTCACTGCGATTTCCGCTCGCAGGGTCTCAGCGGGGACTCCGCGGGCGACTTTCACTGCGATTTCCGCTCGCAGGGTCGCAACGGGGACTCCACAGGCGACTTTCGCCACGATTTACGCTCGCAGGGTCTCAGCAGGGACTCCGCGGGCGACTTTCGCCACGATTCCCGCTCGCAGGGTCTCAACGGGGACTCCACAGGCGACTTTCACTGCGATTCCCGCTCGCGGGGTCTCAACGGGGACTCCACAGGCGACTTTCGCTGCGATTTCCGCTCGTTGTCGATGTCGAAAAGGTTCACCCCCGTCGAATCCATCTCTCTATGGCCCCTTCAGGAATATTCCTTCACTCAAGCACGTACCTTACCTTGACTTCCGGAGCGTTTGTCCCGAAACCGATGTTTCCCCTGTCAAAGGTCAAGCAGATGCCGAACGAGCCTTTAGTTTTCTCTGTCAACGGGTTATGCCACTCATTCACACCTGCGGCCACCGCCGCTCTACTTTTTCGGAACACCAACGTAAGTGACTGGATAGTCTCCGAAATTGAGACTGAGAGACAAACCTGTGGCGTTCAATGTGCCGGAGAGGGCTGTCACTGTGTACTTGGGAAACGGGACAGTGCCGCCGGAGAGAGGGACGATGCCGTCTGCGGAGAACTCCACTGTGCCGTTTTTCTCAGAATAGGCGACATCAGGGACTGTCACGTCAAGAGAGATGGGCATCTGAGGGACGAACTTGACTTTGTGGAACAAGATCTTCATGGTGCTGGCTTCCTTGTCCAAAAGGCAATCCACGGCCACGTCCTCAGAGACATTGTCCGATCCACCGGCTGTGACGGTCATGGTGCCTGAATATTCATACTCATTGGCAACAATGGGTTCCTCGTTCGAGCCATCCTCCTTGGAGCAGGACATCGCCAGCGGCATAGCAACCGCCATCAAAAACATTAAGAAGCTGTTTTGAATTGTTTGTTTGAAGGTTAAGAGCAAGCTCTTTCCCTG
>OLSK01000944.1_pt1 | contig 23502 bp, 33 predicted proteins | sample 1672781 | NCBI WGS metagenome assembly OLSK01 (sample SAMEA3136723, study PRJEB25190) | human gut metagenome | biome: human gut; feature: human-associated habitat; material: faeces | place: Austria | collected 2013 | reverse complement strand
AAGAATCCTGCAAAAAATTCACTTTCTTTTTTGCAGGATTCTCATATTTTGGCATAACAAGAACTCCGGAAAAAAGGGGAGGCTGCATCAGGAGCCATCCCTTTTCCGGAGTTTTTTATTTCTTCTTTAATAAAATCATTCACATGCGCGGATCCATACCTGCATTTCGCCCTCACCTCGGTTGTTCCACATATAATATGGAATCAGCTTCAGTTTCGTCTTTTCCTCTTCCTCTTTCTGATACAGATGATACAACGGCTGTTTTTCCGCATCGCCCAGCTTCATGCGACGTCCCTCGGCCGTTACGCGCACAAAGTGCTCGCCCAGCTCATTGGCTGCTTCTGCGGTTTTTTCACCATTCACACAGAGTTTTGTCAAATGCAGATTCTTTCCGTTGTCTGCTTCTTCCATACAGTAAACAACCGGTCCTCGTTTTACGGCAACACGGCCGGCGTCCTCGCGTACAAGCGGATTGGATGCCAAAAACTGGATTTCCATCGGGAAGTTCAGACGGATCGTCATTTCTGTATTTACCGCTGGAGCGTGAGGGATGATTAACAGGTTGTCAGAATTTACATTCACAACACCTGTTACTTGTTGGGCAAAAAGGCCTGTGCATACATTAAACTCCGCTGTCAAAGGGGAAACCAGCGAAATTCCGGAAACCACTTCACCTTCTACTGTTACCGTAATCTGCGAAAGCGCATGATGTAGTTTTACCGATAGGGAAGAAGAACCTGGAGCTATATTTGCAACGGCCTTACTGTATAACAAATCGACCTGGTTTGCCATGTCTACCGCCAACGCTTCTGGATTATCACCGGACCGATAAGGGTAATAAGAATATACCTTTCCTGGTTTTTCCACATATACGGGAACTGCAATCTTCCATTGTCCGCCAACCAAACTGGCCGAATTCCTGTACGAAGTGTTATCATAAGGCTGGTTATCCTCTGAAAGAAGATACAGACCAATCGGAGAAGCAAAGTTCTCCGATTGGCTATTATCATTCTTTACCACGTAGCATGAGCTGATGCTCATCTTCACTTCTTCCCCTTCAGCCGGATCATCATTGCCGTCCTTGCTGCATGCCACCAAAATAGAACTGATAAAGAAGAAAAAACATAGTAAATTTCTCATTTCAATTAGTGCTTAATTAATATCTACTGAACTTTTCTTTAATTGCAATAGGGTCAACTGAACGGTTTTTCCGGATTCGCTTTGGGTGAAAGTCATCACACCACCGCGAGGAGCAGTGCTGTTATTTTCCGAAACGGAAATAGTACCGCCGGATGCCGACGCCCAATTTACATTTGCTGACGAAGAATAGCCGGGATACTCGGTACGGTCCAAAGTACCATTGACATACACCCTTTTATACGAAGTTATTGTATAGCTGTTTGACGCACCCGATGCGGAAATACTCGTCCAAGATTTGCTTGTACTGCCATCACTGAAAGTAAAGGTATAGTCTGTCGTTATAACTCCGGCAGATTGTTCGACAAGTACTGTGATCTGTTTGCCGGAAGTTGCCTGTGTAAAGGTGACAGTACCATTACGCGAAGAGGTCGTACGGTTCTCTGCTACGGAAAGGTTGTTTCCGGATACTGTTACCCAGCTCACATTACTTGAACCGGAATAGGATATATTTTCAGTAGCATCCTTTACACCGTTTACGTAGGTTTCCTTAAGGGAGGTTATCGTATAGCTATTAGTTCCACCGGTGGCAGAAACACCACTCCAGGCTTTACTTGCACTCCCATCACTGAAGGTAAAGATATAATTCTCGGAAATAGTACCGGCAGACTGTCCTATTGTTATTGTGGTTGTTAAGTTCGACTCATTCTGAAGGAAAACGACAGCGCCGGCACGTGAGGAAGTTGTACGGTTCTCAGTAACTGTTATCTCATTGCCGGAAATCACCACCCAATCGGGCTTACTGCTCAGACTATAAGGCTGAGAGACTGTTGTTCCCGGCAATATAACTCCGTTAATAGCTTCACTTTTTTCCGAAGTCACGACAAAAGTATTTCTAGTGCCATCTAAGGCTGCATAATTCAAAGATGCAGGGCTGGCAATAAACTTGTACGTCAGTTCCTTAGGCATAAACTTCACATCGTTCGTCTCCCCGGAGACAAAAACACGCTCCTCCGCAAAAGAAAATGGATAAGCAGTACCCAAATCTGTATATGACAACATACAGAACTGTTCGCCGGGAGCCCATGTCTGCGGAGGAACTATACCGATAAAAGAGATATGAGTATCACCGGACACTTTTTCAAGTGGAAGATTCGTGCGACGGTTTGCCGTAGTATTTACTACTCCGGCCGAAAGGTCTACTTTCGTATCCGTATAAGTATGGATGGTCATAGCAGTATGCTCCCGGTTCTCTGAAGAGGTATACATCACATTTGCCTTTGACAGCAAATGATGAAAGTTTAGAGGTATATCCTTTTTCCCTGTGTGTTCGTCATTAATCGCGAAGAGAAAATCGTCAGTCTTACTGTTTCCTGTAATGACATGTGGCATGGAAGTAGCATCCACTACTTGGGACTTATAGGGAAAATAGACATAGAAATCCAACTGCCTGTCCGGGGAATTGAATATCAAATTATCATTATCGGCCGCAATGAAAGCTTTCTTATCACTGTTCCAGACGTATTTCTTGTTATCCGCATAATTCCCGGCCGATTTAAGAGTGGAATTATTAGTCCTGTCCAAAACATAAACCCCGACAGCATCACCTTCGACGAACTCAATAAGTTCATTCGCCCTCGTAGTAGGGCTCAGGGTAAATGACACATTGCCAATCACCATGCCATCTTGATTATCCTCTTCTGTACAGGAATATGTGAAGATACCAAGCAATATGATCAATAAGTATCTCATAATAATATTTTAAAGGATAGGTACTAAAGAAATATCTGAATCTTTATTGTCAGTCCAAGGCTCGATGGTGATACCGTCATCGGATGTTCCGTCACCATCACCATCTCCACCGATATCCACAGAGCTGTTCGTTACCGTAAGCGTATAGATATTTCGGTAGCCGGGAGCCCATGTAGTACCTACCGGAAACTCATATCTGAATTGGCGATTATCAATTGTGAACACAGCCTTGATGTTCTTGCCAGCAGTAGCAGTCACCGGGAAGCATATACTGCTTACTTTTTGATATTCCTCCGTAAGTAACAAGGTGCTTCCGGGTATAAGTGCGAGCACACCATCTGTCGATGTGCCGGTTATATCTCCGGTACTCAGGTTTAACGTCCCGGCAGTCTTGAATACATTATTGGCATCGTTATTTTCAATAGTCAAAGCCTGGAGTAAGCAATCTCCTTCATTATACGCGGCGGATTTTCTCAATTTAAAGACTACTTGTGAAAGAGCATGTTTCATCCGGATCGTAACGTTTTTATGCGTAATAGATGCAGGGGTATCACTATGGCCATAAAGATAATCAGTCTGAGTGGTGGACTCAATCGGAATAGCACTACCCGTTGTACTATTCACATCATAAGGATAATAGGCAAAAACCTCCGCCGGATTTTCATCCAAATAAACATGTTGTGCGAAAAATCCCTTGCCGTTATGTTTGAATAAAACATTCGTATAGCGGGATGGATTGCCTAAATACGGTTGGTCAATCGTAGCGTCACACACGAAAACGCCTAAACGGTCGTTTTCTTCCCAATCAAACTTATCGGCCCTGGTCGATGCAGCTCCCTCGATATGTGCAGCGATACTCATTTCCCCATCGGAAACAGGGAGTGCATCATTCTCGTTATTGCAGGATGTTAATGCAACAAATAGCAGTACAAAAGCTGCTGATAAAATTTTCTTTTCCATAAATAATTAATTATTAAAGTTTATATCGTCTTGTTCCATATCTTTCCATCCGTCGATGTAGATATTGCCCATCTGCATATTCTCACCGATCTCAACAACGACATCAATGACAATACCATCTGCATTAAAATCCTTTAGGACAGTAGATAGGTCAACCTGCGAATGTTGGGTAAAAGTATCACCGACACATTCAATGCGTAGCAGATTCTGAACGGCGTTAGATACACCAAAAACATAGGCCTCCGAAGTATACTTATACTGAGTATCAGTTTCGGTAAAAATCGGAAAAATCAGCCCGGCATACTCAGGGACTGGTTGGTTTGTATAAATCCTCCGTCCTGTTATAACTCCGGAAAGCATCGCTTCCAGAGTCTCTATCTCATGCTCTGCGGACATGCCTCTCAATGTGATGTTGATTACTATCTTCTGTACCATTGGTACAAGATTGAAAGTACGATAAGTGGTATCTTCCGGAAAGATAAATCCGGATTCGGAAGCCATGTGTACCGGTCGTAGTTTATTGGCATAGACCGGAACACCGTATTTTTCCGAATTGACCGTATCGGCATAAATTTCTATCTGGGTAATATCCGAAGAGTTACGCACCTTATTATTAAATGTACTGTATGCAAGAAAACGGTATTCACCCGTTCTGATACGGCTCAGAAAACTCCCTTCAGCCGGAAAATAATCCGGTTCCCCCAGTTTCTCTGTATATTCCTCATTGGAATAATTGTCATAGTACCTCACCTGTATTTCTTCAGGTGTGGAAGGCAAGATTGCGTTGTCTGCCAGTGTTGCATTTAGGAATCCTTTCGTTCCTGGATTTTCAGAGAAAAGCCAATCACAGGAGCTAAAATGAACAATCATTGAGAGCATGCACGCGGATGCTAAGATTTTCTTTTTTATCATTCTCATTGCTCAAAATTTAAGTTATAATCGTTTATTAATTTGCTGATTTCAGGATCGAGCTGGCCGCGATACCATTTTCCGGGATCAAGTTCGCACGACGTTTTTAAAGCCTTGATTGCATCCGAGGGGCGGTTCTCACGAGCATAAAGTATCGCCAACAGATATAGTATATCTTCATTAGGTTGGAGGGTGGACAGTATTTCAATGGCCGGACGGTCATACCCCAGGCTCATAAGGCAAACTGCGGTATTCTGATCGTTATATTCGCTAAGTACCGATAATGCCGCCTTGTACTGACGGTTATCCAACTGTTTTATCGCATCCATATAAACACTATCAATCACCGTAGTATGAATAGTGTCTTTCACCATTTCGCGACGGTGAAGATGGAACTCAAAATTAACTGCACGAAGTTTCGGATAGAGTTCTTTGCGGATATAGGCATACTCCTTAAACTTACGTAAGGCTATTTCCTTTGCATCATTATTCTTTATTTTAGTAATTGTATTCAGTATCTCGGAACTGTTCTGGATATTTTCATCATTGCGGATAAGATAAGTCAGTTTCTCCCAGTCCTCACCAATGGTACGGTTCTGAAACAGAGAAATCCCTTCACTGTCATCCGTTCTTGTGAGAAGATATTTTTTCAATTCTTTTGCACGCTGCATAGCCAGGTGTTCATTCATTCGTTCCGGCCCTTCAGGGGAAGATGTAGCAATCATATTCACACTATCCAAAACCAGCTCCCCAGTGAATGTCAGTTTATATAGTGCATCCAGCACCTTATCTATTTCTGCCTTATTATTCCCTATCTGTTCATCAAAATGGGTTGAACCGGTCTTATAATTAATTAAGGCGGTAGTGTTCGCCTGTGCGTGTCGGGAAACGATAATCCTTTTGTATCTTGGATTGCGGTCCAAAAACTGCACCATGCTTGATATGTAATAGGTCAGTGTGTCACCTGGCGGCATATGATAACGGCTTTCATCCAGAGCGATGACCTCACCATCAATGGTAACATCTATCTTCCTGATATTTTCATCTGCTTCAATAACCTGTGAATAGTAATATTCAAACTTATCCCCATTCTGAATCACTGTATCAAGTTTGCATGGCTCCTTTGGGAACCGGATATACTCCTCGCGTTTCTCATCGACAAGAGCTTTTTTTCGTTCGTTCTCGGCCATCCGCTTATAATCAAAGTAGCGCTTAGAGATCTCAATAGAATCCTCAGTTGTAATGGCTTTCTGCTCCAGTTGATAACCGGGGGAAAGAAAATTGTTCCAATAGCCCGGTACATTGGCTATATTTCTTTCCAACCAGAACGCCGGAAGATTTTTTTTCCAGCTTGATGGATTGATAGAAGAACGGTTTCTCTCCATTAAGCCGTTAAACAGCAAGTTTCGCTTATTGCGTACATTACGCCAGTCTATAAAACGGGATTGCGACAGTAGTTCTTTCTGCCAGGAATAATAGAATTGCTCTTCAATGTCAAATAAAGCTTTTTGGTATCCTTTGGAATCAAAAAGATATTGCATATACGCACTGTCAGGAATAATAGAGCTAATAAAGTTCTGATACATCTGATATCCCTTTTCCTGCTGTCTAAGGAACTGTGCACCGGAAATCAGTATCTTATCGAATTGGATCTTATTACCGTTCTTGTCGGCAACAGGCGTCAGTTGTATTTGCCACTTGTTGTTAATAAGGTTGGCAGGAACATCCACTTTAAAGTCCAATGTTATCTTTCCGGCACGCTCCGGAATATTTCGACTTTTGGCCACAATATTTACATCAGCCAAAGATACGCTCATCATATCCTCACCGTTTTCATCTTTTTCATATTCCGTATATTTATCACGAAGCTTTTTCTCTGTCTCCTTGCTATATACCTGTGTCGTATCTATCACAGGCTTGCTCCCTTTTGTTTTTTTACGCTGTACTTGGCTCAACCGCACACGTTGATTATCATGCTCCAGCACCGAAACGATGGGAGCGCTGCATGAAAACACAAGCAGAGATAACGTCGTAAACAATAATATTTTCCTTTTATCAATCATTTTATATGTCAGTTGATTATCATTTAATTATGAATGAGAACTAATACTCGATACAAAATCCAAAGCAGGGCTATACAGCCAATCAATACGGCTATTCCTAATCGCATACGTAACCATGTCTTTTTCAAATATTCCAATATCTCTTGTTCTGTTTCTGTCATATTTTCCTTACTCGTCTTTGGTCATATTATTTTCTGAAGAAAATGGAGATGCAGCGTAAGAAAATGAAGAGGTAATCTTACGAGTTAAAGAGATTAAACCATCATAACTGTATGATGCTATATGATGCTGACCACCCCAATACTTAAAGGTAACCAACCCAAAATTTGAATTATTCGTCCAAGCGATAGATGTAAGAGGGTTGATAGTGATATCAGGCAAATGAGATTTACTCATTTGTTCTCGAAAATAAACGTCATAGTTATTTTTTATATGATTATTGAAAATAACATCTTGAAAGGTTAAAAAGGAGCTTATCATTGACAAAGCCAGAATAAGAGGAAAGGATACCAATGACACCTTCATAACCTGTTTCCTACTAAGAGATATGTTACGGCAAAATATTACGACTACCGACAAAAAGATCAATAATACAGTAATAACTGACAGCCAGAAATACCATTCAAAATCTTCTATTCCTAACGTTATATCAATAGTTTCCATAATAGTATCAATTATTATTTTTAAGAGACTTTAAACAGCTGTTATTCATAAATATGCACAGTACTATTAGAAGTGAAAATAGAACGCTGACCAAACGCCACCATATGAAATCGAATATGAACGATAAAGCGAGGACGACAAAGTTTAACAATGAAGCCAATAGAAGGAAACGTAAATTATCAATTATACGATCTTTCTTGCTCTGATATTCTTCCTTCTCCATTCTATTCTCCTGAACTTATATTTTTCATCCCGCACAGTTCCACCGTATTCGGATAAATCGTAATACCGGACTGTGGCTTATTCTCTTTATCAAGATATGCCGTTACCTTTATGTACCCGGCGACAAAAACCTTTGTACCTTTCTTTAGGCAGGCAAGCATCTTGTCCGTATAACCATACCAAGCGACACTAATCCACACGACTTTTTCCACAGGATTACCTTGTTGGTTCCTTGACAATTCTTTATGTGCAACGCTAAATGCTGCAAACTTTTTCCCATTATCACCATCTTTGAGTTCGGCATCCGACCCCAGGTTGCCAATTACTTGTGTTAAAAACATAATTATTTATTTTTGAGGATTAATACACTAAAATTCTTCATAGGCAGAATCTATCTCTCGTGCCCGGATAATGCTTATCGTTACGCATAAGCCTATCAAAAAAAGAACTATTAAAGCCACGACCATTTTCTATAATCTATAATAAATGTGATTACTAATACAATGATACATAGTACGGACAAGCCGAAAAAAACATATACACCGGTAGCACTCACGGTATTCTTTTTGAATTAATACACTGTTCCGTTGCCGGATCATCTTTTATCCTTGAATCGGCACACACCGTCCGCCGAATTACAATTTCCTTTTCGCCCGCGTCGATCCGTTCCGAAAACTGGTAGATACTACGTATCCGGCAGATATCCATAAAGAAAACGTAATCCGGACACCCCATGTTATCGACAGTGGCATCAATCCTCTGCACCCCACCGGTTATATTACCGGCAGAGAAGCGGAGCTTTTTCAACTTCGGATGCTCCGCATTTATTTCATCTACCTTGATACGTATTTCCTCTTTGAGAGTATCCAGGGACAGTTCATCCTTAATCAGAACACGTTCGAATTTCTGAACGAAATCAATAAGTTTCTTACATGCCCGATTCTTCGGCGAATAAGTATTGAAAGTCTGAACAAAGTATAGCATTGCTTTCTCCTTTCCCTATTTGTCAGAACAGATACACCAGGTTCACCGCCACCTTATGTGGAATGATATGCCACCCGTATTCATGGCCGAACTTATAACCGGCTTTCTTATGGACGAATTTGTCATAACTGGTCCATAAGCCGGCTACACCAACTTCCCACTCAAAATTCCAGCGCGGCGCCATCGGATAAGTCCATCCGAAGGAGAGGCCCGCTCCGGCTCCGTAGCCGTCATAACGGTAGCTGTCCCAAATGTTACTGATGTTGTACCGGCTGCCGATTACCGATAGAGCAATAAAGGAATCACGAAAACTTTCACGAAACCAGTACCGCCCACAGGGCATAACTGTCAAGTTCTGGAACTTGGTGTTGTTGCTTTTGCTAAAGACAAAAGGATTGTACTGGACAGGACAGTGAATGGAAAATTTCTTATTCAAAGTCATGCCGAACTCGGCATTGATATTGCCGGTAGCAAGACCTATGACATTCGTGCGAGCTGAGTAGAACTGGCTGTAGCCACCTATACTCACTATCAGGAATGTGAACAAAAACAGTAATCTTAATCTACTCATATATATTTATAATTAAATTCTCTAAGGAACTTCCCCTATGCTCACGCACCGGGAAAGTGTTTTAAAAAATATAACAATTTACACTATCATGCTAAAAGCATGAGAACAAACAAACAAAACAAACTGACACGCTTGTCAACAAAAGGTAGGGAACCCGCGGCTACGGAGAACCACGAATTGACTACTATTAAGAAAAGTGTGAAGAGAAAAGCTATTTATGGAACCAAACATAAAATAGCTGGAAACGTACACTAAGAAGGGGATTAAACTCTCGGAGAGCTTAAAGAAAAAAGAGGTTGGAGATGTGTTAGTTCTAACAGAACTCTGACAGCTAAATTTGAGCGAAATGCCACCCCCATTAATCTTACTATAAAAGAATGGGGAGAGTCCTCTGGAAATGCTGGTTATACAAAGATTAAGTTTGAGGTTAGCTCCTCTGTAACTGTATCTCTAGAAATAACCTACTTGGTTAAGTACGAAACCTGGAGAGATGACGGGTCAACTGACGGTGCCAACTATCTCTACGACTATTGGGGCAAATAAAGAGCTAGAAATAGATTCGTATGATGATGATGGTTATGGTAATGGTGAAAGAAAGACTTCTACTTTAGAACGGTTTGTGATTAAAGTCAATGGCACAGTTATATATAATGCTGCTGACTATCCTGATGATGGCGCTATATATAACGGTTATCAGATTAATCGAACTGACATAAAAGGCTAACCCTTTTATCGAATTGAACCAAAGGCTTCTCCCCAATGACAGGGAGAAGCCTTTTTTTGTGTCAGATATATTATTTTCTCTTGGAAAGATGAATTTCACTTAATTACGTCCCTTCAAGGTATATGTCACATTATTATATTTCAACGTTGCATTAATATCATTTAGACTGGTAAAACTTCCAGATGTAAATTCGTCACCTATGGCCCATTCCCAATTTGTAAAGCGTACGATTGTAGGTTGTTGATCTCTGTAAAAAGTCAGTGGATAATAACTTTTTTGATGTGTCAAGTTATAGGTATGTGTTGCGAATTCTGACTGCTTTAACTTTAGAGTGCCTGTAATGCCATTAGTGGAAGATAGCTTATATACATGCGCTTCTGCAAAGTCAGCCGGCCAATCAAGGGGCAATGAGCCACCCTCCAACCTTACGTCGGCTTCTATAAGTCTGATTGTAACAGTTGCACTACGATCCACAGCACGCCTACTAAAAGAAGCATATATCTCTGAGCCTTGTAAGTACTCAATGTCTTGATCATCTAATGTACTAAGAGATGTAAATAACTCACCACTTTCATAATACCATCCTAAAAACTGATTATCACCTTTAGGGGTGGCTTCTATTGCAATTGGTGGATAAGGATTTCCATATACTGCATACGTTTTGATACCAAATTTCTCATCAATAGTATAGTCCAGAAGTTCATCATCATACTCTCCAGGTGCGGTGATGAATCCAAGATCATAGCTATCTCTTGGCTCTAGTTGCTCATCCACTAAAGTGATGTGAATAAAAGGCTTTCTTATGCCAAATTTAGCCGTCAGAGTTCTGTTAGATTATCCGGGTACTTTCCCCTTACCCGAATATGCAGATAGGGAAGGATGATTAGTTGGAGTGTGAACCTATACAATAGATTTGAAAAACGAGGTTTTGATACTTGTGAAAGCACAGTAAATAGCTACAGTTATAAATATTGTGCCGTAACATGGTTATTACTGATATAGCGTATAATGAAAGTAATTTCCCCATCTTTTTGATAGACATTGAAAAAGACATACCACTGTGTAGCCTTGTTCTTCCGGAACGTGGAATATAGCATCTTTTTCCCGTACCGGTCAAAATAAGGAGGTGCGGGCTTTTTAAGTTTTAGTGGAAGATTTGTGTTTCAAATGCTTGTCATATAAAAAGTTGTGATTATTAGGCTTGTCTTTCAGATAGGTACTTAGCCAGAAAAACAATTTATCTCTGCAGAGTATGGGAGAAATGCCTGTTTGTAAGACACTGAGGCTTATGTTTTAAGCACATTCGACAGAGTAGAAATGTTTTTAAGATTGATTTGGATTATGTGTTGGAAAAACATTGTATCTTTGCATTAAATTAAGAAGAGAGGAATTTATGGACTTTGAAGGAGAATATACCATGCGGACGGCTTCCAACCAACAGAGTTGTGAACCGGATGCCGTATATCCGGACGCCGTGCTGAATATAGCCCGCGATTCGGCTTCCGTGTTTCAGCTGAAACGGAAATGGGAAAAGACTCCTCCGATGTTGAATCTGACTCCCGATTTCCAGCGAGGGCTGGTATGGAAACCCAAACAGAAAAGCGAACTGATAGAATCCATACTGATGGGTATTCCCCTGCCTCTGATTTACGTGAAGGAGGATGAAAAGGGAGTGTATGTCATTGTGGACGGCAAACAGCGCCTGAGCACATTGTTCAGTTTTATCAATAATGAATTTGCTCTGGAGAAACTCACCATCCTGAAGGACAAGAATGGTTTCCGGTTTGACAAACTGACTCCATTGGAGCAAAATAAGATAGAGGACTGCTCCCTGACCTTGCATGTGATTAAGGCTCCCACCAGCGACCGGGTCACTTTTGATTTGTTCGACCGGGTGAATCGGGGCGGGACGCGGCTAAACAACCAGGAAATGCGTAACGCGCTTTATCAGGGCAATGCCACGGAACTGATTAACCGGCTGGCTGAAAAGAAGGCCTTTGTTGAAGCCACAGAGCATTCCATTCCAGCCAATCATATGAAAGACAGGTATCTGGTACTCCGGTTTGTGGCTTTTTATCTGTGGCAGCAGCATGTCACCATAGACCCTGACACTGACGGGCCTTTGGACTATCGAAGTAATGTGGAGGACTTTTTAGGGAAAACGATGCGTTTTCTCAACCGGTTGGAGCCGGAAAACGGTTTGTTCAAAGAACTGGACACCCGATTTACCCGTGCCATGGAACTTGCCATACGGCTGCTTCCGTCAGGTGGCTTCCGGCTGCCTTCGTCACCCGGTAAGAAACGACCGATAAACATGGCTTTTTTTGAGAGTTTCAGCTACCTCCTGTCCAGGCTGAACGGAGAAGGGGAGCAGCTCCATTGTCAGATTCAGGAAGTTTATATGCAATTAATATGTGACGCTGCCTATTTGGATTCCCTTACCCGTTCTGTGGATAGCGGCAAGCAGACCGAAAAGCGTTATGAAATTATCAACCGACTTATTTATGAATTGAATTTATGCTAAACAATTTGACCATAAACAATTATAAATGTCTAACAGATTGTTCGTTGGAGTTAAAACCTCTGAACTTGTTCGCCGGTCCGAATTCATCGGGAAAATCCACCGTATTGCAAGCCCTGCTGACCGCTTCGGATAACGTGACGGAGAAAAAAGGGAAACACGGTTTGAAGAACCGGAGGACAGAAGCGTCGAACTTCAATGACGTAAGGAGCTTTGTAACCAACGCCAAGTCATACGAAATCGGTATTTCGTTTAATGATGAAGAACCGACCGTGCTTTGTTTTACTCCAGGAGATGACTCTTACCAAACCACTCTTGTGGAACAATCGGCTGACGCGTCTTCGGATTTATTGGGAATCCTCGGAAATGATAACCTGCTGTATCTGCCTGCCACACGTCCCGGTGGCGCATACGCGCAACCTATCAATCCAGATTCGGAAAACAAACTGGGGCGTAACGGAGAATTTGTGATTGACTATTATGCCAAGCACCGTTTGGAGCCACTGGATGCCGCTTTGATTCTGGCTCCCGGTACTCAAACCTTGGAAGGGCAGGTAAATCACCAACTGGATAAACTGACCGGCTATCGGTTGGTGGTGGAAACAGTAGGAAACAATCACTATGTGAAGTATGAAACGCGTAGCGGCAAACAGCTTTTCCCTTATCATGTCGGTACCGGAGTGAGTTTTATTACGGAGGTCATCATTGCCTGTTTTGCCACTCCGAGAGGCGGTATGGTGATTACGGAAAATCCGGAAATCCATCTGCACCCCAAAGCGCAAGCCGACTTGATTGATTTTATGGCGAAAGTGGCGAAAGCCGGTGTGCAAATCATCATAGAAAGCCATAGCGACCACCTCTTCAACGGTATCCGGCGTCTGATTAGCCAGGAAAAGTTGGCTTTGTCCGATGTCTCCGTATATAATTTCAGGCAGGACGAGAAGGGGTTGACACGTGCCGAACGTGTGGAATTTACTCCCCAAGGAGGAATCCAGTCGTATATCCCCGGGATGTTCGAGCAGTTTGATATTGACCTGGATGCTATTTTGAAGCTATAAGATTATGGACGGTATCATTATCAACGAATTGTCATTGAGCGGACAGTTTCATGACAGCCAGGATTTCTGGAAGAACGGAATGCCTCCTTTTTACAAAGCATTGCAGGATGCCCGTTCGTTCGGAGTGGGGTATCTGTTCAAGCAAGGAAGTTTTTACGGGGCACAAGCCACTCCCGACAAGACTCTTCACGATTTGCTGACAGCACCGGAAGCCCGTATCATAGACGAAGCGAAACGGTACAAGAGTACATTGGCACGTGCCATCTGTAATCCGTTTTGGGACGATGCACCCCAGCAGGATTTGAATGCACATTATCTGGCAGATGAAGCGGATGTGTCCGGTAGTTCCGTTGCCGAGGCTACCGCCCGTGCGGTCTGTCTTCTGTCGTTTATACGCTCCTTGTATGAGAAGCATCCGATAATAGTAACCAAAAACGGAGCTCCTGTTCCGGTAGGAAATATATGGGAAGAGAAACAATTGTATTCCATCTTGTTTGAAAGAGGCGAATTACCTCTTAAGGAATATATCACTACCCGCTTCAGTGGAGGAAAACTTGATTTCAGCCTTATTGATGGCACGCATGGATTTTCCCTTATTGACAGTAAGAATCAAAACGAGTTTATTGATTCATTCCGTAAGTTTGAGGAATTAGATTGGAGTGCCATTGCTACGGATAAAGGGTTGGATTACAAAGCTTATAGCAAAAATAAAAAAAGCAAGCGTTATTTTTCAGATGAGCAATGGAAAAAAGGTATTAAGAAATTCAAAATCACTCAACGGAACAGGTGCTTTGGTTATGTGGATAATGGTGTCTTTTATGTGTGGAGGTTTGATTTAGACCATGAGTTGAGTGATGTGGGGTAATGCTTTTACAGCCTTAGTGTTATTTTAGTAGGAATAGAAAGCTGTCTGAAAATTCATATCTGTTTACATACATTCCACAATCTAATGGATAGTCCCTAAAAGAATTATCCCTACTCGCTTAAATACAATAATCCCCCTACTGTTCAGAGCAAGGGGATTATTTATTACTCTTCCTGATGGCTCATGGCGTATTCTTCATGCCAGGCTAGAAAAGCTCTGGCGCTTTCATCGCTTATCGGCCGGGTGTCAATCCATTCTTTCCACTTATCGGACAGCTCCGTCTGCGCTTCAACGAACTCTACCAATGTTATTTTCCCTTCTTGTTGGAGCTGTACAAGCTCTTCGTAACTTTTGTTTTGTAACTCTTTCATTATCATAATATTTATATTTGAGTATTTGAATATTTATAAATCTGGTATTTTAATTATACCGGGATTCTCTTCCCTGTACTTCCTAAAGTCCTCTATCAGCATTTCCAAGTCTTTAATAAATTCCGGACTGCATTCTTCTTTTGCCAGGGAATGGTAGTATTCCAATGTCTGCAATGCAAACTTATCTTTCCCTATCAGGGTGAATAATGGTATATCGTTTTTAAGTGCATTGCGGGCTAATATTACTTGATCTCTCATTTCTTATTCTTGTTTTGATGAATGTAATTCTTCAATCGCTCAAAAAATGATGAATATAGTTCATCACTTCCATGTTTTGGGAATTTGCTTACTCTTTTCCGGTTGGTCGGGATGATATTCTCTTCCTCTTCCATCTGAAGCCGGACAGCAGCGGCCATGAGCTGTGATAATGGGACAATAGTAGTTCCGAATACGGCAAATGGCTCATATTCTCCCTTATCATTTTGGATATACTTTCTTTCCCCTAGAACAAAGTATCTCTCCTTTTTCCTTACTGCTGCCTGCCTGAGCATCTTTAAGGTGTTGTAGCCAAAAGAAAGAGTACGCATAGGGAAAGAGTCTACTCCTGTTGCAACATCCAGTTCCAATTTGAACTTATATTTCTTCTCTTCCATTATCTAAAGCCTATCGGATTACGCGGTTTTTCCTCTATTTTCTTCCGGGACTGAAGTTCGGCCAATGTCTGGTTGATTAGCTCCAGCTGCATCCGGGTATCATCATTGATGTCGTTATAATCGGCAAAAACATCTTCCATGTAATCTTTCAACTCCTTCATCTGTTTTTCCAACTCCCCTACCCTGTCTACCGGCGGATTGGCTATCAGTTGACGGATGGCGACAAAAGCACGCATAATACTCATATTAACTTGTATAGCTGCCTTTGAATTTAAAACACTGCTAAGCATGGCAACTCCTAATTCCGTAAAAGCATAAGGAGAACGTCTCATACCCATCTTTATTGAATTGGACATCACAATTTGTGATTTCCAATTCAATGTTTCTTCTTTTGTCAGTTGAAACATGAAGTCCTTTGGGAAACGCTCGATATTACGTTTTACCGCTTGGTTTAATACTCGTGTTTCCACTTCGTACATTTCTGCCAGATCAAAATCCAGCATCACCTTCTGTCCCCGGATCTCGTATATCTTGCTTTGGATTAATTGCAGCTCGGGCATATAATCTCTATTGTTAGTCAATGATTAATTACTATTTCCAATGAGATTGTTTAATATAAACATAGTTTAAAGCAATTCCGGATAAGCTCCACTCTGATTGTCCCAAGCTCAACTTTGTAGCCAATGCTTCATCCAAATCACAACGTAACAATACCCATTCGGAACTACCTTCAGCTTTCCAGTAAAGATGCACCATTGGCATACAATATCCTGTTCCATTTACCATGGGATATTCCCGTTTAACAGGAAATTTACATGGAATAGCGCCATGCCAAAACCGTACTGTTGGTTGCAAATCAATAGAAACACGTCCTATTTCATCCTGCCAGGTATTATCGTTCGTTGTATTCGTCCGTTTGGAACTAGGACGATAGCAATGTCCGGTATAATCAAATGTACGTTCCCAAACTGCTTTTATTTCGCCCTTTAGGGCAATACTACCTCTGTTGGATAGTATATAAGTAATATTGAAATTAGTATTGTAAGGGCAATAATGATTAACTACACCTGTGTTTATTTCATCTTCTACCTGTATCATCCGTAAAGCCGGGAGATTTGTCTGTTCCTTAACAGTAAAAATCATATCCTGTTTGGTAACATTATCCTTTCTATCTGCTTTGATCCAAGTAGTTTCTCCTTTCTTCCGGAAGAGTACACCCAGTTCATAAGTTCCGGCAGGAGCAGTGACATAAGAACGTGCTCCCGTATTCTTCATCATTACTCCATTCTCTACAGTGATGCTACAAGGCTGGAATTTTTCTACAATATTACCGGCATTATCCATGAATACCATCCGGAAATCTCCTTCCCACTTATCAGGCATATTACCAGTAGCAGGGTCAAACCCCATCCAATAACCATAAAATCCCATCATGTATCCTTCATTACGGTAAATGTCACTCCCATACGGTATCGCACCTGGCTCTATCGAAAAAAAATCCTTATCAGAAGTTCCCAATACTATATTATCCGTTTTACCAAAACTACTCCAGTGCGTCACATCAATAGGATATTCTTCCAAGTCAACCGGACTATTGTATCCACCTTTCAATGTTAAAGTATAGGTATATGCTTTTGCAGTCTCCCATTGATGAACCGCAGGTATCTGATAGGTTCTGTCCTCGCCGTCCACTCTTACCGTCAAAGATATTCCCTCGGCCGTACTGACCGGCAAAAGGATTGCTTCAACTACGACAGGATCTTTGCTGTCATCGACAATGAAGTTTCCACCGGCCTGATAACTTCCTTTCTCTCCGGCAGGTGTAAGCGCACCGGTAATAAGATTGTATTTAGCCTGTTTGTGAATCCCGTTCCAAGTAACTGACTCTATATGCCCGGCTCCCGGATAGTTATTCTTCTTGAAAGTAACACGCACCAATGAAAGGATGTGCTTCATCTTTACCTCTGCGCTGGCTGCACTTGTTCCGACAGTCGTAGCACCCGCCAGGTAATCCGTTTGTAAAGTCACGTCAACAGGAATATTATCGTGGGTCTTGATACTTGACGAATAGGGAAAATAACAATATATGTTCTTCAAAGTAGAAGAAAGAGCGATAGCTCCCCCACTCCACGAAGCACCGTTAAACGTTAATTTCTTATTGAGACATGTATCGTTATAAAACAAACCGATTTCATCGTCTCTCTGAAACTGAGAAACCGGAGCTTTTGTTGTCACCTCATCCATCATTTCTATACTTGTCGAGAACTTTAAGAATGTTGGTTCATCCTGTGGCTCATCGGGTTTGGGTGTAGGTGTAGGTTCAGGTTCCGGGAGGTTAGTACCGTTTTCTTTATCACAGCCAGTAAACAGAGTAATGGCCAATAGACCGAATAATAATAGTTTTCTCATATCGTTTTTTTACATTGAATAATCATAATTGGTATCTTTAGTCATTTCCTTTTTCAAGGCGATTTCCGTTTCCATTCTTTTAATGGCCGTTTTGAAGTAGAACTCAACTATCGGTGCAAGATTACGTTCATCCCGACATGCTTTAAGAGCACCTATATACTTATCCCTATCCTGCTTTTCAATGAGTATCATAGGGTGTCCCAGTTTTACTAAAATAAAATTCGACAATAACCGTCCAAGTCGGCCATTCCCATCCCGGAACGGATGCAGGAAAATGAAATGCTTGTGAAACTGTGCTGCAATTTCTACAGGATGTACCGGTAACTCATCTATTGCTTTCTGCGTAGCTTCCATTAGTTTAGGAACACGTGCTATCAGTTCCTCATGATCACCAAAGATCGTGTCACCGGCTCCCATGTCAGTATTTGTATATTCTCCTGGCACTGCATCCTTATATCGGTATGTTAGTGTATGCTGTGTAAGAATCCGGTGTGTATCTTTAACCAGTTGTTCGGTAAGCGGCTGGTCTGTCTGTCCCATTAGGAACTCATACGCATTGAAGTGATCCAATATTTCAAATGCTTCAAAGAGAGTTTTGCCCTGTGGTATCATTTCCAATCCCTTTTCTTTCAAAGCTCTGGTATCATCCACAGAGAAGGTATTACCCTCAATAGCACAACTATGGGCAGAAAAGAGTATTTCATTATACTCTTTCAGATCTTCCACATTGAATTTGTCAATGACTGTTGCTCTGTACTCTTTCAACAAGGTATTATACCTTTCAATTTCTCTTTCAAACATAATTATTCGATTTTATTAATCTTCTATAAACTCATCTTCATATACCCAAATATGCTTGCCACTCCCACAAATCTCCACTTCCCATTTGGTATCCCATTTCTCGATCAGGATAATGTTCCGATATCCTAAATAGGGTTCAATCAATGTCGCTGTTCTCATTTGTATAACTTTATTAGTATTACTCTGCAAATATACAAATAAAATTTTTACGGGCAAATATACCCGTAATAAAAATTACCCGCATACCCTATGTTTTGTAACATCTCAGTTATTGAACGGCTCTGAAATCAATTTCAACCCCTAAAGCATTACCTATACGACTCAATATCTCCAGACTTGGGTTGTATTTTCCAAGTTCTATTTTTCCAATATTAGATGAATCAATTCCGGTTAGCTGCGCTAACTGGAATTGTGACAGTCCCCTCTCCTTCCGGAGTTCGGCAATTCTTTTCCCTATGCGTATCTTATGATTAATTTCTGTTGCTTCCATATTCTAAAGTAAGTTAGTTATAACTTTTGCCGGTACACTCATCTTGGAGAACGCGAACCATTTCTTCCCCAAGTCTTTCAGGGATGCACCGATGTGATATACTTCGGTATCATCAATGATGAGGAAACGGTCATGGGAAAGTTTGCATGTCCGGACATCGACTGGCGGATACTGGTCATTGAACTTATCCTGGTCTAGCTGAAGCTGTGGAGTGATGCGCTGCGTATAGACAGTGGCCGTTACGCCCAACTGCCGTTTGCTCAGCATGAGAAGCACGCTCTCATCCACATAGTTGTCAATCAGCAGGAGTGATTTCCTGGCAGACTTGATAAGTTCTGAAGCGAACTTGTAGGCATCGAAAATCTGTCCGTCGAAGAAGATACCCTCAACAGGGGGAAGGGAAGTACGCACAAAAAAATCTATCTTCTCGGCATGTTGAGCGACAGTCCTTTCAAGTTCTGACAAACGTTTATTAATGGAATAACCTTTAAGCAGATGATCCCTTAATGTCTTATTCGCCCATTGGCGAAATAGTATTCCTCTCTGGCTCTTAACTCTATAACCAACAGAAAGAATCATATCAAGATTATAATGTTCAGTTTGATAAACTTTACCATCGGTAGCAGTTGTCGCAAATTTTGCGACAACTGGAAGACCTAATAATTCTTCTTTAAGGGCATTATTAATATGCTTGCCAATAGTCTTTATATCACGTCCAAATAAATCGGCAAGCTGTTGCCGATTTAGCCAGACAGTTTCATCCTCTAACCGTACTTCCAGCTTTACTTCTTCGTCCGGCTGATATAATATGATTTCTCCTTGTTCCATTTATCTTTATTTATCCATATATGCCAAAAGGGCTATCTTATCTTCCCTACTCGCCTTTCCCCAGAACTGTGACCAGTTCTTATAATTGCCGTACTGGTCTATATTATTGGTAGTAACAGTTTGCCATGCTGAAGAACTGACTTTCTTCAATTCATCAAGGCTACGGTTATATCCGAAGAGGAAAAAAGAATGTACGATTTCGGTCTCAAAAGGATATATCTCCGAACGGTTTTTACCTTCACAAATTTGTGCTGTTATCCGGCTGTCATAGTCCGGGTATTTATCCGGTTCTACCTCTACTCCCAAAGCCTCAATCAGCCATCTTTTTATGTCATCATTACTGTTCAGATAAAAATTAAACACATCACCTTTCTTGCTTTCCCACTTGTTCAAGACATGCTTGTATAGCTCATTGTCAAGTTTTCCATAGAGTACTTTATCCATGAAGGCAGTATTGATTATTCCGTTGACTATTGCCATCGTAACAGCGTCAATAGACTGTATTGCTTTCTGCGTGTTCATATATTTAATGTCGTTAATATTTGACTGATAGGGAAAATAAGCAGACTTTACAATGTTAACTCATAGTCTGTCTCAATAAGAAAGAATACTTCCTTTGTGTTTTTATAAACTCTACGTTTTGCACCGAGAGCTTTTAGCTTTCGATAAGAAATTGTGGCTTTCCTATCCTCTACGGAATCCACGCCATCAATAACTGTATGAATCTTGATATTCTTTTCAGTAACTTTCCATGCCATAATATATTCCTCTATTAGTTATTAAATTATTCCTTTCTACCTAAACCCAATGGGATTACGTGGCTTTTCTTCGAGTTTCTTCCGGGACTGAAGCTCGGCCAAAGTCTGATTGATTAACTCCAGCTGTATCCGGGTATCATCGTTGATGTCGTTGTAATCGGCAAAAACATCTTCGATGTAGTCTTTCAGCTCCTTCATTTGTTTCTCCAACTCCCCTACCCTGTCTATCGGCGGATTGGTTATCAACTGGCGGATAGCGACAAAAGCACGAACAATCAAAATACTTGTTTGGATAGCTATGTTGCTTCTGAGTACACTTGATAGCATCACAACTCCATGTTCTGTAAACACCAGTGGCATAGCCGTTTTAGGCCGTTTACTTCGTGATGTCATCACAAACTGTGATGACATATTTTCCCATTCTTCTTTTGTCAGTTGAAACATGAAGTCCTCTGGGAAGCGTTCGATATTACGCTTCACCGCCTGATTGAGAACTCGTGTTTCCACTTCGTACATTTCTGCCAAGTCAAAATCCAGCATTACCTTCTGTCCCCGGATCTCGTATATCTTGCTTTGAATTAATTGCAGTTCGTTCATATTGATTACCTTTTAAAGAAAATTGTTCACAATTTTATTTAAGTTTATAATAGGAAAGGATTCCAAAGAATTATCAAATAAATCGTCTATGGTCATTGAGCACTGGTTTATAGGACATTCGGGTAACTGAATCTCTGGTTCTTTCCGCCCTGGATAGGCCATTAATTGATAATAAAAATTGCCTTGAAAGCCAACACAATCAAATGAGTAAAATCCTTTTCGAGCCATAGTTATAAATGATTGGCAATATATATTCTGATAATAAAAATCAAAAAGTTCTCTTTTGCTTGTCATATCTGGATAAACAAAATCTCTGTCTTTTGGCATTGTCGGAATAAAAAGTTCACAGACCTTTTGAATGTATTGAACGTCTTCAAATGACATATTATAGAATTTTCTTATTATAGAATCATTAATCTTAATCTCTGATTTTTCAAAGATATCAGGCATTTTCTTTACAGTTTTATATGTCACTCTATTACGTTTCATGTTGTTTTGAATAACTTTAGGGACTTCTCCACCTGCGGAAGCTGCATGTATTTTGATTTTATCGCCAAAAATAAACCAATCAAAATCCGAAGTATGAATATCTAAATCAGAATAAGGCATAATTTTTTATTTAAAAGTATCAATACAATTTTTGCAAGTAGGTTGTTTTTCCATAGTACGTGGACGGATAGCTTCTGAAAAAACAATTTTATTTAATGCTATCTTTTTGCTACGCAAAATTTTGTTACTAGCATCTACTTCAGCACAATTCCCTATCGGAAATGGACATTCAGGCCTTATTTTCCCAATAGGTCCCAATGACGTTAATCTCTTTATTAAGAGGGGATGCAATTTGGAACGCTTGTAACCTTTATTTTCCCCTGTCTTTTTTATTTTGTTGTATTCAGCCCCTATTACGGTACTTACATTCCTATCTTGTCGGCATTTAAGGGCATATTTAATTACCTTTATAGTCAAAGACTGAGAACACCCTTTTGCAGCCAGCCTTTCATGCTTTCTTTTCTCAAAAGTTTTACTGCCCATACTTTTTCTCTACATCAATAAATGTATTTCTTTATTTTCCCTATTAGTTATTAAAGTTCCATTCCACAATCCGCTTCAATCACCCGATTGTTTACCAGGTCAAAGGTGTCCTCTCCAGACAAAGATAATTCATTAATTCGCTCTATCTGCCGATTAAGGAAATAATCTGCATATCCGGAATAATTCCCTGTTTCGTAGAAAGAAATCAGGCCTTTCCTATAGTGCAATATATCCGCATCCCTTGCGGAATATACCGGAATGATATCAGCATTCATCATAACGATACTTTCCATCATACGTGAGGTACGCTTGTTCCCGTCTATGAAAGGCTGGAGCCTGGCTATGTTACAATGCAGGTAAACTGCCTTTTCTAAAGGATTAACGTACAGTTCCTGGCTAAATAGTATCTCATTTAAGGCAATCCGTATCTCCCGGATTTCTTTTGGTGGAACATACTCCGTACCGGTAATCTTGACCGCACGAGAACGTAACATGCCGGACTCTTCACTGGACACCAACTCGCTGGAGATGGATCGATGCAACCGGAACAAGGTACGTTCATCTATCTGTTCCTGATTATGCCCTTTATTGATATATTCCATTTCGGAAACAAAAGTGTTATAGAGGTTTTTCAACATCTTGGCATCTTCATATCTCTTTTCTGATGTGATATTATCCTTCAGGAGAGATTCTGTCTCCACATAGGTATAGGTGTTACCTTCTATCCTTCCGGAGTAATAACACCACACCACGGCCAGGTCTTTTATTTCAGAAGAAATAAGAGAAGAAAGCTTGGCATGTTTGTTCTTCAGGATGAAATCCGCCTTTTTCTTTTGTATGTCGTTGAATATAGGAGTCATAATTTATTGTTTATGTATTTACGAATAGGGAATAGCTACTATTCATAGGCACGGAATCCAATCGGATTACGCGGTTTCTCCTCTATTTTCTTCCGGGACTGAAGTTCGGCCAATGTCTGGTTGATCAGCTCCAGCTGCATCCGGGTATCATCATTGATGTCGTTATAGTCAGCAAATACTTCTTCCATGTAATCCTTCAACTCCTTCATCTGTTTCTCTAACTCCCCTACCCTGTCTACCGGCGGATTGGCTATCAGTTGACGGATGGCGACAA
>OLSK01000929.1_pt1 | contig 23669 bp, 23 predicted proteins | sample 1672781 | NCBI WGS metagenome assembly OLSK01 (sample SAMEA3136723, study PRJEB25190) | human gut metagenome | biome: human gut; feature: human-associated habitat; material: faeces | place: Austria | collected 2013 | reverse complement strand
TTTTGTGAATTTCGGCTTATTTAAGAAGGAGTTGCTTCTGCTCCCACCGTTTATTCGTTTTTAAAGAGTGGGACAAAAGTGTTTCTTACTTTTGTTCCACTCTCTTTGGTCTATTTTTCGAAACATCTACTTCAACTGCTCCATTGGATTTATAGGAAATGAGAACAATTTTTCCCTTACTTATTGTGTTTCTACTGAACCAATTTCTTTATTCAAAAAATACGAAATGACTGTTCGGATAACCACCAATGCCGCCAATTGAAAGATATCCTGCAATGTCGGTTTGATGATTGACTCAATGATCCCAGCTGAAATCAGGATTTCCAGGCTTAAGAGAATGTAGCCACCCAACATCTTCTTGATCGCATTATTTTGAAAGATTCGTTCTTCTTTCGCCATTTTTTTATCCAATGAGAAAAAGATAAAATCTTTCAATGCTAACCACGCCCCCCATAAAAGAAGCCCAATCGCAAATAGATCGATCAGTAGTACTAACCACTCCAAATAAAGAGCCAATCCATCGATCATCTCAGCTTTCATCTGTCATCCCCTCCTTCGCTCGTTGTTGTTCTTCAATCTCTAAATTCAAGAAATACGAAATGATCGTACGGATCAAAATAATCAAAGCAAGTTTCAAAATATCTGTCCAAGTTGGTTTGATGACAGATTCAATGATATCTGCCACCACTAAAACTTCTAAACTTAATAAAATATAACTAGCCAACAATTTGCGAATCTCTGCATTGCGACTATTTCGCTGTCCATAATCTTTCTTCAAAGTCCGCCAATCAAACAACGTTTTTAATACTAAAAAAACACCGACCACTAAAATAATGATCGAAGCAAGATTTAAAATCGTCATCAGCCAATCCAAGCAAACCATCAACGTTGAATCAAACATATCCCCAACCACCCTTCTCCTTTATGTTACTAACAGAAAGCATCGCCGTCCAATTATATGAAAAAAAGAATAAACAACCCCTCGGTCATCTATTCTTCATCCTCTAGACATTCAAATAACATAGCTCTAAAACTGAATATAGTCTTGTTTCAATTGCCATTTTGTTTTGGAAGCATTCAAAACAACATAGCTCTAAAACCTCGCAGAAAATTTTTTCTGCGTGATTTATCACCGAACTACTCGTCCATAGCAAAACTTTCGTCTTGAATGCTGAATGACTGCTTCAAGTCATTCGTTCTTAAGTTCATTTTAGCATAGTTTTTATGTCAAAAAATAGTCTTTATCTAAAACTCTTTGAGGGACTCCTTCAATTTTACGTGGTTCAAGAAATAAAACATCCATGTTGTACAAAGAGATGTAATTTTGTATCTCCAATAGCTCCTTTAACGTAAAATAAGCGCATGTATTGATGAAAACTAGTAATTTCTTTTTAGAGAGATATTTGTATACTTGCAATATCTCCAACATTTTCTCAAAGATGGTATCACTGTGCGTTTCAATTTTTACACCAAGTGCTTTAAACAGCTCTAATACCGTGATTTCATCACTTTCCAAATCCAATTCATGATCCAATAGCTCGTAGTCGATCAATTCGCTGATCGTAGTGGTCAATTTGTCGATCATTGATTTTACTTCAACTTTTTCATTCAACTGTTGCTCCAGATCTGCATAGATCAATTTTAAAACTGGTGCTGAATTTACATCGAATCCTAAAATATCCGTCACGACCATTATTTCTGTTGCTTTCAATTTTTGATACTGGTCGTTGAATAATTTCAACTCTCCTTCTTCATATCTATAAAGACATTTAGTGAGATTGGCAAATACTGCTACATCTTCAATAACGAAGAATGTGCCTTTTTCAATTTTTACTGGTTGATCCAGTATTGGAAAATTAAGATTCATCATCTGCATCCTCCCCAAGAAACACCACACGCTGATCAGAATTAGCTGTACTAACATCCCTCACGCCATTCAAATAAACCATTCGTGCAAATTGTTTTTCCGTAACCGTCAATAACGTGATCAATCCCTTTTTAGGATTATTGGTTCTTAATCGTCCCAACATTGCTTTGTTCGCAGTATCATTCAGCAACAACTTACTGTATACAGAGAACTGGTGCATAATAAACCCTTCACTTAACAAAAATTTTCTAAATCTTCGATAAGCTTTACGGTCGTCACTGGTATCAGTGGGCATGTCAAACATCAATATCATTCTCATATAGCGATAGCTCATATCCTAAATTGAGGAACTCCTTTCAGATCATTGTTTAACACCTTGACTACCTTGTTAGTATAATCAGCCACGATGTTGGTCAAAAACATTTCTTTCTTACCATACAGATACTTTTCCGAGAACAAATCAAACAATCTTCTTTTGATAATCGGAAATTCTTTTTCTCGATACGCAAATACGATTTGATCCACTAAAGGGCGAAACGGTTCCATCAAATCACTTGCGAGATTAAAATCATTGAACTGATTGGCATGCTTCAAGCCAAATTGTGTCATACATCCATTCTTAACGATTTCCCTTGCAAATAGGCTCATTAGTAGAGTATAGCCGTAGTTTAAGCTAGCATTTAATTCTGTAGCGGACTCCCGCGAAAACTTAGTACCAAACAATGTTTGAAAATAGATTCTCGCTGAATGTCCTTCCCGATTTGTGGGATCAAATATTTCTAACCCATTTTTTAAAGTTGATAAAGCTTCCGCTTTTTCATGAAAGCCATTTGCTTGCAAAAGGTTATACTGGTTTTGGATCTTTTGCGCAATAATGTCTGTCCAAACAGTTCCTTTTAACTCCGGCGTCCATTGAATTTGCTTTGGCAGTTGCAAACTGCTGTCATGTCTTCCATAAAATGGCAGCAGTTTCGCCGTTGGTAGTCGTTTATCATCACAGAAGATCACTAAGATTTTTTCATCCATCAGGCGTTTCACCAACATCGTCGTCAATGTGATATCGGTTGTTTCTAACACTAAAATGTCGATTTCCGAAAGATGGATCTTCTCGATTTTTTGTGCATTTTTAAAAATCAAATGATTGTTCGTATAGGTCAACTTCGAATGCGTATTGATGATTACTGTTCGCCATCCCATAGAGTCGCCATCCTTGTCCTAGTTTCTCGTAGTCCAGTAATTGATTGATAGATAATCGTTGATTCCCATATTTCTGTTAAACTTGGATATCGTTTTCTCGGAATGATCACATCAAAAAACTTGAAATCTGCAGGAGCCCCCATCGCATTTAACTGCATGAGATTGATAAAGGATTGCGATAGACTTTGAACAGTTGATTCTTGGTTTTGCTCAAATAATTCAGCGATTTTTTCTGTATTTTTAGCAGCTATCGTATATCTGTTCGAAAAATCGATTACCTGATCTAGGATCTCACGAAATTCAGAGAGATGATCGTTTACATAGTCAAAACTTTCTTTATGGGCGATTTCATCATAGTGTTGGGCATGGTAAAGCAATGTCACCAATTTTTCCGGTAAAATAAATGAATTGGCTTTTTGTGCTTCCTTGTGGCTAGCAACCATTCTTCGCCGTCCATTTTCTAATTCATATAATGTATACTTGGACAATTTGATAAATTTGGTAACATTTGAGTATCCTTTGTTACTTAAAAAGCCAATTGGGTCTTGTTCAAATAAGGACTGCTTCATGATAGTGATTCCTTCGATTGCTTTTGCTTTTTTGCGTGCCTTTCCTTTTTCGTAAATAAACGCAACTGCATAAGCCACCACTGGACTGCCAAATCCACCATATTTCGAAACATCCCAGCCAGCTTTTCTTTGGATCAGTTTATCTGGTTTTCCTTTCGGATTTACCGTTTCTTTGTAAAAACCACCTGTTTGTACTTCGACTTTTTTGACGATATTGACTTGATGTGAGCTGATGACCTTTTTGATCTGCGGAATATGTCTTGCTTTATCCCAGAAAATCTCGCCATTTTCATCATAAGAGTATTCTTCTTTTTCAAAAAATCTTAGAATATTCGAGTAAAATTCTTTTTTCGCCGTTGCTTTATTTTCTGTTGCCAAATTGAATTTAGTATAATTTCCATACACAAATTCAGGTTCAAGTTTTGGATATTTTTTGAGTAACGCAATTGCTACTACCCCATTCAAATATGCATCGTGTGCATGGTGATGGTTGTTGATTTCTCGCACTTTATTGATGCCAAAAGTTTTTCGAAACTGACTGACTAAGGATGATTTCAAGGTGATGATCCGAATACCTTTATTCTTGCTTTCTTCTGGTTGATTGAAGTATTGATCCAAAATAGCAGCAACATGCTTAGTGATCTGTCTCGTTTCCACTAATTGCCGTTGAATAAATCGCGCCTTGTCTTCAGGTGTCAACTCCAGTTTAGTCAAATAAGCGAATTTTCTTTCACTGATCAAATTGGCTCTCAATAATTTTTCCCAGTACCTTCTCATGCGAATAACGACCTTTTGATCTGGAACATCATCCATTTTCAGGCGATTTTCTTTAGAGGATACCAATACTTTATTATCGATCGAGTTATCCACGATAAAACTTCTCGGAATGATGTGGTCGATATCGTATTCCGAAAGTCGATCAATATCTAAGGCTTCTCCTGTATACATATCTTTACCGTTTTGCAAATAGTAAAGATATAAACGGTCTTTTTGAAGTGCCTGATTGTCTACGGGTTGCTCTTTTAATAGAGGGCTATCAAAGCTTTTTAATGCTTCTTCCAATGCTTTCAAGCGTGGTTTTGAACGATTCGTTCGTTGGTTCTCCCGAGCCATCTCAACTACGATATTTTTGGGGTTGTAGCCAATGATTTCAATCAATTCTTCAACGATCTTAAGTGTTTGCCAGATACCTTTTTTGATTGCTGGGCTGCCTAGGAGCGCCTCGACCACTTCTAGTAATGACTGATTACCTGCCAAAGCCAGTTCGTTTGCTAATTCTTCTTTGAACGATAGACTGTCATCATTGATCAATTGCATAAAGTTGCGATTACGATTGTAAGGAAAATCATCATCATCGATCAGATAATCAAGGATCGTTTTATTCGTTTTTTTGTCTCTGATCCCATTGATCAATCGTTCAGACAAACGTCCCCAACCAGTGTAATGTTTCTTTACTAATTTTTTAAAGAATCCATCCCCCAAGACACTCTGATATTTTTTCAGTTGTGTTCGGATCATTTCACGATCTTCAAAAATAGTGAGTATCTTCACGATATCTTCGAACATTGCGTTCATTTCAGGCTGTTCTAGCAACTCTGCTACCCTTTCTGTATTGGGTTTTGCTAGATCCAAAAAATCATGGTATGTCGCATAGGAGGAATTGAATGCTTTATCAACCCCTAAAATTTCTGCATCTTCAATATTGTAGTTAGCAGAAAGAAACTGTTGTAGTTTCTTCACCGTTACTTTTCGTTGTTTTTGAAAAAGTTCTTTGAAGATTTCACGTTTTTCTTTACTTGAAAATTGGTGTTTTATCCCTCGTTCATCCTTATAGGCTACCTTGGTTAGCTCATTGAATATAGTGTATTTTTGGTAAAGTATACTATGTTTAGGCAACACTTTTTCTGTTGGAAGGTACGTATCATAATTAATCATTCGTTGGATGAATTTCATTGCTGAAGCACTGTAATCAATCACTTCTGTTGCGTTCCATGGCGTTACTTTCTCAGGTGTTTTTCTTTCCAACCACGCAAATGAACTGGTTTCTTCACCTTGTGCCAAAGGACCTACATAGTAAGGAATGCGGAAAGTCAGCAAACGGATCATTTTATCACGTGCTTCTTCTAAAGACGGGTAGTATGGCTTTTGGCGTTCAATGATTGCCTTGAGTTCGGTTAAGTGTACTTGATGAGGAATAACACCATTCGCAGTCGTTCGTTGTTTCAATAAAAAATTTTCCTGATCGACTTTTTCCATGAAACGCTCGCTACCTGCGATACCATTCAATTCTTTTTTGAGAAATTTATAAAAGTCCTCTTGCGTTGTTTTTCCATCAATATAGCCAGCATAGCCGTTTTTTGAACTGTCTTTGAAAAAAATTGCTGTTTTTTCAGGAAGGTTGGCCTTCACGAACTGTTTTAGTTCTTCTAAGTCTTTTTTATGGCTGTCATACCGCTCGATCATTCCCAATGATAATTTTGCTTTTGAATTCTGTTTTTTCGTTGAGAGGATGTCTGAAAGTAAAATAGCGTCATATACCTTTTTTGCCTGAAGAAATACATCACGAAATTCTTCGCCACTTTTTTCTAAGAGACTTTCAAGCTCTTCTTCATAACTTTCTTTCGATAGTTGGATTTTAGCCTCTTCATCCAAGTCAAAAACTTATTTGAAACTTCCTTGATTCCCCACGATCAATTTTAAGAATTGAGCAAGGCATCCATTCGTCTTTTCCGTAGGATAGTACTGAAGTATTTTCTCTACTTTTTTAGTTTTAGAAAGTTTTTCCGTCAGAATCACAGCAATACCTTCGTAGAAAGCACTGGCTTGTTCAAATTGTTCATTATAGATCTCAAGAAAGTCTTTAAATGTTTCTTCCACAGAAGTATTTTCTGTATCCAATTCTCCTTCAAATAAAAAATGTCCACGGTATTTGATGATATGTGCTAAAGCAAGATACACCAATCGGATGTCTGCTTTTTCCGTTGAATCAGCTAATTTCTGACGCAAGTGATAAATTGTTGGGTATGTTTGATAATACGATTTTTCTTCTGCCATTGTGGGGAAGATTGGAAAGCGAGTATACTGTTTGTCCTCTGGATTCAAAAAGCTTTCGTCCAATCGTACAAAAAAATTGGTATCTATTTTCAAGATTTCTTCTGCAAAGATTTTTTGCAATTCCAATATACGGTATCTTCTGCGCATCAATCTTCGGCGTGTTGTCCGTTTACTTCTTCTAGCCTCAGCTGTTTGTCCTTCGTCAAACAAACGTGCACCCCAAAAATTCTTTTTCACCTTTTTCTTCTCGGTATTTCCATGGATAGACATTTTCTTTGCCATCAAGCGATACTCATCTGTGATGACCGCCCAACCTACTGAATTCGTTCCAATGTCTAATCCTATCGTATAATCCTTTGCCATTCACTCTTCACCCTCTCATTTCTGATCAAAACTGCAAAAATTCTGATTACCCACTCTTGGAAGAATCCGCTCCTATATTTTTATTTCTATGTAAACTTTTGTGTTCTACCACTTGTAACCGCTCTAAATTTTGGTATAATGAAATTGTTGGTAGCATTCAAATCAACATAGCAAGTTAAAATAAGGCATTGTCCGTATCCAGCTTTGAAAGCAAGCACTGTTCTCGGTGCTTTTTTATTTTGTTCACCAATCATGACTTTTCAGATAATTTTATATTTATACTATAACACAAACAAATTTTATAATATTTGTTTTTTTTGCATTCAATAGATGAAATATCAAAGACCACGTACCTTTACTGGAATTAAACAACTTATGTTTTTTAACCTCTTTTCCCTCCTTCTTTTTATTTTAAAAAACACCTGAGATAAATAACGAATTGATACTTTCGATGTACCTTTTCTTTTTTACTGATCCTATCTCCTATCCTGCTAGATTTTCTTCCCATTAAAAATGATTTTCCTTCCACACACTTTTTTTATTAAATTCAGACACAATGAACAATCTGTCAAAATCACCTAATTTCTCTTACCCTATCATTTGGCAATTTCTCCAAAAGAAACTATCCTTTTAGTTAGATAGACGTGACAAAAATTCAAAGGAGGATTTTCTTATGAGCAAAAAATTGATCAAAATCGGTGTTGGATTAGGTTTATTGGCATTAGGTGCTGTATATCTAGGAAAGAAAACTGGATTGCTCGAAGACGACAGCCATCTATACGATGAATACGAATCAATCTAACAAATCGAAGAAAGTCGTTAGTCCGTTCACTTGTAAAATACTGGAGGAATCACAATGAGAAAAAGTAAAGCAATTATGATTGGCGCAGGCATCGCCAATATGGCAGCTGCGGTTTATTTGATTCAAGAAGGAAAATGGAATGGTGATCAGATTACGTTTTATTCTTTAGATGATCATGGTTCAAATGATGGCGCTCCAACCGACACTGTCACAGATGAATACTGGAATAAAAATCATCCCTTAGAAAATCAAAAAGGTTATGTCGCTCGTGGTGGACGAATGTTGAACTATCGAACTTATGTGGATCTGATGGATCTATTAAGTCGCATTCCTTCTGCAACGGAACCAGGCATGACTGCGGCAGAAGATACTAGAGATTTTGATGCAAAACATCGGACATTTGACAAAGCACGTTTGATGGAAGGTGGAAAAGGAATCATTGATGGCGGAAAACTTGGTTTCAATAACAAAGACCGTTTGTTATTAACAAAATTGATCGCTATGCCTGATTCAGAAGAAGAAAAATTGGACAATGTGACAATCGAAGAATATTTCAAAGATGACCCCCATTTCTTTGAAACTAACTTCTGGTTCATGTGGGAAACAACATTTGCTTTCCGTACTCGTAGCTCTGCTCAAGAACTCCGTCGCTACATGCACCAAATGATCTATGAATTTACTCAAATCGAGCATCTGGTCGGCGTAAACCGGACTCGCTATAACCAATATGAAAGCATCATGTTACCACTCATCAATTATTTAAAAGCTCAAGGATGTCAAATCATTTTAAATCGTCGTGTGACGGATTGGGAGTTCAAAGAAACACCTATGCAAGATGAAATTACCGTTACAGGATTGAAAATGATCAATACCCTTACCGATGAAGAAGAATATGTAGCAGTCGATAGCGATACAGCTGTTCTTTTCACAAACGGTTCAATCACTGACTCCGCAACACTGGGTGACTATGAAACCCCCGCTGTTGAAAATATGGATTACGGTGCAGCTTCTAGCTTATGGAAAAAAGCAAGCGAACGTTTCTATAATGTAGGAAACCCCGATAAATTTTTCGCAGATCGTGATGCAAGTGAATGGGTCAGCTTCACTTTGACAACAAAGGATCATTTATTATTGAATGAAATCACTCGAATCACTACGCAAGTTCCAGGTAATGCCTTGAATTCCTTTATCTCTACCACACCGATCACACCATTAGGTCAAAAAGACGTCAATATGTCGATCGTTGTGCATCATCAACCACACTTCACTTCACAAAAACCAAATGAAACTGTCATTTGGGGATACTTCTTATACCCAAGACGCCGTGGAGAATTTGTGGATAAACAATATATCAAGATGAATGGGAAAGAAATGTTGGAAGAATTGATCGGCCAACTATCCAAAGTCGATCCTGGTCCAGAAAATATTCGCACAAAAGAAAAAGAAATCTTTGCTAGTGTCGTCAACAATATCCCAGTATATATGCCATACGCGTCTGCTTTATTCAACAATCGGGCAAAAAGCGACCGTCCAAAAGTCATTCCACAACATTCAACAAACTTAGCATTCACTGGTGAATTCGTTGAACAACCTTATCAAATGATCTTTACGGAACAAAGCGCTGTCCGTTCCGGAGAAATAGCAGCCTTCCACTTTGCCGGAATCCCAATGTCCCGTTTAGTCAAAACCCCACGTTACGACAAAGACATTCCAACGCTTATGCGTGCGGCAAAGAAAATGTTTGACTAAAGGTTGTGAAAAGAGCGTTTTGCCCCGAGCACTAGTAAGAAAAAATGAAAAATTGCTCCTCATATTTTGCATTTTTTTGAACTAGGGCCGAGGGGTTGCTCTTTGAACACCGTCTATTCGGGTTATGAAAACATGTTTCACTAAATCGTGAAAAGAGCGTTTTGCCCCGAGCACTAGTAAGAAAAAATGAAAAATTACTCCTCATATTTTGCATTTTTTTGAACTAGGGCCGAGGGGGTGCTCTTTGAACACCGTCTATTTGGGTCAAGGAAAAGATGTTTCCTAAATCGTGAAAAACTAGTGATTCAACTCCCCCATTTTTGAATCTTTTAACTAGTAACGTACTTCTATCCTCTGATTTCTATGGACTGTTATGCAAAGAAGCGAACCTATTCTCTCCAGAATATGCTCGCTTCTTTCATTTTGTTGATTTGTTCTACTATATAATTGCTATATTATTGGAACAAAATACATTTATTCTCTCAGTTGCTTTGGAACCGCTCTTTTTTCTTATATCGCGCAAAACTGTATAGCCCAAGGATCACACCAAGGCTAGCAACGATTCCTCCTGAAATGACAAAATAGGAAAGAACGGTTTGAATATAGCTAGCCATCAATACCTGAACAGCTGGGGATCTAAATTCCAGATTTTGCGACAAACGACTCAAGTAAAGAGCACCAGCAACTATGATTAGCACACCGCCTACCACTCCCAGTTGCAAAGAAGTATACCGTATGAAACGACCAATATTTTTTCTTGATAAAAGAATGATAATGAGTTGGCAGACAAGAAAGATACTGAGCATGATCAGAAAAAGAAAATCGCCTTTCTCCATCGTCTCGATCATATTATGAATAAAGTAAAAGAGATAGTAGCTTCCTGCTGTTCGCTGAAATTGATTCACCAAGGTCACTTTCATTGTTTCGATCTTATTTTTTTCTGTCTCATCCAACGTCAATTGATGCTCTTGTATGTATGATTGAAGCACACTGTCTATTTTTTCTGTTACCTCCGTTGTTTCACTTATCTTACGTTTGCTCCCTGTATATGTATCATGGATGAATACTTTGATCGACTGTTCGATAAACGCTTGTGGGATCGAAGTAGCGATGACTTCTACATATTCACTTTCTTCCAAATTATCTTCTCGAAAATTTTGACTGATTTCATTTGCAACGAGTTGACTGTACTCTGTTTTTTTCGTTTGTTCGAGCAAAAAAGACTGATTAAAAAAAGTTCCTTTGACAATTCCTAAAGAAATCGTTCCTAATAACGAAACCGTACAAATCAGTAATAAAACACCTAACCTGATACGGGATGTTTTCTCTTCTTCCATCGATTCCCTCCTTTTATGGATATATATTTGATCATAAACGTTATTTTAATAAAACAAATACATCTATCGTACTATTATACTAGCATTAATTTGTTATCTCAGTCATAACAAAGTTATTTTAATTATCACTTTCTATTTTGAACAAGCATTTTATTATCAATATGGTCAAGCCTCCTTTAGAATGAAAGTAGATTACACCTAGAAATAATGATTGGTTGCTACCTGTTCTTGATGAGAGGAGATTTTTTTATGAAAGCTGTTACTTGGCAAGGCAAACAAAAAATGGAGATTCGAAATGTTGAGGATCCCAAAATTTTAGAACCCACCGATGCGATTATCCGTATCACCGCTACAGCAATTTGCGGCTCCGATCTGCATCTTTATCATCATGGTGAAGCTGTTTTGGAAAAAGGATATGTCGTAGGTCATGAACCGATGGGCATCGTCGAAGAAGTTGGTTCTGCTGTTACCAAGTTAAAAAAGGGCCAACGTGTGGTCATCCCCTTCAACATCAGTTGTGGCCATTGCCACTTTTGTCTGAACGAGATGGAAAGTCAGTGCGACCGCTCGAACTCTGATCAACTGTATGGTGGATTATTTGGTTTTGGTAGTCTGAATGGCAACCATTGGGGTGGACAAGCAGAATATCTTAGAGTACCTTTTGCAGATACCACTTCTTTTATCGTACCAGACAACGACCTAGCAGATGAAAAAGTTCTTTTCTTATCTGATATTCTTCCTACCGCTTATTGGAGTGTCCAAAATGCGGGTGTGAAACAAGGCGATACAGTGATCGTCTTAGGGTCAGGCCCTGTCGGATTATTTGCACAAAAATTCGCAACGATGGCAGGCGCTTCTCGCGTGATCGCAGTTGACCCTGTACAACATCGAATCGATAAAGCAGGAAGATACAACAATGTAGAAACATTTCTCTTAGAGGATGTTCAAAATGCAGGTACTGACCTCTATGAATTAACAAAAGGCGGTGCGGATGTCATTATAGACTGTGTGGGAATGGATGGATTAGAACCGGTCAAAGAAAAGGCGAAAAATCTAGTTAGCTTACAAAGCGGAACGATTTCACCGATTCAGATTGCTGCAAAAGCAGCGAAAAAATTTGGAACTGTCCAAATCACAGGCGTTTACATGACTCCTGCTTCATCGTATCCTTTACAAGAATTTTTTATGCGAGATATTACTGTGAAACATGGTCAAGCGCCAGTCGTTCACTTGATGCCAAAAATCTACGAGATGATTGCTGATAACCAGTTTGACCCAGCACAAATCATCACACATGCAATGCCATTAGCAGATGCCGCACGCGCATATGAAATCTTTGACAAAAAAGAAGATAAAAATATCAAAGTTGTTTTGAAACCTTAGTTTTAATCAATAGTTAGGTGAGTTAAATGCCAGAAATCAAGCGAAATACGCACGAAATAGATATTGGAAAAGAAGAAGATATCGAGATACGCGGTCAACGATTCCGTCTTTATTTTCAAAATCGTTATACTTTGCTTTCACTCGCAGTCGATTTTTTGACAGGAATCTTCTATATTTTTGGAAGTGTTGCTCTTCTGACAAAGATACCCGATCGTTACAGTACCTACTGCTATCTTGCAGGAGCGGTCTTTTTGACAGCACGCCCTATCTTAAAAATCATCCGTAATGTCTTTATCTACGATGAAAAAAAGAAAGAAAAACTTCAGCAAAATAAAACCTAAGTTTTTATTAGAGGGAAAAGCTGCGTGTCACACTTATCCAGAATGGATAGCTATCGTTCTCTTGTTTAAAAAAAGCACTTCTTTCCTTTATAAACAAGTAGCCGTCTAATCTCGAAAGAGGCTAGGACAGAAGTGTTTAACTCCGAGAAATAAGCCGAAATCCACGAAAATTGCTTTTCAAATTTTTGTGGATTTCGGCTTATTTCTCGGAGTTAAACACTTCTGTCCCAGCCTCTTTTAAGGTTGTTATTACTTTTCTTTAGAGGATAAGATCTGCAAACTTCCCATTCGTCAACGTACAGATTGCATCTGGCGCTAGTTCCATTTGAAGTCCGCGCTTGCCAGCTGAAATAATGATCGTTTCATGAGTCTGAGCTGTTTTTTCTAAATACGTGGGAAATAATTTTTTCATTCCAATAGGCGAACAGCCGCCACGGATATAACCTGTTGTTGCTTCTAGATCTCTTAAGTGAAGCATCTCAACTTTTTTGTTTCCCGATTCCTTGGCTAATTTTTTCAGATCAAGTTCGTTGTTCCCCGGTATGACCGCTACTAATGGCCCTGTCTTGTTACCAACAGCCACAAGCGTTTTATAGATTCGATCCTCACCATCAGAAAGTTTTTCAGCTACAGCAGCAGCACTCAAATGATTTTCATCCCACTCATACTCATGCTCTGTGTAAGGGATTTTCTTTTGTTCTACCAAGCGAATTGCGTTGGTTTTTACTTGTTTCTTTTTTGCCACATTCTCACCTTCAAATTCTATTCTCACCATTTAAAGTCGTTAGGATCTGCTTTAGCTCCTTGATTGGAATTTGTCCTGGAGCAGAAGCTTTTTCGGTTGTTAAAGCGCCAAATGTCATGACTGATCCAGTTAAATGACCCGATAAACGAGTGACCATCCCAAGTTCGCCCATGGACATCGTGATCAATGGCATAGAAACAAACGCACCGGCTCGTCTTGTCAATTCCATCAACCGTAACACATCTCGCTCATTATTGGGCATAACTGCAAGTTTTCCAAAATCTGCGCCAAAGTGTTCCATCATATTCAAACGATACAATAAAACTGGATCAGCCGGAGTTTCTTTAAAGTCATGACTGCTGATGATCATTGGTATTCCTAGCCGCTTGATTTCTTCCAGCAAACCTTTTTCGAGACTTTCAATTTTAAATAATTCTAAATCGATCATGTCGATCAGACCTGTATGAATAATTGCTTGATATAAATCATGGTATTCTCGGATCGATATGTCTTGCTTTCCTCCCTCTTCCACAGTTCGAAAGGTAAAAAGCAATGGCAAGCCATCTAGCATTTCTTGTATGAGTACTAATGTCTCAATCACTTGATCCTGTTGAAATACTTCTTTGTAACAATCTACACGCCATTCAACTAGATCTGCCCCTGCTTCTTTAGCAAGTATCGCCTCACGTAAAAGTTCTTCACGTGTTTCGCCAGTCATGGGGACGCAAATTTTAGGTCGTCCTGTGCCTATAGTAAGTTTTTTAACTTGGACCATATCCTAACCCTCCTTCTTATTTCCTGATCTGATAGATAAATACCTTTAGATAATCTCCTTCTGGAAAGGCGTCGATGGTTTGAAAATCCTGCGGCAAGTGATAGTGCCCTATTTGTTCAAATTTGACATTTGCTGAGATGAATTCTGCTTCGATCATCTCTCTGAATTGCTCAGTACTCACGTTCGCTGCATTTGTTGAAGCTATCAGCTGTCCCTTATTTGTCAAAATGTCGAGACTGTCTTTTACTAACTCGCCATAATTTTTTGCCGCTCGAAAAACTTTTTTCTTATTTCTAGCAAAACTTGGTGGGTCTAGTACGATTAAATCATAAGTCATCTTTTTTCGTTTTGCGTATTTAAAATATTCAAATACGTCCATAACAATGATCTTTTGTGCCGCAACATCTAGTCCATTCACTTCGAATTGTTCCTGTGTTTTTTTCAAACTACGCTTCGCTAGATCCACACTCGTTGTTTCTAGAGCACCGCCCATCGCTGCAGCAACTGAAAACGCACCTGTATAACTAAACATATTTAAAACCGTTTTTCCTAAAGCTAATCCATCGATCAAAGCACCTCTAACCTCTTTTTGGTCCAAAAAGATACCTGTCATGAGTCCTTCATTTAGATAAGTTGCGTAACGCACGCCATTTTCTTTGATCACTAAAGGCTCTGACGCTTCTTTTCCAAAAATAAAGCTACTTTCCGGTAACTCATTGTTTTCGAAGCGGATCTTTTCATAAGCGCCTTGGATTTCTGGATACACTTGTTGAAACGCAACAACTATTGATTGACGGTAAGTATAAAGAGTCTCATTGTACCAAGAAAAAACAGCAAAGCGATCATAATAATCAATGATCAGCCCGCCAATCCCATCACCTTCACCGTTAAACAAACGAAAAGCGTTCGTTTGTTCATCCGATAAAAAAGAAGCACGTTTTTCTTTTGATTCTAAAAATTTTCTTTCAAAAAAGGATTGATCGAATGGTTCGTTTTTTCGACTTAAGACCCAACCAATTCCTTTATTCTGTTTTCCTAAATACCCTTTAGCTAAAAAGTTTCCTTGCTGATCAACTAACTCGATCCATTCCGTTGTTTCTCCACAATTTTGGGCTAGATCTTCTTTTTGGATCAGTGGGTATCCTTTTTTTATACGATTTCCAGCTTTTTTCTTTATTTGTACTTTCATGGACTCACCTACTTTAACTTTTTCATTCCTCAGTATACCAAAAATCAGGTCTTCTGTCTTAGTGCTAGCGTTCACAAAACATAAAGAAATCCTTAATCAGGCATGAAAGCGTTTGGTTTCGATTGACACTTATTTTTCATACTAGTAGAATAAAGGGGAATATATAAAATGAGGAATATTAGCTTCACAACATTCAGAACATTTTTGAGTGCGGAAAGGAAGATAGATGTTGAAACGAATAAAAACACCCAACTTTTTGAATAAAAGGCTTGGATTTTTTTCTTTATTAGCTGTTTTATTATGGCTAAAAACAATTTTTGCCTACTTATTTGATTTTCACTTGGGCATAGAAAGCGGGATACAATATTTTATATTGTTCATCAACCCGATTGCTACAACTTTACTGTTATTAGGGATCGCACTATACGTGAGACGGACAAAGGCGTCTTATATCACTATGATGGTCATTTATTTTCTTTTGACCCTCCTCCTTTTCTCTAATGTGACTTATTATCGTGAATTTACCGATTTTATCACGATCAATACGATTCTAGGTGCAGGAAAAGTAGCAAGTGGTTTAGGAGAAAGTGCCATCCGTTTGTTCAGACCTTACGATATCCTTTATTGGATCGATTTTGTGGTCATCGCTGTTTTATTGATCACTAAAAAAATCAAGATGGACCCACAACCTATCCGTGCAAGAATGGCCTTTGCTATTTCCACTTTAGCAGTCATGATTTTTTCTGGTAACCTCTTCTTAGCAGAAGCTGATCGCCCAGAATTACTCACTCGTACATTTTCACGCGACTATCTTGTCAAATATCTAGGTCTGAATGCTTTCATGGTTTATGACGGTGTTCAAACATACCAAACAAACCAAGTCCGTGCAGAAGCTAGTCCGAATGACATGAAACAGGTAGAAAGCTATGTCAAAGAGCACTACGCTCAACCAAATGAGGATATGTTCGGTATCGCCAAAGGCAGAAATGTCATCTATATCCATTTGGAAAGCTTCCAACAATTTTTACTGGATTATAAGTTAAAAGATGAAAATGGTGTCGAACATGAAGTTACACCATTCCTTAACAGCTTATATCACAGTAATAGCACATTTAGTTTCGATAATTTTTTCCATCAAGTCAAAGCAGGTAAAACAAGTGATGCTGAAACACTGATGGAAAATTCATTATTTGGATTAAATCAAGGTTCCTTGTTTACCCAACTGGGTGGCAAAAATACCTTCCAAGCAGCTCCTGATATTTTGAGTCAGACACAAGGTTATACAAGTGCAGCCTTCCATGGTAACGCTGGTACATTCTGGAATCGGAATGAAACATATAAAAACTTGGGATATGATTATTTCTTTGATGCTTCTTACTATGATGTCAATGATGATAATTCATTCCAATATGGCTTGCATGACAAACCATTTTTCCAACAATCTGTACAATATCTAGAACATCTGCAACAACCGTTCTATTCAAAATTTATTGCCGTGTCGAATCACTATCCTTATTCGAAATTCACGAATGATGAAGGTGGTTTCCCGTTAGCTTCGACAAATGATGAAACGATCAATGGCTACTTTGCAACTGCAAATTATCTAGATACAGCTGTTGAGGAATTCTTTAATTATTTGAAAGCAAGCGGTCTTTACGACAATTCAGTGATCGTGTTATACGGTGACCACTATGGTATTTCTAATTCAAGAAATAAATCATTAGCTGAGCTTGTTGGCAAAACAAGTGATACTTGGAGCAATTACGACAATGCCCAAATGCAGCGGGTGCCTTACATGATCCATGTACCAGGACAAACCAATGGTGGTATCAATCATACTTACGGTGGCCAAGTCGATGCACTTCCTACTCTGCTCCACCTTTTAGGGGTAGATACAAAGAATTATATCCAATTGGGACAAGACCTGTTCTCTAAAAATCATGAGCAAGTTGTTGCTTTCCGAGATGGCGATTTTGTTACACCTAAATATACATTCTATGGTGGTACGATATATGATAACAACACAGGTGAAGCAATCACCGAGCCAAGCCAAGAAGTACAAAATGAGATTGATGCACTGAAAGAAAAAGTAAACAAACAATTGGCTGTTTCTGACCAAATCAATAACGGCGATTTACTCCGCTTCTCTACGGACACCGGTTTAAAACCAATCGAAGCTACTGATTTTGATTATAAGAAACAACTTGAACAATTGACCGAAAAAGAAAAAACACTTGGCGATAAATCAACAAGTATCTTCAGTAAAAACAATAAACAATCAACAAAAGATCTCTACGAAACAAAGACATACCAACAATTACACGGTACAACTTCAACTGAATCATCAGAACCAGCAGAAACAGATAAATACCACTAAAAGCAAGCTCGATCTATTGGGCTTGCTTTTTTATTATCAAAAAAAGGAATTCGTTATTTCACTATACGAATTTCATAATTTATTCATATTCATTTTTTATAATTGATTAGAGGTGAAAAAAGATGAGAATGATTCGGTATTCAACAGCTCGTTTAGTCTACTATAAAAAACAGACGATATTTTATTGTCTTTTTTCAAGTATTGCTGCCTTTTTATTGATGCTTGCCTGTAACCTTTACCATGTACAAACAACTATCTATAGTCAAGTACAGGAACGTCTCAATTTTTTAGATATTACTGCAGTAAAAGCAAACTTGCCCTCAATCGTTACGATAAGACAATTCTATTTGAAAGTTATTGTCATACTATTGACTATATTTTCTGTGATGTTCATTTTTTTCTTTCAACGATCGCTCCGTCAGGATAGTCAAGAATTGATCAACTGGCGTTTAGCTGGACTATCTAAAGGAAAAATTTTTCTTTTTATTGCTTGGCAATTGATGTTGCCTCTATTGATTTGTTGTACGGTCTTATTACTATGGATCGTGCTCTTCCAACGTTCTTACCAAGAAATGATTCAACAAATTAACTTTCTCTGTTTGAAATTCTTTGATATGCCAGATATCCATTCTTTAGCAACTACATCAAAATTAGCTATTCCAATGGATCAACAAACATTCTTTAAGATTGAGTTTGTGAATGATCTTTTCCTTATTGACACATTAAAAGGATTTTACCAAACAGTTCTTATGCTGGCAGGTACCAGTATGACCTTGAGTATTCTCCAATTTTCTATATTTTATCATCGGTTAAAAAAAGGAAGGATGATTTTTTTTGACACCATTTGATCGTACCCTTTCCAACGGTAAATTCACTGCGATACTCTATCAAAAGAGTGACCACAACAATCTAGAGCTTTTGAAGGAACTAAAAAAGCAAGTTTTTCTTACAAGTAAAAATGAACCTCTACTTGTTCAGAAAGATTGGCCATTGTTTCCTTATTTAAAAGTTAAAGATCAAGTACTCTTGAACATTCCCGAAAATAAGCAGTCCCGTTTGATGTTCCAAGAAGAACTAAATGTAGACTCGTTTTTACTAGATCAAGAGCCAGATGATCTTACTCTTTTTGAAAAGATCAAATTACAATTATTACATGCTTTATTAGCAAAAAAACAGCAAATCATTCTAGAAGATTTTTTTGATCTATTAACTGTTGCCGAAACTCAAGAACTGCTCGATTTACTTGAACGTCTAGTCAAAAAGCAAAACGTAGCACTATTACTTCTTACACATGATGAGACGATTGCTCACAGTCAATACGTAGATTCCTTACAAGATAAATAAAAAGAATGTGGACAAATCTAAAAATCAGTTTTTTCGGAAATTTCAAAAAAACGAACAATACAAAAAATGTATTGTTCGTTTTTTTTCTCCAATTTCTCAAACCTAAACAACCTAAATGACTTTTGTCTCGATCTCTTTTTCCATGTACTCTAGAGTTCAACATCTGGCAGTTTAACTGTAAAGGTCGTTCCTTTCCCTAGTTCGCTCTCAACTTCCAATTTACCTTTGTGGAGACGAACCAATTGTTGAACGATCGGCAAGCCTAATCCAGATTCACCATATTTGGTATTTTTTCTTGACGGGTCTACTTTATAGTAACGATCCCAAATGCTCTTCATCTGCTGTTCTGACATCCCGATACCGGTATCTTGTATTTTGATGATTGTTTCCAGATACCCCTTTTCCAAAGAGATCGTAATCGTTCCATTTTCTGTAAATTGAATCGCATTTTGAATGATATTGACCATGATCTGAACAAAGCGATCATAATCTGCATATATTTCTATATCTGGTTCTGCATTCAGTACCAAAGCATCGCCAGCTGCCTCTGCTTTCGCTTCTAATTGTGCAACGATATTTTCCAGCGTTTCTGTTCCATTGAATTTCTTGATGACCATACTGATCTGATTTGTTCGTATTTTTTCATAGTCTAAATTCTCGTTGACCAAGCGAATCAACCGCTCTGTTTCATTTTTCATCAACTTGATGGCATTGTCCCGTTGATTCTCTGGAATTGCATTATATTCTAACCCTTCAAGTAATCCATTAATCGTCGTTAAAGGTGTACGCATTTCATGCGACGCATCTGCCATAAACTGCCTTCTACGATTTTCTTGCTCTTCGATCTCTGCTTGTGACTCTTTTAGAGAATTCGTCATTTTATTGAAATCATCAGCTAGTTCGTCAAATTCGTCTTTATCATGTACAGGTAATTGAACATCAAAATTACCATTCGTCACTTCTTTTGTCGCATTTCTTAAACGATTGATTCGTTTCACCTGAAAAGCTGCAAATCCGTAACTTCCGATGATGGCAATAATACTCGAAAAAATGAATCCTTTGAAAAGATTCAGAGTAACAGAACGTACACTATTATCAATGTTTCTAGCTGGCTGACTAACCACCAATCCGCCATAAAATTCATGGTCTAAGTTAAAAGGAACAAGTGCATAAGAGGTTGCTTGGTTTTGTCCTAAAATATTCTTGTTCGAGGTATATTTTACTTGTCGACCACTTCGCAGATTTTCCCACTGATTCGAATTTATCGAAAAAGCCAATATCGTATTATTTGTTGGATAGATGACTCGCTCATTTTTGTCAATAAAAATAAAATTTACATTTTGTTCAGACAAGACTTGTTCAGTGAAAAAGAGTGCATTTTGAAATGCTTGATCTTGTGTCATCTGCGGAAATGTATCCGAATAAGTTTGCGTCGATTTTTCAACTGACTCTGCATAACCAAACAATTGTTGATAGTTGTTTTCTTCGATCGTTTGTTTCGTCAATTGTGTAAACGAAACCCCTACGATCAAAATAATCAGTACGATCATCCCACAAAAAGCTAATAATTGTTGATAAAGATACCGCATTAGGCAACACCAGAATCATCAAATTTGTAGCCCACGCCCCAAACTGTTTGGATGACTTGCGGTCCTACTTTTTCAATTTTTTGGCGTAATTTTTTGATATGCGCATCAACCGTGCGTTCATCTCCAAAATATTGATAATCCCACACCAATTCCAAAAGTTGTTCCCGTGAAAACACTTGGCGAGGCTTTTTAGCTAACGTAAACAATAAATCAAATTCTTTTGGTGTCAATCCTTCGATTGGTTTTTCATTTAAATAAGCTTCACGTGTTTTCGTGTTCATTTTAAAATGGTCCGTTTGGATATCAAAATGCTGATCGGAGCTCCCAGCTTCATCCTTTGTTTCGACTAATTCACTGCGGCGATGCAATGCCTTCATACGTGCAATCAAAGTCAATGGACTAAAGGGTTTTGTAACATAATCATCTGCCCCCATCTCTAAGCCGATCACTTGATCACTCTCTGAATCCCGTGCTGTCAACATAATGATAGGTACCGTGCTGGACACTTTTCTGATCTCACGTCCGACAATCATTCCATCCATCGTTGGTAAATTCAAATCTAACGTCACCATATCCCAGTAGTTCGGTTTCTCTAGAAATGCATCTAGCCCCTCTTTACCATCGTATTTGAATGTTGCTTCCCATCCTTCATTCAAAAAAAACATCTGCATCATTTCTGATACGGATTGATTATCTTCGATCATCAAAATATTCATCTTTATTCCTCCCAAGTTCATCATCCATTTTTTGAAGTCTTTTTTCCGTTAATATAAAAATAGGCATGATTGGAAAAACCAACACCAACATTTCAATTATAAAAAAATTCGTATGTCCTGTAATTTTTAGCCAATAGCCAATAAGCGCCATCAATAAGCCAAAAAGCAAAAAGTATTTACCACTCGTTTTTTGCGCTAAGCGAAAATGTTCTTCTGACTGGACTGCACGTGGTGAATGGTAGCCATAAAATGGGATATTCCCTTTAGAAGGTACAAGTAAAAACAGCATCCCAATGAATGACAATCCGATTCCGACAGTAAAAAAAATCATCCAATCCCCTCCTAAATCTCTCCTTCTAGTATACTCTAAAAGTTGGTTTGAACCAATATATTCAGGAATTCTTCACGAAACGTTTGTCTTTTATTCAAACTTTGTTAAGATAGAGTTAATCCAATAATAAAGGGGTTTTTTGTGTGTCAAATTATCGTGCGATTACTTTTTTCGATCTTGATGGAACCTTATTAGATTCTCGTTCAAAGATCACACCCGAAGTGGCAAACGCTATGGAAGCATTGAAAAAAAATAATGTTTTGCCAGTCATTGCGACGGGCCGAACAGAAGCAGAGATCAAGCATATCATGTCTGATGCCGGTATTACTTCTGCGGTAACAATGAATGGTTCCTACATCAGCGTAGATGGAAAAGAAATCCATTCAGAAAAATTCTCTACCGATGAGTGTCAGAGAATGCTCGATCATGTCACTAGCCAAGGTCATCAGTTATCTTTTTATAATCATCAAAATATTTGGTGTACTAGCCACGATCAAACAATGATCGAAGCGTACGATTTCATTCATTCAACTGTTCCAGAAATCAATCCGTATGCTTTCTTGGATCATCCAATCAACATGCTATTGATCCTGTCAAAATCAGGTGATGAATACTACCATGAACATTTTCCAGAATTGACATTTTATCGAAATGGCCCTTACTCTATCGATACCGTTAAAAAAGGGATTTCTAAAGGTGTTGGTGTCAAACGTCTAAAACAAGAAATGGATTTGGCAGATGTACCGACATTTGGATTTGGCGATGGTCCAAACGACTTTGCTCTACTAGAAGCCTGTGACAATAAAATCGCTATGGGAAATGCGTATGATGGCTTGAAAGAACTTTCGACCTTTATTACAAAGAAAAATACTGAAGGTGGGATCGTCCACGCATTGAAACATTTCGATTTGATTTAGATCAAACAGGAAATGATGCGGTAACTCCTTATACTAAGAACTGTTGGTGCTTACCGTATCATCCAATGTTTCTGAATTAACTCTTTATCCTTGAAAAAAAAGAACGATTATGGTATACTATGTTTTGTATGAAAATATACGTAACCCTTGTATTTTTACGGGGACGTTACGGATTCGACAAGCACAGTTCGAGCTTGAATTGCGTTTCGTAGCTTACGTCTACGTTAAAACGTTACAGTTAAATATAACTGCTAAAAACGAAAACAACTCTTACGCTTTAGCTGCCTAAAAACAGTTAGCGTAGATCCTCTCGGCATCGCCCATGTGCTCGAGTAAGGGTCTCAAATTTAGTGGGATACGTTAAACTTTTCCGTCTGTAAAGTTTAAAAGAGATCATCAGACTAGCAATACAGAATGCCTGTCACTCGGCAAGCTGTAAAGCGAAACCTCAAATGAGTTGACTATGAACGTAGATTTTTAAGTGTCGATGTGTTTGGACGCGGGTTCGACTCCCGCCGTCTCCATTGTGAGATTTTGGTAGATTTCGCATAACGCTCAAATCCTTATTAAACAAGGGTTTGAGCGTTTTTTATTTTCACTAAAATTCGTTAAATAATTATAAATGGCATTCAAAATGGCATTCAAAAAATACATTCTTTCATGTTGCATACTTTATATATGCAACTTACTTAACTTTACAAAAAGAACTTTAGTTCGTATACTTTCGTTGAGGTGAAAAACATGACAATCGAGCTAGAGGAACATCTGCTTTGGTTTAAATACGATCCGTCAGAAAAATTTGTCAAAGATTTATATAAAGTCTGGGATACTGAAGTAGTCTTTTTAGCAATTGAAACTAGCCTGCTAGTCAATCTCCATTATTCTAATAAGAACTACTTTAAAATTCCTGCTGCGAAAACGAGAATGAATCTAGATGCCTATTTTTTATTTGATGTAGTAACCAATGTCCCAGATGTTAGAGCAAAACATAAACGATTTGACTATGTAAAGTATACTTTTATTG
>OLSK01000909.1_pt1 | contig 23951 bp, 39 predicted proteins | sample 1672781 | NCBI WGS metagenome assembly OLSK01 (sample SAMEA3136723, study PRJEB25190) | human gut metagenome | biome: human gut; feature: human-associated habitat; material: faeces | place: Austria | collected 2013 | reverse complement strand
GTTTACTAATCGTGCTTAATTTCTAATTTGTGGACTTTGTGCGGTGTTGCCCTAGCTTAAAAACTGTGCAATAATACAAAAACTAACCAAAGTTAGAATAAATCTAAAAATAGTTATTGACAATCTAACTGTAGTTAGATATAATATAAGCAAGGTTAAAGAACTTAACCACATTATAACACATAGGATAGGTTATGTCAATAGATGTAAGCTGTAAATTGCACAAGAGACAAGGTGGTGAGAAAATGACAATTACAATGAGCGGCAAAACAATAGGAGAAAACATCAAGCTGGCGAGAATGCAGGCTGGTATCAGCCGGGCTAAACTCGCCGAGGAACTCTGTGTTTCGGAGGTCATGGTGTACAAATACGAGACAGATTTAGCGAATGTACACCCACGCAAGCTTAAGAAGATTGCAGAGGTTTGTGGTGTGTCGGTCGAGGAGCTTACGGCGATAGGCGCTTGATACAACAGCTTTTTCGTAAACCGCAATATATTTAAGGAAAGATGGGAGGTGAACCCAACATGTTTACAAACAGAACCCCCGACGGCAGAAACAACATCTGCGGCATAAAGGTCAAGGAGCTCCGCAAGGGATTAAGAATCTCGCAGCACGAACTTTCCAACAGACTTATCGTTAACGGTCTGGACATCGACAAGAACGCTGTACAGCGTATCGAGTCCGGACAGAGATTTGTAACGGACATTGAGATAATCTACCTCGCAAAGGTACTCAATATTTCCGTTGAAGAACTTATCAGGAGGTAAAACCAGTGCTGACAACAGCAGAACTGAACAACAAGCTCAATGAGCTTACAATTGAATACCGCAAGGTAGTTGATACCGGAAACACGACAGAGATCCTGCGCTGGGTGCTTTCGACAGCCGAATTCATCAGAGAGATGTATGAGGAAGCAATATCAGCAAAGGGAATGACAGAGAATGAGCGCGAGGCTTTCACGCTTGCGAACTGCGCAAGCGACCTTAACCGCAAAACAATAAAGGCGCTACTAATAGACCGCCTTTCGAAGGAGGCAGCACAGAAATGAACAAGAACGAGGACAAGCAGAAGGCGCTTGCAGCACTTGCTGAGGCGCTCAAATACACACGTGTAGGATCTGTAATCACATCAATCGAGGTATCCGATTCGGGCGATGCCGCGCTGGTGTATCACAAGTCCGGCGATGGTACCATTAAGGCGATGAGCGTCAACATCATCGGTGACAGCGCCCTGGGAGCAATAATGGACGTCTGCAAGGCGCTTTCAAGCTGATAGCAAGCAAGTGAACAAGCCCCAATGTCATACAATGAACGGAGGTGATTATTATGGCACGACCGACCCCTAAAGAAATACTGGAACTCAAACCACATATCGTCGAGTACCACTATAACGAGGACGGAAAAGAAATCGGGTGGATAGCAGACAACTTCGTTGTTCAGACGCAGAAAGAGGTTGATGATATCCTCAAGGAACTCGGCAAAATCTGGGGCGATTCGTGCGATCGCAAAGCCCGCGAAAAGCAGCTTGCCTCAAAGCCCTGACATTACGGCAAGCCATCAGAAAGGAGAAATTATGCCTAACTATTTTGGAAAGCAAAGGCTCGTCCGAATCCTTTACAATTATCTGGAGTGGACAGCTCCGGAGAAACTCGCAGAACTTAAGCGCGAACTCAAAGAAGCAGGCGAATACAGAAAGTACGAAATCAAGTACACGAAGCGCCGGGGCGACGAGTGGCTCAAGGCTCATATTTACTTTGATCGCATCGAATATCGCTTTGAGATGCATGCTTGGGGGAAAGAATCCAAGCGCGTTACCCTCATCGAAAAGAAAGTCATTGGCGACTACGACGACGAGAGCATTACGCAAACTTTTGCCGGAACCGCCCACTATGACGAGAACTTTAACCCGGTGGATACAGACACATCACATTGCAGTGATTTGCTGGCTTTGCAATCGATTGCAAAAGTCGGACAAGCTTCGTAGCAATATAAGGACGGTGAACAGGATGAGAAAAAGCAAAAGGCGTACAAGGGTAGCCGAAACACTGCTTAAGTACGCAATAATCACGATGTGCGGATTGATCCTCTTCACGCTGGCGAACGATTCTGCAAATGCCGAACGCATATCCAACAGCGTGGGTGGCGAGGCGGTGTTCGTTCTTCTGCCGGTGCTGTGGTGGGTCATTGAAAGAACAATAAAGGATTCGGTTGCGGAAGCCAGGAAAGCCAAGCGCAACAGAAATGAGAGGACATGGCGATGAGCGAGAAGAAAACGCTGCACAATGTGTGGCTCATACAGGACAAGGTTCCAATTGATGAGTCAGCGGACAATATTCCGGTCGATGATCCTGATGACTCTGAGAGAAAGCCCAAGTATTTTGCTGGACTGGCAATAAGTGAAGTCACCGGGAACCAGGTTTCAAGGTTTGAACCGCTGTCCTCTGCTACTAAAGTATATAAGAATGAGAAAGGTGCGAAAATAGGCGCACGCATGGCGGACAAGTACTATGAAAGTCCGTTCATTACCCCAGTATTCGTTGAGTACGCGGACTTTGATGTGCCGGAAGAACCGCCGAAGCCCTCATCCTCTGCTCCAAAGGAGCCGCCGGCGCGCACTCCTTTGTCGGCTGTCCCTGAAAGCGAACTTGGTGGTTGGATTGCGCTGGACAAGCTTTGCGGCAACTATCCGCTGATGTTGCGGAAAAAGGTCGGCACCATTTTCCGATTTGCAATCGCTTTCAGTGAAAAGGATATTCGTTTCTTGCCTGCTGAAGAAATCTTTGCCTGGACGCGGTACTTTGAGGAGTGCACCAGCTTCGTGGTTGGCAGAATCCGCAACCGCCGCATAGCCGAGGGCAAGGATCCGGATGGAGCTGATGATTGGAAGAAAGGCAGCGTTACATAATGGCGACACAGATATGCCCGATCTGCAAGAAGGGCGCGAACCATGAAGTTGGTTCATGGATAAGATGTCCTCGATTTGCGGCACCTGTGTGCATGGAGCATTGCAACGAGTGCAGATTTTTCAGCGGGTACGAAACATCGGTAGTTCACTGCTACTTCGGCAGCAAGGACGAACCGAACACAAAAAAATAAAGCCTTGAGCAAAGACTCAAGGCTGAAACAAAACAGGGAAATGAATTAAAAATATCCTACTTAAATTATACATCATTTCCCTTTAAAAGTCAATAGGGAGTTTTCAAAAAAAGCGGCGGTAGAGCCGCTTTGACGGCCTTGTAATGAGTATTAACTTTTCGGACATTTTATTTTTCAAGCGGAAAACTCCCTCGACAGTCAGGGGGAATGATAGTGAGACGGAATTTTATCCGGGAAAAGGCATTCGACGCTCGGAACAGTCGATACAAAGAGGTGGAGCTTTTCGAGTATTCGGAGGAAGAACAGGAAGCAGTAAGGCAGAAGAGGAAAACACGCTCTAGGGCTTCTCCACCTAAAATCAAAAGTCTTAATGATAAGAACAGCCGTAAGCACTTCCGATGGCTCTTGTTCAACAACTTTGTTGAGGGTGATTATCTGGTTTCCTTGACCTTTGACAACGAGCACATACAGATGAGCATTTCTGAACGTAAGAGGGAGTTCGCCAATTACATAAAGTGCTTAAGGCGTTTGTACATTAAGAACGGTCTTGAATTAAGGTACTTATATGTGATCGAAGGTGTGAACGATGAAGCGCGCTTTCACTATCACTTGGTTGTCAATGGCGGAAACGGTAAATTTACAAGAGATGAGGTTGAGCGGCTGTGGAAGTGTGGCGAACATACGAACAGCAAGCGCTTGCAACTTGATAGAGATGGTACTTTTACTTCCGTTTCAGTCTATTTGATGAAATCAAAAGATACCAGGAAGAAATGGGAACGCAGCTGGAATGGTTCGCACAACCTCAAACGTCCGGAAATCACAACGGATGACAACAAGGTATCAAGAAAGACCATGCGGAAGATCCAAGACGCTGCACGAAACGACGAGGTCAGAGCAATCATGAGCAAGGTCTACCCGAAGTTTAAGATCATTGATTATGAGATAGGTCAGAACCCTGTCACAGGTCGGGATTATGCAAGGTTCAGAATGATAAGGCTTGAGTAGAGTCAGATACAAGCGAATTCAGCAGTAATGCGGGTTCAGGCAACAAAACAGGTCAATTACCCCGAACATGAGTGGCACAAAGCCCAAAAAGCCGCACGAAATCAGTCGGGGCGCGATATAGGAGGAATTTTATGAACAGCGAAACACTAAAGCAGCTCGGAGAACCGAGCAATGATATGGAGCGTGAGATATTTGAGTATCTCACTGCTTGCAGTGACCCAGAACTTGATACGCGAATTCTTGAAAAGAAACTCAGCTTAGAAGGGTGTCTGGAGTTTTGCTTCAAGAAAGGCAAGGCTAATGAGGTCAAGGTCAAGAATTACGGTGTATCCAAGATATCAGAAGAGCAGCATTGGAAGTGGGTTCGTGGATATTTCGGCATAAAAGAAGAAAGTGTGTCAGCAGGAAAGCCGCTGCCGATCCCTGTGCAGATGAGCGCAAAGAAACCTGTCATCAGCTTTGATGACCTTCTTTAAGGTGGTGCTGGTATGATAGCATACAAGGAACTGTCGGGAACAATGTTCACCGAGAACATCACCTTCAAAATGAAAGCATCAAAGTCAAGATATAGCAGGAACTATGAATCAACAGGTGTGTATACTGCTGAAACGGTATTCACTAAAAAGCATACTTGCGTCTTATCCGTATGCCTCTATTTGCCCACTGAAAAAGAAAACGAATGGACGCTGGGAGAGAGGCATTTTCTTACCGAGAACGGGGAAATGGCAAGCGAGGCGTACCTCGGTGATGGCGCATTCAAGCGTGGTGAGTTCAAGATAGGCAATGGAAATGTTTCGACACGATGGGGCTACGATTGGTATTGCAGTTTTTCATGGACTTTACGGAGCGGTTTCGCAGACGCATATGCGTTTCCATATGGTGATGCAGATAAGACAATAGGAGATTTCCTGAAACGGTTTGACGCTTTTGCAGGATATGATGTACATAATTCCGACTTCAATCCAAAAAGTATGTTAAGCTGGTTAGCGGATTATCAGGTTGATTTCTTCAACGATAAAATCAAGAAAGCCACGCAGCGCCGCAATGCTAGGGTTAGGGATCTTATGTATCCATATTCCGACACCCCCGAGGATATGAAGAAATGGATATTTACCGAGCGGCTCAAATTAGCTCCGTGGTTTTACAGCTACTCCCACAAGCATACCCAGAAGGGCAAGTGCTCTGTATGCAAGAACGAATCGGAATTGGACAGAGTTAGGGATTACGCAAAAAGAATATGTCCTGTGTGCGGAGCAGAAATTCAGTGTATTAATATACGCGCAAAACGTTATACAGCATATTGCGCCAGTAAGATAGACTGGGCGAAAAGCTGTGACACCGTATATCATCAGATATTATCGGATGGCAAGTTTCTTAGCCGGTACTTCTTTTCTATAACACGCTATGAGTATGACATTAATACAGGCGAAATAAACAGAAAAGATGAATTAACCGAATACCGCCGCGATTTTTGGGAAATTGTTCGTGAACAGCAAATTGCAGCGCTTGACTCGGTTTACGAAAAGAGAGCTGAATGGGAGAAAGTTAGTCGGAGATCTATTCGGTATGTGAAGCTCGGAACATGCTGGCCGGGAAATCTCGTTGAACTGGTGCGCGCAACTGGGATACCAACTATACAGAACATGGACATTGCCCCTCTTTGTGCAAAGTGGAACAGGCACATCATAGAATTGCTGAATGGCTTGAAGACGGCTCCCGTTGTAGAAAACCTTGGTAAAGAGGGTTTACATAGTCTTGCAGAGTCAATTATTTATGGTTATGGCGCTGCCGACGGGCTTGGAGTATGCTCTTCAAACAAGCCGTATAAATACCTCGGAGTGAGCAAAACAATTCTTCCTTTTTTCGCTGAAATTGATGTTTCTGTTTTTCAGGTAAAAGTGTGGAGAGAACTTGGACTGACGGAAAAAGATATTAAGGCATTTTGTAAGCTTTGTAACGAATGCGCTGAGCATTTAAGCGAGGTTTCAAAGATTATGCTTAAATATCGGTTGCCCATTGTTCGCCTTAGCAACTATCTTGAAAAGCAGCGGACAAAAATGCAGCGTAAATCCGGTGTAGGTATTTTCTTCATAGATTATGTCGTGGCAGCGGAGAAACTTGGATTTGACCTTGTTGGAAATCGCGAATTATTCTTTCCGCAGGACATAAAGAAGGAGCATGACAGGTGCAATGACTTGGTGTTCATTAAGGAATCTACGGTTCAGAATGAACATTTGCAAAGAAGAACGAAACTGCTTGAACGGCTTTCATACAAGGACAAGAAGTTTATTATTCGACCGCTGAGGTCAATGGAGGACTTTATCAATGAAAGCAATAAGCTGGATCATTGCGTAAAGACTTATACCAAGCGGTGTGTTGAAGGAACTGCAAACATTTTCGGACTAAGGAAGATTGATGAACCCGATGAACCGTATTTTACTGTAAATATTAGCAGCGACGGTAGGCTCATTGAAAATCACGGTCTTCACAACGTCTTGCCGACTTCAGAGGTCAAAGCCTTTGTTGATAAGTGGCTTAAGGTCGTAACTAAACGGTTGGAAAAGGAACCGATTGATGCATCCGAGAAGGAAGAAACCAAACAGAATATACGAATAGGAGCGTAACACATGAAAACATGCCAGTATTACAAGGGCACCGAGCAAGTCGGTGCTGATTCGACAAGAATCCTCTGCTCATACATGGCGAGCGGCGGAAAAGTTTTCAAGAACAATGACCCGGAAAGCGCAGCTCTGATACAGTGCTGCTGGCACGCAGAGAAAGCGGAAAAGGAGTGTCCGCTTTGGAACGTTGAAACGGCGGACACCATTCTGGACAAGCCGGATGCAGTTCCGAATGACGAGGACGAAGATGCTGACGGAATCGAATTCAACGAAGGTGAAAAGCTTCAGATGCTTGCGGACGGATTCTGCAAGATGAGTAAGACGTGCCCCTACTACTCCAGCGAATATGGCAAGGCCGAGGTGAACTATCTCGGCGCTATGGAATTCGAATGTGAACACACCAAGATGATATTCGCAGAGGAAAGCAAAGCCGGCGAATGGCTTGAAAGATGTTGCTCGGCACCGGAAAATTGCTATCACTACCGTAAGGCTAAAGAAGAGGAGGGACAGCCAGTGGAACAGCAGACATTCACGACGGAGATTGCAGAAAAGGCGGATACTTCAATATCAACTGAACGTCAGGACAGAGCGGCGCAGCTTACGCAGCGGATCATGGCCAATGGCAAGATAGCCGCAAGCTCCATGATAGAGATGGGGCGTGATCTCAAGACAGTCCGTGACGAGCGGCTCTTCACTGAGATGGGGTATGAGAATTTCGAGGAGTACTGCGAAAAGAAGATAGGCATAGGCAAGCGCCATGGCTATAACTTTATACAGATTTACGAGAAATTCGGCGAGGAAAAGCTGGGACAGCTTCAGCAGCTCGGTATTACCAAGCTGCTTGAAATTGCGAAACTGGATGACGAGGACGCCGATGACCTCATGCAGAATAACGATGTGAATGCCCTTTCAGTACGCGAACTCAGCGCAAAGGTGGACGAATACCGCAACAAATTCGAGCAGTTGACCTTACAGCTTGAGGAAGAAAAGAGCAAGAATGCCGAAAGCTCCTCACTTGAATCGCAGGTTGAAGAACTGAGAAAGCAACTCGAGGCGGCACATCAGGCCAACGAGGACATGGAGTCCGGCGCACTTAATGCGGAAAAGCGCTTTGAGGAGCAGAAAGCCGCCCTACTTAAGGAAAAAGAAGTGCTTTCAGAACAGATCAGGGAGCTTGAAAGTCGACCGACTGAAAAGGCAGAAATTTCCGAGGAAGAACGGAACGCACTCATTCAGCAAGGTCGCGATGAAATGTGCAAGAAAAAGGATGAGGACTGGAGTAACGCCGTTGAACTTGCGAAAAAGACCGTAACGCGCGAAACCACGAAGAAATTCACTGAAGAAATCAACAGTCTCAAGACTCTGAATGACGAACTGCGCAAAGTTGCTGACGGTGCCAAGGAGTCCACGAAGAAGTACAAGGATGAGGTTGAAAAGCTGAAAGTCGAAAACGCTGCTTTGCAATCAAATGCACAGGTGGTTGAAGTTCCTGCTCCTGCTCCAACGAGCGGCGCACGTGATAAGGTAAAGTTCTACTTTAAGCAGATAGAAACAGCATTCACCGCCGCGACAGAGGCTGTGTCCGAGGCTGATACCGAAGAGCGTGCCGAGCTTACTTCTGCGCTTAAGAAGGTACTTGAGCGCATGGGCACGATATTAGAACAGACCTAATAACGGGAATGTCAGATTGAATTCGGGTGGGGGAGCATTCCCTGCCCGGAAACAATCCATCGTTGAAAGGTGATAAATTGTGAAGAAAAACAATGAAATCCAGAACAAGTGCGGTCATTGCAAGTATGCCCACGTCAAGAAATACGGTACAAGCGTGTACTGTCAGATTCACGACGATACGCTTAAAGGTATCAGTTCAAAGGCTTGTGAGAAGTTCGAGGAACGAACAGAAAAGGCAGAGGAAGGAACGTACCATGGATAAAACAAATAAGTGTCCATTCTGCGACAATCCGAACTGCCGTATAACCAAGGAGCAGGTACTGGCAAGAGGTCCGATACTGGAAAGGAACGCCGATTATATCATGCATGATGAAACCGATGAATACCCAAGGTTGTACGCATTCAAAGGTGTTCCTGCTTTGATTACATACAGCGCTCTTTTCCCTGATCCAGACGAGCCAAGCCCTCATGTGTATAACCGTATGCAATATGATGAGGATTTCGAGAGCTACGATGGCTGGCTTAGTTGCGATATCGACAACCCTATGGCATTTCCAACTGAGGCTGAGATGCTTAGTAAGATTTTAAACAATGACAGCCAGGCAAAAAAATAAAGGAGATTGATTGTGATGCCTGATACAAATTGGCTCGAAAAGACCAAGGAAAGCTACAACGACTACTACAAAACATATCGCGCCGCGTGGTGCAGATGGTCTGGACTTCCGATGATGGACTCCTCCTGTTTGGAGCAGGTCCAGGCGGAGGATTTATACACCGTCACCCGTGCCAAGAAAAAGCACGTCAGCATTGATATGAAGCACGTTTGCGCATGGTACAGAGTTACAAACGGCTATGTCCCCATGTTCCGAGCGGCACGCAAAGGCGGCGATAACAATGGCTGAGCAGAGAAGAAGGACTCTTACTCCTTTTGAACGTCAGCAGATCTATGAGAAATTCGGCGGTCGCTGCGCTTATTGCGGCTGCGAAATCACTATCAAGGACATGCAGGCAGACCATGTTGTCCCACTGCACCTCGGCGGTGAGGACGATATCTCAAATCTCTATCCGGCGTGCCGGGCTTGTAATCACTACAAGTCCACGTACACGGTAGAGAGGTTCAGGGAAATCATTGAACGAGCCTATGACACGCAGATGAAATGCAGCGCAACTTTCCGTAATCTAGTCAGGTTTGGAATGATAGCACGCCCTAGAACGGACGTAAGATTCTGGTTTGAAAGGTGGTAAACAGGAATGAGCAATCACACCGAAGAATGCAGCGGTTGCCTTGCCGAATACAACGGCGAGTGCACCGCTGAAACATGCAGAGGAAAGATAACGCGGCTCGCGAACAGTTCTGGAAAGTATGCAGACAGCAAGGAACGGCACCAGAAAATGTACAAGCTGTCGGCTGATATGTTCCGGGAGTGTTTCAGCGAGAACTACGTTGATGAGGATACAGAGGAATGAGTGAATACATAACGCGCGAACGCGCATTGGAGATTCTGAACGATATAGGCGGGTGCGGAGCAGAACCCGAAAGCTATACAGCAGGCTGGGACGAGGCGATAAACGCGGCGTACGAAGCTATACAGAGCGAGCCAGCCGCCGATGTTGCGCCGGTGGTGCATGCACATTGGATAAACGAGACTCCTTATAGAGCGCTTAATGGGGATTTCAACAAAACGCAGGAATGCTCGAGGTGTCATAGAACTTATGTCAGCGCCGGAAATACTCCGTATTCCAATCATAAGTTCTGTGCAGAATGCGGCGCCAAAATGGACGGTCCGGTAGAGTGGCTGAAGCTATGAACCGTTCGAAGATAATTTCCTTAGTTATAAACCGTGTTGGAGGTGATTAAGAGTGAAAGGCGAACTTAAGATACAGCGTGACCCGACCAGAAGAAAGTTCCGGTGTCCGGTATGGACTGTTACGCTTTTTGCGTGGGAGTTCCCGCTCGATAAATTCAGGAAGCGCGTTGTAGCCGCAATACGTAAAATGGACGGGTTTGTCGGGTGGTGTGATCCCATGGTGTTCTTCCATGAAGATGACAGAGGGATGCTTTATTTCGCGCTTTTTGACAGCCAGGCACATGGAGAAGCTGCAAGGGATTTGATTCGTGCCGAGTTTCCGCAGCAGAGCGTCGGCGCAAATTGCTGCTTACATTATGCCGCAAGGGAACCTATCGAGCAGGAGTCTAAAAGCGATACGGGATTTACAGAATTTCTCGCAAAGATGATTCAGAATTCCGTAAATGGAGGGAACAAGCACAATGAGTAAAAAGCGGTGTCATTTCTGCGAAGATCTCAAAATGCTGAAAAGCAAGGTCAATACTCCATCAGAAATAAAGTCGGTGTATTTAACAACGCTGGTAAAAGTTGATTGTTAATGGCAGGGTCAAAAGCTGGTGCGATTATGGCAGCTACAAGCTGAGATTTTGTCCGGAATGCGGTCGGAAAATTGAACAGGAGGGACAATATGAATAACGACGAAAACGGGTATTACATGCCAGTATACATGTGCAAGCTTTGCGGTGAAATTCTTGTAGGTGTAAAAGAGAAAATTACAGACAAGCACTTGGCAATTAGCATCACAGATGCAGTTGGTTGTCTTGGCAAAGGAGCATTTTCATATGTGAGAAGAAAAACACCTCACACATGTGATGACGGAAGCGTTGGCATTGCTGATCTGATCGGAATGAAGTATTTCGAGGAACAGAAATCATGAGCGAATACATAACCATAGGAGATTGCGCCGTGATATTTCAGGGGCGCAACCTAGACAAAGCCAAGCTGAACACCGAAGGAAAGGGAATCCCCTACATTGTCGGGGCGTCCTGCATGAAAGATGCTCGGCTGAAATGCGAAAAGTACTGTGAGAACTTCGAGAACGAAACAATATCCAAGTTGGGTGATATACTCGTTTCGACCGTGGGAACGCTCGGAAAGGTCGCGATAAACGATATAGGCGACTGCGTCCTTTCTAGGCACGTCTGTGCTGTTCGCTTTGTTCCGGAAATATTGCCCGAATACGGTCTGCTGTGCCTCTTGGCGTCGCTGGAATTGTGCATACCGCCTGACGATGGCACACAGACGGGCTTTTCTCGAAAGCTCGATTGCTCAGAGATCGAGAAATTACCCTTGGTATACATCGTTCCCGATAAGCAGCGTGAAACAGTTGAGAAGATGGTGCTGCTTGCATCATCATTCCAGAATATGAAGTCAGTAGACAAGCTGGAGAATATGCCGGACAATCCAATCGAGTTGGCGGGTTGGTTTAAGAAAAGAGCTTCCAAACTCATCAAGGAACAGAATCGTGCTCTTGATGAGATAGTAGCAACCATCAAATCCGGGTGGGACAACGCCCCCGAGGAAATAATACAGCTTATGTTGGAGGATATAAAGACATGAGAATTGACAGTGCAATAATTGAAGTGCTTGCAAAAGCAGAGGTGAGCGGCAACACGCTGCGCCTCACAGAACAGCTTGACCGAAAGACATATCAGCAGGTAAGCAAGGTGCTTTCGGCAATCGGCGGCAAATGGAACAGCTCCAAGAAGTGCCACATCTTTGCCAACGATGTAGAGGATATCCTGCAGAGCATTATCCTCACTGGCGAATACACCAGCGAGAAAACAGAATATCAGTTCTTTCCGACTCCGGACGAGCTTGCCGCCGAAACGGTAAGACTTGCGAACATCACGCCTGATGATGTGTGCCTTGAGCCTTCGGCAGGCAGAGGAGCAATCGCCAAGTATATGTCGGGCTGTGACTGTGTGGAGCTTAATTCCAAGAACCGCGCATTCCTCGAAGAACAGGGATTCAAACTGGTGCATGATGATTTCATGACGTTCGAACCGGACAAGCAGTACAGCGTGATCGTAATGAATCCGCCGTTTGCCAAGCAGCAGGACATTATCCACGTCACCAAGGCAATTCACATGGCTACACGCTGTGTTGTTGCAATCATGTCGGCGTCGGTGCTGTTCCGCACTGATAAGCGCACGGCGGAGTTCCGAGCCCTTGTGGAAAGCTATGGCGGTACCATTGAGCCGCTGCCGGAAAGCTCGTTCAAGGAGAGCGGCACGGCTGTGAACACTTGCAGAGTGGTAGTTAATAAGGGGTAAAAAGGAGTACCAAAATGATAATTAAGAAACTCGCAAAGCTCGTGAAAAAGACACATTACCTTGGCATAACCTCTACGGTCAACGAGCGGTCACAGCAGTGGCTCGGAGGAAATTGGGGTCTTTACGACATCTCCGATTTGCCTTCGATAACGTATGGACAGGCTTGTGCCATGTTCGATTTCAATGCAAAGACAATCGACAATACATGGGACGATAGCGACGGAGCGTGTATGCTTGCCAAAAAGGTTGAAACGGCCTGCAAATTCAGAAGATTTGAAGCCGACGAAATCGAAATACACTCCACATTCTTCGGAGAAGAAGAGATGAAAGTCGTTGTCGACAAAGACCAGACTACTTTTGCGTTTATTCCCGCCGAGCTGCTTTCGCCCATCGTTGAAACAGAATATACACAAAAGGTGCTTATTCAGGGCGAGGATGATGCTACATATCTGCTTGTATACAACGGTTTACAGTTGGTTGCAATGATTCCGTCACTTCGTATTCCAAAAGGAATGGTGGACTCCTGGCAGGAATCGCAGACCAAGATATACAACTGCATGAGTCTTTATCTGAATACTTTGGCAGCTGAGGAGGAACGCAGAGCGGCAAGCGATTCCGGGGTCGAACATCAGTACACGTTCGACGAGAACGAGGACACGGAGGACGAGGAAGATGCTGAATAATTTATGCATGCAGGGCAACCTTGGAGCAGCGCCCGAACTGAACACATCGCCGAGCGGCATATCAAGCGCTTCTTTCCGGATAGCCGTCAAGCGCAATTACAAAGAGTCTGACGGAAGCTACAAAACAGATTGGTTCTCCTGCGTAGCTTTCCGTCATACAGCTGAGTTCATCTGCAATCATTTCGGCAAAGGTGATATGATAATAATCAACGGCTCTCTGAGAACCAGCGAATACACCGACAAAGCAGGAAATAAGGTCAGCAAAACCGAAATCTATGTGGAGGGTGCGAACTTCGGCGGCTCAAAGACATCAAGCGCACCGAGCGGCGCAAAGGAACAGCCCGCTGCTCCAGACCCACCGCCCATAGTCGGAAACAATGCACCGGACGATGATTACCCATTCTGATGGAGGATAAAATGAATAACGAAATAGGAAGTCAGTTGAAAAATTTACGAGAAAGAAAAGGCTTAACCATTGAGCAGGTAGCCTATGCTGTTGATGAAATCCCCAGCGAGGTCGAGTTTTGGGAAAGTGGCAAGCTCAAGCCCTGTGCCGATGCGAAGAGAAAGCTGGAGTTCCTGTTTAGCTGTTTCGGCGACGATCACAAGGAACTTGCAAAGGTAAACGAGGAAAACTATTCCGACTTTTTCAATTATCCAGAATGCGTTGACGTTCCTGAAAATTTCCCATCTTGGCTCAAGGCACACGGCTTTTTCGCTGCTCCAGCCTCCCTTGGACATCATGGAAACCAGCGCGGTGGACTTTATATACACTCTAGTCAAGTTGTAGCCGAGCTGGAGAAATATACGCGAAACCTCGGATTGCAGTGGAACGAAAGCAGGAGCGCTTGGCTTGTCGGAATGTTCCATGACCTTTGCAAGGTCGATGACTACTGCTACAACTGGGCCGGCGACAAGTGGGAATGGAACAAGAACCAGATACTCACAGGTCATGGCGAAAAGTCACTGATAATGCTCCAGCGGCATATTACCCTCACTGAACAGGAGATAGCGTGTGTTCGCTGGCACATGGGGTCGTTTACCGATCAGAAAGAATGGGAATATTACGGCAGAGCGGTTGAACGGTACCCGGCCGTACTCTTTACTCACACTGCCGATATGTACGCGTCGCGCGTTCTGGGGGTATAAATGCAGCACATAGAAGATAACGAACAGATGATACTTATTCGCTGGGTGCAGTTCGAAAGCGGCAGACACCCCGAGTTGTCGTTGCTGTTTCATGTTCCGAACGGCGGTAAGCGCAGCAAGGTCGAAGCCGCAAGGTTCAAGGCGATGGGAGTGCAGGCGGGTGTTCCCGACCTGTTTCTCCCTGTTCCGCGCGGAGCTTATCACGGACTGTTTATCGAGATGAAAGCTCCCAAGGGGAGAACGTCTAATGCACAGAACACATGGATAGAAAAGCTGAAGAACAACGGATATGCAGTCGAGGTGTGCTATGGATTTGAGTCAGCTCAACAAACGCTGCTCTCATACCTTGATGAAAAATAGCTGTTTGCAATCAATTTCACAGGGAGGTGTAACTTATGGCTAAGAAGAGAAATTGCAGGAGAACCCCGGAAGAAGTGAGCATACATGACGAGGCGGTGAAACTCCGCAAAATGACTGACGCTCAGCTTGTCGAAAAGGTTCGTTCTGCATCTGTGGCGGCAAGTAAGCCGCCTACAGCATTTGAGGAGCAGGCCACTTCGACCAAGAGTGTTGCTGAATTCCTCGAGGCGTTTGCAAATGCCAATATTCCGGGCGTGGGGAAGATAACGCTTAAGAAGATGAACACATTCGCAAAAGACAACGGATATCTTTAATAAAGGGGATTGGACGATATTATGACGGTAGCAGAATTAAATAAATATTACCTGCTGGAGGACGCTATTCGAGATGATAAAGAGAGAATCGCGAGAATTGAAGCAAAACTCTGTGGTTCCAGCTCCTTCGATACGAGCGGTGTGCCGAAGAACCCGACACCGCGCAACCATATTGAGGACAGCTTTATCGAGTTGGCGCACCTCAAGACGGAGCTTGGCAATGAAGTCAGGGAGTATGAGGCTTTGAAAGTCAGGATTGAGCGGTATATCGCGCGTATCAACGACTTGCTTATTAAGCGCATCATGGAGAAGCGAGTTCTCAAGCATAAAAGCTGGAGGACTGTTGCGGTGGAACTCGGTGGGGGGAACACCATCGACTCCGTCAAGAAGATGTATTATCGCTACATATCGGACAATCCTGATTAAGTTGTCACCAATGTCCCCCATGTCCCGTCCAATGCGTGATATAATGAAAACATAATCAGATGCAATGCACTCCTCAATTTTTGCGTTCTCGCCCGGGCGCAGTATAAAATTGAGGAGGCTTTATGTTACCCAGGAAAAAAGGCGAAGAAATCAAAGCGGTAGAGATGCCGCCTATCAAGGAGTATCTGAAAGAGATACAGCGCGATGGCAGCGAGCTTGGAGCCGATGAGGTGTTAAAGGACACGCTCAAATGGCTTGATTCGCGCGGTATAAAGAATGCTGTATCAATGCAGATGGTCGAGCAGTATGCGTTCTCCGTAGCTCGATGGATACACCTTGAGCGGCTTATCTCGAAGTATGGCTATATCGCCAAGCACCCGACCACCGGTGCGCCCATTCAGTCCCCGTATGTAGTGATGGCTCAATCTTATATGAAACAGGTTATCGCGATACGGAGTGAAATTAATCTTCAGCTTAAAGAATCACGTTCCACGCCGACGACATACGTTCGGGAGGTGGTTTACGGTGAATAACGAGCTGAACTATTACCTTGCGGACGTTGAGGAGCTTATCCCCTATACTCGAAACGCCAGGACGCATTCCTCTGCACAAATATCGCAGATTGCCGCGTCAATAAAAGAGTTCGGGTTTCTCGCCCCTATCGTCATTGCCGAGGATAACACGATTTTGTGCGGTCACGGCCGCTTTTACGCCGCGCAAAAGCTGGGCTTAAAGAAAATACCCTGCGTCAAGGAATCACACCTCACCGAGGCGCAGAAACGCGCATACATAATCGCAGACAACAAGTTGAGCATTAACGCAGGCTGGGACGATGAGTTGCTTGCTGTGGAGCTGTCAGACCTGCAAGGCGAGGGTGTTGACCTATCCATCACAGGTTTTGACGAAAAGGAACTTGCAGACTTATTCGATGATAAAAGCAAATCTGATGTTGAAGATGACGGCTACGACCTGTCAGCCGCATTGGAGAAAGCGGCATTTGTGCAGCGCGGCGATATATGGACGGTAGGCAGACACCGCCTGATGTGCGGCGACGCCACCAGCGCCGATGATGTTGCCGCTCTGATGGGCGGCAAGCGCGCGAACCTGCTCCTGACAGACCCGCCGTATGGCGTATCGTTCAAATCATCGAGCGGCTTGACCATTCAGAATGACAGCATAAAGGACGAAGATTTCTACAGCTTCCTTAAATCGGCTTTCACCGTGGCGGTCGACTGCCTTGAAAAGGGAGCGGCGGCATACATCTTCCATGCTGATACGGAAGGACTGAATTTCCGCCGGGCTTTCGTTGACGCTGGCTTTCATCTCGCTGGCTGCTGTATCTGGGTCAAAGATAGTCTGGTTTTAGGGCGGAGCGACTATCAATGGCAGCATGAGCCGGTTCTATATGGATTTCTGCAAAACGGCAAGCACTCATGGTATTCCGACCGAAAGCAGACTACCATTTGGAACTTTGCCAAGCCCAAGAAGAACGCGAACCACCCTACTTCGAAGCCCCTTGACCTTTTATCATACCCCATTCAGAATTCCTCGCAGGAAAATGCTATCGTGCTTGATACGTTCGGAGGGAGCGGCTCAACGCTTATGGCGTGCGAGCTGACAAACCGGATATGCTATACGATGGAGCTGGACGAGAAGTACGCTTCCGTTATCCTGCGGAGATACGTTGATGATACTGGACGCTCTGACGATGTATTTGTCGAACGTGCCGGCGAAAGAATCCCATATGCTTCACTTGCAAAGGCGGTGGAGCATGAGTGAACTGACTTTAGGCAGTCTGTTTGATGGCAGCGGCGGCTTTCCTCTAGGTGGAGTGCTTGCGGGAATAACTCCGCTGTGGTCCTCGGAAATAGAACCATTTGCAGTCCGTGTCACAACCAAGCGACTGCCGCAGATGGAACACTACGGAGATGTATCCTCGCTTAACGGTGCGGAACTACCGCCTGTCGATATTATCACATTTGGCAGTCCGTGTCAGGATATGAGCATTGCCGGAAAGAGGAGCGGCTTGGACGGCGCACGTTCCAGCCTGTTCTATGAGGCAGTCAGGATAATCAAGGAAATGAGGTGTGCAACAAATGGCAATTACCCGCGATACTGCGTGTGGGAGAACGTTCCCGGAGCATTCAGCTCAAATGGCGGCGAGGACTTTCGGTGCGTCCTCGAAAGCCTGTGCAAAATTAAAGACGAAACCGTTTCTGTTCCTCGATATGAGAGGTGGACAGCAGTGGGATATATCATGGCAAAAGACTTCTCCGTTGCCTGGAGAGTCCTTGACGCTCAATACTGGGGAGTACCCCAGAGAAGAAAACGCATCTACCTTGTCGCAGATCTTGATTCCGAACGCGCCGGAAAGATACTGTTTGAGTCAGAAGGCGTGTCGGGGTATTCTGCTGAGAGCTTCCGCGCGTGGCAAAGAACTGCCGCCGCTGCTGAGGGCGGCATTGGAGCGGCAAGCGGGGGCTTAATGAACGCTGCCGGCTTTTGCGCGGAGCATTCGGCGAAAGCACGTGGAATCGGCTACGAGGAAGAAACCTCGCCCACGCTCCGCGCTGGGACGATACCAGCAACTGTCTACGAAAATCATTCACAGGACACACGGTATACCGGACCGCTTGATATTGCGCCAACAGTAAGTTCAACCTACGGGATGGGAGGTAATAATCAGCCGTTTGTTGTGACCAAAGAAACGAGATGTTTTGATGTAAGGTTTACCTCCGAGGGAACAAAGAATGCCAGGCATAATTGCTATGAAACTACTACGTCGCGGACAATAGATACCGGCGGTAATGCGCCGGATTCCAACCAAGGCGGGGTCGCTGTTGTATCCGTTCAAGGCTCGATGATAGGCAGGTCGGACAAGAACGGTCCGAAAGGCAGCGGAGTGAACGAGGACGTTTCTTTCACGCTGAATGCTACCGACCGTCACGCTGTAGCTTTTTCTCCAGCGCGGGTGTACAGCACGAGCAAGAACTCATACCACACAGAAGCTACCGAGAATGTTGCAGGCACTCTTGTGGCATCTGATTATAAGGATCCACCGACCGTTGCGGAAGAACCTCAATACATCGTCCGGCGGCTCATGCCTACGGAGTGCGCCCGGCTGCAAGGCTTTCCGGATTGGTGGTGCGCCGACCTCGGAACAGCGGAGCCGACCGATGGTGAGCTTGAATTCTGGCGGCAGGTATTTGAAACCCATCGTAATATAACGAGCGGCTCGAAGAAGGCAAAGTCAGATAAGCAGCTTCGCGCATGGCTTAAAAGTCCTCACAGCGATTCAGCGGAATACAAGCTGTGGGGGAATGGCGTTGCTTTGCCCTGCGTTTTCTTTGTCCTTTCGGGCATTGTTTACTATTCACAGTCGAATGTTGAAAGTTTGTGAGTTTATTCTCTTGATATGTGTCCCTTTCGGAGTTAATATATAGCTGGTCAGCAGGCAGCACCGAGCGGCATAATATACACATAATTCCGCTATACATTTCGTGTAATATATTGTTCCGAAACCGCTTGCTATTATCTCGTTTTAGAGTTAATATGTACACACCGCAGCAAGGACGCTGCAAGGTTGCCCCCAAAAGGCGGCACGGACGCCGCCAATAAAAGGGGCAACTCGGAAAGGGAAAACAAAGCCAAACGGAGGACACGACAATGAAAAACACACAGGTACAGATCGAGGGCATTAAGAACCAGACCATAGGCGTTGAGGTCGAGATGAACAACATAACAAGAGCGAAAGCCGCGCAGATCGCCGCTGAGTTCTTCGGAACGCATCGCCACGAAAACACCGCCGGCCGCAACGGATACTGCACCTTCTCCGCTTGGGACAGCGAGGGGCGCGAGTGGAAATTCCAGAAAGACGTAAGCATTCACGGACCTGACGGTGAAAAGTGCGAAATGGTAACTCCAGTCCTTACATACAGCGATATCGAAACACTTCAGGAACTCATTCGCCGACTTCGCAAGGCAGGAGCCAAGAGCGACGCAACAAGGGGCTGCGGGGTACACGTTCACATCGGCGCACAGGGACACACGCCTCAGAGCCTCAGAAACCTCGCAAACATAATGGCAAGCCACGAAAGCCTTTTAGCAAGCGCCCTCAACCTCGACAGAGGAAGAATGAACCGCTACTGCCGCACGGTAAGCCCCGCATTCCTCGAACAGCTCAACCGCAAAAAGCCCCAGACCATGGCGGAGCTTGCGGACATCTGGTACACTAGCCAGAACGCAAGCTACGGCCGGTCAGCGCATTACAACGACAGCAGATACCACATGCTTAACCTGCACGCCACTTTCACCAAGGGCACGGTTGAGTTCAGGCTTTTCCAATTTGATGCACCGAGCGGCACAAGGCAGAACGGACTTCACGCAGGACAGCTCAAGAGCTACATTCAGCTTTGTTTAGCGCTCAGTGCGATGGCAAAGAACGCAAAGAGCGCAAGCCCCAAGCCCCAGCAGGTGGACAACCCTAAATACGCGATGCGCACTTGGCTCCTTCGCCTTGGATTTATCGGGAACGAGTTCAAGACCGCAAGAGAAACCTTCACGAACCGCCTGAGCGGCGACGGAGCTTTCCGAAACGGCAGAACTGCATGACCCCGGCAAACCTCCCCTGACCGCTTCGGCGGTCTTAGGGTGGTAGAAGGGCAATTCTTCAGAAAGGACGTATTTTTATGAAAGAAAAACTTTACTTGGCTTATGGCAGCAACCTCAACATTGTTCAGATGATCATACGCTGTCCGGACGCGAAATTCTACGGAACGGCTGAAATCAAAGACTACGAGCTACTTTTCAAAGGTAGCAAGACCGGGGCATACCTGACCATTGAACGGCGAAAAGGCTCTAACGTTCCTGTGGGCGTATGGGCGGTCACGGAGCGCGACATTAGCGCCTTAGACCGCTACGAGGGTTTCCCTGCATTTTACTACAAGAAGGAATTCCGACAGCAGATATGGGGTAGGGACAGCGAGGACTTGGGCGTGCGCGACTGCTTTGCTTACATCATGCATGAGGATAGGCGGATAGGGATACCAAGTCCGGTGTACATCAACACCTGCAGAGAAGGCTACAAAGATTTCGGATTTGATATCAATATCCTGATGGACGCAGTAATGAGAAGCAAGGAGGCAACACTATGAAAGAAACCACATCAAGAAGAGCGGCGCAATGCCCCAAGTGCAGCGCGATTTATACCGCACCGCCTGCAATATCGCGTGATGACGGTCACACACTCATATGTCCGGAATGCGGCACAAGAGAAGCTCTGAAGAGTATCGGAGTGTCAGCCGAGGAGCAGAGCAAGATCATCGACATCATTCACCGCTGCTACAAAAGGTAAAATACACATGATATCTGCGAAATCTTTGTGCAGGATATCCTTTTGCAATCGCTTGCAATTCCGTCGCTTTAGAGTTAATATGAACATACCGAAAGGAAATACACATCAAGCAGGAGGAAAAGAATATGTGGACACAGGGAGCAATAGGAATACCGAGCGGCAACGGCGGTATGACATCGGTGAGCTACTGGGTGAAACACTATGATAACGAAAGCCAGTTCGGAATTGACAACGGCAGGATCTCAAAGCTAACACTTGTCCAGGACAGCAAAGTGGTGTACAACTACGACCGAGGCGAGGACGTCGAGCCTCAGACATCAGAAGCGGAAAAGGCGCTCGCTATCCTGCTGAAAGAGTACAACTGATACCTCAACACGGCATCAATAAAATGGCAGAGAACGGCGCAAGGGCGCTGTTCCTGCCTTTTGCCGATGTGAACGCCCCTTCAAGGTACTGTGACCCGGGGGCGGGGTGAGGTGAGGCTCGCCGACGCCCAATTTTCGCCTAGTCATGGAGAAAAAAACGGGTCACTTGAATTGAAAAAATATTTTTGGGGGTATAGAAAATGGCAAGGAAAAAAGCACAGGAAACCGAGGTCAAAAAAACAGCGTCGGAGGTGGATACAAAGCCAGTTCAGGGCGGGGCAAAAGCCACCAAGGGTACCGCAAAAACCACGCCTAGCGGCAAGAAAACGGCGAAAAGCGGAGCAAAACAGACTACAAGCACCGCCAAAGGGAGTGCGGATACCAAGTGTAAGACTGAGAAGAAAACAGCTCCGGAAGCCGCCACGGATAAGCCGGCGCGAACTCCACGCAGGAAAGCGGCTGATGTTCCCTCTGTGAGCAGTGACAGCGCGGTGCTTGACGCGGCGGCAAGGCTGGAGGATATGGAGGAAGAAGCGCGTACAGAGGCGGCACAGGACGCACGTCCCGCGAACTTGAAGCCGGCGGAGATCATATACTCGCTGAAAGCCGGGGCGCAGATATTCGTGAAGACCGCCGACATTGTAGCGGCGACCGGAAAGACTACGTCATGGATCCGCGACATAACAGCGCGTGGAATCATCAAGGAAACCAAGACAAAGCACGGTGCGCTCTACGACTTTACGCAGACCATGAGGGCTTATTGCGCATCGCTGGAATCACGCCGGAGCGATGAAGATACCGCCGATGTGGAGCTTAAGCGGAAAAAGGCAGAGGCAAAACTCAAGGAGTCCAAGGCGGTCATCGCGGAAATGCAGGCAAAGGAGTTCCAGGGCAAAATGCACCGTTCAGAGGACGTACAGAAAATGACCGCTGACCTGCTCTACTTTGTTCGCGGCGGGCTTGTGGCTCTTGCCGGAAGATGTGCCACTGAGTGCGCTGCGTCCTCCGAGCCGGCGGAGGTGCAGAAGATCATTGAGCATGAGGTGCATGAGATCCTTAAGGACTTATCCGAATACAAGTATGATCCGAAAAGATATGACGAGCTGGTGCGTCAGCGGACTAACCGCGAACTTGACGCTGACTTCGATGATGACGATGAAGAATAATTTCTTGTATGAAATCAGTCTGCGATTGGGTTTGCTCATATTTTCATGATTTTATTTTTGTTACCTCTTGACAAATGCGTATAAAAGGCGTATAATATAAAAGAAAGGAGGTACAATATGAAAAAGGCTGATCTTGAGCGGTTGTTCAAGAGAAACGGCTGGATTTTTGAGCGTAATGGCGGAAATCATGATGTTTGGACTAAAGGCAATCAAACAGAAGCAATCCCAAGACATCGTGAGATCAATGAAGCTCTTGCTAAGGCGCTTATAAAGAAGCATAATCTCAAGTAACCGCAAGCTCCCCGAAAGGGGAGCATAAAGGCGGGGTGAAAGGAGTTGTAATATATGAGCACAAAAATGGTTTATCCGGTAATATTCCACAAAACCAAAGACAAAGTCCCATATTTCGTTGAGGTTCCTGATCTCGACGTTATGACACAGGGAAAATCAATTCAAAACGCAATAGAAATGGCACGGGAACGAATATGTATAAAAGTAATCCAACTAGAAAAAGAAAAAACGAAAATACCCAATGCATCTGAATTAAGTACAATCATAACCAATGACAAAAATGCATTTGTTTCTCTTGTCGACGCTGATATTGAAGCGTATAAGCGAAGCATGGAAAACCGTTGCGTAAAAAAGAATTGCACCATTCCTGGAAAACTTAATGATGAGGCTGAAAAGGCAGGAATCAACTTTTCAAAGGTTTTACAGAAAGGGCTAATGGAAGAACTAAGAATGATCAATGGCTGCTAATGCATTAGTCATACAATCCAGCAAGTCAGATCTTATCTGATTTGTTTGGCTTAGGTCTTATAGAGAGTTCAATTGGAGTTTTCCAAAGAATATCTGCCAAATACTTCTTTTGCTGTGTGGAAACCATCTGATCATAATGGATTCCGCAGACAAATGGTTTTTTTTGATAGTCTGCCCCGCAAGTCAGATTTCATCTGATTTTGCGGGGCATTTTCTATTTTTGATAATATCTTTTTCAGATATTTTTGCAATTTGTCCCGAATGTCCCCCATGTCCCTTTATATTTGTGATACAATATAATCGAAAAAATACCGTTTGAGGCGACGGACACAGAGCCAACATTCAACCAGTCTGATCACCGCGCCCAAGCGGTATTTTTGTTCGATTCAAACAGAGTAATAGCGCGGGCTTGCAACACCGCGCAGACGATACAAGGCGCAGGGGCTTTCTCCTTTGACCCTGCGCAGATTTCAGAGCCGCACAGTGCCGCGCCTTAGCGCGTGCGGTGCAAATCCGCAGGCTCTTGTCAAGACGTTGCGTACACAATACACGGCACAGGCGCGGACTACTCATCCGTTCGCGGTGAAACAGAGGTAATGCGGGAGCGCACTATCCGAGGTGGAACTGTGGTGTTCGTGTGGCAGTAGCTCAGTTGGCAGAGCGGGGGACGCAATCCCTATGTCGGCGGTTCAAGTCCGACCTGCTGTCTTGGGACGGTGGTATATGTCGGGATACGGTTATGGTAAAAAGTCAGTATTTATACTGGTTCAGCCCACTGCCGGCGGGTTCGATCCCCGCTGCCGCCTACCTATCGACCCTCGCTGCACATGAACGGCAGGGGTTGTCCTTTCAAATGTCG
>OLSK01000900.1_pt1 | contig 24048 bp, 16 predicted proteins | sample 1672781 | NCBI WGS metagenome assembly OLSK01 (sample SAMEA3136723, study PRJEB25190) | human gut metagenome | biome: human gut; feature: human-associated habitat; material: faeces | place: Austria | collected 2013 | reverse complement strand
TCCACGGCGGCGGTTCAGACCTGATGTTCCCGCACCACGAGAACGAAATCGCGCAGTCCACCTGTGCCCATGATGGTCAGTATGTTAACTACTGGATGCACTCCGGAATGGTGATGGTTGACCGCGAGAAGATGTCCAAATCGCTGGGTAACTTTTTTACCGTGCGCGATGTGCTGAAATACTACGATGCTGAAACCGTGCGTTACTTCCTGATGTCGGGCCACTATCGCAGCCAGTTGAACTACAGCGAAGAGAACCTGAAGCAGGCGCGTGCGGCGCTGGAGCGTCTCTACACTGCGCTGCGCGGCACAGATAAAACCGTTGCGCCTGCCGGTGGCGAAGCGTTTGAAGCGCGCTTTATTGAAGCGATGGACGACGATTTCAACACCCCGGAAGCCTATTCCGTACTGTTTGATATGGCGCGTGAAGTAAACCGTCTGAAAGCAGAAGATATGGCAGCGGCGAATGCAATGGCATCTCACCTGCGTAAACTTTCCGCTGTATTGGGCCTGCTGGAGCAAGAACCGGAAGCGTTCCTGCAAAGCGGCGCGCAGGCAGACGACAGCGAAGTGGCTGAGATTGAAGCGTTAATTCAACAGCGTCTGGATGCCCGTAAAGCGAAAGACTGGGCGGCGGCAGATGCGGCGCGTGGCCGTCTTAACGAGATGGGGATCGTGCTGGAAGATGGCCCGCAAGGGACCACCTGGCGTCGTAAGTAATTGCGCTGTTGCCGGATGCGAGTTTTCGCATCCGGTTATCGCCTGCGCCACCACAACATTCCCATAAGCACCATCCCCGGCAACCACACCCACATCAATTCAGAAATTATCACCTGATGCCCGTACGGCGTGGTGTAACGAGACAATGCAAACGGCGCGACTTTAATCACCTGCCAGGGAGCGAAAAAGCGTTCATCTGACCACGGCCACAGCCAGCCAACGCCCTTACCGCCAGTGGTTACCGAATCCAGCAAGCTGTGCGATAGCAACGAGACGGTTAAAAACAGCCAGCAGCGAATCAGCCCAGCCCTGAACCATCGGCGTCCAATCAGCACACATAACAGCGGGACAACAAACGCAAACACCAGCGAATGGGTAAACCCGCGATGACCAAAAACATTGCCGTAAGCAACGCCAAATTTAAACGACAATACGTCGGCGTCGGGCAGCATCGCCAGGATGATTCCGGCAAATAACAGACGCGGAGGGATGACTTTCGAACCCAACCCTAAACCAATGCATAGGGGAACGGCGGCGTGCGTAATAACGGTTGGCATGATGGTCGCTTCGGCAAAATGTCGATGCTATCAGCATGGATGAACGGGGCGTAGAGGGCAAAAGTCTGAAAAGAGAACCGGCCTGTTGATACAGGCCGGGAAAGGGATCAGGCAACAACCTGTACGCTGTGACCTGCAAAACTCACTGTCTGACCGGCGACGATTTTGCAGCGTTTGCGCGTTTCAACCGCACCGTCGACTTTCACCTGGCCTTCGGCAATCGCGATTTTCGCCTGCGCGCCGCTTTCGCTCCAGCCTTCCAGTTTCAGCAAGTCGCACAGCTCAACGTGCGGATGTTTACCTAAAGAAAATGTCGCCATGTTACTCATCCTGTGGATCATGATATTCAACGCACGCCTGTAGCGTGTTTTCAATCAGCGTGGCAACCGTCATCGGGCCAACGCCGCCGGGAACAGGCGTAATGTATGAGGCGCGTTTAGCCGCGTCTTCAAACACGACGTCGCCCACAACTTTGCCATTTTCCAGACGGTTGATGCCGACATCAATCACAATTGCGCCTTCTTTGATCCAGTCACCGGGAATAAAGCCTGGCTTGCCAACGGCAACGATCAATAGATCGGCATTTTCTACGTGATGACGCAGATTTTTAGTGAAGCGGTGAGTCACTGTAGTGGTGCAACCTGCCAGCAGCAGTTCCATGCTCATCGGGCGGCCAACGATATTCGATGCGCCAATCACCACGGCGTTGAGGCCGAAGGTATCAATGTTGTAACGCTCAAGCAGCGTGACGATACCGCGCGGGGTGCAGGGACGCAGACGCGGCGCGCGCTGGCACAGACGACCGACGTTGTAAGGATGGAAACCGTCCACGTCTTTGTCCGGATGAATACGTTCCAGCACTTTGACGTTATCAATACCCGCCGGTAACGGCAGTTGAACCAGAATGCCATCGATGGTGTTGTCGGCATTCAGCGTATCGATAAGCTCCAGCAGCTCCGCTTCGCTGGTGGTTTCCGGGAGGTCATAAGAGCGGGAGACGAACCCGACTTCTTCACAAGCCTTGCGTTTGCTTGCGACATAAATTTGCGATGCAGGGTTACTACCCACCAGCACAACGGCCAGTCCTGGTGCCCGCAGTCCGGCTGCAATACGCGCCTGAACTTTTTGAGCAACTTCAGAGCGCACCTGCTGCGCAATCGTTTTACCGTCAATAATCTTTGCTGCCATCAGAGAGAGGATTCCATCTGTTACGTAGGTCGAAGGGGATGCGCCTATTTTGTCAGAAGCGGGGCGCGCTGTCAGGTTTCGTTTCAGATTTATCGCGTGAAGCGACCTCTTGCGAAGGTGAGGCGCACCGTCGCTGAGATTGAAAGCTTCATTTTTCGTCCATGATGGCGTTGTAAATCTGGAACTGATTTATTTCCTTGTCTAAGGATTAAGATAATTTAAGAAATACCTGACAATATAAAAAGAATTTTCAGCCTGGTAATTTACCGCTTCAGGTCTATATTTGTGTTGAATATATTTTGCGCGGAAGTATTCATCTAACGGGGCTCTCTATTTTTTAGAATAGAGTGCATATTTTCAATTAAGACATTCTTAGAGGATAAAAAGGAATTTACTACTATCAGTGTCTTAAATAAAGTAATCGGTTATATACGGATGTGGAGTCGATAAATGAGATTGAAGGAATATATATGAAATTAAGATTTATTTCGTCTGCGCTGGCTGCCGCACTATTCGCCGCTACGGGTAGTTATGCTGCCGTTGTAGATGGCGGTACAATTCACTTTGAAGGCGAACTGGTGAATGCTGCCTGTTCAGTGAATACTGACTCGGCAGACCAGGTTGTCACACTCGGTCAATATCGTACCGATATTTTCAATGCTGTTGGTAATACCTCTGCATTAATTCCATTCACCATTCAGTTGAACGACTGCGATCCTGTTGTTGCCGCTAATGCTGCCGTTGCATTTTCTGGTCAGGCTGATGCAATCAATGATAATTTATTGGCCATTGCATCCAGTACCAATACAACAACAGCAACGGGTGTCGGTATTGAAATACTTGATAATACATCCGCAATTCTCAAACCTGATGGGAATAGCTTCTCAACCAACCAGAACTTGATCCCCGGGACCAACGTTCTTCATTTTTCTGCACGTTATAAAGGCACCGGTACAAGTGCATCAGCAGGGCAAGCAAATGCTGACGCGACTTTTATTATGAGATATGAATAATCAAAACCACGTTGTTTTGAATTATATATCACGTCTTATAACAAAGTAATGTACCGGTTGTCTGAAGCGGTATGGTGGCAATGTAAATCGAAATCATGTTCACTTTGTATCATGCCGCTTTATTAAATGAAAAGGGAATGATGTGTTGTAAGAAACCAAAGCAATCATTTCTTTATATTCCTTATTTTTGCCGTCAGGAATACACAAGGCGTATTAACTATGATGACTAAAATAAAGTTATTGATGCTCATTATATTTTATTTAATCATTTCGGCCAGCGCCCATGCTGCCGGAGGGATCGCATTAGGTGCCACGCGTATTATTTATCCCGCTGATGCTAAACAGACTGCGGTATGGATTAGAAATAGCCATACCAATGAGCGCTTTCTGGTCAATTCGTGGATTGAAAACAGCAGCGGTGTAAAAGAAAAGTCATTCATCATTACACCGCCACTGTTTGTTAGTGAACCCAAAAGCGAAAATACTTTGCGTATTATTTACACCGGTCCACCGCTGGCAGCAGATCGTGAGTCTCTGTTCTGGATGAATGTTAAGACGATCCCTTCGGTAGATAAAAATGCATTGAACGGCAGGAATGTTTTGCAACTGGCGATTTTATCGCGCATGAAATTATTTCTCCGTCCAATTCAATTACAAGAATTACCCGCAGAAGCGCCGGACACACTCAAGTTTTCGCGATCCGGTAACTATATCAATGTTCATAATCCATCACCTTTTTATGTCACCCTGGTTAACTTACAAGTGGGCAGCCAAAAGTTGGGGAATGCTATGGCTGCACCCAGAGTTAATTCACAAATTCCCTTACCCTCAGGAGTGCAGGGAAAGCTGAAATTTCAGACCGTTAATGATTATGGTTCAGTAACTCCGGTCAGAGAAGTGAACTTAAACTAACCGAATCATCTGACAATATCAGAGCTAATTATGAAAATACCCACTACTACGGATATTCCGCAGAGGTATACCTGGTGTCTGGCCGGAATTTGTTATTCATCTCTTGCCATTTTACCCTCCTTTTTAAGCTATGCGGAAAGTTATTTCAACCCGGCATTTTTATTAGAGAATGGCACATCCGTTGCTGATTTATCGCGCTTTGAGAGAGGTAATCATCAACCTGCGGGCGTGTATCGGGTGGATCTCTGGCGTAATGATGAGTTCATTGGTTCGCAGGATATCGTATTTGAATCGACAACAGAAAATACAGGTGATAAATCAGGTGGGTTAATGCCCTGTTTTAACCAGGTACTTCTTGAACGAATTGGCCTTAATAGCAGTGCATTTCCCGAGTTAGCCCAGCAGCAAAACAATAAATGCATCAATTTACTGAAAGCTGTACCTGATGCCACAATTAACTTTGATTTTGCAGCGATGCGCCTGAACATCACTATTCCTCAGATAACGTTGTTGAGTAGCGCTCACGGTTACATTCCGCCTGAAGAGTGGGATGAAGGTATTCCTGCTTTACTCCTGAATTATAATTTCACCGGTAACAGAGGTAATGGTAACGATAGCTATTTTTTTAGTGAGCTCAGCGGGATTAATATTGGCCCGTGGCGTTTACGCAACAATGGTTCCTGGAACTATTTTCGCGGAAATGGATATCATTCAAAACAGTGGAATAATATTGGCACCTGGGTACAGCGCGCCATTATTCCGCTGAAAAGTGAACTGGTAATGGGAGACGGCAATACAGGAAGTGATATTTTCGATGGTGTTGGATTTCGTGGTGTACGGCTTTATTCTTCCGATAATATGTATCCTGATAGCCAGCAAGGGTTTGCCCCAACGGTACGTGGGATTGCCCGTACGGCGGCCCAGCTAACGATTCGGCAAAATGGTTTTATTATCTATCAAAGCTATGTTTCCCCCGGTGCTTTTGAAATTACTGATTTGCACCCGACATCTTCAAATGGCGATCTGGATGTCACCATCGACGAGCGCGATGGCAATCAGCAGAATTACACAATTCCGTATTCAACAGTGCCGATTTTACAACGCGAAGGGCGTTTCAAATTTGACCTGACGGCGGGCGATTTTCGTAGCGGTAATAGTCAGCAATCATCACCTTTCTTTTTTCAGGGCACGGCACTCGGTGGTTTACCACAGGAATTTACAGCCTACGGCGGGACGCAATTATCTGCCAATTACACCGCCTTTTTATTAGGACTGGGGCGCAACCTCGGGAACTGGGGCGCAGTGTCGCTGGATGTGACCCATGCGCGCAGCCAGTTAGCCGACGACAGTCGTCATGAGGGGGATTCCATTCGCTTCCTCTATGCGAAATCGATGAACACCTTCGGTACCAATTTTCAGTTAATGGGTTACCGCTATTCGACACAAGGTTTTTATACCCTTGATGATGTTGCGTATCGTCGAATGGAGGGGTACGAATATGATTACGATTATGACGGTGAGCATCGGGATGAACCGATAATCGTGAATTACCACAATTTACGCTTTAGCCGTAAAGACCGTTTGCAGTTAAATATTTCACAATCACTTAATGACTTTGGCTCGCTTTATATTTCTGGTACCCATCAAAAATACTGGAATACTTCGGATTCAGATACGTGGTATCAGGTGGGGTATACCAGCAGCTGGGTTGGCATCAGTTATTCGCTCTCATTTTCGTGGAATGAATCTGTAGGGATCCCCGATAACGAACGTATTGTCGGACTTAATGTTTCAGTGCCTTTCAATGTTTTGACCAAACGTCGCTACACCCGGGAAAATGCGCTCGACCGCGCTTATGCCTCCTTTAACGCCAACCGTAACAGCAACGGGCAAAATAGCTGGCTGGCAGGTGTAGGTGGGACCTTACTGGAAGGCCACAACCTGAGTTATCACGTAAGCCAGGGTGATACCTCGAATAATGGGTATACGGGCAGCGCCACGGCAAACTGGCAGGCCGCTTACGGTACGCTGGGAGTCGGGTATAACTACGACCGCGATCAACATGACGTTAACTGGCAGCTGTCTGGCGGTGTGGTCGGACATGAAAATGGCATAACGCTGAGCCAGCCTTTAGGGGATACCAATGTTTTGATTAAAGCGCCTGGCGCAGGCGGTGTACGCATTGAAAATCAAACTGGCATTTTAACCGACTGGCGCGGCTATGCGGTGATGCCGTATGCCACGGTTTATCGGTATAACCGTATCGCGCTTGATACCAATACGATGGGGAATTCCATCGATGTTGAAAAAAATATTAGCAGCGTTGTGCCGACGCAAGGCGCGTTGGTTCGTGCCAATTTTGATACCCGCATAGGCGTGCGGGCGCTCATTACCGTTACCCAGGGCAGAAAACCGGTGCCGTTTGGATCACTGGTACGGGAAAACAGTACCGGAATAACCAGTATGGTGGGTGATGACGGGCAAGTTTATTTAAGTGGTGCGCCATTGTCTGGTGAATTACTGGTTCAGTGGGGAGACGGCGCGAACTCACGCTGCATTGCGCACTATGTATTGCCGAAGCAAAGCTTACAGCAAGCCGTCACAGTTATTTCGGCAGTTTGCACACATCCTGGCTCATAAAGGAAATTATCAATGAAGATAATCTGCAGATTATTATTGGCGATGGCATGTTTGTGGTTAACAAACATATCCTGGGCTACTGTTTGTGCAAATAGTACTGGCGTAGCAGAAGATGAACACTATGATCTCTCAAATGTCTTTAATAGCACCAATAACCAGCCAGGGCAGATTGTTGTTTTACCGGAAAAATCCGGCTGGGTAGGTGTGTCAGCAATTTGTCCACCCGGCACGCTGGTGAATTATACATACCGTAGTTATGTCACCAACTTTATTGTTCAGGAAACTATCGATAATTATAAATATATGCAATTAAATGATTATCTATTAGGTGCGATGAGTCTGGTTGATAGTGTTATGGATATTCAGTTCCCCCCGCAAAATTATATTCGGATGGGAACAGATCCTAACGTTTCGCAAAACCTTCCATTCGGGGTGATGGATTCTCGTTTAATATTTCGTTTAAAGGTTATTCGTCCCTTTATTAACATGGTGGAGATCCCCAGACAGGTGATGTTTACCGTGTATGTGACATCAACGCCTTACGATCCGTTGGTTACACCTGTTTATACCATTAGTTTTGGTGGCCGGGTTGAAGTACCGCAAAACTGCGAATTAAATGCCGGGCAGATTGTTGAATTTGATTTTGGTGATATCGGCGCATCGTTATTTAGTGCGGCAGGGCCGGGTAATCGACCTGCTGGTGTCATGCCGCAAACCAAGAGCATTGCGGTCAAATGTACGAATGTTGCTGCGCAGGCTTATTTAACAATGCGTCTGGAAGCCAGTGCCGTTTCTGGTCAGGCGATGGTGTCGGACAATCAGGATTTAGGTTTTATTGTCGCCGATCAGAACGATACGCCGATCACGCCTAACGATCTCAATAGCGTTATTCCTTTCCGTCTGGATGCAGCTGCGGCAGCCAATGTCACACTTCGCGCCTGGCCTATCAGTATTACCGGTCAAAAACCGACCGAAGGGCCGTTTAGCGCGCTGGGGTATTTACGCGTCGATTATCAATGAGGTACGGAGAATGAGAAGAGTACTCTTTAGCTGTTTCTGCGGGTTACTGTGGAGTTCCAGTGGATGGGCAGCTGACCCTTTGGGAACGATTAATATCAATTTGCACGGTAACGTTGTTGATTTCTCCTGTACCGTAAACACTGCGGATATTGATAAGACGGTAGATTTAGGCAGATGGCCTACGACACAATTACTGAACGCTGGCGATACCACGGCACTCGTCCCTTTTAGCCTGCGGCTGGAGGGATGTCCTCCGGGTTCAGTTGCGATTTTATTTACGGGAACGCCGGCATCCGATACCAACCTGCTGGCTCTGGATGATCCCGCAATGGCGCAAACCGTCGCCATCGAATTACGTAATAGCGATCGCTCCCGGCTCGCACTGGGGGAGGCGAGCCCGACTAAGGAAGTAGATGCAAATGGCAATGTCACACTAAACTTTTTTGCCAATTATCGAGCGTTAGCCAGCGGTGTTCAGCCAGGTGTGGCGAAAGCGGATGCGATATTTATGATCAATTATAATTAATATTATATTAATTCGTATAATTTGGCGTAGTCGATAAGCTCTACAATTGAATGCAAACCTAGCTTGCCATAAATATTAGATTTATGCGCACTAACTGTTTTATTGCTAAGTAATAACTTATCGGCAATTTCTTTATTAGATAATCCGCTAACCAGATAACGTAATATGGTCACTTCACGATTAGATAGCACAGTGACCGTTGAACTATTCGTACTACATTTATTGCTTTTTATATAGTTGAGCGTTTCGCTAGGAAAAAACGTGTATCCGGAGAGGATCATCTGAACGGCATGAAAAATATCATTCTGATCATTGCATTTACTGACAAAACCGTTAGCACCAGCTTGTATCGCTCTGCCAGCATAAAAGCATTCTGATTTCGATGATAAAAATAATACTTTCACTGTACTCTGGATTTGTTTGATCCTTTTCAGGAAGGTAAAACCGTCTGTACCGGGCAAGTCTATATCCATAATGATTAAATCAACAGGACGGGTTCGGAGATAATCGATGGTTATGCGGTAATCATCCGTTTTCAGGACAATCTGCAATTCACTGTTTTTTTGCAACAGAACTTCAATAGACATTCTGATGATAGGATGAGTATCCATAATGATCACCGACGTTGGTTTCATAGTTACCAGTCTCATAGGAGCGGACAATTTTCCGTTAGGGCGGTAAATTGTACTTTGATACATGAAAATACGGGTTTTCTTGATTCAGACGCGCAGCGGTGTGCGTTTGTTTGCCGCTATAGCGAAATAAATCAGAAAATCAGACGCGGTCGTTCACTTGTTCAGCAACCAGATCAAAAGCCATTGACTCAGCAAGGGTTGACCGTATAATTCACGCGATTACACCGCATTGCGGTATCAACGCGCCCTTAGCTCAGTTGGATAGAGCAACGACCTTCTAAGTCGTGGGCCGCAGGTTCGAATCCTGCAGGGCGCGCCATTTCTTCTTCATTTAACCCCGTCTTATCCGTTCCGCTTTGCTCTTCACCACATCACTTTTTGTCGCTGTTTGGCGAGATAATTCAACGGTGTCAGGCCGTAAAACGCCTTAAAAACAGAGATAAAGTACGACGTGCTGCTATAGCCACATAATTGCGCCACCTGAGTGATATTTTTGTTATCCATCAATAACATCTGTACGGCGTAACGCATACGACACTCTGTGACAATCTGGCTATAGCTGGTATTTTCGTTTTTTAATTTCTTTTTGAGCAGGCTGGGGCTTAAACATAGCGAACTGGCGACAATTCGCAGATTCCAGTAGTGCTGAATATCGCTTTGAATAATGCGGCAGACGCTGTCGCGGACGCTGCTGCGTAAGATATACATCAGTAGGGCAATAAACCGCGATTGCTCAAGAAAGTTAGACAATACGGTAAAAAGCAATGCGCGCGTCAACTCCGCTTCGCAGGGTTTGCTGGGTTGCTGCTTGCTGTGGTTGGCGGCTAGCCGGAACACTTCCGGTGTACGGCTATGACAAGCGATAACCGGGGTAGCCAGCCGCGACCAGGGCTTTACACAGGTTAAGTTCTTATTTAAAAACAACAGATAATCGTTGATGATGTTACGGTTGATGTGGGTGATTAATACGTGATTTAACGTTGAGAGTTCAATGACGTTATTGTTGCACGCGAAGGCGGCCAGGTAGTTTTTCGGAAGGGTAAACGTAGCATGGTTATTGACGCTTACCTCTACCTCTTTTTCGGTCAGGATCACCACGCAAGGTTCACTGCTGCTCAATTGCATTTCGCACTCCTCAGATATCAGAAACTCCGCTCAAAGGATCTATGCTTCCTGCATGAGTGATCGGCCCGTTCGCCGATAACGATCTTCTTTCTTTAGCACGCTTTTTAGCAATTAATCTTGATGGAATTCTGACGAGAGCGAAAGAGGTAAGCCAGGTCGTACCCGACTTACCTGGAGGAGATTTAATACTCGAGAATGCCGTGCGCGACGGGCAAATAGCGCAGAGAGAAATAGAGAGTGTCTTTACCGCAAGAGGAACGTTTCGCTAACAGCGAGGCGATCTCTGCATCCGGTTTCGGTTTCGCTGTAAAGGTTTTGCCTTTGCCGGCGACAAACAGTTCATAAACAATGCCGCTGGCAGGGGCGGGACTTTGGCAATCGGCGCTGGCCTGTAGATAACGTTCACGCTGTTCAGCGGTAAGTTTATCCACGCCGCTGCCATCCTGTACCCAGACATTAACGCCGGTTGCTTTAACTTGTTCCAGCAGTTGGCGATAGCCATCGGGCGACATGTTTCCGGCGAAAAAACTACTGATATAAACCGGTTTTGCTGAAACATCGCTAATCAGCCGCTGCGCGTTGTTTAACCATGTTAGCAAAGGCTGACGGGCAGCTTCGCTGCGCCAGTTCAGGTCGTCAATTTCCGCGCTGATGTACCAGCCATCCGGCGTTACGCCAGGCGCGGCGCTCCATAATCTGGCTTGCTGGAGATCGGCAGCCAGCAGGCGATTAAGATAGCTTTCCAGCGCTGCGGACGACTGTTTCTGGTGCATAAAAAATTCCGGATCGGCGTTCAGCCCGACAATCAGCTTCAGGCCAGCCTGTTGCGCAGCTGCGGCACGCTTAAACAATAACGCGCGCTGTTCTGGCTGGGTGAATGCATCGCCGTAACGGGTCCATTGCAAAACCAGGGTATCGAAGCCTTGCAAACGTAACTGACTCATCAGCCCCTGCCACTGGGTATCGGTAACCTGACTATCTCGGTTTTGTGGTTGCCAGATAATACCTTTCATCGCAAAGGAAAAAGGGCTGACCAAAAGCAGTGTCAGCAATACGAAAATGAACTTACGCATTTACCAGTGCACTCCAATGGTGAGAAACGCGTTGTTGCGCTCTCCGTTACGTTGATTAATCGCCTTAAAGGTATGTTGATACTCGACGCCGAGACTGACTTTGTGCGGCCAGGCGTCGTAGTGCGTCTCGCCGGTCCAGATATTCCAGCGGACCCCGACTCCGCCAAGCTGCGCGCCCTGAGTGCCTTTATCACGATAGCCGTTGTCCTGAACGTGAGCGTAAGGCTCAATAGTCTGTCCGTTAGCTACCTTCTGATGCCAGCTGACGCGATAATCTGCCGTCCACGCCTGAATATCCTGGCGGATATATTGCGCCGCATCGAGGTACAGGTTTTGGGCAAACCAGCCTGAACCGTTCGGGTGCCATTCGTCGCTGTATTTGCCGCCATTAAAGAATGAGGCGCTGGCGCGCAGCATGGTATCGGATGCGCCATTTTGCCCGTTCAGCGGCAACTGCTGTTCGACGGCGAGGAAAAAGATCTGATCGCGCAGCGGCTTCCAGCGCAGACCGGTGCCGGACATCGGATTTTTCACCGGCATCATCACCCCGTTTTCTCCGGTATCGGCAAAGACGCGGCTATAAACTGAGAGCAGGTCGCCTTCCAGCAGCATATTGCGTCCGATGCGGTACTCGGCTTCCAGTTGCCCGTAGCTACGATAGCTTTTCCCTGGCGCTGCGCCGCCGACATTATTGTTAGCGGTGCTCATTGCCCCGGAACGCAAGCCGATAGAAGAATCGAAACTGAACGTCCAGCGGCGACCGACCTCCTCATGCAAACGGCGGAAATTGAAGCGTTGCTGATTTTGCTCTGGGGTCAGTGGGGTTATCAGCGCCTGATTATCAATGTCATCAATCACCAGCCGGGCGTAGTGCTGCGTCGCAGGCATGTCATCCAGACGCTGGTTCACGTAGGCCAGTTGTCGGATCAGTGCCGGATCGTCCGGAAGCCCTTTATGCGCCTGTTCGAGCATTTCCCGCGACTGTGCGATATCACCGCTATCCCACAAGGCGTAACCAAGCGCTGCCTGGATGTTGCTATTATTCGGTTCCAGTTCCAGCGCGGCGCGCAAATCACTCACCGCCGCCGGGACATTATGACGTTGGCGATAAATTGTCGCCCGCGCAACGTAAGCGTTGGCAGAAGGCGCAATATTGATTGAGCGCGTGAGATCGCTCAGTGCGAGTTCCGGCTGACCAGGAATGTAACGTTGCGCATGCAGCCACCAGTAGAGGGCATTGTTTCCCAGTCCACGTTGTTCTGCCTGTTGTAGCCAGCGATCGCGAGCTGCACCATTTCCTGCCGCCTGGGCGGTATTGGCAGCAGCAAGCAGATCCTCATTGCTCATGTCGTGAAGACTGATTTTCTGCCAGGCCGCCAGTGCGGTGGCGTAGTCCTCAACCTGATACGCCTGATAGGCTACCGCACGATGTTGCCAGGCGTTCGGTTGTCGTTGTTCGGCCTGAAGCCATGCATACAAGGCCACACCGGGTAGCGTGTCCCGATAACACTTTGCCAGACGGTTCCAGGCGGCGGCATCGTAGGAAGGCGACATATCGCCCAGCAAGCGAACTATTGCCGGGCAATTATCTGCAATACCCGGCAACTGGCTTTGCCACTGACGTTGCGCCGCCAGCGGCAAGGGTTTTGATAAAATCGCCACCTTCGCTGGAGTTGCCAGGTAAGGATGACTTTCCAGCAGAGACGCCAGTCGCGCCATTAAAGTCTGGCTGACACGCGCATCGCCCTGGAAAGGATAGCGTTGCAGCAATAAATCGGCAGCTTCGCGTGACTGCTCGTTCTGCATCAGTTGCCAGGTCAGTTGATCCAGGCGGGTAAGATTTGCCGGTTCTTGCTGATACAGCAATCGTACCAGACGCAGAGATTCAGCCTTGTTACGGGTCGCCACGCTGACAGCATAACGCTCCTCAAGCATTTCATTGGCGGGGAGGGTGGCGAGCAGTTTTTGCGCTGCGTCGTACTGACCTTCTTTTAACAGCACCGGTAGCGTCGCGCCAACAACATACTGGCGGTTATCGGCAAACTGCACCGTATAATTCGCCAATGCCTGAACGGGGTTGGCGCTGTATTTAGATAACAGATAGAGCCAACTTTTCTCTTGTGCGTCCGTGGTAAACAGCGGCTTATTTTCAATGAGATAATGCTGGAGGCGTGCTTTTTCGCCACGATAAGCCAGCGCGGTCGCGTAAGTAATATATGACTGAGGATCGGTGAAGATCCCCTGTGATTGCAGTGCCAGGATCCGATCGTCCAGCTGCCCGGCAAGAAGCACGTCAAACCACTGACGGCGTTCTGCCGCGCTTAATGTGTTCTGCTGGCGTGCTTCATTGTATAGCGTATCTGCCTGGGACCATTGTTTCAGGTAGATTGCCCGTTGCAGCAGATCGGTTCGCAGCGTTTTTCCTTCCGGCGATGCAGCAAACGTCGCATCGTTCAGTTGCGCTCTGGCGACAGGTAACTGTGCCAGCCGCAGGGCATTCTGCCCGACTTCACTGCGACAACGCAGGGTCGGCGCAGCATCGCACGCTTTTTGCTGGGCAAGCAGTTCTTCAACAGTCGTAACGCTTTTCACTTCAACTGGAATAGCCGCCAGACTGCGCTCAAGTCGGGCATCTCCTGGGTGACGTTTCAGTTGATCCTCCAGCAACAGCCGCGCCCGGTCATCATGACCAAAATGGCGATAGGCTTCCGCAAGGTATAAAGTCAGCGGAATATTATCCGGCACCTGCTGGTGTATATATTCAAATTCGCGGATGGCGGTTGCTTCGTCGTTATTTTTCTGTGCCTTCAGCGCCTTATCGAGACGGGGATAAATAACAAAATGGCGATAATCGCTCAGCCCCAGCTCTTCTGCGCTGGTGCCGATATTGTCTGCGAGTGCGCTGGTACTCAATAAAGACGTCAGCAGTAAACCAGACCATCCGATGACGCGATTAAGGTTATTCTCCTTCATTTTCGGACTCCAGTTGCGCAACCTGTTCTGTGTTTAAACCTGCTTTGAGTAATAGTGATTGCATCGAAACTTGTAATTCGCGTTGAATTGTCAGGACGCGATCCAACGTTTCCTGGCTGATAACGCCTTCGGTGACCAAAAACTTGCCGAGCGGCAGAGAACTGCGTTCATGGCGCAATAACAACACGTTAATTGCTGAACGATTAATATGACCGAGCGTGGTCAGTATTTCGGCGAACAGGAACTGATGCGGCACATATTGCCGCCAGATTTCACCGGTCTGCTGTTCCGTGAGCCACTGATGCTGAACCGCATTGTACAACATTGCCCGCGGATCGTGACCGCGTCGGCGTGCATACCAGTGACGTAACCCCGTGACAATTTGTCCCCGCAGAACAATGACGTAACGCACTTTGCGTCCGACTTTACGCGTCAGGGCCGCCAGCGAAACAGGGTCAATACCATCTTCACTGCCGACAATTAACTCATCATTTTCCAGACGCAGCGGCAGTACTGCATAATGCAGCGCCACGGAGCCCGGCATTTCGGCAATCAGCGAGGAAGGGATCTGCCAGGCATCGATGGATTCCCACGCCACGCCGTTTTGCTCTGCCAGCGCCTGTGCCAGCTGCTCGGCGCTAATCAGCCCCTGCATCAGCATTGAACCGCCCAGGCGTAGACCTTCGACGCGATTACGCAGTGCTGTATCGAGTTGTTCTTCAGTGATGACCTGATTTTCCAGCAGAATTTGACCTAACGGGCGCAACGAGCGGGTATCGCCAGTGACGCTGGGGAAGTCATGCGTTGTTTTATCCCACGCGACGCGACGTGGATCGCCGTGTTGAAGTACCTGTTTTAGCGCGCGCCAGTTGGCCATAAAGTTAATCAGGTTGCCCCAGAAAAGACGCAGGACAGATAGCAGCCCCTGCGTCAGACCGTAGTAGCCAGTGACGAAAATCACCCGCTGCACGATGCGGTTAACCATCAAGCCAAAGTTTAGCCACAGCAGGGTCATTAACCATGCGCTGCCGCTAAAAATAGAAAGGAAATGCCAGGCATCGGGCCACAAACTTTCATACGCCAGCAACAGCAAAAGCTGGAGCATCACCAGCATCGCGAGGAAGCTGACAAAGTTACTGATTGCCCCTTTGCGGTCGCGCCAGAGAAAGTAGTTCAGCGTCAGGCTGGAGGTCCATTTGTGGGTTTTAAAGCCCTGGAAAACAATGCCGATGATCCAGCGAGATTTTTGTCGAACTGCAGTCGAAAAGGTATCGGGGAAATATTCGCGCACGCAGATCATGTTTGACGTCCGTGCGTGCTGTAAAAATTTACGCTGCTCGCGTTCTTTGGCTTCGTCCACCACCGGAAAACGGACAAAAATTTCCGTCATACCTTTCTCTTTCAGGCGGAAACCAATGTCGTAATCTTCAGTCAGACTCTGCACGTCGAAAGCAATACCGTCACCGTCAGCTAACAGAGCGGTCACGGCGCGGCGGCTGAAACAGGTGCCGACGCCTGCGCTGGGCACTTGTCCGGCGAGGGCTTCACGCACCGGAACATCTTTGCCATGCAGCTCTGAAAACTCATCAATGTAAGTCATGCTGGTGAAGTGCGTCCATTCGCGTTCGAACGGATACACCGGGATCTGAATCAGATCTTTACGCTCGACCAGATAGTTGAACAGACGCAATTCCATCGGTGAAATCACATCTTCGGCGTCATGCAGAATAAAACCAGCAAAAGCGAAATTGGCGCTACGCTCAAATTGGGTGATGGCGTCCAGCACGTTGTTCAGACAGTCGGCTTTGCTGGTGGGGCCAGGACGCGCGCAGACTACCTTATGCACATTCGGGAAGCGAGCGCACACTTCGTCAACATCACGCTGAGTATCGGGGTCGTTGGGGTAGGTGCCAACAAAGATATGATAGTTTTCGTAGTCGAGCGTGGTCGCCGCCAGCTCGGCCATATTGCCGATGACGCCCGTTTCATTCCATGCCGGAACCATAATCGCTAACGGTTTTTCATCTGGTTTATACAGTTCGCGGTAACTCATTCGCGGGTAGCCGCTGGCATGGTACGTCAGTTTAAGCCGGATCCCGTCGGTGTGACTGACACCCGTGATCCGGTACTGGCTGTCGCGCTCAAACGTGATGCGGTTGCTGGCGGTGTCACTCATCCCGCCCAGCATATACATCCGGTCACCGGGGCTGTGTGCCAGGCGGTCATCGCTGGTATCGTCAGTCACCGGGTGGCGCAGACGCATTCCCGGAAAGGCGTCATAAAAGAAGCGGCTGCTCAGTGCATCCCTGTCGAACAGCTCCAGGTAATCGTCGCGGCGGCGCAGAATGTACTGGGCGTGATACGGGTTAACCGCCGTATCACTGTCACCGTCGAAGGCAAATCTCAGCGTGGCTCCCTGGGTGATGATATCCACCCGGTTTCCCTGTTCACGCACCCAGGCGTATTCGCTCCAGGAGTCGCTCCAGCCCACGCCGGTCAGGCCATGCAGCGGCAGTACAGAACTGTGGAAACGGGTGAAGGAGAGGGGGAGGGTCTGGCCCAGCGTAAAGTCGGTACGTTCGTCGCAGTATGCGCCGGTTACCGGATCGACAGGATCTGTTACCCATCTGATGACTTTATTGGCAATACTTTTTAACGACTTACCTGTTTTCCCCAGCAACGCGCCGAGCTTTGCGCCCAGCAGCTTCCCGCTTTTCCCCAGCAGGTTTCCCAGTTTGCCGAGTCTCGCCAGATTCCCCAGTTTTCCCAGCAGTCCTGCTGGCGGCAGAAGATAGCTGGCTATCGTTATTCCTCCCAGGATCATTCTCTGCCATGGCGGGAACTCCAGCTGGATATCCAGATATGTGACCTGCTCACCGCCAATAAAGACGTCCGGCGAACCTTCCACGATTGCCGCACTGCACTCCAGTTTGTCGCCCTTGCGCGCGGCAGGCTGATTGTTGATAAAGACGTTGCTGCTGCCCTGGGCTATCCTCGGTGGTTTGTTCTCCTTGTCGCAGAGCGCCGTGTCCTCACCGGCTTCCGGGAAATCCACATCTTTTTTGATTTCGCCACGCCCGCCCACCATGGTGGCAAACTCCATTAATACCGGACCGGCGGGAAACAGAAGCGATGCGCCGGCGCTGACGCGATCCATAAAACCGGCATTGCTGTCCGTCAGGGTGATAACAGCGTTCCCCCAGGCCTTCGCCAGTGGTACTGCTTTTTCCGCTGCCGATTCAAGCAGGTCAGTGGCAATATCACCCCATGAGGGTTCCCCCTGTGGGACTTCAGGTATTGCTCCAGGTGGGGGAGGAGGGGGAAGGGTGACGGCGGCCCTGGCAGCGGGCTTTCCGTTAATGTTTACATTTTCAGAACCGGTATTGATGGCGCCGTCCGTGTCACAAAAGCTGTTTATCCATGACTCAAGCTGGTTCTGTTTCTCCTCCACATAATCACTCGCCTTATAGCTGGCATACATCAGCGCAGGCAGCAGAACCAGCGCATAAGGGCCGGTGGCGCAGGCGGCCATAATCAGGCAACCTTCTGCGATGGTCACTATCGCCCCCAGCACGGCCCCTGCCAGTGCCCCCAGAAAACTTTTATGCTGAATTTCATCGCCCAGCCTGGCGGCAGGTGGGCCGGACTTCTTTGCTGCCAGCATCTGTGCAATGGCTTTGTCGTTGGCTGCCCGTTTCATCTGGCTGGCGACCATCGCCTGCTGTGACAGCATTCGCATTGCCAGCGTACCGCCTGCGGTCGCTCCCTGTGGCCCGCCTGGTCCTTCACTCATGTGTTATCCCTCGTTTATGTCAGCGCGGCTGGTCCTTTTGGATGTCATTCTCCGGTGGCAACGGGGTGAAGCTCTTTATCACCTCCAGCAGCATCGTCTTTTGACTGTTCTTCAGGGATAAGGAGGTGCTGAAAGTGAAGGTCAGCAGCGTATCTCCACGCCGCTGGAATACGGCTATCTGGCTAATCCGCCCCTGATTCCCCTTATCTTCCGGACCGTTCCAGGAATAATCCAGCAGCCAGGCCGGGGCCTCTGCCAGAGTGATTTCCCGGCAGGCATGTTCGGTGTACCCATCAAGTTTGCCCTGGTACAGCGCCAGCGTTTCCTGGTACAGCTCTGGTGTCAGGGTTCCCTGTGGAACGGCTTCGCGGGTAATGACCAGGTTGATGCCACTGTTATCTGTGGACACCAGGACCTGCATTGACTGATCCTGCCATTGAGACGGCAGTTGAATGTGGCCTTCATTAAAAGTGAACTGCATAAAATACTCCCTGATAATCTGAGTGAATCAGTTGATGAAAACAGAACAGCCCACGATGGTGATGCCATCCTTCGACAGCCTGATTACCGTCGATTCCCCGACCTGTAGCTGAATGCCATCCGGCGTCAGCGCAATTTTGCTTTCCTCCACAGCCAGCAAAATTTCCTTAATCGCCGTATAAGCCTGTATACCGTCGCCTTCGCCACCATTGTTTACAGCGTCAACATGCACCGAACCGGCAATCGTGCCTCTGTCCTGAAAGACATCCTCAGATAAAGACCCTTTCAGTACTCCGGTGATCTTGTGGCCTTTTTCCACCGTAAGAAGGCGGTTACCTTCCTGGATCGTGACCGTCTGGTCATTTTTTACGGTTTCGCGGTGATCGTGTTTTACGGTGGTGGTACGGTCGTTGAGCACTTCGGTATCCATGTTCTTCTGCGCGTGGATGTAGACCTGTTCTCTCCCTGTCGCATCATCAAACTTCAGCTCATTAAATCCGCTGCCCATGTACGTTTTGGAGCGGATGGTCATCTGCGTCTTTGTTCCCGGCAGGCTGCCGGGGGTGCGGTTTTCCTGGTGGTAGGTGCGCCCCATAATGATCGGCTGGTCCGGATCGCCGTTGAGGAAGTCTACAATCACCTCCTGACCCACACGCGGTATCGCCAGGTGGCCAAAACCGGTGCCTGCCCACGCCTGTGCCACACGGATCCAGCACGAACTGTCTTGGTCTGCCGGGTTATAACGGTCCCAGTTGAACTTCACCCGCACGCGACCATGTTCGTCGCAGAAGATTTCCTCGCCTGCCGGTCCTGTCACGACAGCGCTCTGCGGGCCGTCGACCAGCGGTTTCAGCAACGGCTGTGGTCGCCATGTTCTGTCTGCCGGGATCACCGCAAAATGGTTCTCCAGCGCCGTCCCCGCTCCCTGCCGTCCTAGCACCGCCTGTGGCTGTTCGCCGTGCAGTTCACTTGCCACCACCTGCCATTCCCGGTTCAGGTTCGCCTGCGGATGCCCCGTCAGCACAATTCGCCGTCCCGGCCATATCTCCGGCGAGCGGCTCATTCCCCGCGCGGTTTCTGCGTTGTTTCGCCAGCCGTCCATCTGCCAGCGGGCAAAGTTCTGCCCGTGGGCGCTCTTGATACGTCCGGGGTAGTCATACACTTCATACTGCGTGCGCTGGTAGTCCTGGTGCTGGCCTTCCTGTTCAAAACGTCCGGCCCAGCCGGGGCGTTTAAAGGTGTAGTCTTTGGTCACCACGGAAGAAGGGCGGATTTGTGCGCTGTAGCGGAACTGGCTGATGCAGAGGGTGCTCACCTCGGTACGGGTGTTCGGGTTCCATGGGATTTCAAAAGATTCGGGCAGATGGCGGACTGTGTCGCACAGCACCAGGCTCTGGTCGGTACTTTTGTAAGCATGCTCCTCATAAAAGAAGATGCCTTCCTCCGCCGCCATCCGGCACAGAAAATCGTAATCAGTCTCACCGTACTGGACACAAAACTCACGGGAAGGATGCGGCTCGCTGAACAGCGGACTCCATTCGGTCACCCCGTTTTCCTGCAACATCGTGCCGAGGATGCTTTTGATGTCCTCGTTCTGGAAGATACGGAAGTTCTGGCGCAGACCGGCACGCCACAGCGGCGGGTGCACCTTCATGCTGTACAGCATCTGGTTTTTGTCGTTCTCCCCGAGTTCAAACCAGGTCACCACGCCTTTCACCCGGCGCTGTACTTCATCGCCCTGCCATATCGTCAGGTAGGCCATTTTGTCCAGCACCTGCGCAAATTCAAGGGAGAGAAACTGCTGGCTGACCAGGGAGAGATCGAGGGAAAAGAGCGAAGAGAGTGACTGGTTCAGATGAAAGGAAACCACCGCAAAAGCATCCGGCGGCAGGCCGTCCACTTCCAGTGTGAAACGTAATCCGGTTGACATAGCAACCTCCAGTAAAATGAATAATGATCCGTACCATACAACTGCGGATAATGTGATAAGCGGGACGACTTCAGACGTTATTAGGGAAGGAACAGAAAATGCTATGGTTATGTGAGAATTTTGTTTAAATATTACTTTACAGAAACGGGTGTCTGTTCAGTCAAAAAAATAATCACAAGCTCAACCTCTTGTTTCTTGGCGTTATTCAGGACAGGTACGCATATCACAACGAGTAACAAAAACGCAAAGTTAAACCAATATTCATAATATATTTTTATTCACAGCAATAAATAATCCAATTAACATTATTAAAATGAATGATTGCATAAGAAATATATGCTACCGCTCCACCCTGATAACATGATCTGCACATTGCACATCTTAACGTTGTTAAATACTGGCTCAATAGTGGATATTTTAAATTAGGAATTTATCAAATTCACTTGATAAATAGATTGAGTGAATAATATAACAATTAATGATGATTAATCGCGATTAAATTATTCATTGCTTTATATGATAGATGGCTTGTTTATAACGATGAAAATTTAGAAAGGGCATTGTGATCTACAATTGGAAGAAACACAGATTTAACTAAGTTTCATATACAAACATCTCGTGAAACTTTGAAAAATAAAAGCCTTCGATATTTCATATGTTTAATAAGTTTTTCTCTAATTTGTTGATCAACAATACCAGGAGGTGATGCACCACGCCCTGAATTTGAACTTAATAATCACTCTCTCTCCGGCAGCATAATCACAAACCTTGTCCCCCGCGCATCTGACGTTACCGCAACCGTGCCTTTATGCGCGACAACAATCGATTTCACTATCGCCAGCCCAATACCGCTACCTTCACCTTTTCGCTGGCGGGAAGGGTCAACGCGATAGAAACGGTCAAACAATCGCGGTAAGTGCTCGGGCGCAATGGGCGTACCGGGGTTTTCGACGGAAACTTGCACCTGATGATTGACCGTCTGGCAGCGCACTACAATAGCCTCACTGGGTGGCGTATAACGCAGGGCATTAGAAAGCAGGTTGCTTAACGCCCGACGCAGCATCAGCGGATCGCCCGCAACCTGACATTTGTCGCCAACAAACCGCAACTCCACGCCGCGATCTTCCGCTAACGCCTCGAAAAAATCGAACACTTTGCCGACTTCATCCGCCAGGTTGAGCATTTTCTTTTCGGGGATTAGCTGGTTGTTATCGGCCTGAGCGAGAAATAGCATATCGCTGACCATTTTCGCCATTCGCGTCAGCTCTTCGAGATTAGAGTAGAGCACATCTTCCAGTTCCTTCTGGCTGCGCGACTGGCTGAGGGCGATTTCCGTTTGCGTGATGAGATTGGTAATCGGCGTGCGAATTTCGTGAGCGATATCCGCTGAGAAATTGGACTGGCGGGTAAAGACATCCTCAATACGCTCGATCATATGGTTGAACGACAGTACCAGCTGTTCCAGCTCAATGGGCACGGTCTGCGGGTCAAGGCGAACGTCGAGATCTTTCGAGGTGATATTCTGGATTTGACGGCTGACGCTGCGGATCGGCGCGTGACCTTTATGTACCGCCAATAGCACGATAAAGACGATCAGGATGCTGATGACAGATGCGGTCATAATAAGTTTATTCATCAAATCATTTATGTAATGAAGATGAAAATCGATCGAAAGCGCGATGTAGAGCGTATAAATCGGTTTGCCGTCCACCAACGGGCCAACCGGCAAGTTAATCATCCGCCAGTTGCTGTGTTCCATATGCCCGTGACCGTGGCCTGGCATCATAATCGTCGGGCCGGAAAGGAGATACACCTCGCCACCCTGAGCGTCTTTATCGGGTATGGCGTCACGCGTAAACTCGCGGATATCCGGCGCACCGGGGGAGTGATACACCGTTTTGCCGTGGCTATCTGCCAGGGAAATCAACACGTTGGAATAACCACTGACGATATCTTCCAGCGTCATTAAGCGTCGGGCTTGCGTCTCGTCAGGATGATTAAGTACCCGTTCAAGGGTGGCGCTAATTTCTTTTAAATCATTAATATCCTGCTCGGCAAAATGCACTTTCACTGAGTGGATCATGATCCATGCAAAGGCGAAAAACGCCGCGATGGTGGCCAGGCTGATAAAAAAGGTCAGACGGGTTGCCAGCGAAAACGGGCGCTGAAATGGCTTACTGACCATCCGGCACCTCAAGCATATAGCCCACGCCGCGCACGGTCTGAATCAGCTTCGGCTCAAAGTCGTTGTCGATTTTGCCGCGTAGCCGCTTCACCGCCACATCAATGGCGTTAGTGTCGCTGTCGAAATTCATGTCCCACACCTGCGAGGCGATAAGCGAGCGGGGCAGCACTTCGCCCTGATGGCGGAGAAAAAACTCCAGCAGAGTAAACTCTTTACTGGTCAGAGTGATGCGCGTGCCGCTGCGGGTGACTTTGCGGCTGACGAGATCGACCATCAGATCGGCAACCTGAAACTGACTTTCGATAATCACCGCCGCCCCGCGCCGCAGGAGAGTGCGCACCCGCGCCAGCAGTTCAGCAAAAGCGAACGGCTTCACCAGATAGTCATCGGCCCCCAACTCCAGCCCCTTGACGCGATGTTCAATGGTGCCAAGCGCGGTAAGCAACAGAATCGGCATCCCTTTATTGGCGGAACGCAACATGCGCACGATATCCCAGCCGTTCACGTCCGGCAGCATAATATCGAGGATTATCAGATCATAATCACCGGTCATCGCCAGATGGTAGCCATTCAACCCGTTGTCGGCCAAATCGACCACAAAACCGGCTTCGGTTAACCCTTTGGTCAAGTATTCTCCGGTTTTCTTTTCATCTTCGACAATCAACAGTTTCATTTTTCCTCCGCATGTTGCCCGGGCAATTCTAGAGTAGCGGGATCAGATGGCAATCGCTTATTGGCAAAATGACAATTTTGTCATTTTCCTGTCACCGGAAAATCAGAGCCTGGCGAGTAAAGTTGGCGGTATAAAATCACCAGAAATTATGAGCCTATGTCTCCTTGTAAACTTCTGCCATTTTGTGTGGCCCTTGCGCTAACCGGTTGTTCACTGGCACCGGATTATCAGCGTCCGGCAATGCCCGTGCCGCAGCAGTTCTCACTCAGCCAGAACGGCTTGGTTAACGCAGCAGATAACTACCAGAACGTGGGCTGGCGCACCTTTTTTGTTGATAATCAGGTAAAGACGCTGATTAGCGAGGCGCTGGTGAATAACCGGGATTTGCGCATGGCGACGCTGAAAGTGCAGGAAGCGCGGGCGCAATATCGTCTGACCGATGCCGACCGCTACCCACAGCTCAATGGCGAGGGCAGCGGCAGCTGGAGCGGTAATCTTAAAGGGAATACCGCCACGACACGGGAGTTTTCGACCGGCCTTAACGCCAGCTTTGGTGATGCTGCCAACTTACTGATTTAGTGTATGATGGTGTTTTTGAGGTGCTCC
>OLSK01000896.1_pt1 | contig 24164 bp, 21 predicted proteins | sample 1672781 | NCBI WGS metagenome assembly OLSK01 (sample SAMEA3136723, study PRJEB25190) | human gut metagenome | biome: human gut; feature: human-associated habitat; material: faeces | place: Austria | collected 2013 | reverse complement strand
GCGGACATTATCATTCCGGAGGGTGGCTATAATCAGGTCGCGCTCGAAATGGTAGTGGAGCGCGTGCGGGCGCATCTCGGCGCGAAGTGAGGAGAAGAGATGGCAAAGCTATATTTCAAGTACGGCGCCATGGGCTCGTCGAAGTCCGCGCAGGCGCTGATAACGCAGTTTAACTACGAGGAGCTGGGCATGACGGTCTGGCTCATCAAGCCCAGCATCGACACGCGCGACGGCGCGGACATCATCCGCAGCCGCATCGGCCTTCAGCGCAGCGCCCAAATAATCACGCCGGAGCAGAACGTCGCGGATGAGTATCACGCCGCCGGGAAGTACGACGTCATCATCGCCGACGAGGCGCAGTTTTTCACGCCGGAGCAGATAGACCAGCTCCGCGGTATCGTCGATAACGAGGACGTCCCCGTGCTGTGCTTCGGCCTGCGGACGGACTTCCTGACCCGCTGCTTCCCCGGCTCGAAGCGGCTTCTGGAGCTGGCGGACTCGATAACCGAGATAAAGACCGTCTGCGCCTGCGGACGCAAGGCAACGGTGAACGCCCGCATCGGCGAGGACGGGCGCATCATAACGAAGGGCGATCAGGTGTTCCTCGGCGGCAACGACAGCTATGTCGCCATGTGCCATAAGTGCTGGGCGGACAAGATAAGAGCCCAGCAGAGCGAAGAGACATAATATCAGGTTCGGGTGCAACGCGCCCGATGCATGCCCCCGCGGTGAATTATCACTGCGGGGGCATGCGTTTTGGGGTGGTTTTCTTTGGCTCCTACTTGGCGCCCCTTCTAGGGGAGCTGGCGGCCGTAAGGCCGACTGAGGGGTCGCCAGACTGGGACTTTTGCCAATAGGCAAAGGCCGCGGCATATAAAGAAAACCACTGTCATTCCCACGACCGGTGCGCACACCGGTCGTGGGAATCCGCATCCCCTATGCACCTACAACACCGCCACAAGGAGAACGGATTGCCGCGTCGCTTCGCTCCTCGCAATGACAATGTGATTTTACTACGCTCTTTCTTTTCCCCTCTGCTCCGGTCTCAGCTCCGGCGACCCCTTCGGCGCTATCGCGCCACTTACCCTAGCAGGGGCGGCGCTTCGCGGCAAAGATTTCACATCCGCCGCCTAACGCAACGCCAAATAACGCGCACTGCGTTTTCCCAGAATTTCTTCGCATTAATCGGCTGATTTTGTATAAATGTGTTTGTAATTTTCGTGGCACTGTATTATAATGAAGTATCAAACGTTTTTTCGGCTTTGGTATTACACATTTAGGGAGGTAGGGACTGTTGGAGACTCCATACGCAATAGAGATGCTTCACATCACCAAGCGATTCCCCGGCATCGTCGCCAACGACGATATCACGCTTCAGCTCAGGAAGGGCGAGATCCACGCTCTGCTCGGCGAAAACGGTGCGGGCAAATCGACTCTGATGAGCGTGCTTTTCGGCCTGTATCAGGCTGAGGAGGGCATCATCAAAAAAGACGGCGTCGAGGTTCAGATCAAGGACCCGAACGACGCCAACGCCCTCGGCATCGGCATGGTGCATCAGCACTTCAAGCTGGTCGAGTGCTTCTCCGTGCTCGACAACATCATTCTCGGCGTTGAGCCGAACAAGCACGGCTTCCTGCAGAAGCAGGAGGCGCGGGAAAAGGTTATGGCGCTGTCCGAAAAATACGGCCTCGCCATCGATCCGGACGCACTTATCGAGGACATCACCGTCGGTATGCAGCAGCGCACCGAGATACTTAAGATGCTCTACCGCGACAACGAGATACTCATCTTCGACGAGCCGACCGCCGTGCTCACCCCGCAGGAGATCGACGAACTGATGCAGATAATGAAGAACCTCTCCGCCGAAGGCAAGAGCATACTCTTCATTTCCCACAAGCTCAACGAGATCATGTCCGTCGCGGACAGAGTCACCGTTCTGCGCAAGGGCAAATGCATCGGCACCGTCAACGTCAAGGACACGACCAAAGAAGAACTCAGCCGCATGATGGTCGGCCGCGACGTCGAATTCGTCGTACATAAGGACGAGGCCAAGCCCGGCGACGTTGTGCTCAGCGTCAAGGAGATGACCGTCGCCTCCAAGGTGCACCACAACAACGCCGTCAAGGGCGTGTCGTTCGACGTGCACGCGGGCGAGATCGTCTGCATCGCCGGTATTGACGGCAACGGCCAGACCGAGCTCGTCTACGGCATCACCGGACTTGAGCCGGTGAAGTCCGGACACGTCGAGCTCTGCGGCCACGATATCACGCATCTTCCCATCCGCAAGCGCTCGCTTCTGGGCATGAGCCACATTCCGGAGGACAGGCACAAGCACGGCCTTGTGCTCGACTACCCGCTTGAATACAACATGATCCTTCAGCGCTACTTTGAGCCGGAGTTCACCGGCAAGGGCGGCTTCCTGAAGCGCCCCGCCATCCGCGCTTATGCCGACAGGCTCATCGAGCAGTACGACGTACGTTCCGGTCAGGGCGCGGTCACGATTGCGAGAAGCATGTCCGGCGGCAACCAGCAGAAAGCCATCGTCGCCAGAGAGCTCGACAAGAAGCCGAAGCTCCTCGTCGCCGTTCAGCCGACGCGCGGGCTGGATGTCGGCGCGATAGAGTATATTCACCGGCAGCTGGTCGCCACGCGCGACGCGGGCGGCGCAGTGTTGCTCGTCTCGCTGGAGCTGGACGAAGTCATGAACGTTTCCGACCGTATTCTGGTCATGTACGAGGGCGAGATCGTCGGCGAGCTTGACCCGAAGAAGACCACGGTGGAAGAGCTTGGCCTGTACATGGCAGGCGCGAAGAGGGAGGGCAAAAAAGCATGAAGCGTATTATGAAAAACAGCGCGGTGCAGTCTCTGCTCGCATCCCTCGCATGTATCATCGTCGGCCTGCTGATCGGCTACATAGTCCTGCTGTTCATCAATCCCGCCGGCGCGTGGGACGCGATACTCACCGTTATCAAGAACTTTTTCTATTACCCCAGCAAGCCCGCCGCGCTCAAGTATTTCGGCAGCACGCTGGTGAAAACCGTGCCGCTGATGCTGTGCGGTCTGTCCGTTCTGTTCGCGTATAAGGTCGGCCTGTTCAATATCGGTGCCGCCGGCCAGTACGTCGCCGGCGCGGGCGCGGCACTGTATCTGGCGCTGGCGCTGAATCAGCCGTGGTACGTCTGCGTCATCGGCGCAATGCTCGCCGGCGCGATGCTCGGCGCAATCTCCGGCGCGCTGAAATCCTACTGCAACGTCAACGAGGTAATCTCCTGCATCATGCTCAACTGGATAAGCCTCTATGTTGTCAACATGATCCTCACGACCGTCAAGGAGACCACCAGCCCCTACACCTTCACTCTTTCCAGCACCAATCCCGCCGCGCTGATACCGAGCCTCGGCCTCGGAAAGCTCTTCAGCAACAACCAGTATGTCACGATCGCGCTGCCGATAGCTATCCTCGTGTCCATACTCATCTGGGTTCTCCTCGAGAAGACCAAGTTCGGCTACGAGCTGCGCGCGACCGGCAGCAATAAAAACGCCGCGAAATACTGCGGCATGAACGAGAAGAGAAATATCATCCTCACGATGGTCATCGCGGGCGCGCTCGCTGGTCTCGGCGCGGCGCTGCTGTTCCTCACCGGATTTGAGCAGTGGCAGTGCAGCCAGTCCTCCGTGCCGACCATGGGCTTCAACGGCATCGCCGCCGCCTTCCTCGGCGGTCTGAACCCCATCGGCAACATCTTCTCCTCCTACTTCATACAGCACATCACGAACGGCGGCGCATACGTCGACAAGACTATGTACTGCGCCCAGATCTCCGACCTGATATCGGCCATCATCATCTATCTGTGCGGCTTCGTCGCCTTCTTCAAGTACTTCATCAACAACTGCATCGACCGCAGCGAGGAGCGCAAAGCGCATAAAAAGGCCGCGGAGGACGCCGCCGAAAAAGCCGGCGCTATCAAGGAAGGAGGTAGCAAGTAATGGTACTTCTGCTTCAATACACGCTTATTTTTGCTTCCGTTCTTGTCCTCGTCGCGCTGGGCGGCTGTTTCTCGGAGCACTCCGGCGTTATCAACATTGGCCTTGAAGGCATCATGGTCATGGGTGCGCTCGGCGGTGCGCTGGCGATGAAGTTCCTGCCCGAAACCGTGCCCGCCGTAGTGATGATAATCGTCACCGTCGTCATGGCGATCGTCTTCGGCATGATATATTCGACGCTGCTCGGCCTCGCCTGCATCAATTTCAAGGCGGATCAGACCATCGTCGGTACCGCCATGAACATGCTCGGCACCGCCGCCGCGACGGTCATCGTCAAGGCGATGAACACCGCCGAAAGCCCTGACAACGTCTCCTCGACCATACAGTATATCAACGCGAAAAAGGCGTTTCTTGTGAACATCGGCAGCTTTGAGTTCAACTGGTTCATGCTGCTGGCCGTCATCGCGCTGGTGTGCAGCTTCATCACGCTGTACCGGACGCGCTTCGGTCTGCGCCTGATGGCCTGCGGCGAGCATCCGCAGGCGGCAGACAGCGTCGGCATAAACGTCTATAAGATGCGCTGGGCGGGCGTGCTGATCTCCGGTCTGCTGGGCGGCCTCGGCGGCATAGTGTATATCACCGCAGGCGTCAGCGAGTGGAAATTTGAAAACGGTGTGGCCGGCTTCGGCTTCCTGTCGTTGGCTGTCATGATATTCGGCCAGTGGAAGCCCATCCGTATCGCGCTCGCGGCGCTGCTGTTCGGTATGTTCCGCGCGCTGTCGAACGTCTATACCGGCTTCGATTTCCTGACCGCGCTCAATATCCCCAGCACGGTATACAACATGCTCCCGTATATCATTTCGCTCATCGTGCTGGCCTTCACCTCCAAGAAGTCCCGCGCGCCGAAGGCGGAGGGCATCCCCTACGACAAGGGTTCGCGCTGACCCGCGTATATGTGAAATTGAACACCCACGCTGTTTTTGCAGCGTGGGTGTTTTTGTGTGGTGCGAGTTTAAACAGGATGGCATAGCGGCCGTCCCGCTTTACGTTATGCACAGCATGAAAATCGGCACACCAGACAAAAACAACCTGTCATTGCCCCTAAAGGGACTAAGCGGCAAATTAATGAATCGTGGTATGCCGCCGGCGCGAGACCAGTGCGCAAACTTAAATGAGCATCCAAATCTTCGATTTGGCTAATGCGAACCTACACCTCAGGCGGGTCGTGGCAATCCGCATCCCCTTTACACAGCATAAAAACGCACTGCTGTCTCAAAGAGAAACGGATTGCCACGTCGCTTCGCTCCTCGCAATGACAGAGGTCTTCTATATGTGGCCTTTTCTTTTTCCGACTGGCAATCTCTGTACACTGGTGACGTTGCCTTAAGAATCGCCCCTCTTTATCAAAAACGCCAAGTACAGCGGATACGTATAGAACGACAGGACAATTGCAGCCACAAGGACTGCCAACGTGCCAACCAGCCAAGCGGCATCGTCTGACATGCCGGAGAAAATCAGCCGCGCGACAATATATGATGCTGCACCAACGGCAATATATGAAACAGTTCGGTCAGTGCGGCTCGCTTTAGGCGCTGCAGTTCCCCGCAGTTTTCTTCCTACGGAAATCCAAGATACGCCCGAACAAAGCGCCACTATCGCTATGGAAACCAGATATACAACGAACGGGCTTACCTCAGCAAAATGCTCTCTGACCAGCCACGCCAAAATAACGGCAAAAAGGACAGCAAGGTATGCAATCACGCTTCCGCCATAGAAAAGCGCTCCGCGCAATTCTGTGCTGCCGCGGCAAAAACGCCAATATAAAACCAAAAACAAGATAGAAATTCCTGCCGCCAAACACAAAATGACTGTTGAAAATCTGGTGACCATCACCATAACGCCGTTCAGCAGCAGTACAAGAACCATACTGTTGTTCTGCCACTTGCTCTGTATGAGATTTTTCGTAAATGGCTTGGAGTCTATGTAGTCCAGTATTGCGTCCTCACTCATGTTATCATCCGCGTCCTTTCAAATTTTCTCGAACAAACAAGAATAAATATAGAAACAAAACCAAATAGAAAATTGCGATCAATAAGGAATTAAGTCTTAAAAGGTCATTCACTCCGAGCAGAACAATACCGGTTAACAAAAACTGTATGCCTATGTTAAGCTCCACACATGTGCTGGAAAGCAAAAATGAAGCTCGCATATTCTGAAAAGTTCCGTCCTGAAAGCAATGTACAGTCGTGCCATCAGAGTAACATTGTTTATATAGTTTCCGATATGCAGAAAAAGCCTTTAGTTCTTTTGGCAACTGCTCAGAATCCAAAGAGGTAAAAACGCCGGAAACCATAACGGAGAAAAAGCTGGAGCTCAATCTTTCCCTGTATCTTGACGGTAAACGTTTCTTTGAAAAATATACGTATTGCGTTTTCGGTTTTCTCCATTCAATATCCACAAATCCAATTTCAGCAATTTCTGCCCATGATAGAAAAGATTGTTTAAAAAGGCTTTTCACCGAGATGCCTTCCGGCAGTACGGTTATCTGATGCTGCGAAATCACAACATTCCCCATTCCATATAGTCCGATAGCAACAACGCTAAGCTGAGAAAGCAACAAAAGAAATGCCGTCTTTCCTGAAAAAACCGTATACAAAATCAGACCTTCCAGAACTACTGCGAGCGCAAGGAAGAACAATCCATCCAGAAAAACCCGCATGTCTTTCTTTAATTTCATCATTTTCTCCTTTCCGCCGCTCCCGTCCTGTTAAGGCAACGTTTCACCTTATAATCTCATAGATACCCATCTCTTCAGGAGTTTTTGTGTTGAATTCTCGCTCTTTATGCTTCAGTATCTTTCTTATATTTGCCGCTAAAGCATCCTCCACAGGAATAGGCGAATTGCTTGTATATTTCGTACCGGTAATCAAATCAACGCACTCAACGAGATGACCATCTTGGTTAACGGATATTGAGTATGCAAAGTCGTTTTTCTCAAGCCAAAATTGCAGAGAAAACTGGTCAGGAAGCCATACACTATCACTTATAAGCTGCTTTTCTTCATCCGTCAGAGGGGCAGAAAGATTCCCGCCTAAAGAAAAACATATACCGTCCTTGTAAAATACCATATCCCTAGATGGGTGCTCCTGCCAAAAGGAATGAAACCCCAGATCATAAAGCTGCATAGCTGTTTTATAAGTTATATACATAAGCTCCCTCCTATCATCCCCACTATCCCTTGCATCGAGAGTACCAAATACTGCCGCGCGTGTCAACAATTTTAGCCCTCATGGGCAAAAGCTCCCCGCCGCGAAGCGCTTCGCGGCGGGGAGCTGCATCATATTCAATTATCCCACAGGACGCCGCGCTTATAATCCTCAAAGAACCTGACGAAGGTATCGAACAGCTCCTTGGTCTCGCCGTGCAGACCGGTCTCCCGATGGTAATATGCGCAGACGCTCTCCGCGTCGGGCAGGTACGGCAGCGGGAAGATATCAATATTCCTCATATAATCGCGCTGAAGCTCCGGCGCGAGCATATCCCAGAACAGCTTTGAATAGATAAATACGCCGAGCCCGCCGTTCGCAAGTTGGAACGCGTTTTCGATATTCGTCAGCTCGCAGATGAACTGCGGGTTGATATCATAATACTTCAGATAGCTCGCCAGCGCGCGCCCGCCGGAGGACTGGCGCGGTATCTTTATAAACGGCGCGCTCTCAAAATAGCTGAGGTCTGCGCCCTCGGCAAACTCCGCGCGCACCAGCTCGTAATTTTCACCGGCAAGCTCGCGCATTATCTGCTTCGGCACGACCAAAAGCTGATCCTTCTGGCACAGCGGCACGATCTCATAATTATCCGGCGTACTGCCCAGCGTCCCGATGACGAGGTCGACCCCGTCGTGCGACACGGCCTTTTGCAGCACCTCCGGCGATTCCTCGCTGAAGCGCACATAGGTGTCCTCATGCTCATGGAGATAGCGCGGCAGCACATGCGGCAGAATCGCGCGCGCGACCGTGTGCTCGATGCCGACATGCACGGCGTGCGAGCCGGCGAGGCTCTTGCTGGAGTTCTCCTCATACTGCCGCTTCAGCTGAAGTATGCCCTTCGCGGTCTGCAAAAACTGCCTGCCGTCCGGAGTAAGCACAAGGGGGCGGCTGCGGACGAACAGCGAGGTGTCCAGCTCCTCCTCAAGCTTCGCTATCTGCTTGCTCAGCGACTGCTGCGATATGAACAGGTGCTTCGCCGCTTCCGAAAAGCTCTTCTCCTCGGCAACGGCTATAAAGCTTTTGAGTATCGTAAAATCCATTTTCATTCCCCGACCGCCGGTTTCTTACGCTCCGGCGGTCTTTTTCATCCGTTTTCGGGACGAGTATATCACTCCGCCTGTCAATAGTCAAACTCGCACCTGTGCATATTTAAGGGCGCGGAATCGCCCGAAAAACGGTATGTTTCTGCATAAATCGGCGCAAAATTCGTTAAAAATTCATCATTATTCAAAACCTCCGGTGCAGTCCTATCTCTTTTGCACAAAGCACCCCCGAAAAAGTTTGCTTTTTTAATGCAAATAGTAAATTCAGCAATTTACTATTGCAAAGTTAAACTTTTGGTTGTATTATATACGCACACAAGGGCGTAATGCAGGGCATGGGTTTCTAAATAATTATACATCTCTCCGCGCCTGAGCGACATATTACGGAGGTAAACAAAATGAAAAAATTTATTGCTATGCTGTTTGTTGTATGTATAGTCTTCTCGCTGTGCGCCTGCGGGAGCAGCGGCGGCAGCGGCGAAAGTCTGACCTTTGCTACCGGCGGTGAATCCGGCACCTATTACGCCTTCGGCAGCGTTCTGGCTCAGTACGTCTCCAACAATACCGACATCAAAATCACCGCGGTCGTCGGCAACGGCTCTCAGGCCAACGTTGAAGACCTCGACTCCGGCGCCGTGCAGCTCGGCTTCTGCCAGTCCGACGTTATGAGCTACGCCTACTCCGGCACCAACCTCTTCGCCGAGTCCGGCGCAGTCGACAGCTTCTCCGTCGCGGCGGCGCTGTACATGGAGCAGGTCCAGATCGTCACCACCAACCCCGACATCAAGACCGTTGAGGATCTCAAGGGCAAGACCGTTTCCATCGGCGCTCTCGGCTCCGGCGTTTACTTCAACGCAGTCGACGTGCTCGGCGTGTACGGCATAGACGCAGAGAAGGACATCACCCCCGTTTATCAGAGCTTCGGCGACAGCGCTGAGAGCCTGAAGGACGGCAAGATCGACGCGGCATTCATCGTCGCCGGCGCACCCACCACCGCCATCACCGACCTTGCGACCGCCAGCAGCGTCTACCTCGTCAGCATCGACGACGAGCACATGGACACCCTGCTCGCCTCCTCCCCCTACTACGCGCGCAGCATCATCTCCGCTGACACCTACGGCACTCTCGACGACGTCCAGACCGTCGCCGTTGCAGCAGTCGTCCTCGTCCGCGACGATGTCTCCGCGGATGCGGTCTACAAGTTCGTTTCCACCATCTTTGAAAACTCCGGCAGCATCCAGCACGGCAAGGCCGAGGAGCTGAGCGTTGAGTTCGGTTCTTCCATCACCGCCGTTCCCTACCACCCCGGCGCAGCGAAGTACTTCGCCGAGAAGGGCATCGAGGTTGCCACCAAGTAATTTGAATCAGGCAAGTTAAATTTAAAGAATCGCTGCGGCGTCCGCAAGGATGCCGCAGCATGAATAATTTATATCCACGTAAAAAACACGTTAATTTTGAAAGGAGCGGATCACATGTCTATTTTCAAGAAAAATCCCGGAGGGAGCGCGGCGGAAGCTCAGGCCGAAGCCCAGCGCGAAGAAGGATCCGCTCTTGACGCAGAGACCCTGATGCGTAAGTTCGACAAGGAGTCGAACACCCGTATATGGGAGGGCACGCCCGCAATAATCGTGCGGATCATAGTGGTCGCGTTTTCGCTCTACTGCATTTGGTCTACGCTGTTCAGCGTGGCGGCGCTCGAGAAGCGGCTGACCATGTTCATGGCGCTCGTCACCATAATGGGCTACCTGACCTACCCCGCCAGCCGTCACCATGTACGCCACAATTATATTCCGTGGTACGATTTCGTGCTGATGGCCGTCGGCGCGGGCTGCTTCCTGTTCTTCTGCCTGAAGTACGACTCGCTCGTAAAGGTCCTGACCAGTGCGTCCAAAATGACCCCGACCTTCACGATAATCGGCATCGTCGGCCTGCTGTGCCTGATGGAGCTGTGCCGCCGCTGCGTCGGCATCCCGATTCTCTGCGTCGCGGGCGTGCTGCTTGTCTACACCTTCAGCACCGGCATGGGAGTCGAGCGCGTGCTCTACACCCTGTTCTACACCACCGGCGGCGTCCTCGGCACTCCCGTACAGGTCTGCGCAAAGTACATCGTTGTGTTCATCATCTTCGGCGCGTTCCTTGAGCGCACCGGCATCGCCGAGTTCTTCATCAAGCTTGCAAATTCCCTCGTCGGCGGCTTCTCCGGCGGCCCCGCCAAGGTCGCGGTCATCTCCTCCGCGCTCTGCGGCATGGTCTCCGGCTCTTCCGTCGGCAACACCGTCACCACCGGCTCCGTCACCATCCCCATGATGAAAGAGACCGGCTACAAGCCGGAATTTGCCGGTGCCGTCGAGGCTGCGGCCTCCACCGGCGGCCAGATAATGCCCCCGATCATGGGCGCCGCCGCGTTCCTGATGGCGGAGTACATGAACGTCACCTACGCCGAGGTTGCGCTGCGCGCCATTCTCCCCGCGGTGCTGTACTTCACCGGCATCTTCGTCGCCGTCCACCTTGAGGCCAAGAAGCTCGGCCTCAAGGGCATCCCGCGCAATGAGCTGCCGAAGTTTTCGAAGCTGCTCAGCAAGATATACCTCCTGCTGCCGCTGGTCGTCCTCGTCTGGCTCGTCACCACTGGCACCCGCACCATGGCCTACTCCGCCACCATCGCTATCCTCGTCGCCATCGTCGTCAGCATCATCGACCGCGACGACCCGATAACCTTCGGCCGCATCCTTGAAGCGCTCGAAGCCGGCGGCAAGGGCACCATTACCGTCGCCGTTGCCTGCTCCATGGCGGGCGTCATCTCCGGCTGCATCACCGCGACCGGCCTCGCCTCCAAGATGATCTCTGCGGTCGTTTCCATCAGCAGCAGCGTCACCGTCATCGACCCGACGATGGTCGCCCTGTTTCTGACCATGATCTGCTGCATCATCCTCGGCATGGGCGTCCCTACCACCGCAAACTACTGCATCATGGCCTCCACCTGCGCGCCGATACTCATTACAATCGGTGTCCCCAAGATCGCGGCGCACTTCTTCGTGTTCTACTTCGGCATCGTCGCCGACATCACTCCCCCCGTCGCACTGGCAGCCTACGCAGGCGCGGCCATCGCTAAGGGCAATCCGATGAAGACCGGCGTCAACGCAACCAAGCTTGCGATCGGCGCGTTCATCGTCCCGTACATCTTCTGCATGAACCCCGCGATGCTGCTCATCGATGTGTCCGCGCTGTCGATAATCCAGATCGTCATTACCTCGTTCCTCGGCATCTTCGGCGTCGCGGCCGCGATAAACGGCCATCTCCTGCGCAGGATGCACCCCATCACGCGCATAGCGGCGGCCGCAGGCGGACTTCTGATGATGGATCCCACGCTCATCACCGATATCATCGGTCTGGTGCTGCTGGGCGGCGTGTTTGCATGGCAGTATTTCAGCAGGAAGAAAGCCGCAGCCGCAGTATAAAAAGGCATGAAAAAAGCTGTTTCCAAATTGGAAACAGCTTTTTTATTTTGAGGGAGAGATAATACGCAGCAAGCAAATCACTTGTCCCGCTTCATCTCCGCGAGAGCATAATTCGTGTACTCCGGATCGTTCGTGACGTCCTTGATGAGCTTGATGCAATCAGGGAAATGTATCTCCTCCCCGTCATGGCTCAACTCGATCTCAAGCACCGCACGGTCATCCCAGAAGGGGTAGACGTCGATATCGAAATACTGATTCTCATTTATAAGATAGTAGCGCTGCTTCTCCAGCGGGCGGAGCGAGGGATCGGCCAGCTTCAGCAGCTCCGTGTATTCGTCCTCGGTCAGGCGCTTCTCGTTTTCGACGATCTCGCCTCCGGCGCGGCGCTGCTCGGTCTTATAATAGATATAATGCCCGTCCAGTCCGCGGCGGCGGATATCGGTGGTGCCGTCGCCCGTCCCGCAGAGATAGGTCTGCACGATATCAACCCGTTTGCAGGCGGGCATCGACTCAAGCTGCGCAATGTCCGGATGCTCGACAAGGAACTTCAGGCGGCTGCGCTTCGGCCCCTGCTCGCCCAGAAACGCGGCGATCTCGTCTATCAGCCTCAGCAGCTTATTTTCATAGTCGGTCGAATTATCTATGATGCGCAGGTACGGGTGCCCCGCCCACGCGGAGATCAGCCCGTCGTCCAGCCGCGCCGCCTCCTCGGCGGATTCCGTGCGCGCGCGGTTGTTGTCAAGCGTGTAGTATTTCTCCGCGCCGATTGCCGCCGTCACCATGTGGAACACCGCGTCGTAGCTGTCGCGCATGTCTATCTCGTTCATGCCGAGGATGTTCAGCACCTGCTCATACTCCTCGGGGGACATGTAGGGCTTGTTGTCGAGCGTGCCGCGGTCGCAGACGATGAGCACCTTGTCCGTGTGCATCCCGCGCGCTACGTCCTCATATACCTGCTCCTTGGCAAGCTGGAGCCGATACTGCGCGAGCTGATAATCGAGGTTGCAGCCGCAGGCGTCATAGGTCACGCCGCCGCATATAAGCTCCGTGCAGGTCTCCGGAATAAACAGCACCGTGTAGCCCTTCATGGAAAACGCGTTCTGTATCCAGCTCTGCGCCGTGGTTTTTCCCGCGCATGGGCCGCCGGTTATCACAATTTTTGTTATCTCCATCTTTCCTCCGATGCTGTGACAGTGTATATTTCTTAATGTCTTAAATTTGATTATACCTAAATCCTTGGCCTTTTACAAGCATAGGAGAATTTTTAACACATTCCCCCGCGCCGCAGGCGACGCCGCGCTCTGACAAATTGTACGAATTTCAGATTTATTCCGCCATGTTTTCTCTTTATTTGTTTAAACTGCAATATTGACTTTCGGCATTCACAAGACTACAATAGCACCATCAATTTTGAGAGTACAGCGAAAGGATATGCACCATGTTTCATTTTTCCAATGCAAAAGTGAATACTTGCTGCAATTCCTCCGTGCCCTGCACAGAGGCTGATTCCTGCTGCTCTCGTTCTCAGGGAAACACCGTTCTCGCTCTTACCATGGACGCCATTATTATGGCGTCCATTTTTGTCGTCATAATATCCATAATTATGGGCCTGCGCCTTAGCGCGCTGGTCATACTTAGCGTAATTATTATTTCCATTATTATTTCCTCGCCAGTCCCACTTGGTCTGAAGCGTCACCGCTGTTGATTTATTTCTGATACAAAAAAGCGGCTTCGCCAAGTGGCGGAGCCGCTTTTTTGTATATATATTCCATGTTTTAAGGAGAATGCAAAATGAAAAAGAGATTTGTATGTATGTTCCTCGCGCTCGCAATGCTGTTTGCGCTGGCCGCTTGCGGCAACAGCAGCACCCCTGCAGCATCCGATAACAGCTCCGCCTCCGACGGCAGCTCCGACACCATAAAGCTCGGCGGCATCGGCGCCCTGACCGGCGGCTATGCAAACTACGGTCTGTCCGTCCAGCACGGCGCACAGCTCGCCGTTGACGAGATCAATGCCGCCGGCGGCGTGAACGGCAAGCAGCTTGAGCTGAACTTCCAGGATTCCCAGGGCGATCCCGAAAGCGCCGTCAGCGCTTACGGCAAGCTGATGGACTGGGGCATGGACGTTTCTCTGGGCTGCGTTATGTCCGGTGAAACCGCGTCCGTCGTCGCAGCCGCCAAGGAAGACGACGTCCTGCTTCTCACTCCCTCCGGCTCCTCCGACTCCTGCCTCAGCGGCAACGACAAGGCCTTCCGCATCTGCTTCTATGATTCCTACCAGGGCACCGCAGCCGCCAACTACCTGAGCGAGAAGAACCTGGCCACCGAAGTTGGTGTCCTGTACCAGAGCGACAGCGACTACTCCACCGGCCTGTACAGCTCCTTCGTCGCCGAGTGCGCTGATCTCGGCATCAACATCGTCGAGACCCAGACCTTCACCGCCTCCACCAGCACCGACTTCTCCACTCAGGTCAACGCACTTGTCGATTCCGGCGTCAAGGTCGTGTTCATCCCCTTCTACGCTGAAGAAGCTTCCACCTTCCTGACTCAGGCCAAGGGCAAGTTCGCCGATGACGTTTACTTCTTCGGCGCCGACGGTCTTGACGGCATCCTCGGCAAGGTCGAGCAGGATGTCACCATCGCAAACAATGTTCTGATGCTCACCCCCTTCGCAGCTGACTCCACCGAAGAGAACGTCCAGTCCTTCGTCAAGGCTTACGAGGCTGCCTACGGCACAACTCCCGACCAGTTCGCAGCTGACGCATACGACGCAGTGTACGTCATCAAGGCCGCAGTCGAGAAGGCCGGCAGCACCTCCGGCGCAGCTCTCGCGGCAGTTATGCCTGAGCTTGAAGTCACCGGTGTAACCGGCACCATGACCTGGGACGCCGACGGCAACACCAACAAGAACGCCAGCGCCATCCTCTACTTTGACGGCGTGGGCAGCGTCTTCGGTGACTGATAAAATCCGCTACATCTCATCCTCCATATAATATATTCCCCAACTCCGGCGAGGCCGGAAAACAAGCCCCTATGTCCTCCGGGTATCCGCCCGGAGGATGGGCGCTGTAAAGGAAGACCGATATGACTCATTTTATTCAAACTCTGATAAGCGGCCTGAGCCTGGGCAGCATATACGCGCTCATCGCTCTGGGCTATACAATGGTGTACGGCATCGCCAAAATGCTTAACTTCGCGCACGGCGACATCATCATGATCGGCGCGTACGCGGGCATAGTTACTGTCAATCAGCTTGGCCTGCCTCCGATAGTCGCGGTCATCGTCAGCGTCGTGATCTGCGCGGGGCTTGGTATGCTGATCGAATTTCTGGCCTATAAGCCTCTGCGTCAGGCGCCGCCGCTGAGCGTGCTCATCACCGCCATCGGCGTCAGCTACCTGCTGCAGAACCTCGCCCTGATAATCTTCGGCTCCCAGCAGAAGGCCTACCCCAGCCTCATCGAGCTCTCCAGCTTCACTATCGGAGGGGTCACGGTGGACGGCATCTCCGTCCTGACCCTGCTGATGACGGCGCTGATCATGGTAGTGCTTAGCTTCTTCATCAACAAGACCAAGCTCGGCAAGGCGATGCGCGCCGTGTCGGAGGACAAGAACGCCGCGTCCCTCATGGGCATCAGCGTCAACCGCACCATCACCCTCACCTTCGCCATCGGCTCCGCGCTCGCGGCCTTCGCAAGCATTTTCTACGGCATGTCCTATGTCTACATCAAGCCCACCACCGGCGCGATGCCCGGCATCAAGGCCTTCACGGCCGCAGTTTTCGGCGGCATCGGCTCAATCCCCGGCGCAATGCTCGGCGGCATCCTGCTTGGCATGATCGAGCAGTTCTCAAAGACCTATATCTCCACGCTCTGGGCCGACGCCATTGTGTTCGGCGTTCTGGTTCTGGTGCTGGTCGTCAAGCCCACCGGCCTGCTGGGCAAAAATATTAACGAGAAGGTGTAACGATGAAGAAAAAAGTTAAGCTCAATCATGACGTCGTCACCTTCGCGCTCGTCGTCCTGCTCTATGCCGTTGTCGCGTTTCTGCTTTACAGCGGCAGTCTCACTCGCCAGATAGCCAATATGCTCATCCCGATCTCGGTGTACATTGTCCTCGCGGTGTCGCTGAACCTTGTCGTCGGCCTGCTGGGCGAGCTGTCCCTCGGCCACGGCGGCTTCCTGTCGGTCGGCCTGTTCTCCGGCTGTCTGGTCGCTATCGCGCTGTCTGCCACGTCGCTGCCGCTCTTCGTTCGCCTGCCGCTGTCGATGATTGTCGGCGGTCTCGTCGCAATGGTGTTCGGCTTCATCGTCGGCCTGCCCGCGCTGCGCCTCAAGGGCGATTATCTTGCGATCGTTACTCTGGCCTGCGGCGAGATCATCAAGAATATCATCACGAACCTTGACATCACTGGCGGCGCGCTCGGCCTCAACACCGGCGCTATCTACTCCAACGCCAAAACGCTGCTCCCCTACGCGGCAGTGCTGGTGCTGCTGACGGTGCTGGTCATGATGAACCTCAAGCACTCGAAGCACGGCCGCGCCATCATGGCCATCCGCGACAACCGCATCGCGGCGGAGTCCATCGGCATCAACGTCACCTACTTCAAGCTCGCAGTGTTCATGCTCTCGGCCTTCTTCGCCGGAGCCGCCGGAACCCTCTACGGCCACTTCTTCGCAAACGTCAAGGCCGCGTCCTTCGACTATAACATGTCCATCGAAATTCTTGTCATCGTCGTCCTCGGCGGCATGGGCAGCGTCCCCGGCTCCATCATCGCGGCGATAGTGCTCCAGCTTCTACCGGAGCTTATGCGCGAGTTTGCCGATTACCGCATGCTGCTCTACGCGATAGTCCTCATCCTCGTCATGCTGGCCACCAACGACCCGCGTATGCGCGAATTCTTTGAGCGGCTGCGCCCGTCAAACCTCGTGAGAAAGCTTGCCGCAAAGAACAAAAAGGAGGCGCAGACAGATGACTAACAAGACCAAACTCGTCACCGTCACGCCGCGCGTCGCCATGCTCACCGAGCGCGACGTCGGCAAGACTCCCGTGCTCGAATGCATCGACCTCGGCATCAGCTTCGGCGGCCTGAAGGCGGTCGACAACTTCAATATAACCATCGGCCGCACCGAGATTGCCGGCCTTATCGGGCCGAACGGTGCCGGTAAAACCACCGTTTTCAACCTGCTCACCAGCGTGTACCAGCCCACCCACGGCACCATCCTGCTCGACGGCAAGGACATCCACGGCATGAGCACCGCGCAGATAAACCACGCCGGTATCGCGCGCACCTTCCAGAACATCCGTCTGTTCTCCAACCTCACCGTTGAGGAGAACATCACGGTCGCGATGGGGCCGCAGATCAAATACGGCCTTGCGAGCAGCATCCTGCACCTGCCCCCATACCGTTGGGAGGAGCGCGTCGCGCACGAGCGCGCGATGGAGCTGCTAAGCATCTTCCACATGGAGGACTTGGCAAACGCGCAGGCTGGCAGCCTGCCCTACGGCGCGCAGCGCCGCCTTGAGATTCTCCGCGCGCTGGCGACAAACCCCAGTCTGCTGCTGCTCGACGAGCCTGCCGCTGGCATGAACCCCTCCGAGACCGCGGAGCTGACCGACAACATTCTCGCCATCCGCGACACCTTCAAGATCGCGGTTCTGCTCATCGAGCACGACATGAACCTTGTCATGAACATCTGCGAAGGCATCGCGGTGCTCAACTTCGGCAAGCTCATCGCCAAGGGCAGCGCGGAGGACATCCAGAACAATCCCGAGGTCATCGAAGCCTACCTCGGCCGGAAGAAGGAGGCGTGAACATGGGAGTAATGCTTAAAGTAAACGATCTGCACGTCTATTACGGCAGCATCCACGCCGTCAAGGGTGTGTCCTTCGAGGTAAACGAGGGCGAGGTCGTCACGCTCATCGGCGCAAACGGCGCCGGTAAGTCCACCGTTCTGAACACCGTCTCCGGTCTGCTGCACCCCCGCGCTGGCAGCATCGAATTTGAGGGCACAGATCTCAAGGGCGTGCCCCCGCACAAGATCCTCTCCAGAGGTCTTGCGCAGGTTCCGGAAGGGCGGCACGTATTTTTGCAGATGACCGTTGAGGAGAACCTGGAGATGGGCGCATACACGCAGCCGAAATCCGGTATTGCCGACGGCATAGCCGATGTCTACCGCCGCTTCCCCCGTCTGGAGGAGCGCCGCAAGCAGACCGCCGGTACTCTCTCCGGCGGTGAGCAGCAGATGCTGGCCATGGGACGCGCGCTCATGTCGAAGCCGAAGCTGCTGATGCTGGATGAGCCGTCGATGGGTCTTGCGCCCATTCTCGTCGAGCAGATATTCGACATCATCCGCGAGCTGCACGCCGCGGGCACGACCATTCTTCTCGTCGAGCAGAACGCGAACGCCGCGCTGAGCGTAGCAAACCGCGCCTATGTCCTCGAAACCGGCAGAATCGTCCTCTCCGGCACTGGCGACGAGCTGATGCACAGCGAGCAGGTTCAGAAAGCCTACCTCGGCGGCTGAATTGTATATTATATAATAGAAGCGATTCCGGTTTCCGGAATCGCTTTTTGCATACCGCCGTTTGAACTATTGCGATAACACGCATAATGTGCTATAATACAAAGATATCCGGAGGCCGCGTTTCTGGCGGTTTCCAATCTGCAAAGGATCGATACATCTATGGAGCTGCACGCAAAAACGGTACGCTCACAACTTAACTTTTTCAAACCCTTCGTCGCAAACTGCTCTCTTGAAGTCACCCGCAAGGGGCAGGACAAGCTCGGCGAGCTCATGACCGCGCTCCACAAGCACGAGGTCATGGTCAAAGAGCACGATTTCGGTCGCTTTCAGGGCGCATGGATCATGCCCAAGGATGAGCGGCGCAACGGCGTTGTTCTGTACCTGCACGGCGGCGGCTACACCTGCGGCAGTCTCGAATACGCCAAGGGCTTCGGCGCGACGCTCGCATCTGAGGCCGGAGTGCGCGTATTCTGCGCGGCTTACCGGCTTGCGCCCGAAAACCGCTACCCCGCGGCGCTGGACGATGCGCTTGAAAGCTACAACTACCTCCTGCGGAAAGGCTATTCCACAAAGCAGATCATGCTCTGCGGCGAGAGTGCGGGCGGCGGACTCATCTTCGCGCTGTGCCTGAAGCTCAAGCAGCTGGGGCAGGCGCTGCCCTGCGGGCTTATCGGCATCTCGCCGTGGACGGATCTCACCGGCTCCGGCGACTCCTACGAGAAGAACAAGGACGTCGACCCCTCGATGACGCAGGAGCTGCTGCAATTCTACGCCCAGTGCTACACCGACGACGCCGCGGATCCGCTCTGTTCCCCGCTCTTCGGCGACCTCACCGGTCTGCCTCCGTCGCTGCTGTTCGTCGGCGGTGACGAGATAATGCTGGACGACACGCGGCTGCTTTACGAAAAGCTGATCGCCGCCGGCTGCAAGAGCCGCATGATCGTTGCGCCGGAGCGCTGGCACGCCTACGTGCTCTACTGTCTGAGCGAGAACATGCCCTCGGACTTCGAGGCGATAAACAAGTTCATGGATCGCGTTCTGTCTCCGGCGCGCAGCCTTCGCTGGATGCGTCTTGACAACGCAGCAAAAATATACCCCGCAGCGAAGCGCCGCAACTGGGTCAACTTCTTCCGTCTCTCGGCAGAGCTTTCGGAGCCGGTCGATATTCCGGTGCTGCGCGCCGCGCTGGACGTGACGGTGCGCCGCTTCCCGTCGATAGCCGTGCGCCTGCAGCCCGGCGTATTCTGGTACTACCTTGAGCAGCTGCCCAAAGCGACGGAGATTCAGGCCGAGCGCAGCTGCCCGCTGGCGCATGCGCCCTTCGGCAAGGTGCGCGAATGCGCGCTGCGTGTGCTGGTATACAACGAGCGCAACCGCGTCGCGGTCGAATTCTTCCACGCAGTGACAGACGGCAACGGCGGCATGACATTCTTCAAGACCCTGCTCGCCGAATATATCAGCCAGAAATACGGCGTCGCCGTGCCCACGGAGCATGGCGTGCTCGGCAGGCTGGAGGAGCCGGACGAGGAGGAGCTGGAGGACAGCTTCCTCCGCTACGCCGGAGACGTGAAGGCCAGCCGCAAGGAAGCCACGGCCTACCACCTCACCGGAACGCCCGAACCAGACGGCTTCAAGAACCTCATCACCATGATTGCACCCTCGGACGATGTGCGCGCCGCCGCGAAGCGGCACGGCGTGACCGTGACGGAGCTGCTCTGCGCGGCGATGATGCAGGCCATAAACGAGCTTCAGGCCGAGCGCGTACCTCAGCGCCGCCTGCGCAAGCCCGTCAAAGTTCTGCTCCCCGTTAACCTGCGCCGCATGTTCCCAAGCAAGACCCTGCGCAACTTCGTCTCGTACATCACGCCGGAGATCGACCCCTGCATGGGTGATTACAGCTTCGACGAGATATGCTCCATCGTGCACCACCGCATGGGGCTTGAAAATAACCCCCAGTCGATGCGCGCGAAATTCGCCGCGAACGTCGCCAGCGAGAAATCCCCTTTCCTGAAGGTCGTGCCGCTGTTCGTCAAGAACATCGTGATGAAAGCCGTGTTCGACAGGGTGGGCGAGTGCAAATCCTGCCTCTGCCTCTCGAACCTCGGCAACGTCCAGCTTCCGGAGGTCATGGCGCAGTATGTCTCGCGGCTGGATTTCATAATCGGCGTACAGGCCAAGGCGCCGCACAACTGCGGCGTGGTCTCGTGGAACGGGACGATGTATATCAACTGCATCCGCAACATCCGCGAAGCGGAGCTTGAGATGCGGTTTTATCAGGTGCTGAAGTCGCTGGGTATCCACATCAAGGTGGAGAGCAACATGCGTTAATAACCGTCTGCGGTAATTTGGAGGATTCTTATGTATTGTATAAAATGTGGCGTTGAGCTTGCGGACAGCGAAAAGGTCTGTCCTCTATGCGGCACGCGGGTGTTTCACCCCGACCTGCCGCGCAGCGAGAGCGAAGCTCCCTTTCCGGCCGACAACCGCGTGCTGCCGGAGGACGTGAACCGCTCCGGTGTGCTGTTCATTCTCACGGCGCTGACACTGCTCCCCGCCGTGCTGTGCATCGTGTGCGACTGGCGCATCAACGGCTCCATCGTGTGGTCGGGCTATGCCGCGGGCGGCGTCGCCCTGCTGTATATCACCGTTGTGCTGCCGCTGTGGTTCCGGCACCCGAACCCCGCGATCTTCGTTCCGGTCGATTTCGCCGCGATAGCGCTGTTCCTGCTGTACATCAACTTCGCTGTCGGCGGGCACTGGTTCTTGTCCTTCGCCTTCCCCGTCACCGGCGCGGTCGCGCTGCTCGTCACCGCGGTCGTCACGCTCATGCGCTACGTCCCCGGCGGTGCGCTGTACATCTTCGGCGGCGCGCTCATCCTCACCGGCGGGCTGAACGTACTTATAGAGTTCCTGCTGCACATCACTTTCGGCATCGAGGGCATGTTCGTCTGGTCGATCTACCCGCTGACGGTCTGCGTTCTGCTCGGCGTGATGCTGCTGGTCGTCGCGGTATGCAAGCCGCTGCGCCGCTCGCTGCACAGGAAATTCTTCCTGTAATTTATCAGATAACGACAAAAGCGCTGTCAAAAAGTCCGGACAGGACTTTTTGACAGCGCTGAAATTATTCTGCCGTTAACGCTTAAAGCCGATTACCACTCAAGGTTCTTCTCGTTTTCCTTGCTGAAAACGTGCGCGACGTTGCCGTCGAAGCTGAAGTGCACGGTGTCGCCCATGGCGTAGTGACCCTTCATGTCGATGGTCGGGACGATGATGATAACGTCCTTGCCCTCGGCGGAAACGTGCAGATGCACGGAGGAGCCCATCATCTCGGACACGTCTACCTTCGCGGCTATGCCGGTCTCGCCGATGGTCGTATGCTCGGGACGAACACCGAGAGTGACCTCCTGAGACTGAACGTCCTTTGCGAGCAGGCGCGCTTCCTTCTCAGCATCAAGCTCAACTCTGTATCCGCCAAGCTCGACGAAGAACTTCTCGCCTTCGCGGACAAGCTTTGCATCGAAGAAGTTCATCTGAGGGGTGCCGATGAAGCCTGCGACGAAGAGGTTGCGCGGGTTGTTGAAGACCTCCTGCGGGGTGCCGATCTGCTGGATGTAGCCGTCACGCATGATGACGATACGGTCGCCCAGCGTCATGGCCTCGGTCTGGTCATGGGTGACGTAAATGAAGGTGGTGTCAATACGTTCGCGCAGCTTGATGATCTCGGCGCGCATCTGGTTACGCAGCTTTGCGTCGAGGTTGGAGAGCGGCTCGTCCATGAGGAAGACCGCCGGATCGCGCACGATGGCGCGGCCGATGGCGACACGCTGGCGCTGGCCGCCGGAGAGCGCCTTCGGCTTACGGTCGAGCAGGGCGGTGATGTCCAGAATCTCCGCGGCCTCGCGGACCTTCTTGTCGATCTCGGCCTTCGGGAGCTTCTTGAGCTTGAGTGAGAACGCCATGTTCTCGTAAACGGTCATGTGGGGATAAAGAGCGTAGTTCTGGAATACCATGGCGATGTCGCGGTCCTTGGGGGCGACGTCGTTCATGCGCTTGCCGTCAATGAAAAGATCGCCCGAGGTGATCTCCTCGAGACCGGCGATCATGCGCAGCGTCGTGGACTTGCCGCAGCCGGACGGACCGACGAGCACGATAAATTCACGGTCGGCGATATCCAGCGAGAACTGCTGCACCGCAACGACACCCTCTTCGGTGATCTGCAGGTTGTGCTTCTTCTCGGGAACGTCGCCCTTTTTCTTCTTCGTGCCGCCCTGATTCGGATAGATCTTCTTGATGTCTACCAGACGTACTTCTGCCATGTGTACCGATCCTGATCTGAGAGCCTCCGCTGCTCAGACCTTACCTCCGCCGATGAATGTACGGAGGCTATACGGCAGGTCTCCACACTGCCGCACCGCGGATCCTGCGGGGAAAACAAACTCCTTTCATCGAACCGCGTACCGCTCGTAAGGTGGAGAGCAGAAGCCGTTCGGTATTGTATTTAACGTACCATAAAACCGTTTCCAACGCAAGACCTGTTATGGCATTTCGCCAAAACTTTACATGGTTTTTGCCTGCATCGCGCGCAGCACCTCGTCGATCCGGTGCGCGGCGGCGAGGAAGTCCGCCTCGGTGTACCCCTTTGTCGTCATTGCGGCGGTACCGATGCGCACGCCGGAGGTCTGCTGGGGGCTTCTCGTTTCGTTGGGAACGCAGTTTTTGTTGAGCGTGATGCCGTGGCGGTCGAGCTCATCCTGCACCGCCTTGCCGGTGAGCCCCGTTTTCGTGAGATCGAGCAGGAACAGGTGGTTGTCCGTGCCGCCGGTCACAACGTCGTAGCCCATTTTTCGGAACTCCTCGCACATCGCGCGGCAGTTTCTCACAACGGCGTGGATGTATTCGCGGTATTCGTCCGTGCAGGCTTCCTCGGCGGCGACGGCCTTGCCCGCGATCACGTGCTCGAGCGGCCCGCCCTGCGTGCCGGGGAACACGGCGCTGTCCACCTTCTTCGCAAGCTCCGGCTTACAGAAGATCATGCCGCCGCGCGGCCCGCGCAGCGTTTTGTGCGTTGTGGTCGTGATGATGTCGGCGAGACCGAACGGCGACGGGTGGTCCCCTGCCGCGACGAGACCCGCGATGTGCGCCATATCCACCATAAAGTATGCGCCCACGCTTTTGGCGATGTCCGCGAAGCGCGCGAAATTGATGACGCGGCTGTACGCCGAAGCGCCCGCGAGAATGAGCTTCGGCTTATATTCGGCGGCCTTTTGCTCCACGTCCGCATAGTCGATGAAGCCCTGCGCGTCCACGTCGTAGAATTTCATATCGAAGAGCTTGCCGCTGAAATTGACGGACGAGCCGTGCGTCAGGTGGCCGCCGTTATTGAGCGACATGGCGAGGACCGTGTCGCCCGGCTGCAATACGCTCATATACGCCGCGAGATTCGCGTTCGCGCCGCTGTGCGGCTGGACGTTCACATGGTAGTCGGTATGGAACACCTTTTTCCACATGGCGCAGCAGTATTCCTCAAGCTCGTTCACGATCTCGCAGCCGCCGTAGTAGCGGCCGCGGTTTCCGGAAACGCGCTCGGCGGGATAGCCCTCGGCGTACTTGTTCGTGAGACACGAGCCGACGGCGCGAAGGACATTCTCGCTCACAAAATTTTCGCTCGCGATCAGCTCAACGGTAGTGTCCTGCCGCGCCTGCTCGCGGGCGATATAATCAAATACTTTGGATGGCATGGGTCGTCTCCTTTTCATCTATTCATTTAAAAAATGCCTCCCTCTTTGAGGGAGGTGGACAGGTTATCCTGTGAAGTGCATCCCCCCGGTGAAAAGGGGCGGAGGCAAAAGACGCAGGGAGAGACGTTTTTGCACGGAACGCTGCGTGGGCGGAG
>OLSK01000894.1_pt1 | contig 24187 bp, 14 predicted proteins | sample 1672781 | NCBI WGS metagenome assembly OLSK01 (sample SAMEA3136723, study PRJEB25190) | human gut metagenome | biome: human gut; feature: human-associated habitat; material: faeces | place: Austria | collected 2013 | reverse complement strand
GGTGTTGCACTTGCTTGACAATCTACCATTGCCCCTTGACCCCTTTTCGCGATTGGGTTGGTCGCACTTTCATGCTCCTTCCGCGTGCAGCTTTTGGGGCTTCGCCTAAGCCCTTGTTTGCTCCCCCCAACTTTCCGTGAAGAACCTTTTCCTTCCCTCCACCCACTGGAACAGCGCCGGATACAGCACAATCGCGAACAGCATCAGCCCGAACATCTCTGCAAAGCCCAGCCAGTGTGCATCCAGCAGCAGATTACCCGCCGCCTTCAGTCCCTTCCGCACCGCCAGCAGCAGCGCCACGCCGACCACGCCGCGAATCACGCGCGCCTTGCCCGCGCCCTTTGCATCAAAACCGACAAAGTGCCTCTCCAGCACCCAGCCAAGGCAGAAGCCCATCATCGCCCCCGCCGCCTTGTAGCAGTCCGTCACCATGTCCCACGGGTCAACCAGCAGCGTTCCGTCCGGCAGCACATCCATCGGATACGGCTTCACGCTGGTGTAAATCAGCATCGCGGCAGACAGGATGATGCCGATAGTTGCCAGCAGCCAGTCGCGGTTCTTGCCGCCGTCCGCCCAGTTCAGCAGGTGTTTTGACAGCAGCAGCACGACCAGCGCAATCATCATCCCAACCAGCACGTCCTGCGGCGTGTGCGCGCCGAGCCAGTTGCGGGCAAACGCCGTCAGCAGCGTCAGCAGCACGCACGGCAGAATCCACCATTTGCTGTACTTTTTCAGGTACGCCGCGAGGTTGCCGTAAAAAGACGCTGCCAATGTCGCATGTCCGCTTGGAAACGAGTAGCCCGTTGCCGTTGCCGCCGCTTCCGGGGCGATTTGCAGCCGCGCATCCTGCTTCCACGGGCGATAGACGCACGCGATATTCTTGATGAGCTGCGTCACCATCGTTGCACCCGCGAAGCACAGCCCCATCCGCTGCCCGGTGCGCTTGTCGATGCACCAGTAGAATACGACAATAATGACAACCGGCAGCGACCCGGCGGCAAATTCCGAAATGAAGAGCAGCAAGCTGTTGATGAAGTTCGGCGCTTCCGCCCGGAGGTTCTGCAAAAACAGCAGATATTCAAAATCCAACGTTGTTTGACTCCTTTGTTACTTAATGACACTCATGTCCAGCGCCATCTTCGCCCATGCGTCCGAAGCGCCGCTTGCGCCCGTGACTTCCGTGCCGGGCTGGTAATCCGGCGTGGTGTACCAGCCGCAGAAGGTCATGTGCGGGTAGGTCGGGGCATCCGGCAAATCCGCCTGATGAATCGCGCTGCCGTTCACATGGTAGGTCGTCTGCGCCGTCGCCATGCCCTCCACCTTGATGCGGTAAGCGGTAATCTTCCCGTTCGTCGCGATGACATAACAATTTTGCAGCTGTGCAGGGTTATCAACGCCGTTTTTGCGCATTTCCGCCAGCAGGATTTCGCTCGTGAACCACGCGGTCTTCGTGCCGTCATCATTCTTCTGTATCTCCGCCGCATCCACCAGAATCCACCAGACGCTCTTTTCCGCGCTGTCCAGCACGATTTTGGGCGTACCCGCGCCGGAATAGCGAATGCCAATGCGTGCGCCGTCCGCGAACCACTCCATTTTCGCTTCGAGCTGGATGTAGGAGGAATCCCATTCCTTCTGGCTCGTCAAGCCGTCGGCGTTCGCCCAGAGGATGTTCTCGTCCGCCTCCGCGCGCACTTCCGTCAGCGCACTGCCCCATGCCGTGCTGTTCTTGCCCTCCCACAGCGCGTCCAGCACCTGCGGGTACACCACGCTCGTCGCCTGACTGCGCAGCTTCGGATTCACCGCGCGGCGAATCCAGGCGTGGCACTCACCGCCGGACGTCTGATTGTTCCCATTGTCCCAGATGACAATCGGCACGCCATAGCGCTGGGCATTCTGCGCGACACAGTACGCCCACTTCGCGCGCTCGTCGTGATTGCCATTCGTGTTCGTCGCACCCGTTTCGCCCATCACGACCGGAATCCCCCGGTCAAGGAAGGTTTCCTTGATGTTCTCGAACACGCGGTTGATTTTCGCGCCATCCTTCTCCGGGTCGAACGTCGTCTGCGTATCCTGCAGGCAGAAGGTCTGCGGGTCATACGAATGCACGGACACGATGATGTTTGCCGCCGCTTCGCCATCCACCGTCGGCAGGGCAATCGCCGCCGTGCCCGCCGGGGAGCTGGTCGCCGCGTAGCCCGGAATCATCAGGCAGCGCTCGGCGTTGCAGCCCTTGGCGTCCTTGCGGATGGTGTTCACGAACACTTGGTTGAGGTAGTTGACGGCAGCGTAGCACGCCGCGTTGCCGCTCCACTCATAGTTCGTACCCTGCGCGCGCGGCTCGTTCATGCCCTCGAAAATCACATGCTGGTCAAAGTCGGCGAAGGTGTCCGCAATCTGCCGCCACATTGCCGTCAGCTGCTCGCCGATTTTCTCCGCGTCCGCCGCGAAATTCGGCTCGTTAATCCACGCTTCGTGGTGCACATTGAGGATGACGAACAAGTCCGCCTCGCGCGCCCACTCGACCACTTCGCGGACATGCTGGAGGAAGTCCTCGCGGATGGTGTACGTCCCATCGTCCGAGGTATAGCGGTACCAAGTCACGGGAATGCGGATGGTGTCAAAGCCCGCTTCCTTCACGCGCACCATCAGTTCCGGGGTGATTTTCGCGTTCCCCCACGACTGCTCCTGCGCGGTCACATCCGCGGTATTGCCGCCGGTTGCGTCCAGCGTATTGCCCAGATTCCACCCGAAACCCATCATCTCAACGATTTCCGTCGCTTTTTTGCCTGTCAGCATGGTTGATTCCTCCTCGGCGGCTGCCGGAAGCACCGGCAGCAGCATGGTCAAGAATAGTGCAATCCATTTTCGCATGTTTTGCATGAATTTCCCTCCTATTGCTTATAGGATTGGATTGTTACGCAGGGATTTCGCTCCTGCGGGAGCGACCAAAGGGCTTTCCGTTCGCCCTTTGGAAACCTTCGGCGCCCCTTCGGATGTTACAGGTCTGTTATGTTAGTTTTTTAGTTTGTGTGCTTTTGGTTGTTGAGAAATTGCCTTCCCCTTTCGCTGGCGGACGCATCGTCAGGCTGATGCGGTTCGTTTTCGCATCCGCTTCCAGCACCCACACGGTCACGATGTCGCCGACTCGGACGACTTCGCTCGGATGATTCACGCGGCGCTGCGCCATCTGGCTGATATGCACCAAGCCGTCGCGGTGAACACCGATGTCCACAAACGCGCCGAAGTCGGTCACGTTGCGCACCGTGCCGCGAAGCTCCATGCCGGGCTGCAAGTCCTTCAAATCCATCACGTCGCTGCGCATCAGCACCTGCGGCAGCTCATCGCGCGGGTCGCGGCCGGGGCGGGACAGCTCCGCCGCAATGTCGCGCAGGGTCGGTTCGCCCACATTCAGCTGCTTCGCCAGCGCCGCGAACCCCTCCGCGTCCGCCAAGGTCAGCAGCTTGCCGACCGCCTCCGCCGGGGTGAGCGAAAAGTGCTTCAAAAGGGCGCGCGCCGCGTCGTAACTCTCCGGGTGAACGCCTGTGTTCTCTATCAAGTCCTTGCCGCCGGGAATGCGCAGGAAGCCTGCGCACTGCTCGAAGGCTTTGGGGCCAAGGCGCGGCACTTTCTTCAGCTGTGTGCGGGTCGTAAACGCGCCGTTTTCCTCGCGGTACGCCACGATGTTCTTCGCGACGGTCGTGTTGATGCCCGCAACGTAACTCAGCAGCGACACGCTCGCCGTATTCACATCCACACCGACGCTGTTCACACAGTCCTCGACCACGCCGCCCAGCGCCGCGTCCAGTTCCGCTGCTTTCAGGTCATGCTGATACTGTCCTACGCCAATCGCCTTCGGATCGATTTTGACCAGCTCCGCCAGCGGATCCTGCAGCCGCCGCGCAATCGACACCGCCGAACGCAGGCTGACATCAAACTGCGGGAACTCCTCCGCCGCCAGCTTCGACGCGGAATACACCGACGCGCCCGCCTCGCTGACGACCATGTATTTGAGCGCGTCGCCCAGCGCCAGCTCCTTCATCACCTCGACGAAGAACTGCTCTGTCTCGCGCCCCGCCGTGCCGTTGCCGATGGCGACGATGCCGACGTGGTGCTTCTGAATCATGCGCTTGACGGTTTCCTTCGCCTGCGCAACCTTGCCGTGGCTGGGCAGCGGGAAAATGACGCCCGTATCCAGCACGCGCCCGGTTTCGTCCACAACCGCGACCTTGCAGCCCGTGCGGATGCCGGGGTCAAGCCCCATCGCGACCTTCCCGCGCACCGGCGGCTGCATCAGCAGCGGGCGCAGGTTCAGCGCGAACACGCGAATCGCCGCTGCACTCGCCTTGTCGGTCAATTCCGCGCGCAGTTCCGTGTCCAGCGACGGCGCAATCAGCCGCGTATACGCGTCGTCGCACGCCTGCGCGACGTACTCGCACGCCGGACTGCCCGTCTGCTGCACGAAGCCGTAGCGCACGAGCTGCTGCGCCTTCTCCTTGTCCACGTCCAGAGCGACTTTGAGGAAGCCCTCCTTCTCCCCGCGGTTCATCGCCAGCACCCGGTGCGACGGCATCAGGCGCAGCGGCTCACGGTGGTCGTAGTACATGCGGTAGGTGCTGTCCTCGTCTTTCGCCGCGACCGTCGCGACCATCGCCGTTTGATGGTAGTACGTTTTGAGCTTCGTGCGGACGGCGGCATCGTCGCTGACGACCTCGGCGATAATATCCATCGCGCCTTGCAGGGCATCCTCCGCCGTTTCGACGCCCTTCTCCGCGTTCACATAGCGCAGGGCGATGGTTTCCGGCGCCATCATGTTCCGCTGCTGGAGCATCAGCGCGTTCGCGAGCGGCTCCAGCCCCTTCTCCTTGGCAATGGACGCGCGGGTACGGCGCTTCGGGCGGTACGGGCGATAGATATCCTCCAATTGCGCCAATGTCGCGGCAGCATCGAGGTCGCTTTGCAGCTTCTCCGTCCAGACATCTAACTTTTGCAGGCTTTCACTGATTTCCTGCCGACGCGCTTCGAGCGCCCGCAGCGCCGTCAGCCGTTCGCTGATTTCACGCAGCTTCTGGTCATCCAGCGACCCATGCTGTTCCTTGCGGTAACGCGCGATAAACGGCAGCGTGCAGCCCTCGTCAAGCAGACGAATGACGGCGTCGATTTGCCACGGGGCGGTTTGGAACTCCTGACAGAGCGTTTGTGTGATAGTCATGTCCTCACCTCAAATAATGATGCCTTCCAAATGATCCACCTCGTGCTGAATCACCTGCGCGGTGAAACCAGAGAACCGCTGCACATGCCGCTGCAGCTGCTCATCCTGATATTCCATCAAAATCTGCTGATACCGCAAACACGGGCGCTCGCCGTCCAGCGACAAGCACCCCTCCTGCGCTGCGAAGGGGATCTGGCGATCCGTGATGACCGGGTTGAGCATCACCAGCACGTTTTTCCCCGCCATCACCGCAATGATGCGCTTGCGGACGCCAATCATGTTCGCCGCCATGCCGACGCACTCGTGCGCATGGGCGCGCAGGGTATCCGCGAGGTCACGCGCAACGGGCAGATCCTCCGCCGTCGCCATCTGGCTCTTGCAGGACAGGAACATCACATCTCTCACAATCGGCTGAATCATTGCTTCTTCACCACCACGCCGCCAGTTTTCCAGATGCTTCTTTCGGGCACTTCACCACGCACGCAGCTCAGCGGGTAGATTTGGCTCTCCCGCCCGATAACCGTGCCGGGGTTCAGCACGCTGTTGCAGCCGACTTCCACATAGTCGCCAAGCATTGCGCCCATTTTCTTCAAGCCGGTTGCCATGCTTTCGCCTGCGCCGCGAACCGTCACCAGCGTCTTGTCGCTCTTCACGTTGCTGGTAATCGACCCTGCCCCCATGTGGCTGCAATAACCGAGGATGCTGTCGCCGACGTAGTTGTAGTGCGGCGTCTGTACATGGTCGAAAAGAATCACGTTCTTCAGCTCCACAGAGTTGCCGACCACACAGTCTGCCCCTACCAGCGCACTGCCGCGGATGAACGCGCAATGCCGCACTTCCGTCCGCGCGCCGATGATGCAGGGCGCACCCAGATACGCCGTCGGCGCAACCGTCGCGGTTTTGTGCACCCAGACGTGCTCGCTGACTTCGGTGTATTCCGCCGGGTCAAGCGCCGCGCCGATGCGCAGGATTTCCGCCTTGATGCCCGCAAGCGCCTCCCACGGATAGGTAAACTGCCGCAGGTAATCCGCCGCCAAAGTGTGGTTAAGGTCGTAAAGCTGTTCGATTGTCAGCATAATCTGCCTCCTATTTATTATGTTGATTGCTTTTTCGCCCTGCGCCGCCGAATCAGCCAAAGCATGAACATCGCCAGCAGCAGCCCCGCCAGCGCGCCCGATGAATCCAGCAGCACATCCTGCCACTTGCCCGTACGCCCGGCAACGAAAAGCTGATGGATTTCGTCCGTCGCGGCATAGAGCGTACATCCCGCCCATGACAGCCAGTGCCAGCGGGCGCAGTAGCTGTCCAGCAGCAGCGTCAGCAGCATTCCCAAGAGCGTGTACTCCAAGAAATGCGCCGTTTTCCGCACGGCAAAATCCACCTGTGCATACAGCTTCCAGTACGCCTTCCCCGTCAATCCCTGCCGCTGCGCCAGAGAATCCGTAATTGGGCGGGCAATTTTACCACTGATGCTGCCGGACTGCACGCCTTCCTGTGCCGAGAAACCGAACATCATCAGCAGCAGGGACAGCGTAATCAGCCAGAGGATGGCACGATAAAGGTGTATTTTCCAGTTCAAGGTTGCTTTCCTTTCCTGCGGCGAAAGTTACGCCACGATTGTTTTATTTCGCGCTCCACCCCGTCAATTCCTGCCGTGTTGCATGGATTTCACGAAAAAAGGGCTGCCCGTTGCAGACAGTCCTTTTGTTGGATTATTTCACGCGCTCGCAGTACACCGCCACGCGTTTTGTGCCGCTGATGGTGCAGGTCACAAGCGTCAGGTCATAGTCGGAATGGGCAATTTCGTTCGCATCGTTGGGGGAAATCGTGTTTTTCTCCCGCACAACGTAGCGGAAAACGTTATTCTCCATGTCCGTGAAGGTAACGGTTGCGTCCAGCGCCAAGCTGCTCAGCTTGCCAAAGTGGTAGGTGTGCGCAATAATAGCGAGGTTGTCCGCGTAGGCGCTGCCGGAATAGCGGCACGGCGACACGCTCAGGTTCTCGTACGACCAATTGCGCTGCACCGGCACTTTCAGCCCCAGCGACGGAATGGACAGCGTGCCGATGTACTCGTGCCCATTGACCTTCTCGCCCGGCATTTCGATTCCCGGCACGCGCTCGTAGAGCTTGCCCGTCGGCGCGGGCGTGGGTGTCGACGTGGGTTCGGGGGATGGTGTCGGTTCAGGCGTTTCGGTCGGTTCGGTTGATTCCGTCGGCATGGGCGTTTCGGTGATTTCCGGCGTGCTCGTCGGATTTGATGTCTGCGCGGCATCCGGCGTGCTCGTCGGCTTCGGTGGATTCGTTGCAGTCCCTGCCGTCGGCGCATCTGTCGGCTTCGGCGGATTCGTCGCATCCCCTGCCGTCGGCGCATCTGTCGGCTTCGGCGGATTCGTCGCAGTTCCTGTCGTCGGCGCGTTTGTCGGCTTCGGTGGATTCGTTGCAGTCCCTGCCGTCGGCGTATTTGTCGGCTTCGGCGGATTCGTCGCAGTCCCTGCCGTTGGCGCGCTCGTCGGCTTCGGCGGGTTCGTCGCAGTCCCCGCCGTCTGCGCGCTCGTCGGCTTCGGCGAATTCGTCGCAATCCCTGCCGTCGGCGCGCTCGTCGGCTTCGGCGGATTCGTCGCAGTCCCTGCCGTCGGCGCGTTTGTCGGATTTGATGTCTGCGTGGCATCCGGCGCGCTCGTCGGATTCGGCAGGTTCGTTGCAGGATTCGCCGTTGCGGGCGCATCCGTCACAGGGGTGTTCGTGGCGGTTACGTCATCACGCGGAATGTCAGTCGTCAGTGCGTCAGTTACGGAGGGCGTGGATACTGCCGGCGCATCCGTCGCAGTGGCATCCGCCGTCGGCGCGTCGGTTATCGGCGCATCCGTCGCGGGTGTGTCTGTCGGCATCATCGTCGCGGTGACTACGGGCGGTGCAGCGGTTTGCTGCGATTCCATCTGCCGCTGAATGCGAATCTGCTCCAGCGCCATCAGCGCATCATCCGACTCCTGCTGCGCGCGGCTGGCATCCCACTGGTTGTAGCCCACCAGCGCCAGTGCCGCCAAAATCAGCACCAGCCCCAGCGTCATCAGCAAATTGCCCTTACGGTTCTTCATGCTCTTGGCTCCATTTCCGGTGCAGAATCCAGCCAATGACGAACAGAATCATGCCCGCACCCGCCAGAATCGGCACCGGCCACCACAGCTGCCCCGTTTCGGGAATCGGGGCGGTCGGGGTCGGCGTGACCGTGCGGCGGTTGGTAATCACATACACGCCGTTTTCGATGGAATATTCCGGCTCATAGTACACATCAGCCCCCAGAACCTCGTTGAGGGTGTACACATGGTCAGCCGGCAAATCCTTGAAGATATGATGCCAGTTGTTTTCGCTGTTCAGAATCACCGTGTCGATATGCTGACCGTCCTGCATCAGATGAATTTCAATCTGCACAGGGCGATATGTGCCGCGGTTGTCGTCGTCCCACACCTTGACGCACTCAAGGTCAATCAGCGCGGGTGAACGTTCCAGCTTGATGGTGGAGAGGACATCGTACTGCCACTCGTCGTCCACATTGCGCGTCGGCACAGAGGTCAGGAAGGATTGGAAGCTGTACGCCCAGCCGCCGATGATAACCGGCGTGCCGGAAACAAGGTACAGACCGGGGTTGAGTCCCGCGAAGGCAACTCGACCGTTTTCGTCCGTCGTTCCGGTGAAATCAGGCGTTTCGGACGCGGTGAGGGCTTTCATCGCTTCGGACGCGGCTGCCCAGTCCGCCGCGTTCTTCAGCGCGTTAATGTCGATATTCAGGGTGCTGTACGGGCTGCGCAGGGCGAACCGAGCGTCCGCATCCATGTCCGCCACCTGATACAGCTGGAAGGTCACGCCGGGCAGGTGCGCATCATCCTCGTTGTCATCCGCCTGAATGGCGAACGTCAAGGGGTGCGTCAAATCAACCCGTTCAAAGGCAAGCGCGCAGGGCGCAAGCAGAAGGCAGCACAATGCTGTCAGCAGGACAAGCGCCAGCAGGCGCGAGGGTTTGCGGCTCATCACGACCGCTCAGCTCCTTTCCGCTTCTTGTGTTTCGGGCTGGTCGTTACCAGCATGAGAATGAGGAGAATCAGCAGCATCGGCGCGGCGACAATCGGCGCGACGATGTAGGGGTCAATCACGAGTGCGTCCGCGGAGATGCGCACGGATAGCTGCGCAAGCGACGTTTCGACCCGGTGTCCGCGGACAAGCAGCCGGTGCGAGTTAATGCCATAGGGTGTGCAGGTGACGAGCGTACACAAATCCATGCCGTCATAGATTTGCAGTGCGCTGACGTCGTGCGGCTCGACAATGAGAATCTGGTCGATTTCGTAAGTCAGCACCTTGTCCAGCACGCGGAGGGTGAAGGTATCGCCGTAGGTGAGCTGGTCAAGGTTGGTAAAGAGCTTGGCGGAGGGCAGCCCTCGATGCGCCGAGAAGGCGGAATGCGTCCCCGGTTCGCCAGTCGGCAGGCTTGTGCCCTCAATGTGACCGACGGCGACTTGAAGCACGTTGGCGTTCGTCGAGTGATACAGCGGCAGCGTCACGGCAATCTGCGGAATCTCAATCACCCCGATGATGCCCGAACCGCCGACATTCATCACCGCGTCGTACTCCTCGCGCTCCTCGTCGGTCATGATCAAGCGATCAACGGTGGACTGTGCGCGGAGTTTTTCGTTATAAGCGTTTGCCGCCGCCCAATCCGCTTCGTAATCCTTCTTGGACTCCTGCTCCACCGCCGTGTTGTAGGTGGCTACGGCACGCGACTGGTGGAAGGAATTGTAGAAATCCGACACGGACGGGTACAGAAGGAGCGCCAGACCCACAAACAGCACCACAAACAGCAAAATGGTTGTCATATTGCGCTTCATGAGCCGCCTCCTTTCTGCAAACATGCTTCATTTTCCCACTTGGGAATGCCGGGCGGCGGCATTGCGCGCACCGCCCGGCAGGGGTTTCATCAGAACATGGGGATGTTCAACGAATTGCGGGAGAGAAATTAGATTTCGTCCGCTTCGGCCTTGCGGCGAACGATGAGGATGAGCGCCGCGCCCACGAACATCATGCCGCCCAGCACGTAGAAGATGGTCGTGCCGATGCCGCCGGTCTCAGGCAGGGTCGCGCCGGACTTGTTGACAAGCTTGTTGTTCATCGTAGAAGCCGCCGTGAGTTCCATGGATGCGCTTGCGCCGCCAGCAGCTTCCTTGTGGTCTGCCGAAATCGTGATGGTGACAGGATCCAGCGGATTATAGGTAGCAGGAACCGTGGTTTCCTTCAACGTGTACGTGCCGTGATCCAGACCGATGATGTTGAACTTACCATTGGCTGTCGTAATCATTTCATTGTTTTTGACATCCACATAGGTATCATTCGGCTTCGTGGTGCCTGCGACAATGTAATTGCCATCGGCATCCTTCCACAGCGGAACAACACGGTCATTTTGATCATAAAGCGTGAAGCCAGCGCCTTCCAGTTCGTTGCCTGCCTCAGCCGTGTTCGCATACTTCGTGTTGTTCACAACATAGGTGAAGAGCCACACATGGTCTTCCGGCGTTTTGCCCATGCCATCAGCATTGGGGTTGTTGGAGTATTCCAAATCGACGCTGTTCTTGTTGTTCGTGCTGTTGGCGCTCGCGTTGAAGACCTGCGCTTCTTCGTTCAGATACGCCGTGTAAACGACCTCAACCGTAATCTTGTCCGTAACAAGGATGCTGGTGTTTTCTTTCATCACCTTTTTCAGGTCTTCGATTGTGAGCGTCCAAGACGGCTTATCCTGATTTTCATCAACCTTGCCTGCGCCCTTCTGACCAGCCGTTGCAGTGCAAACATAATCGGTATCTTTCAGTGCGATGCCGTTCACCTTCACAGAATCAATCTGAACGAAGGTAATACCCTTGGACATGGTGTCGTTGAAGACCAGCTTGTACGTCGGATAGTCATTATAATCCGCATTGACCGGAATGGTTGCGACCAGACGGAACTTGAAGTTCTCAAACAGCGCATGGTCGGCACTCTCGCCCCAGCCTTCCGGATTCACTTCTCCGCCGTTCTTTTCGGCATCGCCAACTTCGTCCTGCACCTGCTTGTCCACAGAGGGCTTTTCAGACTTTGCAGTCGCAACGATGTCCTGATCCAGCACCTTTACAATCAGCAGCGTGGCAGCGCCGTCCTTGCCTTCCAGCTTTGCCTGATTGTCCCGCACAAGGTAATAGCCGGGGGTCAGCTTCTTGCTCGTGCCGGGGGCTGCTTTGGTGGAAGCGAACGTATCAACCGGAGTGGAGTCAGCATTCCAGTACTTCGTGATTTCAGCCAGCTTTTCCTGATTCGTGCCCGAAACAGCTTTCAGAGCATCCAGAACAGCGTCCGGAACAGGGTCGCCAGTCCTGACCGCATCAGTATCGTTCTTGGCATTTGTGCCCCACTTGACGCTCGTCAGCACCTTTACTCCTGCATTTGTTTCAACATCAGCAGTGAAAATCTGGTACACTTGGTATTCGTGATCCACATCGTCCTTCGGGTTTACCGTAATCGTAAAGCCTTCCGCGTCAGTAGACGGATTTTCCACTTCCGTTGCGCCCGCGACAGTGACCATGCTCAGCACGAGCATCATGGCCAGCAGAATTGCCCAAAACTTTTTCATGGTTTTTCTCCTTTTCGTTGTCGTTTTTCATTCATTGGGAAACGTTTTTCGGGGATTACCGGGGTTGCCTACGTCGGGAGGTCTCCTGACGTATAGCTGCTATGCTTTTTTCATTCCTCCTCCCGTCGTTTTTTTCCCCATGTTTATACAAGGGCTTTCGCCCGCGTATACGGATTGAGCCGCCCCGGAAGGGGGCTGCCGACTGCTCATCAGCCTTCCCTCCGGCGTTTGATTTCCTGCCCCAGCAGCAATGCCGCCGCTGCCATCAGCAGCAGACCGCCCAGCGTGAACGGCAGTGTGCCGATGCCGCCCGTCTCGGGCAGCGTGTAGGTAATGGGTGTGTTCGTAATCTGGAAGACGCGATTTTCGCTGTTCGCGGGAATCGGCGCGGTGTTCGTGGCGTTCGTGTCGTCCGTCACCAGCTGCCAGCCGCTGCCCACCGGGGTCTGCTCTTTGGCGTAGTAGCGGTAGATGTTGCCCTCCGCGTCATACGCCGGGAGATTGTACCACTTGTAGCCCCACCAGATGTTCTTGCTGCCTTCCGGCGCGGTGTATTCAACCACTTCGCCAAACTGCCAGCCATCCAGATTCTTCGTGACGACCTTCCCCGCTTCCGCGTCCCAGCCAAGGGTAACGGTCGCGATGGTCTTGTCGCCGTCCGCCGCCGTTTCCGCGGTGGTCTGCTTGAGCGTCAGCGTGATATCCGGGAGGTTCGCGGGATTCAGCGTGAACTGATTGTCCAGCGACGTCCAGACCTTGCGGGCGCTGACGTCAGTCAGGGTGTTGGTGACGGTGAGTGTCTTGACGTTCAGGTTGATTTCCGGCCGTTCGCCGTTCGTCGGGTCAGAAGCCGAATGGACTTCGTTGCCTTCCGCGTCCACTTCCTTGACGTAGTAGTACCATTCGCCGCTTGCGCCCGTATCCTTGTCGAACCAGTAGCGCGGGAGGCGGGTCAGCGTCAGCGTTGCGGCATCGGTCGGCGTATTCGTGCCGACCGTCAGCTTCACGGTGCCATCCGGCAAGAGCGTCGCGTCCATGTTCGCTTCCAGCGTACCCAGCAAGGGCGTGGTGTATCGTTCCTGGGATAGGGTAAGACCAGCGCCGTCACGCTTTTCGCGCCAGATTTGCAGGTACACGACGGTATTGCGGACATTCAGCGGCAGTTCACTTTCGCTTCCTACGGGGAAATACGCCTGCTTGAACTGTTTGGTGATTTTCAGCTTCGTCGGCGTGTTGGTAATTGTGCCGATTTCGTTGAAGCCCAGCTCCAGCTTGCCGTCCGGCAGGTTGTTCAGGTAGCCCGCCAGCTCCACTTCGCGGATGATGAAGGACGCACTGTTGTAGCCCGGCAGATTCCGGATGGTCACGCGCCACGGTTCATCCGCCTTCGCCAGCCCCGACACATGCAGGTAGGGCGCGCCGTTAATCTGCACCAGCTCCGCCGTGAGCGAACTCGGCGTGCAGATAACGTTCTTCAGGCTGAAGTAGCTCTTTTCCAGCAGGTTTTCCGTTTTCCACTGCGTGGAGTAGACTTTCTGATACTTCATCATGACTTCAAGGTAGATGTCCTGCATCATGCCCTCTTCGCCGAACGTGTCCGCGTCCGCCCATTGCTTGACAATGCTGATGCTCTTGGGCACGTTGGTGATGGTCACGTTGTTTTCCGTCGTATCCTTGAAGGTGATGTAGAGAGTCGAGCCGACGAGTTCGCTTTCATCCGCCGTCATCACCGGCGTGTAGCGGTCCAGCGTGTCGTTGCCGACGCTCGTGCTTTCGAGGATGTAATAGCGGTACTTGCGCAGGCTGCCGTCGGGATTGAGGGTCGTGTCGTACAACGGCAGGTTGTCGATGGTCAGCTTCCAGCCGTTTTCCGCCGACAGGACGTAATTCTGCTGGAAGGGGTCATAGCACCAGTTGTAGTGCACCACGCCGTCCGAATCCGTCCAGTTTTCGCCCCAGACGTTGCGGAAGAGCGAAATCGACACCTGCTTGATGTCCAGCGGGTTCTGTGCGCCGTCGTACTCCACTTCTTCCGCCCACTGCTTCACAATGTTGAGCTTGCCGGTCTGCACGTTGGTGATGGTCGCGCTTGCGTCCGCGATGGTGACTAAGAAGCTTCCTTCCATTTGTGACGAAGAGGCTTTGAACGCATCCTTTGCCTTGATTGGCTCGCCAGCCGAATTGAGTTCAAGGACGTCGCCCACTTCTTTCGGCCAGTTCGCCGAGAAGGTGTAACTGGGGAGCGTACCGCTCACAGGGTCTTCCATCAGCTCATAGGTGTAAACATGCGCCGTGTAAATAGAACCGTCCGGATTATACTCAACATAGTACGCTTGCAGCGGTTGCGTTGTCGTCCAGTTTCCATTCGCATCCGGCATTATTTCAACGGTACTCGGATTGGGGTCGTAAGTTATCCACCCTTTTGTTTTATCCCATGAATGCGTTGTCTCAGTCAAGTTGAGCGTAACCTTTTCCGGCTTCTCGTTGACATTGACCCATTCTTTCGTCAAATTGAGGTTGAGATTTCCCACTTCATACCCCGGCAGGTTCTTCGCGTGGATGTTCGCCGTTCCGCCGTCCGCAGGCTGGTTCACAGCACCGGTTGTTTTCTTGACAAGCGTAGCGTCGCCTGTGTAGCTCACCTGATACAGATACGGGTTTAGCGCACCATTAATCGTTTCGTACCCTTCTACGATGTAATAGTAGTACGGCTTCTTCTGCGCTTCGCCGTTCTCATTCACCGTAAAGTAGTACTTCGGCAGGTTGTTGAACTCCCAGACGGGTTCTTCGCCGCCCTCCGTCCAGTTTTTCGTGACGTAGGTGTACTGCTGATCAGCCGTCTTGATGGGCTTGTCATTGCGGTCAAAGGTGAGCTGCTTCTTCGCCTGAATCAAGCAGAACGTCAGCTCATCCCTGTCGCGGAAGCGCGCCCAAGTCTTGTCCACCTTGACGTTGAACCGCTCGACGTAGTAGTTCTTTTCGGTCACTTCCGGGAGCGTGTCCGTCAGCGGCTGGCGGTAAATTTCCTTGATATCGGTCAGTGCCGCGTCTGTGAAGTAGTCGCTCGGCTGCTGCGGGAAGTCCGCAGGCAGATGCTGCGTGCCGAAGTAGCCGTCAATCGTCGCTTCCGACACCTCGTAGGTGTACGCCCACGCGGATTTCACCGTGCCGTCGGCGTTGTATTGCGCATAAACCGACTGCGTTTCGTTCCATTCTGCCCAAAGCGCCGTATACGTTGCTGTGGTGTCCAGCTCGATTGTCTTTGCGGTGGGCGTTTCCGCTGTCCAGCCCGTATCCGGGGCATAGACATGGCGGGTGCGCGTCACGGTAATCTTCGCCTTCGTGCCTTCCGGCGTGGGCTTGTCCGCGGGATTGCCGGAAGCGTCCAGCCACTGCTTCGCCACGTTGAAGCGGTACAGACCTTCCTTCTCGCTCGTCAGCTTGTTGTTCGCCACGGTGACGGTGGTGCTGGTGTTCGCATCGCCCTCCGTCGTCACGAAACCGTCCGCCGGGCTATAGCTGACGCTGAACGGGAGGGTGGCTTCGTTTTGGTACTTGACCTCCTCCACCTTGTAGCGGTAGCTTTGCCTGATGGGCTGATTCTGCTCGTCGAAGCCCGTCACAGCGTACTTCGGGAAAGTGCCGAACACGACCTTGCTTGTGTTCAGGCTGCTGATGCTCATGACCCTCGTGACCGCTTGGAAGCTGTCGTCCGCGACCCACGCGCCGTTCTCCTGCTTTTCGCGGGTCAGGCGGAAGGTCAGCGTATCCTGCATGTTTTCAGGCTTCGCGCCTTCACCCCAGCGCTTCTCGGCTTCGATGGTCAGCTTCGCAATCTCGTAGTTCCGCAGCGTCGCCGTGCCGCGTGCGTTCTGCGCGTCCGCCTTCGGATTGGCGGGATTCCCGTCCGTGAAGTACTCGCTCGGGTGCTGCGGGAGACCGCTGTATGCCAGCTGGCAGTAGAAGCCGCTCGGCACGTTCAGTTCCCGGAGGCTGTAGGTGTAGGCGCGGGCGTTTTGGACAACGCCGTTTTCCATGGCGACCGTGTAGGTTTCCAGCCCCTCGAACTTGGTGCTCCATTTGTTCGCTTCTGCCAGCGTAACCGTGTCGCGGCGTTCCGTGCTGCCCTTCGTCCACGCGCCGTTGACGTAATCCCAGCGCGTCTTGTAGAGCGCGACCTGTACGCCGCCGAATTCCTCGGTAATCGTGTGCTTTGTGCCATCCGGCGCGTACCATTCCTTGGACAAGTCGATGCTGATTTCGCCGTACTTGTCCTCCGGGCGGTAGACGTTGGTCAGCGTCGCCGTGACCGTGCCGGTGGTTTTGCTGGCGTTCGGGTCGATGGTGTAGGTGATGCCGGATGTGGTGTAGCTCGGCACTTTGCCCTCGACGATGTAGTAAATGTAGTAGAGCTTGTTGCCGTTCGCGTCCGCGCCGGTGGATTCCAGCTGCGACCACTGGGTGTGCCAGCCGTTCGCTGCCGTCAGCGTAGCCTCGCGACCGCCGTAAGCGTCGTCCGGGTGCTGGCGAATTTTTGCCCACTGCGCGTCGGTGAACTGCGTGACCTGCGTCGGCACTTCGTCAACCGGTGTGCCTTCCGGGGTCATCGTGATGCTCACGTTGTTATAGTAGCGACCGTCCTGCCATTTTCCTTCCCAGTTTTTCCACTGCAAGCAGAAAATCACTTTTTTCTGATGCGTCATCTTGGTGGTGTAAATGAACTGTTTTCTCGACGTATCTTGCGGTTCCAAGACCACTTCTTTTCCGTCTACGCGAGCCACAATACGCGCAGCGTTGTCAAGTGCGCCATCAAGCAGGTTCAGCGTTAGCGTAACGTCCTGATTCTCCGGGAACTGCTGCGCAACCTTCGTGCTATTGTTGACCATTTCCGCAGACAGGATGCATTGCGGATTCTGCGTTGCATCCGTGTTCAGCACGTCGGTATACTGCTCCTGCGTCAGCGCATAGCGGCGAAGCATCACGAGGACGCTGGCAGGGCGCGCATTCTCATGGGCGTCGTCGCCGGCCCAGTTCTTCTGCACCTCCATGTCGTGGCGATCCTTGCTGTTCTTCACCTGAATGTTGATGCTCGCAGAGCCGTTGACGGTGTGCGGGCCATCCACCACGCCTTTGATGCCGGAAGCAGTCATGAGCTCCTGCAGCCGACTCTTCGAAATCGTGCCGAAGTTGCCATTGTTGAGACCGTCCGGGTATCTCTCCGGGTGTTCTTCGGTATCGTCCGCTCTCGGAACGATGTGGAAGACGACCAGCGGGCGATCCTCCAGCACGAGGTGGTACGGCTCGACTGCCTTCGTTTCCACCAGCATGTACGCGACGTTCGGGTCGAGCGGACGCTCGTTCAGCTTCTCCGAATTGTATTGGTAAGTAATCATACCGCTTTGATCCGTGTAGACCTTACCATTTTCGCCGCCAACCGCCTCGAACTTGTTGGTTGACGTGTTCCATGCGTAGAGGGTGAACTCCGTCCCCGGCAGCAGCAGCGAGGTGTTCGCACTGTCCACCTTGCGGATGACCAGATTGTTGTGGATGTAGCCGCCGCCCTGACTGAAGTAGTCGTTATTGCTGTTGTTCAGTTCGGTACTTGAGCCGTCTTTTCCTTCAAGGTTTGCGTGGTTTCTCAACGCCGGACTGATGCCCTTGTGGTTCACGTCGTTGAAGTTGTACTCGTTCGTCACCTCAGGCGGCAGCAGAATGTTCTCCTGCGCCGTGTATTCCAGAATCAGCGCCTTGCCGTCCGGAACGGTGACGGTTATGTTCAGGTAACGTTGAGCGGGAACCGTTCCTTTTACCTTCTCATTGTAATTGTAGTTGGAATTACTGAAGATGTTTTCCGTTTCCGTGAACTCCATCTTCCAGAGATACTTCTCTATCTCTGCGCCGCGCAGCAGATGCCCCTTGCCGCTTTCATCAACGTCCAGAATCGGATTGCCGTTCTCATCCTTCAATGCCTCATAGAGCCTGAAGGAACCTTCATCCAACGTCACATTGCGCAGATAAGGATACACGCCAGCCAATCCAAGAACGTCATAGGTCAGCGTATCCGTCAGCCTGAGCGTGCTGGATGCCGGATTCAGCTTCGCGCCTGCCTGGTTGATGTCGATGGTGTAGGTGATTCGCGCCTGCTGGTCGCCGCCCTTGACGCTGTAGCCCTTCTGGACGTTCACCGCCTCGACCGTCTCTTCCTCGTAGGTCAGCTCGGTCTTCTGCTCCTTGTGATAGAGCGCCGCGTCGTATCTCACGTCCAGCTGGTTGTTCAGCACGCCCAGCACCAGAGTGCCGTTCACCGCGGTTGACAGGAAGTCGTCGGCAATCTTGCAGTGAACCTTGACGGTCATATCCGCCTTGCCGTTGAGGATCGTTTCCGAACCGCCGGTATTCTCATTCGGCTTCATGGAGATGTTGATTCTCTGCTGCTGCTGTGCGCCTTCGCCCACCGTCGTCAAATCAGCCTTGATGGAAATGCGCTGCTCACCCCACTCGTTGCTGACCTCATAGCCATCCGGGATCGTACCGGCATTGTCCAGCTTCTTATTGACAACGGTCATCTTCGTGCTGTCCGTTTCGCTAAGAATCAGCCTTGAGCCGCCGTATTCGATGTACTCCACCACAATGTGCGGCGGGAGCGTTTCGGTCAGGGTGATTTCGTCGTGCGCCACGCCATCATTGCGCAGGAGGATGGTCCAGTACAGCTCGTTCTCATGGATGATCTGTCCGTTCAAATCGCCAACGCCATGGTTGCCGAATTTCTTCTCCACCAGGTCGTTCGGGGCGGCCTTGTACCACGCGTCTCCGTTTTTGCCCGCGTTAACAGCCGTGTTCTTGAAGTCAACCCCGCTCGTGCGGGACTCTTCCAAATAGATGGTCGTCTGATACGGGAGCGTAACGCTTGTCGTCGCGTTCACATCCGTATTGGCGTCGTTCAGCACAACGCCTTCGCCCGTCGTTTCAAACCGGAAACCATAGTAGTAGCCTTCCGTCAGCGTCGTTTCCGCAGACACCACCATCGTGCCTTCATTTTTGCCCTGACTGTCGCAGGTCAGCAGCGTAATGGTGTACGGCACATTCTGCGCATCATGCTTTTTCACAACATCGAGGTCTTTGATGGCGTTGAGCAATGTCTGCGCCTGAGCCGCCGTCATGTAGTGCTGCATGATTTCTATTCCGTTTTTCCATTCCACCTTCTTGTCAAGCGTATCGCCAAAGTTCAGCTTATACTGAACATCCTTCGTCGCCGGGAAGGTGTACGTCGCGTTCCACGCTACCGGATACAGACCATCGGTGTATTCGCCGTTCTTCGTCGGATCCGCCGGCATACTCGCGTCAACCGACTTCACCACATTGTAACGCTTGTCCTGCCCTACATTCGCGGTGCTTGTCTTTTGTTCGCCGTCGAATTCCGCCGTGTTTGTAATCTGTTGATCCTGCGCGGTTGCTTCCACCGGCGTTTTGTATTGGATTACGATCTTCGCGGTGGTGTCCTTGAATTTCAGCTGCGGTTTGCCATCCGCGCCGGTTTCCACGGTGAAGTAATCCGTGTAGTTTTCAGCGGTGATAGGCGTGTTATTCGCCGTGATTTGCGACACATAGCCCTTGCCGTCCGTCTTCGAAAACAGCAGACTGCCGTTTTCGTCCACAAGCTGGTCGAACATCGTGTCCGTCAGCGTCTTGTCCTTGATGTTGAAACGGTTTTCGTTGACGGTGAGCGTCCACTGAATGCAGCCCTCATTGCTGTTGTACCAGCTGCTCTTTTGCAGCTTTTTAATCTGAACGTCAGTAGGGTTGCTGTTAGAGGAATCCTGGGAATGATCCCACTTTCCGCCACTCTGAGCAGTGAAAGTATTTGTCAGCTGATCGTATTCACCGGTCATTCCGTCCTTGTCGAACGTGTATTCATACTTAATTTCGTATGTTTCATTTGCCGAAAGCGGCGGCAGCACATAGTCCGTCGTCATGGTATAGACCTTGCCGCTTTCGTCCGTCGTGTTCGCATAAACGTAGTGAATGTGCGTTCCCGTCGTACCGCAGGCGCATGTACCGTCCGTCTTGATTTCTGTCGAAGCAGAGTCAACAGCCGGCACCTGACTCCAGTTAGAGTGTACTTTAACCTCCGTGACGGTCATGTTTGTCAGGGCCATTTGCTTATTCACAGCCGTCATGACGTCTCGAGCAGTCGCGTTCTTGCCGTTCGTGCCCTTTGTGGATTCGATTTTGACGGTATACTCAATCGTTCCTTTTTCCCAGTTGACATTAGCCCCGCTTTTCCAAGTTCTCAAATCGCTGAGGATGGAGTTGTTGCCCCTGTCGATGTCCTCCCACTTCACAGTGGTCGATGCGCCGCCGAACTTGATGGTCAGGTCGTCGTTGCCCAGATCCTTAACATCGTCCTTGCGGATTTCGGCGCTCATCTTCATGGTGCCGGTGCGGTCGTCATGGCTGGGGTTGTTGCGGACAAAGTCCATATACTCGTCGGTGAACCACATTTCAACTTGTTTCGTTGTGGGATTATACTGGAACTTAAACGCCGGCTTTTCATTGCTGAATTTGGCGTCCGTGCCCGACCAGACAGAAGTGCTGTCCGTTTTGATATGCGTATTCTCTGCCGGAATAATAATCTTGTTGCCTTCGCCATGGCGCAGAATAGCTTCATCCGAAATCTTGAAGTCCGCCGCGAAGCTATAGTTGTACGCATTGGCATTTTCCGGAAGTATGATGTTCGATACCGTAATATTGGTAATCTGCATGCCGCTCTCGCTGACGGCAGGCGGTTCGTTCGCCATCATCTGGAAGTCCGGGTCAAGTCCAAACGACGGCATCATCATGTCGTCCGGCTTCGCGGCATCAGCGTCCATCGACGGAATCACCGTAAGCGCAGGTGTCGGGGACGGCTCGTCCATCGGGGCAACCGTTTCGGCGGCGTTTTCCGTCGGCGCAGGCGTTACAGGCGGCACAAGCGTCGGTTCCTCCGTAGGCGCGGGCGTTGCCGTGGGTGCTTCCGTGGGCGTTGACGTTGCTTCAGGGGCTGCCGTCGGCTCAGCCGTCGCTTCGGGCACAACCGTTGGCTCGGCCGTCACTTCGGGGGCTGCCGTCGGCTCATCCGTCACTTCAGGGGCTGCCGTCGGCTCAGCCGTCACTTCGGGCGCTGCCGTCGGCTCAGCTGTCACTTCGGGGGCTGCCGTCGGCTCAGCTGTCGCTTCGGGGGCTGCCGTCGGCTCAGCTGTCGCTTCGGGGGCAACCGTCGGCTCAGCCGTCACTTCGGGCGCTGCCGTCGGCTCAGCTGTCGCTTCGGGCGCTGCCGTCGGCTCAGCTGTCACTTCGGGCGCTGCCGTCGCATCGGGGTTCGGGGTCGGGTCATAGTAGCAATCCGCCGTGTGCGTGTGCTCTTCTTTGCCGCAGATATAGTGGCGTTCGTAGCAGTCCGCCGTGTGATGATGGCCGGAATCCTCCGCCGTCACCGTCACAATGCATTCATTCGTATGCTGATGCCGCAGCACCTGAATGTAGCCGCAAGTGTAGTAGCCGGTTTTCGCATCGACGCAGGACGCGGAATGCGTGTGCACTTTCGCCGGGTCGGGATAGAGCTTGCATTTCAGGTCGCCGCGCACCATCTCGTAGCAGGAATCATCATGCGTGTGTGCGCCTTCGCCCTCAAACAGACCGCAAGTCGGTTCTTCCGTCGTCGGATAGCAGGCATCCGTGTGGTGATGTGCGCCCTCGCCTTCCGTCAGGCCGCAGGTGTACGTCCGGGTCACTTCGTAGCAGCTGTCATCATGGACATGCGGCATGTCAGAGTTCGTCGCAACGTCCTCGGTGCAAATCAGCGTGCGTGTTTCCGTCACGCAATCCGCCGTATGCTGGTGGCCTTCGCTCTCAAACAGACCGCAAGTCGGTTCTTTCGCCCGATAGCACGCATCCGTGTGGATGTGCCCCTCGCTTTCCGGCAGCGTGCAGGTCAGCTGTTTCTCCCAATTGTAGCAGGCATCCGTGTGCTTGTGCATCGGATGCTCCTCCAGCGTGCAGATAAGAACGCCGTTGCTATCGTAGCACTTCTCGTCATGCTCGTGGATGTAGCCATCCCAGTAGCCGCAGCTGAGTTCGCCCTGCGCATTGTAGCAATCGGAGGAATGGTGGTGCGGCTCAAAGCTGCATCGCATAATATCGGTAAAGACTGTCTCCGCCTCGCGCTCGGAAATCAGGCAGGTCAGCTCATCCACATAGCAGTCCGCCGTGTGGGTATGCTCCTCCAGCCCGCAGTACGTTTCCGCCGCCATCGTCAGGCCCGGCATCATCAGCACATAAGACGTGCAGATGGCGACAACGAGTGCCAGCGCCGTGACCGTCTTGAGCAGACGCATCCGGCGCTTCCGCTGCGCAACGTATTTTTCTGCTAATTCCATGAGTTTGCGGTTCATGTCAGCATCCTCCGATTCTGGAACCTGTGTTCCTCTTCTTGCTGTATTGTACTTACGTTATTGCAGGAATCCAATGCGGTTCAGCGGCCAAATGCGGAGCGTTACGCGCCCCATAATCTGCTCTTCGGACACTGGGCCGACCAGTGTGCTTCGGCTGTCGCGCGAGGTGGAGCGGTGATCACCCAGAACAAAATACCGCCCGTCCGGCACTTGGTACGGCAGCGTGATGGAGCAGTCGCCCAGCGCACGGTCGGTGATGTACGGCTCATCAAGCAGTTCGCCATTGATGTAGACGTTGCCGTTTTCGTCGATGTTGACCCACTCGCCCGGCAGGCCGATAACGCGCTTAATCAGCACCTTATTGTTGTAGTAAAAAGCGATAATATCGCCGCGCTGCGGATTTGACCCGCGCACGACCATTGTGATTTCACCCTGCCCGACCACCGGCGTCATTGACGTGCCGGTGATTTGCAGGATGGGCATGACCATGGTTGCAATCAGCACCGCGACCGCCGCCACCACCAGCAGCGTATAGAGCGTGCTGCGCAGGGCGCGGTTGTAGCTGTGCTTGCGCTTTTCATGCTTCAGTTCCGTTTCCAATTGTGCGGATGTGGGGTTCATTTCCCGCAGCAGGTGGGCGCGTTCCGCCGCTTCCTGCGTGTCGTTGAGCAATTGTTTGCCCGTTTTCTGCTGATTCTTGTCTTCTGACACCTGCGCGCCCTCCCTTCTGTCATGTTTCTTTACTGCTGATTGGCGGCTTTCTTTGCGCGCGCGAGGATTTCCTGCGCTTGGCTTTCTGCCGCGCTGATTTTCTCCTGGCACAGCCGCTCGACGTTCTGCTGATACTGTTCCGCGGCCTTCTGCGCCGCCTCAAACACGCCGTTTAACTTCAGCGATGCCTCCGCAATCGAGCCGCACGTTTCCAACTGCAGCTGCTGACTTTGCAGCGCCGCTTCTGCCGCATTCAGCCGCTGCTCCAGTGCTTCAAATTCCCGTGCCTGTTCCAGCAGCAGTTCCAGCAGCTCTGCGCGTCCCAGCTTCCGCAGTTCCTTCTCTGTCACAGTTCACGTCTCCTTCACATGTAACTCATTTATTGTTTCTCGATATGTAATTCGCCAGATTTCCGGCAAATCACAGTTCGAGTTCTCACATGGTTTATTATACCATCAAATCTTCAACTGTCAAGACGGAAAAATAACATTTATTATGCTCATTTGGTGCATTTTTGTGTGTTTTGCCTTACTTTCGTGTGGCAATTTTGTCATTTCCATCTGTTAACGGCTTGTTAGTTTCCTGAGTATTGTTATTTACATGTTAAAACTATCGTAATAGGAATATTTTTTTGTCTGCTGCTTTCCTCGTTTTTTCGTAATTTTCGTTCAGTGTACGCAAATTTTCGACCGGTTTTTCTTTGTTTCCACGCCATTCGTTCGTCTTTTTCAATGTAACATTCCAGACTTAGCAAACAAAAAAACAGCATAATATTGTTGATTCGCAAAAAAAGCAGGAGCAACCCGCAAATCGTGCTGCTCCTGCCAAATATTCTGTTACCCATTCGGGTTTGCGCTGTCGTCATCCTGGCGATACTGATCTGTACGGCGACGATGGCGCGGCGCTTCCTCTGCCGATTTCGCCGCCGGGCGCGCATACGGATTCTCCATCGTCGTCGTGCTCTTCGGCGCGGCAGTGGACGGGGTCTCCTGCGGCTTCGTCAGGGGCTGGCTTCTAGGACGCCGGAAATCTGCTAAAAGCGTTTTTCAAAAGTCCGAACTCGCGGCCTGCTGCCGCTCAGACAGCGGACTTTTGAAAAACAACGCAGATTTCCGCCAGCCAAGAATCAGCTCCCCTCCTGCAGAGTCCGGCGACAGGCAGCACACGCCTCACGGGCTGGCTTTTCAAGGC
>OLSK01000891.1_pt1 | contig 24237 bp, 23 predicted proteins | sample 1672781 | NCBI WGS metagenome assembly OLSK01 (sample SAMEA3136723, study PRJEB25190) | human gut metagenome | biome: human gut; feature: human-associated habitat; material: faeces | place: Austria | collected 2013 | reverse complement strand
AACTATGTCTCTCTTTTTTGCTTTCTAAATTTGCGCAATTTATTATACCTTATCCATACCGAGGCGGAGGTCATAGGTGGCATCCGGGGTACAGAGCAAGTAAGGGTTAGCGTCCAGATCCTGCGGGGTGATCTCCAACATGGGACGGGATTCTTTCAGCGTGGCAGTGATATTCTTGGATGCGCGGCGCTGAATGACATAGGACTGATATGCCTTTGCGGCGAGTAAGGCTTTATAGGCTTCCATCTGCTCATCGCTCATCATGCCCTCGGCCTTGGCCTTACTATTGTTGTCCAGAATGTCCTGTGCGCCGCAAGCCTTGAGGGCGGCAAGAGCGGAAAGCATATCCGCAGATGCTTCTTTCAGCTGACGGCGGGTCAGTTCGTGTGCCACCGCCTGTGCGCCGGGTTCGGTTTCCTGCCAGTAACGACCGTTGTAACGGATGTAGTGGGTTGCCGGAGAATAACGCAACTCCCCGGAAAAGTGCTTTGCCAGCACCTCGGCCTGTCCGACATCGGAGAAATCGTCCGGCTTATAGGAGGTGTCATCGTTATACAGTTCGGGAGGAACATATCCGTCCTGCTGCTGAACCCTGGCGTAGAATTTCTGGGCGCTGCGCCAGATGGTCATCAGTTCTTGCTGTTCCAGCGGAGGGGTGCATTTATCCGCTTCTTCCATAAAGCAGTTGAATGCTTCTTCGTTGTCTCCGTATTTCTTGATGACACGACCGGCAAAGCGGGACATGGTAGCGTTGCGGCTGCCTTCGGGGATAACCTGCGTGCCGCCGTAGGAACCATCAGACATACCCGCATCAAAATCCTCTGCGGACAGATACTCACTGAGAGTCATATCGCCGGAGAAAATCTCCACCTTGGGTTCCGCCGTGCCGAAAAAGAAACGGGCGGCATCCAGAGCCTTGGTGTCAAAGTACGGGAAGATGGTATTGACCAGTTTCTTCATTTCGCTGTACGCTTCCGGGTCGGTCATGCACTCAATGGGAAACAGCACATGGAACTTGGGACGAGCGGGTTTGCCGTTTTTCTCACGCATATGAAAGCGGCTGTAGTGAACGGCAACGGTGATGCCGGGGAATGCCGCCCGGACATCAGCCGGAGTGACCCAATCGGCAGGATTCTCTGAGTGGTCATTGTCACAGTCCACGGGGAGACAGTCCGAGCCGAGGAAGTTTTCTCCGTTGCGGTAATGGTTCATATATTCGGCGCACACATAGTCACGGCTGACGGCGGCAGCAAGATCCACAGCATCCCTCACTTCCGTTTTGTGCGGATAGGAGCAGTTGCTGGGTGCGTTGATAAAATCTGCACTGTAAAGTGTGAACATGGTTTATACCTCCTCGCAAGTATTGGTGAAGTAGCGCAAGCGGTAATTCTTCCACTTGGCTCTGCGGATTTCTGCGTCCATGCCGGCGGAGATGCGGTCACCAAAGACCCACACCTCGCTGCACTTGCTCATCAGGGCATTTCCGAAGAACAGCCCCAACTGACGCTCTTTCGGATTGTTGTCATTCAGAAACTGCGGAAACAGCAAGTGGGGTGCTACAGGGATGTACCCCTTGTCCACGGCGAAGCGGCTGTACTTTCGAGCATTTTCTATATTTTCCGACACATTGTCGGCATATGGTGAGCAGATGTAAACGATGGGACGGAAGGCACGGAGCGCCCGTTCTTCCTTTTCTACGGCAGTCATTGCCTCATAAGCGGTGGGGTCGTAATAACCCTCGCTGTTGAACTTGTTTATACTCATGGGATTTACCTCGTTAATCTTTCTTATAAAAATCGGTCTCATAGCCATCGGCACGAAGCTGTAAGCCTTTCGCCCAGGGAGGAGTTCTGCCCATCTGGTCGCATACTGCCTGCAAGGACATACGGCGGTCGGCTTCGATGACCACTTCATCGTGGATGTGCATCACAATGGAACAGCAGCGGAGCGTATTCATGGCATAGCAGAGGATGTCCCTTGCCGTTGCCTGCACAATGTTCTCCACGAACTTGGGACCGTAACTATCCAGCCGTTCCCACTTCTTTGTGCCACCGACACCTTCATAAGTGATACAGTCGCCGCCGAATTTGTTTGTGCCGATCTTGGGTTTTACATAGGCAAGCCGTCTGCCAGACGGAAGCGTGATAAAGAGCATCCCGTTCTTGCATGAGAACTCGATGCCGTAGGTCTCGTTGGTGTGCTTGAATCGAACAGCTTCCATAACGGCACGGTCGACCGCCCACCAAAACTGCACAATTTTCGGATTTGCCTGCCGCCATGCGTCCACAAGGGGCGGCAGTTCGTCTTCGGTCAGCCCCATGTCGAGCGCACCCATCGCTTTGAGAGCACCAACGGAGCCGCCATAGCCGAGAGCCAGTTCCGCGATTTTGCCTTTCTGCCGAAGGTGTCCGTTGATGCCGTGCTTTTCCACAGGAACACCAAACATCTGAGACGCAGACGCACAGTAGATGTCCTTTCCATCGGCAAAGACCTTCTGCCGCCAGGTTTCTCCGGCAAGCCACGCAATGACACGGGCTTCAATTGCCGAAAAGTCTGCCACGATGAATTTGCGGTCGCCCTGGGGAACGAATGCGGTGCGGATCAGCTGAGAAAGCGTATCCAGCACATCTTCGTAGAGCATTTTCACACCCTCAAAGTCGCCACAGCGGACAAGGCCACGGGCTTCTGCCAGATCCTCCAAGTGGTTCTGGGGCAGATTTTGCATCTGAATGATGCGGCCTGCCCATCGGCCTGTGCGGTTGGCACCGTAAAACTGGAACATACCTCTGGCACGGCCATCGGTGCAAACCGCAGTCTCCATTGCCTGGTACTTCTTTACAGAGGACTTGGCAAGCTGCTGACGGAGAGCCAGAACCTTCTGCAATTCTGGCGGTGCAGTTTTCAGCATTTCCGCCACAGCTTTTTTGCCGAGGGTATCGGTTTCCATGCCGTTGCCCGAAAGCCACTGCTTCATCTGCTGCACGGAGTTGGGATTCTCCAGAGCGGTCAAATCTTTCATTACCTGGGTCAGTTCGGAGCGAGATCGACCGTCCATTTGAATGGCCTGCCGCACCAGTTCCATATCCAGCGCAACACCGCGGTCGTTAATTTCCTGGTCGATGTGGTATTCGTCCCACACACTGTCCGGCACAGGATGCTTGGACAGGCGCGCCTGAATGGACATTTCGGTCTCCACATCGCGGATGTTGTACTTTTTGAAAGCCAGCCACTTATCCGGGGCGTGTGCCGGAAGGTTGCGGGTACGCTGTCCGTTGGTTTTGGTCGGCGCACAGGGCTGACAGAAATATTTGATGAGTTCTTTGCCCTCGGTCAGCTTCTGCTTTTCAAGTCCAAGAACCGAGCCGACACCTTCCAGAGAAAGTGGCAGACCCATCGTGGCAGCCCAGACCATAGAACACTTCCATGCGTCCGGTTTAAGGTAATCCCCGGTCGGTAGCCCAAGAAAGCGTGACAGACAAATGCGTTCAAAGTTTGCGTTGAATGCCCACTTGATTACGAAATCGTCTGTCAGCGCCGATATGACCTCGGCGGGGATCTGTTCTCCGCAGGCGAGGTCGACCAGTTGCACGGGATCACCATCTACACTGTAGGAAAACAGCAAAATTTCAAATACGGGAGACTCTACATAGCGATAGACGCCGGTTTTCGCAAGCGGCTGATCGCTGTAGGTCTCAATGTCGATTGAGAGAGTTTTCATATTTACAGGTCCTTTCGCTTACCCCAACAGGGCGGCAGATTGCTCCGCCGCCCACGGGGTAGTGCGTTTTACTCGTGCAGATTTTTCATGCGGGCTTCGTGGTATTCCACTTCACGAAGGGCGCGCTCTTTTTCAAACTGCTGCTTTTCGGCATCCCAGGCATCATTTCTTTTCTTGCGTTCGTGGTCATCAATGGCATCAATGACCGAGCGAACGATCCAAAAGACCGCCAGCAACAGATACAGGCTGAGAAGCAGGATGCAAAGAATCGTAGTCAGTTCCATATTCGGTTACCTCCTTAAGCCAGAAAGTCATCATCGTCGTCGGTCGCAAAGTCGGCCTCTGCGCTTGCCTTGCCGCCGAGCGGCTCTCCTGTACGGATGAGCTGCAGATTGTTCAATCCGCAGGCGATGCCCTTGTTGCCGTTGCTGTTAAAGGCATACAGGTTGATGCTGGCGCGACCATACACACCGGAGTAAACTTCGGAGCGGGTCAGTACAGGGTTGCGGTCAGCGTCCACGATGCCGGGAGCGGTAGCGGAGTTGGCGTTAATGAAATAGGAATTGGCATAAGCCGGATCGTCGGGGCGCTCGATATCGCCGTCGCGGAGCGGGGTTTTGATGGCAGCAAGGGACGGTACGCTCTTGCCGTTGCCCTTCAGCTTAGCCTGTCCTTCCTGGTAGGCCGCCTCGATAGCCGCCTTGATCTTTGCAATTGTCTTGGTGTCGGACTTGGGGATGATGAGGCTGACACTGTATTTCGGCGTGCCGCCGTTGATGGACTTCGGCTCCCAGACATTGGCGTAAGACCAACGGGTGTCGGGACCGGTGATGACCTTCATAGGGTTGTTGACTCTGGTTGTGTTGGTAGACATATTAAAATTCCTCCATAAAATCTGATTTTGCGGTGTTCATTGCCGGACGTTTATCGCTCTCCGGCACGAGCGTCGGTTTGCCTTGCGGCTTTTCAATGTAGGGAGCGAGAAGCTCCTCAAAGCGGGATTTGCCGAGCATCTTCTGCATTGCAGTGATACCGAGGACTTTGCGCTCATAGGGGTCAAAGCCTGCGCTTTCAACAGCGGCGGCAACAGCGGCATCGTTGGTGTACTTACGGTTGGAACGGCCTTCGACCAGTTTCCACCCGCTCCATACCTTGCCGCTGACAGCCTGCTGCAGAGCGTATTCCTTCACATCGGTTGCCCAAGCGGTCAATGCATCGACTTTGCCGAGAATGTCGGCGATCTCCTCATCGTCAAGGAGCGCCGGTTCCTCAAAGTCGTACCGTGCAAGGGTGAGGTTGGCTTCGGCGCGTTCTCTACACTCAGCTTTCGCTTTGCAGAAGCGGCACCATTCGCCGCAGGAGAAATTGCCCTGACCCTCGTAGGCAAGCTGTGCTTTCTGCGTCAGTTCGTTATCTGCCCATTCCAGAAGCTCGTCCTTTGCCATCTCGTACACGCTGACATTGGACTTTCGGGGTTGGAAGATAGTCATACGGACAGTGTCGATATCATAGATGCCGTCGAAGATTTCCAAAGAACCCAGGGCATACAGCATCATCTGCGGATTCTGCTCTGCGCTGACCTCGACGCCTTTGCCATGTTTGTAATCGCAGATATTCATGACACCATCGGCGATGAGGATGCAGTCGGCTGTGCCGAATCCCTCCTGAACCCAACGGGAAAAGTCTACCCTCTGTTCAATCATGACCACTGGGTCAGAGCAGGTCTGCTTTGCGGTTTCCAAAAGCTCCACCACATAGGCGGCATATCCAGCGGCGCACTCTTCCATTTCCTCGTTGTACCAGGAAAGGTTCTCGATTGGATTCTCAGCCAGAATGCCAAGCGCCTGCTTGAGCCGGGCTTCTGCTAACGCATGAGCATCAGTACCCTCGGCGGCATAGTCGCTGCCTTTATCCTCGTAGGCTTCGCACAGCCTTGCGGAGGGAGGGCAGTTCAGCCACCGCTCGGAAGATGATGCCGAGAGAACAGCGTGTCTTTTAGGTGGCATCGGTCAGCACCTCCGCATCGGCAAGCAGCGCCTTGTAGTGGACGGGATCAATGCCGGATAGTTTTGCTGCGCCGTACTTCTGGAGCAGAGCGCGGATCTCGGCGGTGTGCCCCTTGCGGGACTTGTCCGCGAGAACTGCTCGGACTTGTTCCAAAGTCAGCCGGGGTTCGGCAGGGACGGCAGCGTCAGGGGCTTCATCGGCCGTGTTGCTGAACATCTCTGCCAGGGTGTTGGCCACTTCATTAATAGTGGTTGCGGCGCTGCGCAGGTCTTTGATTGCCAGTTCCAATTCGCTGATTCTGCCCATTAACGTTGCCTCCTTCCTTGATTTGCTTCTGCTTGAGTGAGCGGTTGATGCTTTTTGCCAGGTTTGCTGCGACGATGATAAAGTCCAGAAGGATATCAACCAGTTCCTCGTCGGGGTTCATCGTCTTGTTTTCGGACTCGTGCATTCTTTGTCACCTCCCGTAATCGGCGGTATCGTTTTGCCTCTTACACTTGCCACCGGACACGGGATCGCCGTTTGGTCCCCAAATCAGCGATAATTTTTTAGAGAATTTTTCAAATGGCTCAAAACCTTATCCCTGCGGTACATATAGGCTTTTCGGGAGATGTTCAATGACGCCGCTGCGGCACGCTCGGAGAGGTCTGCCATGACGGTTTTGCAAATTGCCAGCTCCTCCGGTGCGAGGGTTGATAGAAGAAGGTGCAGCGCATCGAACAACTCGGTTTCCTCGGCTTTCACATCGACCTCTGCAAATACATCTGGTATATCGTCAAGCCAGGGCCTTTCATCACCATCATCGTTTGTAGTGGTGTAATCTAAGGAGAGGGTGTCTCCGGCTCTGCTGAAGGGACAAGTTGCGCAGTCCATGTCGCAGTCCAGTCTCTTCGTGGCAGGGCACACGCAGCGCCTGTGACGCTGTTGCTTCTTACGGAAGGCGTCAATGTCGCGGTAGTAGTCGTGAAACTCCTGTTCTGTGCAGGGGATGCGCTCACGGGTGGAACGCAGATAGATGTAGTGCTGGTTGTCATTCTTTTGCATTGCTTGTCCTTTCCCGCTTTGGGAAGGGAGGCGGCAGATACAACAAAAGCCGGTGCATCAGATGACACACCGGCTTCGTACACTCATGAGAAGGCATGACAAATCAACGGTGGTACATCGGATGGCTGACGGAGAATCCGTCCCAGGTTCCGTATGTATCCACCGCTTCGTTAATGGCCACTCACAAAGCGGAGTAAAACTTATTTCGAAGGAGCTACCCTCGATGGTGATATTTTACTCCAAGATTTTAAATAAGAAAATTTCCATAAAAATCCCCCTTACTCTGATGTATAGAATAAGGGGTTATATGTTGTAATGTCTTTATTTTTATGCTATAATTTATAGAACACAAATGAAACAGATGGTTGCGAACAGATTGAAGTAAAGGATTATCTCATTTTATGAGAAAGGGCAGCGGCCTTTGATGCCGCTTTGGGTAGAATTATGGCAAAAAAATTATCCGAAATTTTGATGAGCAGCTTCTTTGACTGCGAAAATTTGGCTTGTGACTGCCAGAAAGATATTGTCAATGTTGCTCCTGGAGCAGATCCACAAACAACACTCAAAATTTGTGGAAATGTGCATCAGCCACTGAGGTTTTCCTATATGCCACAAAAGGGGTTGAACCTTTCAGGTAAAGCCGGAGGTGTTATCCAGGCGAATGTGCTGGGAAAGTTGCTGGCCATCAAAGATGGGGACATTGATTCCCATATCCGGTTTTTTCAGCAATTTGGTTTTCTGATTCCTATCAGCACAGAAGATTATGAAGCTGTTGAGGCTACCCAGATAATGGAGTTCATAAATCGCATAAAAGCAACAGTCAAGCTGATGAATGCCATTGCTGGACAGATAAATTATAAAAATATCGTTATTATGGCAACATACCTGCTGTTTTCCGAACCTATTGAAATTGAGCTATCAACCGGGAACCTTACCTCTTGCTCTCATCGCTTCACACAGTATCTCCGTGAATACAATAGCTTCCCAGATATGAATCGCAATCAAGAAGTATTTAACACGGGAATGTTCTCCGTGGATGATGTCCTTTTGGGTGAGAAAAACACTGTCGATATTTCATTTTTCAATGCTGTGAGGAGCGGTTCTGGACTGTCGACCATACCTGGTAGCAATAGTCAGTTATTTAAGCATTTGGTGGCAATGTACACGGGACTGAATGATGCCGACACTGATCTCAGGCTGCTTGTTGATTTCTTCTATCATTATCAACTTCAGCGTGGTATTATTAAAGAGGCATCACATAAAAGACTGAGCTACTATTCTCGGAATGATGATTTTGAATTCTCGGAGGAAATGAAATCTGCGTTGGTTCGTATTGCAAAGATTGTGGTAAGTGTAGAAATCAATCATTATATTTCCACCATTCGTCCGACTATTGACTCTAAAACACTTGAGCCGGAGTGGAGACTTAATAGTCTGTTAGAGGCAATTTACTTCTCCATTTTCTATATGAAGCCTGGCATTGAAATATATAAGGAGTGCCAAAACCCAAGCTGTAAGCGTGAAGTATACTTCCTGGTCAATGCAACTGCGACCAACAAGAAATATTGCTGTCCTGCGTGTGCAAACGCAGCGGCGCAGCGGAGATCCCGTGAGAGAAAAATGAACAAATATAGAAAGACCGTCATCCAATAGCAAATCCGCTATTGGATGACGGTCATAGTTTTATCTTATGCGTGGTGCGGAAACAATACCCTTGGAGAGAACTTGCTCAATACATTCTGCCAGTTCTTTCTTTTGCTGTTCCGGGGTTCCGATATAGTTGTACATGAGGTATCGTGTGTCCATGACAATCCCTTGAATGCGTTCATAGTTCTTCATTTTCGGATTGTTAGGGTCATATCGCCAATCACCGACAGCTTCGCCAACGTTACCGACGGCATTAGTAATTCCAAAAAGGTTGTCTGCTTGGTTAAACGGCATAATAAAACAGTTGAATAATCTCTCGTCAGGAATGCTATGTGCCCGCTCTATGTACTCACCATATGTAATCTGTTTGTTTATATCAGTACCGTTTGGAAGGTGATCCGCATTGCCAGTCCAGCCATAGCGATAGCACTTGGCATCGAGCACATAGTAATGGCCGCCATAAATCATGACGGAGTCAGGGTAGAGCGGAGTTTTTTCTCGATCCATCCCGTATTGGAGTAGCCACCTTGTTCGAGGGAAGTAACGTTCTTTGTCTTCAATGCCAAAAGCTTTGTCAATCATTTTCTCCCACACAACCTCAAAATGATCAGTACCGAAGAAGTATTGCGTGTCCGCACTGTGCCTATCCATATATTCAAGCATAGAACGCATTGCTCCGAACAATTTTTGCTCATTATCATTGTTTGTGGTGCTAAGTTTTTTAGTCAGAATAGCAATTGAAGCTTTTATAGTTGGATGGTTTCCGGGCTGTTCTGGCATGAATGGCACATACAGCCACCCCATTTTTTCAAAGGCCTCATAGACGCAATATCTATGGATTTGGGTAATTTCTTTGTTGATGTTTGGTGTTGATGACCGCACAGTCATACTGGTAAAAATCAGCGATCCATTCTTTTGAACCAAAGGACGTTGCTCTCGGATTGTTCTTGCCCAAGATGTCCGCCCCTTAGTATCTGTTTTGTAAATTGGATCTGTCTCTGTATAATAGCGAGCATTATGAAGAAAATCACGTATGACAGTCAGATATGCGTGGATTGGAAAATCCACTGTCTGTGGAGCTTCAAATTTTGATGCCTCAATTACACGGTCTTCCTTCATAAAAGCAGCCAAAACACCGAAAAGGTTGTTGATATCAACACGCAGGTCATCATCATTATCTGGCAATTGATATCCGATAGGAAAGTATATGACGGCATCATCGGTATCTGCTTTTACACCAACAAAGCAATCGCCGTCTTCATTAGTATTTACATGACACCGTTGACGTAGATTTTCAGTCAAGTTCATCGATGACCCCCTCCTTTCACGGTGCCTAAATTACTGTTGGGTAGGGTACAATTTTTGCTGAACAGAAGATCTGAAAATCTTAAAGCGGTCATGGCCCTGGCTGAGGACAAATGTACGGATTACCTTTTCCAGGCTGTCCATATTATCAGTGTCAAATAGAGCCTCTGGATTAAACTTAAAGGCATCATCCCAAAGGTATTTGATTACTTTTTCTGGGAAGATACGAATCTGCATGAGGGCTTCACGCACCTCGGCAAGTCGAGCGGCCTCTTCAGCGGTACCATTCATTATTTCAGCCTTCAACAGTTCGTTATACTCTGAAGCAAAATTCGAGTGCGGGGGTTTTGCGGCAGCTCTATCATCGAACTTCAAGTCATTTTCATGAACGAAATAGACACCGAGGCGTTTGTCCTCCGCAGATGCCATTTTTGCCTTATTACCGATGATAATCTCATTGACTGTTTCGCAGAATCTTCTCCAGGTTACCCCGGTATCAAGTATTTCGGCTTGGGCGAGAGAAGTGCGAACATTGAAGAAATTATTCTCAATGAGGCGCATTCTCCATCTGCGTTGAAATGCGGTGTCAAGGGTAAAGACATTTTGGTCGGAAGTATTCATCGTACCAAGGATAGACAGATTGGAAGGAATACGAACCTTGTGTGTTTCGTCACCGTATACAACCTTGGCGACATTCCCGTTTGTAATTCCGTATTCACTGGTGCCCACAGGATATGTTACACTACCATCGGTTTTTTCGGAATAGCTTCTATCCAGCAACTGAAATACATCACCAAAGATAGCTGGAGCATTACCTCTATTGATTTCTTCGATGACAAGTACATATGGCAGTTGAGGATGGGTGTATGCATCACGAATAATGTTGGTAAATGGGCCGGGTGTAAACTCATAGGTCACTTGTTTGTCGACAGGGTCTACAACAGGCAAAATTTGTCCAACAAAATCGGCATTGGTGTAGTCTGGGTGGAATACCAAACGTTCAACGATAGTATCTGGTGTGCAATATTCATGTTCAATGGTCCAACTTTTACCTGACCCCGGGACGCCATATAGCAGAACATTTTCACCGGTGGTAAGCCGGGTCGATTCATCAATTTCCTGTTTTGCGCTATTCGCACTATCAGTATGCCCTGCAGCATCTTCGGAAATGTCCGCTGCAGAACCAATATAATATTTAAGCCATTCATCCTTATCATCTGTCTCAAAATGAGGATACGGCTTATCAAGGATCGCATCTACTTGGGGCAATGTTTCTTCAACCAAATATCGGAAACCATTATCATCCGCATTTTGTTCGATGACCAAGCCGCCCCAACCGGCAAAAGAAAACCATGGGGCAATTCGTGCAGTAGGCTGATCAGTGTGTACGGGGTTACCAAGGATCGTATTTAATGTTGCCTCATCCAGTGCAGAATATCTGTCACACCTTCTTCTTGCGTCACGAATGATCTGGATTGCTTCGTCGAGTTGACTCATTTCCATAACATGAAGAATAACTCGGTTCATTTCCTCATAGCAGATTTTATTATCCAGTTCACGCATTGCCTTCCAAATACAAACGCAGGGGAGCACATCGCAGGAGAGTGGAAGATCCGGACCGTCGACAGGATTTTTCAACTGGTAACGAGAAAGAATATCCACTGCAGTTGTACGAACCCCTGACAGAATTCTCTCTTTTTCCTCATTCAAATCATGCTCCAGATTTTTCATCTGTAGTCCGAGACGTGACAACCTGATTTTATCATTGTCTTTATAGATCACCCCCATGCGCTCATACATTTTACGATTGGTCCGCATACGGGAATCAGCAACAGCTTGACCGCTAATTTCTCGCTGGTCACTGTAGTCATTCCATCCAATCCCGTCCAGCTTTAAAAAAGCAGCGAGATGCTCCCTGAAAGACGTATCTATTGTAATATCTACCCTTGGAAACTCAGTTGTATCTCTAATACCTGACGGCCAATGTGCATGCGCATCCAGCATATAGTTTCACCTCATAAACATTCTTTAACTTTTTCTGCGATCTTTTCCGCCAGCACCGGAGGGACCGCATTACCAATCTGCCTTGCAACTTCCACTTTGCTGCCAAGAAACTCGAAGTCATCTGGGAATGTTTGTAGTCGGGCACCTTCGCGTAGTGTTATGGTTCGATCTAATACCGGGTGACCAAACCTTCCGCGAGAAAAAGAGTCGAATCTCGCTGTAATTGTGGGACTTGGTTTATCCCAGGCCATTCTTCCATAAGTATCAAGATGCCTGTGACCATTATTTTTTTTATGACAATTCAATTGTAATTCATCTGGTAGAGAATCTTGCCCTTCCCCCTCGGCTATTGCTTGAATTCGTTTTAAATTGATCACAGATAGCTTGTCCGCCTTATGATTAGGGACATCGTTTTCATCCTTATCCATCAGATCAATAATTGCTTCCCGCACCGTAACTTTCGGAGCTACTAATGGAGTTGGGTATTCAAAATGTCCCTTGCCGTTCACTGACAATTCTCCGACAATAATGACCCTTTTCCTATCTTGTGGGACCCCAAAATCCGAAGCCGTTACCTTTTTCATCTGTATTGCATATCCTGCCGCACTCAAAGTATCAAGAAGAGTTTTAACATACGGCTTGCCTCTTGTCGACATTAGCCCGCCTACATTTTCCAAAACGAAAAATTGTGGCGTTATCTCTTTTATTAAGCGGCAGTATTCCAAAATCAGATTATTCCGGGGATCGTTATCATCACCACGGCGCTGGACACTAAACCCTTGGCAAGGGGGACCACCAATCATAACATCAATCTTGCCCAGTTCATGCCCGAGATCTTCTTCGATACTTCTCTTTGTAACTTTATATATATCACGAACGAATGCCTGACCGTGGTGATATTTTGGATTATGCGTATATGTTTTGATTGATGCTTCATCAATGTCAAAGGCATATATGACATCAAACCCAGCCTTTTCAAATCCGATTGATAATCCTCCGGCGCCACAAAAACAATCGAGTGTTCTTAAGTTATTGTTCATCTACTTCTTCTGATCCCTTCTGCTTTATGTGCGCAATACGGCCACTATAAGAGCCGAAATATGGTTGGTCAATTGCATCTTTGTGGTCCGCATGGTTTCGCCCTGCTAACATCGTAAGTACATGTCCAGCCAAACGTGTCGAAAATATTGGAGATACTGCATTTCCGATTTGTTTAAATTTATCATCGAACGGACCTTCAAAGTAAAAGTTATTCGGGAATCCTTGCAGCAGAGCAGCCTCCCTTACTGACAATCCTCGATCTTGCTCTGGATGGACAAAACGACCACAGGAAGGAGTTCGGCATCGTGCGGTAATCGTAACCGCAGTCTTATCCCAGGCAAGACGCCCATATACATCATAGAATCCTGTTACCTTATCCAGGCATTGCGGACCGACTCCGCGAGGGCGGTTACCACCATCTTTTGGAACTTGCTTGAGAATTTCAACTGTTTCTTTTTTATGTCGCGAGGTCATGTGCATAGGATCATTTGGATCCTTTTCGCCAGCCTTCAACGGAGGAAGGTCGCCAATCGCCTCTCTAACGGTTCTAAACTGATCGGGCTTCAATACCGGTGCAGGCAAAGTAGGGAAAAAATCTTTAGCTGCTATTAGAACAGTCCGAAAGCGCGATTGCGGCGTTCCATATTCTGCCATATTAAGTATTTTAACTGCAATATGGTATCCTGCAGCTTCGACTGTTTCTTTGAATGCCTTATAATGATGCCAGTGCTTTTTTGCAAGCAGATCTGGAACATTTTCCATAATAATTATCTTGGGATTTAACTGTACAGCTATTTCTGCGAATAATCCAACAAGCGTGTTTCTCTTATCCGGGCCACGACGGTCTTTCTTTCGATGTGCTGAAAAGCCCTGGCATGGTGCACAACCGATCAGAATCAATTCATTGTTAGGGTCAAGGGTCAAAGATTCTTTTATTTCATCAATGTCAGCTTCGGCGAGATTCATCTGTGTTGGTCTGTGTCCGTAATTCCGTTCATAGGTATCGATAGCATGCTTGTCGATATCTATAGCGCCTGCCCACCTAAGTCTGCCTGTTAGTTCTCCTATTTTATGGAACCCGTATGACATGCCACCGGCACCACAGAAAAAATCAACGAAGTCATATATTTGGTTTGGAATATCGTCTTTGATACTGTTATAGTCAATTTGTTGTAATACATCCTCGGGAGTTATGCCTGGCCTGCTCTGTTGGTTATTCATTGGGATTCTCTTTCTTTCTATTGCATTCTTGTCAATTATTTCTTCATATAAGCGTTCCTTCTTATACCGTCCATCCTTAATTCTGGCATCATCCGGTTTATCAAGATCATCTGGAATAGCCCATTGGCGTCCGAATTTTTTTGCACCATCGAGTCTACTCTGAGCACACAATGTTTGTATTCTGCGCTCGGAGATACCCCATTTTTCAGAGGCCTCTTGTATCGTCATATATCCCATACTCATTTCCCGCCTAAATTCGAAAATAATCAAACAAGTATTATTATATACCGGCAGGCGAACAATGTCAATATAATCAGGCTGTTTTTCGACAGTATATTTTGGGCTTCCTGTTTCTTATGCGCAGTGGTATAATCAGATTGAAGGGAGGTCATCTTAATGGCAGATGTTCATGACAAAATGACACGCAGTTTTAACATGTCACAGATTCACGGTAAAAACACAAAGCCTGAAGAGATTGTAAGGAAATATCTGTTTGCACAAGGTTTACGATATCGTAAGAATGACAAAAGATACCCTGGGCATCCTGATATAGTCCTTCCTAAGTATAAAACTGTTATATTTGTTCATGGATGTTTTTGGCACTTACATAAAGGTTGCTCACGAGCAAAACTACCAACGTCCAATGTGGAATTTTGGAGAAAAAAACTGAGCGCAAATGCTGAACGTGATATAAAAGAAAAAAATGAATTGGAAGCTATAGGTTGGCGTGTACTCGTAGTATGGGAGTGCCAACTCAAAAAAGCAATCCGTGAGCAAACCTTACGCAAGCTATACGAGCAGATTACTGGCATGCCTTAGCTTCCTTTAATTAAATTTAACCATAATTAGGTTTTCATTCCGATCAGTACATTCTCTATGTACATCTATTCTGAACAGGGGTATAAAGGGCTTGAAATAATTACATAAGCTTTTTCTGTATGTAACCTTTTAATTTTGCCATACCTTTTAATTATTCCGAAATCCGTACACCGCAAGGCTTACACCACACGGTACGGTTGGGTTCTGAAACGGCAGAACTCTGTAACTGAATAAAGCAAACAAGGGCTTCCGAAGTCAGCATTTAACCTCGAAAGCCCTTGCTTTATGCCTTTTTTGGCGGTTTTGACCCCGGAGAAGGCTTTTTCTATTGTATCAAAATCAGCAGGAACATCGACTCTCCCTATGGAAGCGGAAATGCTTAGCGAATGTGCATCAAGGAACAATTTGATTTTTCTCTGCAACCTTTTGATAAATCTATCTACTTTTTGATTTTTCCCATAAGGGGGTGCAAAGCAAAAATCTGCAGTGCACCTTCGGTAAAATAGGAAAATCCGAGTATTGAGGACTTTTGCACCCCCTATGCTCGGAAAACTGCTTGATATAAGGACTTCTTCGACAGAAAAATAAAAAAGTACGGTAGCCCATTGTATCATGGACTACCGCACTTCGTGGCGGAGAAGGAGGGATTTGAACCCTCGAACACCTTATGGGTGTTACACGATTTCCAATCGTGCGCGCTCGGCCGGACTACGCGACTTCTCCGAGTACAAACAATATTCAAATGTTCAGCTTGTGTATTATAATTCACTTTTCTGCTAAAGTCAAGCCTTTTCTTTGAATATATCATGCCGCGGCGGCAACAATAGATTTAAGGAGGGATGGCTTATGAAGGCAATTATCATGGCAGGCGGCGAGGGAAAACGCCTCAAGCCGATAACCGGCAGCACGCCGAAGCCGCTTGTGCCGCTGTGCGGCAGGCCGGTTATGGAGCACATCATTCTGCTGCTGCGCAGGCACGGCATAACAGATATCTGCGCAGCGCTAAAATACCGCCCGGGCGACATAAAAAACTACTTCGGCAGCGGAGAAAAGCTCGGCGTGCGCCTTGAATACCGGGTCGAGCAAACCGCGCTCGGCACGGCAGGCGGCGTAAAAAACTGCGCCGATTTCTACGGCAGCGAGGATTTCCTCGTCATATCCGGCGACGCCGCGTGCGACATCGACCTGTCAAAGCTCATTGCCGAGCACCAAAGGCGCTCCCCTGCCGCGACGATAGCTCTGTGCCCGGAGCCTGAGCCTCTGCGCTACGGCCTTGCGCTGTGCGACCGCGAGGGCTTCATCCGCTCGTTCATCGAAAAGCCCGACTGGCGGCATGTTGTGACAAACCTCGTTAACACCGGCATATACATCATCTCTCCGCGTGCAATGGAGCTTGTTCCGAAGAATACCGAATTTGACTTTGCAAAGGATCTGTTTCCGAGGCTTTTGGACAAGGGAGAGAAGCTTCTGGGCGTTCCGTGCGACGGCTACTGGTGCGACATCGGCACTCCGAAGAGCTACTACGAATGCTGCGCCGACGCTCTGTCCGGCAAGCTGAAAATTGAGCTTGACGGAGGCTTTGAGGCCGACGCGCCCGACGAATGCTCGGATCCCGAATGCAAGTGCATGGAGCACGCCGACTGCGGCTGCGCCGACCGCGCGCGGCTCATGGACAGCATAAGCGCCGCTTTTCTGGAACTCGGCGCCGACTACTCGGACGGCTTTCGCCTCGAGGGAGACGACTACGAGCTGCGCATATCGCCGCTTGCCGTCGGCGCAAAGCTGCGCATCGAGGCAAATGCGAACGATACAGAGACCGCACGTGAGCTTGCCGAAGCGGCCTGCGCGCTGGTCAGTGAGCTTGAAAAGCGGCTTGATTAATTAATATCTCTAATATATAATATCCGTCAGAAGATACTCTGACGGAGGTTGTACATATGGACATTGAAAAAACAATAAAGAACCTGAAAGCCCGCCATTTTTCGGTGCAGCATTTTGCAAGCGGCGAGGAGGCCTGCAAATATCTTCTCGGTGAGATAAAGGACACGAGCGTCGGAATAGGCGGATCAAAGACGGTCGATCAGCTCGGCCTGTACGACAAGCTTGTCGATAACGGAAACGAGGTTTTCTGGCACTGGCGCGAGCCGGGACTTGAGACACTGGATAAGGAGAACGCCGCAAAGGTGTTCATCTCAAGCGCAAATGCCATCGCCGAAACCGGCGAGATCATAAACATCGACGGGCGCGGCAACCGTCTTGCCGGTCAGGTCTACGGCCGCAAGACCGTTTATATCATTGCCGGAACAAACAAGATCTGCCCCGACTTCGAGTCGGCGGTTTTCCGTGCGCGCAACACTGCCGCAGTGCAGAACTGCAAGCGTTTTCCCGCAAAAACCCCCTGCAAGATCGATGATAAGTGCCACGATTGCCGCTCGCCGGAGCGCGTGTGCAACGCGATGCTCGTTCTGTGGGGGCCGATGATGGATATGGAAAAGGTCGAGATCGTGCTCATTGACGAAGAATTGGGGATGTGATGAATGTACATTGACTGGACGTATATAGTCCTCGTGCTGCCTGCGATGCTGTTTGCAATGTGGGCAAGCTCAAGGGTAAACTCAACATTCAAAAAATATAAGAACACGCGCACCTCGCGCGGCCTGACCGGCGCACAGGCGGCGCGCTGGGTGCTCGACCGCAACGGGCTGAGCAATGTTCCCATCGAGCACATTTCCGGCTCGCTGACCGATCACTACGACCCCTCGGCAAACGTCGTGCGCCTGTCGGATGATGTTTACGGCAGCACCTCGACTGTCGCCATAGGCGTTGCCTGCCATGAGGTCGGCCACGCGATACAGCATGCGACAAACTACGCGCCCGTCAAGATCCGCACGGCGATAGTTCCGATAACGAACCTCGGCGCAAAGCTGTCGGTTCCGCTTATCATACTCGGTCTTATCCTCTCGTCCTTCGGCGAGGTGTTCGTTACGATCGCGTATATAGGCTGCGCGCTGTACGGCCTTGTGACGATATTCCAGCTCGTCACCCTCCCGACGGAGTTCAACGCTTCATCAAGGGCGCTCAAAACCATCGAGGAGACGAATCTTTTGCAGGGCGAGGAGTTCAGGCAGGCAAAGCAGGTGCTTTCGGCCGCGGCAATGACCTATGTTGCCGCCCTTGCCGTGTCGCTTGCTCAGCTCATGAGATTTCTTATTATTGTAGGCGGAAGGAGAAATGACTGATGATCATCCGAAATGAAGAACACAAACGCAAAACCGTTGAAAACCTGCTCGGCGGCAGCGGAAAGGCGTATTTTAAGAACATAATCGAAACGCCCGAGGAGCTTTACGACAAGGGCCGCGTCTTTTCCTTTATAACGCTCGACCCCGGCGCGGAGTGCGGCTGGCACGTCCACAATGGCGACGGCGAGTATTACTGCATCCTCGAGGGCGAGGGTGAATACAGCGACAACGGCACCTCCGTCATGCTTCACGCCGGCGACACGGCATTCTGCCCCGACGGCGAGGGCCATTCCCTGAAAAACACCGGCAGCGAGCCGTTAGTGTATCTCGCGCTTGTTATCTATAAGTAAAAAACGAAGCTGCCCCGGACGGCGTTTTACGCATTGTCCGGGGCAGTTATTATTATGCCTGCTGCTCGCGCCATGCGCGGTAGCGGTCAAGCTCCTTGTCGATGCAAAGCTGCATGACAAGATTTATTATAAGCGCATCATCCACAAAGCCTAAAAGCGGAATATTATCCGGAACAAGGTCGAGCGGACTTACAAGATACGCAACTATCGCAGCCGTTCCGGCCATTACGACCGCCGGAACCTTTTTATATTCGCCGTGATAGTAATCGTGCAGCATTGATATAAGGTCCTGCACATCGCCGATGGTGTCGCCGATAAGGGGAATATGTGAAAGCGGTCTGAGCTTCACGCTCGCGTTGTCGAGAAAATCAAGCAGCACTCCCGTGCCCTTTGCAACGGCTCTTGCGCCGGTCGCGACGGCTTGTGCGCCGGTTTTGATTGAAAATGACATAGTTCTGCCCTCCTATAGTGATAATAATATCACACAGCGCCGATTTTTCAAGCAAAAGCGACGGCATATAGCACAAATTTCGTATACGCGCGCTTTGCGGTATTTGGACAAAAGACGCAAATCATAAAAATAGCTGGATTTTACACAGTTTTTACGTTATAGTTATATTGCGATATTATCGATCACAGGAGATATGCTATTTTGGGGATTTCAAACGTGCTTGAGCTTTTAGGCGGCGTTGCACTGTTTCTGTTCGGCATGGCGCTCATGGGCGACAGTCTGAAGAAGGTTGCAGGCAACAAGCTCGAGCTGATTCTGTTCCGCCTTTCGAGCACGCCTTTGAAGGGCATTCTGCTCGGCACGGGAGTTACGGCCGTTATACAGTCGTCCTCGGCCACATCCGTTATGGTCGTCGGCTTTGTTAACTCCGGCATGATGAAGGTTCGTCAGGCGATAGGCGTCGTCATGGGCGCGATAATCGGAACGAGCATCACCGGCTGGATAATCTGCCTTTCCGATATTGGCGGCGGATCCTCAGGCTGGCTTGAGCTTTTGTCCACCGATACGCTTACGGCGGTCATTGCCGTTATCGGTATCGTTCTGCGCATGTTCTGCTCCGCCCCGACGAAAAAGCATGTGGGCGAGATCATGCTCGGCTTTGCGGTTTTGATGTTCGGCATGAAGGCGATGAGCAGCTCGGTCTACGATCTGCGTTCGAGCGAAACGTTTATAAACATGCTCACCACCTTCTCGAACCCGATCCTCGGTATTGCCCTCGGCATTGTTTTCACCAGCGTCATTCAGAGCGCCTCGGCCGCGGTCGGCATTCTTCAGGCGCTTGCAATAACGGGTGCCATACGCTTTGATATCGCGCTGCCCATCATCATGGGCATTGCGATCGGTGCCGCCGTTCCTGTTTTGCTCTCGGCTCTCGGCGCGAGTGCCGACGGAAAGCGTACCGCGCTTTCCTACCTAATGGTAGACACGCTCGGCGTTGTCATAACCGCACTTGTGTTCTACACTCTAAACGCCATATTTGATTTCGCTTTCATGTCAATGACCATGACGACCGTGAGCCTCGCTCTTATGAACACGGTGTTTCGCTTTGTCATCGTCGCAATACTTGCTCCGTTTATCCCACTGCTCGAAAAAATCTGCAAGCTCATCATCAAAGATAAGCCCGAGGACGCCGCTGTTCTCGAGGACTTCGACAGACTTGAGGAGCGCTTCCTTGACCACCCCGCCCTCGCCGTTGAGCAGAGCCGCCTGACGGTAAACTCCATGGCCAAAAAGGCGCGTGAAAATCTGTTCGACGCATTTGCGCTTATTGACAATTACTCCGATGACGGCTTTGCCCACGTCACCGATACCGAGGATATCGTCGATAAATACGAGGATAAGCTCGGAACATATCTCATACATATAACAAGCCGCGAGCTTAACCCCGAGCAGAACGAGGCCGTCGGCAAATATCTGCACACGATAAATGACTTTGAACGTATCTCCGACCATGCGCTGAACGTTGCAGAATGCGCGCAGGAGATACACGAAAAGGGCATCGTCTTTTCCGAGGACGGTGCGCGCGAGGTGAACGTCCTCATATCCGCCGTGACCGAGGTCGCAAACACCGCGATAGATGCGTTTATCACAAACGATCTGGAAAGCGCTTACCGCGTCGAGCCGCTTGAGGAGCTTATAGATAACCTCTGCGACGAGATGAAGCTGCACCACATCGACCGCCTGCAAAAGGGCATATGCACGCTCAACCACGGCTTTGTATTCAACGATCTGCTGACAAATCTCGAGCGAATTTCCGACCACTGCTCTAACATCGCCGTTGCTCTCATTGAGCTTGAGTCGGACAGCTTTGATACGCATGAATATATAAACAGCCTCATCGAAGTCCGCTCGCACTGCTTTGATGAGTATTACGAGGAATACAGCAAAAAATTTGCTCTGTGAAGATATACAAAAATGCCTTCCCGTCGGGAGGGCATTTTTTCTTTGAAGATCGGCTGACATATGATATACTGAAAAAAGTTTTTATTTTTGGAGTTTTTATAATGTCACGGTCAAAAAATCTTGTGTTTTTAATAGCGTCAATGATCATATTCGGCACCAACGGGCTTCTTGTTGCAAACATATCGCTCTCGAGCGCCGAGATCGTCCTGATGCGAACGTTTTTGGGATTTATCTTTCTGCTTGCGGTCGTTGCCGCGCGGCGGAGCTTTTCGTTTGCCGAGCTTAAGGCGGACATTATTCCTGCCACTGTCGGCGGCGCTGCGCTGGGCTTAAACTGGGTACTCCTGTTCGGGGCATACAGATGCGCCGGGGTGAGCATATCCACGCTTGTTTACTACTGCGGCCCGATGATAGCGATAATCTTCAGCCCGATCGTTTTCAAGGAAAAGCTCACCGCCAACAAGCTGATCGCGGTCATAGCGGTCGCGGCCGGCATGCTGTGCATATCCGGAAATGTATCGAGCGGCTCCGATATGCAGACGGGGCTTCTCATGGGCGCCGGCGCCGCCGCGCTTTATGCGCTTATCATCATCGTGACAAAGCGCGTAACACATATGTCGGGGCTGAACTGCTCGGCCTATGAGCTTTTCATCTCATTTATCGTTATGGTACTTTACCTGCTTGTAAGCGGAGTGAAGCTGCCCGTCATCCCGGCAGCGGAAGATATAGTTAACGTCCTCATCATAGGCTTTGTCAACACCGGGCTTGCCTACTACATGTATTTTTCCGCCCTGCAAAAGCTCCCGGCGCAGACCTCGGCGCTTATAAGCTACATTGATCCGCTCACCGCCCTGATCGTATCTGCGGCCTTCCTCGGCGAAAAGCTCGGCGCAGTCCAGCTTCTCGGCGCTGCTCTCATCCTCGGCGGCGCATGCCTCGGCGAGCTGAAAATCAAAATCGGCGCAAGGCGCTGAGCATAAAAAACCGGCTGCCGGTTACGTTTATTTCTCAATTGATGTATAAGGCAAGGCCATCATTAATCTGTCGTACTGCTCGCCGGCCTTATCTGCGGCAGAGCCTGAAAGCGCATCGGCAAGCTTTATGATCTGCGCGTTTTTATCCGCATTTTCGTATATGTCGAAAAACGCCGCCAGAGTGTCGCCCTGCTCATTATCTCCGTCGCTTGTTGCGGCAAGCGCATCGCGGTAGCGCTGCCAGTTTTCGTCGCTCAGCTCACCGAGAGTAAACGAGCCGCGCCTGAGCTGTGCAAGAGCATCCGGGCATTTTTCCTTCACGTTCTCGATCGCTTTTTCCGGATCGTCGAAGGTCGCATACAGGTCGTATTCCTCGCCGCCAAGCACAAGGCAGCTTTTGACCGACCATGTGCCGATATCCGAAAGGAGTCTGTTTGTTGTCTCCTCGCCCTGCTTATCCTTGACCTCGACAGTTCTCGGAACATTTGCATCATCATGCTCCGATGCGGGCTCATCGCGCATCGCGTAGGCCGTAACTGCCGCCGAAACGACCAGCACGGCGATAATTATCCACAATGTATAATTTTTCAAGCCGATCTCATCTCCTTAATGCTTTAATTTTTTCAACTATTTGCCATATATTTTTATGATATCATACATCTTCTATGACATCAATGGACATTTTGTAAAAATTGCCGCCATCCAAACGGATGGCGGCATCAGTTTGTCGAAAAACCAATCCCATTCATCAAGCTACAGCCGGATTTCGTTCAAGAAAGAGGAAAACGGCTCGAAAAAGCGGATAGATAAAACACTCCTTCCACTTCCAGGTTGCCAGCTTTTTCAGATTCATGGCAGCAAACTTAAGCTTCACCCAGTTCGTCACCTGAGCCAAGCCTCTGTATTGTGTATAACGCATCGCGTGTTTTTCCTTGGCGTCCGCGAAGACCCGTTCAATGGTTTCTTTTCGGCGCTTATAGAGCTGTGCGTACGCAGGCGTATATCTGGCATCGTCCGCCAATTCCTCATAGTCCTTCCAGATATGCCGCTGCACCGTTTTGATACAGCCCCTGGAATGCGTACACCGTTCTCTGGTCGGACAGGCCGCGCAGATATTCGGATCGCTCTTGTATTCCCTATATCCATCCCGGTTCGTGGTGCTGTATTTCAAGGGCTGGTATTCGGGACATATCACGCAGTCGTAGAATTCATCATAGACATACTTCCACCACTCGTGTCCATTCTTCACGGTTTGCGGGCGCTTGTAGGCTGTGGAAAGGACTCTGCCATCGCCGAACACTTTCCTGCAGATATGAGGCGTTTTGTATGCAGCATCGGCTACAACGGCCTCTACCTGTGGAAAATTTTCCGTTACTTTGTCGTAAACTTCATCAAAGGCCACGCTGTCATGGACATTGCCGGGTGTCACGACTGTTTCCAGCACGAAACCGTTCTTGTCGCAGGCGGTATGCGCCTCATAGGCGAACTGCCGCTTGTGCTCTCCCTTTACGAATAAGCCGCAGTCTGGGTCCGTAACGCTTTTCGTTACGGTACGAAAGCCTTGCTTCTTCCTGCGGGCCAGCTTCTTCTTAGAGGTGTTATCTTTGTGCTTCCTAGGAGAGGCCGGAGGATCGTTGTCATCATCAAAGGGCTTCTTGTCATGCGCCTCTCTATCCGCGTTGACCTCTTCCATCAATTCTTTTGCATAGTGCCTGGCAGCTGCTGGGATCTGTTCCTTCATCTGCTTCTTCGTGTTGGCGTTGGCCTTGATGTGAGTACCGTCAATGAAGACGGCCTTGGGAGACAGATAGCCTGCCTTGGCTACCTCATCCAAAATCCACGCAAATACCCGATCCACGGTCTCTTCGGTGAACCGATGCCGGAAGTTATAGCTCACCGTGGAAAAATGCGGCGTTTCCTCCTGCAAGGGATAACCGAGAAACCAGCGATAGCAATTGTTTGCGCTGACTTCGTCCGCTGTCCGCCGCAGCGAGGGAAGGCCGTACAGATGCTGGATCAGCACCATCTTGAACAACACCACCGGATCGATGCTGGGGCGCCCATTATCCTCACAATAGAGCGGCTCCACCATTTCATACAGACGTGTGAAGTCCACCGCTGTATCTATCTTTCGCAGCAAATGCTCCTTCGGCACCAGTTGGTCTATGACTACGAACTCTACCAGATCTCGATCCATTTTCCCGCGTTCCAGCATCTTTTCATCACCCTTGCCCATTCTACCATATCTATCAGAAAAAGCCCAGCTCCAGCCGGACTTTTTCGACGAGCTGAAGCCGACTGGTATAATACAGTCGGCTTGTTTAGTTTTTCACAGAATCATCAGCAAATTTATTTATCTTTACAATATGGGAAAAATACCCTTGACAAATCTCGTCTCAAAAAAAGATCCTTCAACGCTACGCACTTGACCACGGCTACAAAAACTATCGCTTTT
>OLSK01000886.1_pt1 | contig 24312 bp, 27 predicted proteins | sample 1672781 | NCBI WGS metagenome assembly OLSK01 (sample SAMEA3136723, study PRJEB25190) | human gut metagenome | biome: human gut; feature: human-associated habitat; material: faeces | place: Austria | collected 2013 | reverse complement strand
GAGATCGTGGACATCGTGCGGGGCATGAGCATTTCCCTGGAGGAGCTCCCCCTGGTGCTCCAGCGGCTCCGGGACGGCACTTCTGGACAAAGTGTCCAGAAGTCCGGGGACGGCGGAAAGGAGGAAAATTGAAGATGAAACGCTTTCGGGTGATGGCGGCGGCGCTCTGCGCCGTCGTTCTTTTATGCGGAATGTCCGTCACGGCCTACGCCGGGGGCGGCGATGAGTACATGGAGGATGCGGGCTATTACGAGCCCGAGCCTGTGACGGAGCCCGAGCCCACCATAGAGCCGGGTGAAGGCTTTACGGAGGAAGGCAACCTTTTGACCCGTGACCTGCTCTATGACGAGCACACCAACAAGCAGTTTATCACGGTGGAAACCAAGGGCGGGAACACCTTTTACATCGTGATTGACTATGACAAGCCCGTGGACGAGGAGGGCGAGCAGTATTACACCTATTTCCTCAATATGGTGGATGAAGCCGATCTGCTGGCCGCATTGGAGGCCGCTGGCGGGGAGCTGCCTGTCTGCGAGTGTACGGATCGTTGTGCGGCTGGAGCCGTCAATACCGACTGCCCGGTATGCGCCACCAACATGACCGAGTGCGTGGGCGCTGTCCCCGAGCCCGAGCCTGTGGCGGAACCCGAGCCCACCGAGCCCGAGCCTGAAAAAAGCGGCGGGGCCGGGATGCTGATTCCCCTGCTGGCCATCCTTGTCATCGGCGGCGGGGCCGGGTGGTATTTCAAGATTTACCGTCCCAAACAGCAAAAGGCCGCCGAGCCCGAGGAGGACTACTCCGAGGAGCTGGACGATTACGGCGATTATGACGATGGGCCGCCTTGGGACGAGGACGAGCCCGGAGAGGAGGACGAGGCATGAACTTTACCAAAAGCCCCTATGAGGCCATGATGAAGAAACCCGGCCATATCCAGCCCCCGGCTCCCACGCAGGCCCCCAAGGGCTCCCAGTGCTATGGCTGCCCCTACTGGCGGGGGATCGTCTGCCTGTCCTGTTACCGGGACTTGCTGAAACCTCCCGGCAAGGGCGGGAGGTGATGCGGTGGAGCGTGAGCTGACCCGTGAGGAAAAGGCGGCCATCCGTAAGCTGGTGACAAAGTGGTGCGCCAACTACGATAAGAAATACGGCTGCCTGCCGCTGGACTGTGAGTGCTATATGCTGGGGAAATGCTGGACGGGTGCCTATTGCCGATACTTCCGGGAGGCCGTGCTCCCCCTTGATCCTGTGCTGGAGGCGGCGCTGACAGCGGAGGGGGCTGCCCCCGAAACCCGGCCCTGTCCGGTATGCGGCGGGGCCGTCCTTGCGGATGGGCGGATGCGCTACTGCTCCCCGGCCTGTGCCGGGGCCGCCCTGCGGAAACAGAAACGGGATTATATGCGGAAAAAGCGGGGGTGATGTGTGGAAAATTAGGCCCCCAAAAGGCCGCTGATAGCAAGGCTTTCCAGAGCCACTTCGGGGTGGGCCGTATGTTTCTATGGCTTACCCCAGTTTTCACAAAATGCTTTCCACATCTATACGCCGTACTTTGGGACACTTTGTCCCGAAGTGCGGCCATCTGAAAGGAGGATTTATGCCCGAAACCTACAACCACATGAAAAGTGCGGAGATCGCCGCCGAGCACAACTACAACATGATTGATGGGATGCTGAATAACCAGCTCCCGGCCCAGCCCCCGGAACGGGAGAAAGAGCTGGACAGGGTGAAAGAACCGCCCCGCAAACACCGCAGCCGGGAACGGGAGGAGCGATGACGAAAAAGCGTGTCCGCAGTGTGCCGATCTATGTCTGGGTGCGCCCGGAGGAGCTGGAGGCGATCCGGGAACGCATGGCCGAGGCGGGCATCCAAAACCTCAGCGCCTATGTCCGCAAGATGGCCCTCAACGGGTATGTGCTCCATGTTGACCTCTCCGACATCCGGAAGCTGGTGTCCCTGCAAAGGCGCTGTGCCAACAATCTAAACCAAGTGGCAATCCAAGCGAATACCTACGGGGGCATCTACCCCGAGGAGATTGCCACGCTCCAGAAGGACTATGCGGCCCTGTGGGGGCCGCTGTCCGACCTGCTCAAAAAGCTGTCCGCCGTGACAGAGCTCTGACGATCCGGGGAACGGCCTTGCGCTGTTCCCCGGTTTTCCCTACTTCGGGACAAAGTGTCCTGAGGTGGGGAAAGCCGATGATCCGCAGAGGGCTTTGGGACAAAGTGTCCCGAAGTACCACACGGGAAAGGAGGGATCGCTACGGCCACCACATACCTAAAAACCCACCATATCAGCAAGGGGGAAAGCATAGCGCAGTCCCTCAAAGACCGTTTTGACTACGGGCAAAACCCGGAGAAAACCGAAGGCGGGGAGCTCATTTCTTCCTATGAGTGCGACCACATGACAGCCGATGCGGAGTTCCTTTTATCCAAGGCAAAGTACAAGGCCACCACGGGCCGGGAGCAGCGGCGGGATGCCGATGTACTTTGCTATCAGATCCGCCAATCTTTTAAGCCCGGTGAGATCACCCCCGAGGAGGCAAACCGTGTCGGCTACGAGACGGCCATGCGCTGGACGAAGGGCAAACACGCCTTTTTCGTTGCCACCCATACGGACAAGGCACATATCCATAACCACATTTATTATAACCCCATCACGCTGGACTGCACCCGGAAGTTCCGGGATTTCTTTCGCTCCGCCAGCGCCCTGCGGCGGCTCTCTGACCGGGTGTGTCTGGAAAATGACCTGTCCGTGATCGTCAATCCCAAGCTCCACAGTAAAGGCCGCTTTCTCCATTACGGCCAATGGATCGGGGAGCGTCCCCCGTCCGCACAACAGAGGCTCCGTGTTGCCATCGGGGAGACGCTGGCGAAAAAGCCCGCCGATTTCGAGGCGTTCCTGCGCCTGATGGACGGGGCCGGGTATGCGGTGAAATGCGGGCGGGGCGGCGTGATTTCGTTCCTCGTTCCGGGACAGGATAAACCCACCCGGCTCCGGGCATCCACGCTGGGGGAAGGCTACGATCCCGCCGACATCCGGGCCGTGATCGCCGGGGAACACCCCGCCCCTGCGCTCCGGGAGGAGGCCCCGCCACCCCAGCGCATCAACCTCATTGTAGATATACAGGAGCGTCTGCGCTCTGGCAAAGGCCCCGGATATGAACGCTGGGCCAAAGTCTATAACCTCAAACAGATGGCCGCCGCCCTGCAATATCTCCGGGAGCATGGGCTGGGGGACTATGCCACGCTTGAGGCCGCCACCAACGGGGCCGTGGATCGCTTTCATGCGCTGGCCGGGGAGCTGCGGGAAACCGAGGCGGCCCTTGCCAAGTCCACCGAGCTCATGGCCGTCGTGGTGGACTATGCCAAGACCCGCCCCGTGTTCGAGGGCTATAAAGCGGCCCGGTATAGCAAGAAATATCTTGCCGAGCACGAGTCCGAGCTCGCCACCTACCGGGCGGCGAAGGCGGCCATGAATGACCTGCTGGCTGGGGATAAGCTCCCCAAGATGGAGGCCCTCAAAAAGTCCCGCCGGGAGCTGGCCGAAAAGAAAAAGGCCCTTTACGGAGAATACCGCAAGGCCCAGCGGGAAATGCGGGAGGCCGTGGCCGTCAAGACCAATATCGATCATCTGCTCGGCGTGACGGGCGGGCGTGAGAATAAGGCACAGGAGCGTTAGCTCTGGGCCGCAGACATAAGGCGCAAAGCACCGCCACTTCGGGACACTTTGTCCCGAAGTTAGCCGGGTTTGGGGAGGCTCCCCAACAAGCATTTTTGCGGCCCCTCGGGGCGCAAAAATAGCAAGTGTCAATACACTTGCCCTGCTTGCCGTTTCGTGAAAGCCCCAAACATGGCGCGAAAAAACGGAGGTCTGTGCTCGTTACACTTCCTCCGTTTCCTTGGCGGCTTTCATCGCTTGGATGGTGGCCTCCACAATCTTCAATTCCTTTTCGTCCAGCGAATTTAGCATGGCATCAATGCGTTTCCTGCACTCGCTCCCTCTGTTTTGGGACGGGTAAAAATACTGATCCACAGATATATCAAACATCGTGACCATCTGATAAAACGTGTTGAGGCTGGGATGCTGGCCGTCATTTTCGTTATACATAATCGTGCGCGGAGCACGGTCAACAATATAAGCCAGCTCCTCCTGCGTCATCCCTCTGGCTTTCCGTTTTTCTTTGATCTCTTTGCCTATGGCATGAAAATCAAACCGTCGTTTGTCTTGCTCTATTTTCATAATATCACCTAATATGATTTTACATTTCAGGTGATATTATTTGAACGATTTTAATTTTCATACTATTGACTATTTAATTTCATACCATATTGAAAGCATAATTGTTGTAAAGCCAAAACAGAGATATAATAATAAAAACAAGTTGACATTCCAGCGCACAGGAAGAGTTAAAATATAAATAAGGAGGTAGCCAAATGAGATCTACATGGGATAACATATTAAAGAAATATATTCATAACTTAGTAAGTCCCGATGGACGAAACACTTTTGAGAGTACACCGGAACTCGTTAAGGCTATTTTACAAAAAGCTAATATCACTTCAAACGACACGGTCATAGACATTGGTTGTGGATGGGGAAATCTTACGCGGGAAATAGCTACCTATTCAGCACATACTATTGGAATTGAGCCTGATTTGAATAATCTTAACTCAGCAAAATCTATCAAAACAGCATATTCCATAGAATATCTGCAAGGTGCATTTGAGAGTTTAAATTGTTCTCAGAAAATAGATGTGGTAGTAAGTTCTCTGGCGTTTCATCAAGTAAAATATTCGTATAAAACGACAGCATTAAAAAATGTAAAAAATTTGCTGAATAAAAATGGTAGATTTGTCTTATGTGATACGATGATTTTATTTGATGCAGAGAATGAACCAGAATTTTTTGACATGGTATATCGTTATCTTTTGGAAAAAACCACTCCTGCTGAAATTTATAAAAATCATATTGCTCCATATTTGCAAAAAGATTACATTTATACATGGGATGATATGAAAAGATATACGCCAAAAGATAATTGGTTTTACTCTTTAGCCGAATTAAAGGAATGGTTAGCTGAGTGTTCTTTAATGGTAGTTGATCAATCAGAATTATGCCCTTTTTTCGGGATCATTACCATTGAGCATTTTAAGTGAGCGTAGTGGTTAATAGTTTTCATTATTGTTTAAGGGTTGTTGAGTTTGGAGGTGGTCACTATTTATAGGATAGGTGAATTTTCAAAAATTGTGGGGATGACAACTAAAACTTTGAGATATTATGACGACGAAGGAATTTTAACTCCTTCCTATCGTAATAAGGCAAACGGATACCGTCTCTACTCACCGGAGGATATAAAAAAAGCAGAAATCGTTGCGGAAATGAGAAATTTCGGATTTACCATTTCTGAAATGAAAGATGCGTTAAGAAATATCAGAGATGATGACGACTTCATTGATTATTTAGATGAAAAAATAATTATAACAAAAGGATTGATTGAACGCCACCAACAACTGATTAGTAAAATTGAATTATATTTAGAAAATCATGCAGTAACTTATATGGCTACGTTAAATCCAACGCTTATTGTTACAGAAACGGAATTACCATCTATAAATATAGCAAGTATCCGTTTTCAAGGTCAATATCACGAAATAGGAATATATTTTGAGAAACTGTATAGGATCGTTCAAAATAAAACCGATGGTTTACCAATTACTTGTTATCATTCGTTGGAATTTTGTGAAATAGCGGATATTGAAGTTTGCGTACCTGTATCGAAAAAAATTAAATCTTCCGAAGTTATTACAAGAAAAATACCTTGTAGCAGAGCCTTACACATAAAATACATAGGCGAATATAGCGGATTAAAACTTGCATATAGAGCATTATTTGATTATGCAAATAAAAATGATTTGATATATCATGCTCCAATAATCGAAATATATCAGAAAGGATACGGTACAACAATGGCCGGAAATCCTGCAAGATATGAAACAGATATATATTTGCCCTTGAGATAATTATATTTGATATACATTATCTGAAACCGAAGCCGCCCAACGGGATAATAAAAAAACCGTTGTTTCGGCGGCTGAGTTTCCATGCGTCAAAACAAAATACAGTAGCCTTGCGGCGGTTTTGAAATAACAGATTTCAAGCCGCCGTTTTCTTTTCAAAAATGGAAATACGGAGGGCGTATTAAAGTCGCCCTTTTTTAAGGACACGGCGGAATTTTGGAGGTAACGCCGTGTCCATTTTTGCCTTTTTTTACAGTACCCATGATCTGCACCAGCTAAAAAAAGCGTAGCTCCCCCTCCGGGATCGTTTGGCTTTGTATATGAAATATATCAGTATATTTACCGCAATAATGTTTCGTGCGCCCGTACAGTTTCGTGCTGTGCGGGCGTTTTGCGTTCCTTCTGCTGTGACTTCGAGACACTTTGTCCCGAGGTAGGTAGGGGCGGCCCTGGCTGCCGATCCCCGCCATCCCCCGTTCAGATCGCTACCCATCACAAAAATCTGAACGGAGGAAAATATAATGACTACCATCAATTTGAAAGACTTTTACCCTTGGTACATGAACGATGAATATATCGAGGTTTCCGATGAAGTGGCCGCCGAGCTCCGGGCCAGCAGGCTGGCCGAGGCCGCCTATGCCGAGCGTGTCCGCTATAACAAGGCATACTATTCCCTCGACTGTGACGATGGGATCGAGTACTCCGCCTGTGTGCATGAGCCCTCCCCGCAGGAACTGGTGGAACGCATGGAGCGTTTCTATCATCTGTGGAACGCCCTCAACTCCCTGCCTGAGATCCAGGGCCGCCGGGTGGATGCCCATCTCATCCTCGGCAAGAGCTATCGGGAGATCGCTCGGGCTGAAGGCGTGGATAAAAGCGCCGTCCGTCATTCTGTTTTGTGCGGAATTGAGGCCATGAAAAAATATTTGAGAAAAAATCTGTAATCAGCATCTCCATTCACCCCCTTTTTTCTGGTGGTATATGAGAGGAGGTTTTCTCTCTCCATAACGGAACAGCGGGCGGCCCCGAGCATGGTGCGGGGAGCCAAGCGGCGGGTGCGCTGTGACTTCCTCCACGGGAACGAGCGAACAACACCAGCGCCGCAAATGGGACTGGCCACCCCATGGCCACGATCCGCAAGAGGACAGGCTGGCCGCCTGTCCCTCCGGGCCGCCGCTGTCCGTTGTGTGGGAGCGCCGAGCCGAGTATCGCTGTCTTATGACGGGGCAAGAAAAATGAGCTCGGCGCTCCCAATCCTAAAATCGGACTTCGAGACAGATTGTCCCGAGGTGGAGAAAGACGAAGGGCCAGCACTTCCGTGTGCTGGCCTTTCCTGTTTCCCCACGAACACCGGGAAACCGCAACAATCAAATTCAACGACAAGGAGGGTGCTATATGAGAATGACAACAGCGCAGCTTGAGTCCATGCGCCGTATTGATATTGCCAACATCGACAAAGACACTCTTGTTGATGTAAGCGGAATGACCTTTGATAACACGCTCCCGAAGGAGCAGCGGGCGGCAAATATGCTGGCTGTTATGAAAAACCCGTATTGTTTCCGTCATGGGGATATGGTCATCAAGCTGGAGTTTGCTGACGATGGCCCGCCCCTGCAAGACCTGTTGACCTCTTTCTTCCTCCGTATGAAATCGGGGCTGTGATGCGTCACGGCTCCGTTTTCAACTTCGAGACAGATTGTCCCGAGGGCGGGGGCTTTCAAAGGCATCCTTGTTGTCCCACGGGAACAGAGGTATAATATAGGTGTAATGTGATAGGGAAGGAGGACAAATGGCAAGGACGAAAAACCGGGGAATGAATTTCGCCAGTTCCCCTACTTCTAATAAAATGATGCGCTGGCGGTTGGGGAAATATATCCGACTTTCCAAGGAGGACTTGCTCCGTGGCCGTGACGAAAGCAACAGCGTAGTCAATCAGCGGCTTTTGCTGGAGCAGTATCACCAGACCCACATGGACGAGTTCTATGAGGGGGACGAAAGCGATGTATATGTTGACGACGGCAAAACCGGGACGGATACTGACCGTGAGGATTTTCAAAGATTGCTGGCCGATGTGTATAGCGGGAAAATCAACTGTGTCATTGTGAAAGACCTTTCCCGGCTCTCCCGCAACTATACCGATGCGGGAAATCTGATAGAAAACCTGTTTGTTCGGCTCAACATTCGCTTTATCAGTCTGGCCGAAGGCGTGGACAGCTACCGTAACCCGGACAGCGTTTCCAATATCATTGTGCCGATCACCAATGTTATGAACGATCAATACTGCTATCAGACCTCAAAGAAAATTCGGCAGGTATTTGATATGAAACGGCGCAACGGTGAGTTTATCGGCTCTTACGCTCCCTACGGTTACATCAAAGACCCGCAGGACAAGCACGCTTTACTGGTTGACCCGGAGGCCGCCGAGGTTGTGAAAAGTATCTTTTCCATGTTCCTCTCGGGAAAGAACAAGCGGGGGATTACCCTCTACCTCAACGATCACGGCATACCCTGTCCCACCGCCTACAAGCAGAGCCAGGGCCTCAAATACAACGCCCCCAACGCACAGGGCAATCCAATGTGGAGCACTATCACCATCGACACGATTTTGAAAAACCGTGTTTATGTGGGGGATATGGTGCAGGGCCGCCAGCGTGTGAAAAGCTACAAGATACACATTCAAGAGCGTGTGCCGGAGGAAGAATGGTTTATCGTGGAAAACACCCATGAGGCCATCATAGACCGGGAAACCTTTGATAAGGTGCAGGGCCTGTTAAAGCGGGACACCCGCACAGCCCCCAAACAGAAGCAGCTTTACCTGTTCAGCGGTTTTCTGAAATGTGCCGACTGCGGCAGGGCTATGTCCCGGATCGCCTCCAAAGGGGTATATGTCTATTATCAATGCGGGACTTACAAGAGCCTTTCCAGAACTGCCTGCACGATGCACTCCATAAAAAATACCCGTCTGGAGGTTGGCGTGTTGTTCGCCATCCAACAGCAGGTACATCTGGCCGTCACCTATTCGGAGCTCGTTTCCCGTATCAACGCCGCCCCGCTGAAAAAGAGCAAGTCCCACCGTCTGGAGGATATGATAGCGGTTAAGGAAAAAGAGCTATCCAAAATCATGCGGTACAAGCAAGCTCTTTATCAAGACTGGAAAGACGGCGAGATTACGCATAATGACTACCGGCACATGAGCGAGGACTATGAACAGCAGGCCGAGTCCATCAATACCGTTCTCCGCACCCTGCGGGAAGAACGGGATCAGCTTGAAAATGGAATGGATGCGGAAAGCCCCTTTTTGACGGCGTTCCTCAAATATCAGAACATTGAAAAGCTGACACGAGATATACTCATTGAGCTGATCGACCATATCAAGGTTTACGAGGGCGGGAACATCAGCGTGAAATTCAAATACGCCGATGAATTTCGCCGCATGGCCGAATATATCGAACTTAATTCCCAACTGGCTGTGGGTTAACCCCCACAGCAGGACAACGGTTTGTGAGTTTTCCTAATAAATATGGCCCATATGTTAATAGCATATAAATTGTTAATGCAGGGAGCGACAAAGGAACTTGAGCTTTTGTCATATTCACATGGAGAGAAAGGTAAAAAGGAATATGAGCGCAAAAAAGCAAAAATTAAAACAGCTAAGTAAAGAAGATGCAGATAACTTATTGGAAAGAAGCAAATACTCATTGGAGCTTGTCAATGCATGGATCAACAATGCAGACACGAAGGTAGGAATATCCTGTGCAATCATGACTTTCATTTTTGGTATTATCGCTTTTGTCGCTGAAAATTTACTGTTTGAAAAAAATTTTGAAGGAGAACCAAATGGGACTCTAATGGTTTGCTTCAAAGCATCTATGTCAGTCGCGGTAATTCTATTTATTCTTTTCTTGCTGTTCCATTTCTTGGCGATCAAGCCTCGATTATTTTTGGAAAAACATCAGAAAGAGGAAAAAGCAACCTTTTCGATTTTTTATGCTAAAATAAGCAAATGCAAAAATGCTAATGAATTTATGATGCTTGCAAAGGATGCAGACAAGGTTGCTTTTATAGACGAAATTTTGAAAGAAATTTTTATAAATTCAAAGATTTGCACTACGAAAATGACCTATTTCAAAATAGGTTTGTGGTCTGCAATAGTAGGACTATTTTTCGCTATATTGGCTTGTGCCCTTTGGTATATTGCACATCTATAGAAAACTAAATCAAAAATAAAAAAATAGTTATTAAAGGCTGTCAAGTTGGCGGTCTTTTTTCTTTTGCAAAAAATAAGGAGGTGAACCTATGGGACGAACAATCAAGAAGCAGTTTTGGCTAAACAGCAAAGAGGCCGAGGCGCTGCGGCGGAACGCGGAGAAAACCTGCCTAACGGAAACGGCGCTGGTGCGGCTGCTGATCACAGGCTTTGAGCCGCGGGAAAAACCCGACGATGCATTTTATCAGGACATGAATCAACTGTCTGCTATCGGAAATAATCTGAATCAAATTGCAGCTCGGCTGAACAGCAACGGAACGGTTGACAGCACGCAGTTAAAAGAGGAAATCGAAAAGCTGAAGGCGTTTCGCCTTGCGCTTTTGAAAAAGTATGTTGAGCCGGATGAAGCACAATGGCTGTAACGAAAATCTGGCCCGTTAAAGGCAGGATCGAGCAGCCGATCGCGTACGCTATAAACCCGAAGAAAACAGATAAAACCCTTTGGGCAGGCGATGCCAGCATCGAAGATGTCATCGGTTATGCGTCAAATAACGAAAAAACCGAAAAGCAGTATTATGTCAGCGGAATCAACTGCGAGCCGGAAAGCGCGGCAGAAGAATTTCGCATGGTCAAAAAACAGTTTCAAAAGCAGGGCGGAATCATCTGCTATCATGGCTACCAGTCCTTTGCGGAGGGCGAGGTCACGCCGAAGGAAGCACACGCAATCGGTGTGGAGCTTGCAAAGAAGTTTTGGGGAAAAGAGTATCAGGTGATTGTGACAACGCACTTAAACACGAAGTGTCTGCATAATCATTTTGTAATCAATTCGGTTTCCTTCGTACATGGCCGGCGGTGTCGTCAGACGAAGTGGCGGGAGCTGAAAGAAGTATCCGATGAAATCTGCAAAGAGCACCAAAAGTCCGTGATTGAAAATGCTTTCGGAAAGGGAATGCCATATACGCTTGCAAGGGCAGAGGAAAACGGAAAACCAAGCAGGCTTAATCTTGCAAGAGCAGCACTCGACGAGGCGCTTTCACAGTGCGGCAATCTGAAAGAGCTGCAAAGGCAGTTGAAAGCGCAGGGCTACGAACTTGATATAAATCCAAGCCATAAATACTGGACAATTCGGCAGGCAAATTGGAATCGCCCGATCAGGCTCATCCGTATGGGAAAAACATATGAGAAAGAGGCTATCCTGCAAAAGCTGATTGAAAATCAGTCAAAGCTGCGTCTTGGCATGAAGAACTTGCAGGTAGAAAGAAGATCCTGCCGTCAAAAGGTGAAAACGCCGAAGCGTAAAGTCAGCGGACTAAGAGGGCGATACCTGCATTACTGTTACCGACTGGGCATGTTTCAAAAAAGGCAAAGCCCCGGACGCGTACACTACTTGTATCGTGACGATCTGCTCAAACTAAATAACATCACAGCCGAAGCAAGGCTCCTTTGTACGAACCGAATCGAATCTGCAGAGGAGCTTTTTGCATATGAAAAGAAACTGGAAAGTGAGGTGAAGGACTTATGCGTAGAGAGAAAGAAGCTATATAACGAAAAGCGAAGAGCGGGGCTTACTGCAGAGGAAAAAGAGCGCATTGCAAGGGAGGGGGAAGACCTGACCGCAGCCATACGGACCTGCAGGCGAAAACTACACCTTTGCGAAAATATTCAGATGCGTTCAGAACACCTAAAAGAAGCGATGAAGCAGGAACAGGAGATGAGAGAGAACATGAAAAACAAAAAACGAGAAACGGAAAGGGGGCAGGGCAGATGAACTACAGCGGCGACGCAGCCGAGCAGGTGGTAAGATTTTCACTGGAAGGCATGGAAGTTGCGATGAAAATCACAGGGACAGCGGCCAAGGAAATGGCAATCCTGCTTGCGGCAGCCTTAAAGGCAGAACAGAAAACAGCGGGAAAAGCACGGCTTTCCTCTATGCTGAAATCAGGCAAGGAGCTGACCGTCTTTTCTCTGCCGCAGAAAGACCTCAAGAAATTTGTGCAGGAGGCGAAGAAGTACGGCGTGTTGTACTGCACGATTCGGGAGCGGGGAAGTAAGGACGAAAATGCAGCGGTTGACATTATCACGCGCGCAGAAGACGCACCGAAAATCAATCGTGTGGTCGAGCGTTTCAAACTGGCAGCAGTCGATGCCGCGGAAATCGTGCAGAATATCGAAAAGGCAAAAGCAGAGCGAGGCAAGACTGACAGCATGGCCCAAAGCGAAAGCAAAGAGAGTATCGAAGAATACATGGGAAAACTCGATAAGCTATTTGACGATATTGCAAGTCAGTCGGTCCCCACACCTTCCCAAAGCAGCGAATTTCCGTCAAAGAGCGGCTTAAAAGAGCAGGAAACAGCAGCCAGACCTATTTCTGAGAAGAAGCCATCGGTAAGGGAAAAGCTGCAGCGGGAGCAGGCAAGACAAAGGAAGCAAAAGGAAAGCGGCAGGAACAGTGTCTATGAGAGAAAGACCGCAGAGAAAGCGGCAGGAAAGGAGCGTTAAGCATGAATATGGAAACGATGTATGATTTCTTAGAAAAGAACCAAAGCACAGGAAGAAACGGAGGCACACAGCGGCAGGCGGGCGTATATGACCCGGACGAATACCGCGAGCGCAAGCAGGCAGAGCGGCAAGAGCTGTTTGACATGCTAAAGGAAGCGACAAAAGAAGCGGTATCAAGTGATGAAGCTTTTAATCAGTATATCCGCTTGCAGGCGCGATTAAACTATACGGTGTCAAATAGTCTGTTAGTCTTCCTGCAGAAACCGGACGCGGCGGAGCTAAGGGAGTTTGATGATTGGAAAGCCAGAGGTGCGCATATCCGCAAAAACTCGAAGGCAATCAAAATCTTAGAGCCGCATATCGCAAGAAACCGCGAAGGTGAAGCATTTACCGCTTTTCAGACGAAACGGGTCTTAGATATTTCACAGACGACCGCGCTTCCTGAAAATCGCAGAAGAGAAGAAGTCAGCGACAAAGTCAAATTCTTTGCAATCATGGGAATCTCAAAAGCAAAGGTCGAGGCGGTCGAAACGCATACCTTTGGCGATGACGTCTTTTACGATGGTAAACAAAACACGATTTACCTGCGAAAAGGCTTAGAGAGGGAGGCTTTCTTAAAAGGATTGATTCGCGAAGAAGTCAAAGCTGCAGTCTTTGAACAAAACAAGGAGGAACTGCCGGAAATCCAAAACTTTCAAGCTGCGTGCGCTACCTATCTTATTCGGCGGGAATACGGTCTTGCGGATAAAGACATGAGAATTTCCGTTCCGGAAAGCCTGAAGAACATGGAACCGAAAGAAATCCGCAGGTGCCTGGAGTATCCGGTCAGCATTCACAGCAAATTGAAGGAAATGCAGAAGCAGATTGCGACCAAATTAAACGAAAAACAGAGTCGAACCCAAGACGCGAGGTAATGCCATGAAAGAAAAACGATACCATTTAGCCATGGACGAAAGAGAGCGAAGCATCATGATTCATGCACTCAACGATTATCAAAGCCGCCAATGCGCCGGACAAAAAGGTTCGCGTGGTGGAAAGGAAACAGGATGAAGCACGGTGAAACGAAAACGATGCTGATGCTATACCTCGCCTTTTCCTTTCCGGTCATGTATCTTGCGCTTGCCGCAGCGCCCTACCTTGGAGAGGGACTTGGCAGCATGCTTCAGGGTATGATGCTTGCGCTTGAAAAACCAAACATCGTATTTTGTAAGGACAGCCTAAAAACTGTTCTTCTTTTTTTACTGGTTTACGCAGGGAGTATCGGCGTTTATATTAGCATGCAGAAGAACTATCGCAGGGGCGCGGAGCATGGCTCCGCGAAGTGGGGGAATCCGCAGACTGTAAACAGGAAATATATGCAGAAACCGCCAAAGCAGAACAGGCTGCTCACGCAGCAAGTCCGCATAGGTCTTGACGGCAAAAAACATAGACGAAATCTCAATGTGATCGTCATCGGCGGCAGCGGCGCGGGTAAGACGCGGTTTTACTGCAAACCTAACATTATGCAATGCAATACCTCCTTCGTCGTGACGGATCCCAAGGGTGAAAACCTGCGGGATACCGGCCGGCTGTTACTGGAAAAGGGCTATGAGGTGCGCGTGCTGGATTTTATCAATATGGAAAAGAGTCACTGCTATAACCCGTTCGTGTACCTCAAGGACGATAACGATGTGCAGAAGTTAGTGACAAACCTGTTTAAGGCAACCACACCCAAGAACGCGCAGCCGCAAGACCCGTTTTGGGATACCGCAGCTTCGATGCTGCTTCTTGCGCTGATTTTCTATCTGAAATATGAAGCACCGGAGGAGGAACAGAATTTTGCGATGGTCATGGAAATGCTGCGCTATGGCTCGGTCAGTGAAGAAGAGGAGGAATACATCAGCCCACTGGACAGCCTCTATTATGACCTTGAACTGCGGGTGCCGGAGCACATCGCGGTCAAGTATTACAAGAATTATCGCAGCGGTGCGGGAAAGACGCTAAAATCCATTCAGCTCACGCTCGCAGCCCGGCTTGAAAAATTCAACCTCGAAAGTCTTGCGAATTTAACCAGAACGGACGAACTTGAGCTATCAATGCTTGGTGAGAAGAAAACCGCGATTTTTGCGCTGATACCCGACAACGACACCAGCTTTAACTTCTTAGTGTCGATTCTTTATACCCAGCTGTTTCAGCAGCTTTTTTATTTGGCAGACCACAAATACGGCGGAAGTCTGCCGATTCCCGTACATTTTTTGATGGACGAATTTGCGAATGTCAGCCTGCCGGATGACTTCGAGAAGGCGCTGTCCGTCATGCGTTCGCGCGGAGTATCGGTCAGTATCATTTTACAGAACTTGGCACAATTAAAAAAATTGTTTGAAAAGGAGTGGGAGAGTATTACGGGAAACTGTGACAGTTTTCTTTATTTAGGCGGCAACGAGCAATCAACCCATGAATATGTGTCAAAGCTTCTCGGAAAAGAAACGATAGACCTGAACACCTACGGGAAATCCGCAGGCAGAAATGGAAACTATTCAACCAACTATCAAATCAGCGGGCGGGAGCTACTAACCCCGGATGAGGTGCGAAAGCTGGACAATCGGTATGCGCTTTTATTTATCCGCGGCGAGAATCCGATTATGGACTTCAAATACGACATTTTGAAGCACCCGAATGTGAAGAAAACGACCGACGGCGGCGAGAAACCGTTTATCCATGGAAAAGCAAGCGAATCGATTGCCTCTGTGCTGCTGCGCTATACCGGAAACAGCGCGGAAGTGAAAGAAGAGCGCACGCTTTCAGAAACGGATTATGAAGTACGCACCGAAGCAGAACTGGAAAAAAATTATGGATTGGAGGAATCTGAAAATGAATAAGAAAAACCAAAGAAAAACAACAAAAACAACAAAAAGAACATGGCGGCAGGCGGCGCGTTTCCTACTTACAACGAGCATCCTGCTGCTCCCACAGACAGCACTTGCGAGCGGAAAGGCGGGCGGAGATCCGCTCGCCGTCGTAAATAACCTGTCGGATTTTATCTTTGCGCTGATTCGCGCGATAGGGATCATTTTACTGGGCCTTGGGATTATGCAGGTTGGCTTATCCTTAAAGTCCCACGACCCGTCGCAACGCGCCAATGGCTTCCTGACCCTCGCGGGCGGCATAGTCATTACCTTTACGAAAGAGATTCTGAACCTGATTATCGGGTAACGAAGATGAGAAAACAGGAAAGCGAGGTGATGGAATGTCAGAGAACTGGGTGGTGCAGAATCTACAAAATGCACTGACCACATGGAATGAGAAGCTGGCAGAGATCTGGGTGCTATTAACGGAAGAGCCGGAGCATTTCCGCGGCGGCGACATTTGGAAGGTCATTGTCGATATTCATGGCGCGCTGCAGGCGATTGGAATTGCACTGTTAGTGCTATTTTTTTTGGCAGGCATGGTAAAGGAAAGCGGCAGTTTTGCAGAAGTCAAACGACCGGAGCAGGCGGTCAAGGTTTTTATCCGCTTCATGATTGCCAAAGCAGTCGTTACCTACGGACTGGAGCTCATGCTTGCGATTTTTGCAATTCTGCAAGGCATTGTCGGTACGATTATGCGAACAGCAGGGCTTGGCAGGACGCAGGGCATGAGCCTTCCTGATGCCATGATCACAGCGATTGAGGATTGCGGCTTTTTTGAAAGTATTCCGCTTTGGGCAGTTTCCCTTATCGGCAGCCTTGTGATTACCGTGCTGTCGTTTATCATCATTATGACGGTATATGGACGCTTTTTTAAGCTATACATGTACACAGCGATTGCCCCGATTCCCTTATCGACCGTCGCAGGACAGCCCACGCAGCACATCGGCATTTCTTTTTTGAAATCTTACGCCTCGGTCTGCATGGAGGGCGCGATTATACTTTTAGCCTGCGTGATCTTTTCCATTTTCGCAGCTTCGCCGCCTGTCATAGACACTGCTGCCGCGCCTGCTGCCATGGTCTGGTCGTATCTTGGGGAACTGATTTTTAATATGCTGATACTCGTTGGGACAATCAAAATGGCAGACCATGTGGTAAAGGAAATGATGGGACTGTAGCTGCCAGCAATTAAGGGTTGACAAATAACAACCCTTAATGTACCATGGTGGTAAGAAGGTGAAAAAATGAGGAATGAAGATTTAGCTGCACAATTATTTTTTGCAAAAGAAGCAGCGGAGTATTTAGGCATCAGCACACAGCGTCTCAACAAACTTGTCCAAAACGGTAAGATTGTACCGATAAAAAAGACGGCATCGGGGACGCTATTTCACATTGAAGAATTAGAAAAACGAAAAGAAGAGTTGCATATTTTTGATGAAATGACAGGAGGGAGAAACGGCATGTTTTTAATAGACAATCAGGTAAAACAAGAAGCTCTGAATTTCTCTGCCTTAATGAATCTTTTGAGCTATACGGAGCAAAAATTGGAGCCATCTTTTGATGAGTTTGCAAAGGAGCATGATGTAACGATTCCGATGACAGACCCGTCAATTCTTTTAGAATACTCCAATTACTTTGAAATCTTTAATGCTGAAAAAATCAAAAGAGTATATAGCCATGCTGCAAAGGAATTTTCAAAACTCAAGCCCGATGATGAAATTATTAAAAGAGGCTCTTTAGATTATCCGCCATTGCTTGAAAAAACAAAACAAGCACCAAGATTCTTATATTTGCGCGGCAGAAAAGGACTTTTGCAAGAACGAAGGACGGTAGCGATTGTTGGCTCAAGACAGGCTTCGGAAAACGCGAAAAAAAATACAAGAATCGTTACAGAGCTTTTAGGCAGAAATGGAGTTGTCATTATTTCAGGCTTAGCAAAAGGAATTGATGTTACGGCACATAGGAGCGCATTGGAGCATAATTATAATACAATCGCAGTAATCGGAACAAATTTGAATCAGTATTACCCGATTGAAAACAAAGAAGTTCAGTTGGAGATTGAGAAGAAAGGTTTAGTCGTTTCGCAGTTTTCTCCGGCAGCAAAGACGGAACGCTGGTTTTTCCCATTAAGAAATGGAGTTATGAGCGGACTCTCGCTTGCAACTGTAATTATGGAGGCAGGCGAAACTTCAGGAGCGCTGAGACAAGCAGATTTTGCACTAAAACAGAATCGCCAGATTTTGATTCCGTCCAAAGCATTAGAAATAGAAACCATTTCATGGCCGAAAAAATATGTAGATCAAGGCGCTCAGATAGTGACTTCTCCAAGAGATATTATGCAAAAATTGGCAGAAAGCAGTGTCCTTAACGGCGAGGTAAAACAAGAAGAACAATTAAGTTTTGATGCATTGATGCAGAAAAAGCCACAAAAGGAATCCGATATTTTTAATCATGCGAAACTATTAAGTTTTGGGCAGTAAAAGGTGAAAAAGAATGTTTCGATTTACGACAGAAGTAAAAGGGCTGGCTATTGATTTTGATAGCTTTGAAGAGCCGATTGAAAGTTGGAATGAGATTGTAAATGACTTTAATTGCCTGTTCATTACCACTGTTCCCGAGAGCAAAGAGAATATAGAAAATACTTTATATGCCAAGACGCTACTTATAGAGCGGACGCCGAGAAACTTTATTCCGAATCCTGAAATACAGACAAAAGTTCTGCAGAGCTTGAATATTCAGGAAAGTGAATTGGCGTATGTATCTGCCGATTCGGTCTTTACAAGTAATGCGCTAACCTTTTACAGTGCGGTAATTTATGTTACACATGAGACTATGAATTATGAAGAATATCCGCAGTTTCCGGATCTGATTTGTCCAAATTTGTATGCGGTAAGAAAGTCTCTTAAGCAAAGAATTGTAAGTTTCTTTGGCGAAGAATATTTTTCACGAGAAGCAAATAGTCTAAAAGGGGCAGTAGTTCCGAATGTTGAAGTTCATTATGAAAAAGGGATAGGCAAACTGATTTGCTTGGGACGATATTACGGACATAAAACATATATGCAGCAGTTACATCCCTATTCAAGGATTATTTCTATGAATAAGAACCAAGAGGGAAAGCTATTTTGTCTTTATGATGCGGAGCTTGCTGATCTGCTTTCAAAAGCAGTCTATGTGTATCTGAAAGATTCCAGTGACTGCGTTTGCAGCGTTCCTGCCAGAAAAGGCACAGTCAATCGGTTTGAGAGCATTGTAGAAAAAATCGCACAGGAAAATGGATTGGAAAATATAAGCCATCAGTTTGTAGCAAAGCGTGATTATGGAAAGCAAAAACTATTATCACACGCTGAACGAAAGCAAAATGTCAAAGATGCTTTTTCTTTTGACGGAAGTTTGGAAGGAAAGCGAGTTATCCTGCTGGATGATATTATTACGACAGGAGAGACACTGAGAGAATGTGCATTGACCCTGAAGAATGCAGGCGCAGATAAAATTTCTTTTTTAACTTTTGCGATAAATCAGAAAGAAATTGAATACGGAACTGCAAATCAACCAAAAGTCTGCTGCCCGCAGTGTGGAATGCCTATGAAGCTTTTTGCGAACAGTAGCAATCGTTCTTTATTTTATAGCTGCAGGGAGTGCGGCGTATCGAGCGGATATGAAAAGGAAAAAGCAAAACTTTTGACACAGATTAACCAAGAATTTACAAAAGTTAGCGAAATGGATAATGAAGAAAACTTTGACATAACGCTTTAACTGACCTTGCTATGGCGTATAACTTTGAATCAAGAGCAGGAGAGATTATGAAGTCTAAACAAAAAGTCAATACACAAGAGAATCTTGCAATTTCTGCAATGCAAATGTTGCAGACGCAAATGAGCGGGATGGCAGAAAGCGCAGGACTTGACTCTGAAGATGCAGCCATGGATTTGGTTAAGGAAATCCGTAACGAAGATAGCGACAAATAAACAATGGAACCATTCAGCAGCCTGCAGGCTGCTTTTTTCTTAGGGAAAAGGAGGCAATATGGAGCGAAAAATAAACAAGGAAATCCGGGAATACCGGGAGGCGATGTTTTGGGGGCTGACGCTGCGTCAGTTCCTTTTTTCTGTTTTGGGACTTGGCATATCTGTCGGGATATATTTTTTGCTGCGGGGAAGGCTCGGCATGGAGGCTGTATCATGGGCATGTATCTTCGGGATGCTGCCCTGCGCGATGCTCGGCTTTGTGACCTACAACAAAATGCCCGCAGAGAAATTCCTTTGGGCAGTGATCAAGACAGAGCTATTGACGCCAAAAAAACTGATCTTCAAGCCGAAGAACCTGTGCTATGCGCTTTTCGTGTGTGCAGAACAGGCGGGACATCAAACGTTCGGTGAAGCTGAAAAAAGGCGGACGATAAGAAGCAGGAGAAAAAAAGAGAATCAAGAAAGCAGAGGAGATAAGAAGTGAACATACGAAAACGAAAAAAGGAACACAAAAGGATTCCAAGAAGCGTGCAGGATGCGATTCCCATCAGCACCGTTTATGAAGACGGACTGTTTCGGGTAGGGAAAAACCAATACAGCAGGACCTACAAATTTGAGGATATCAACTATCAGGTTGCCTCGGAGGCAGACAAAGAGACGATGTTTGAACGCTACTGCGCCCTGCTCAACTCTTTAGACAGCAACGCGACAACGAAAATCACGATCAACAACCGCAAGCTGAATCAGGCGGACTTTGAGAAGCGGATTTTTATCAAAGAGCAGGACGATAACCTAAACGAATACCGACGCGAATACAATCAAATGCTGCTTGCCAAGGCAACTGCGGGAAATTCCATCATACAGGAAAAGTACATCACTGTGACTGTCACCGAAAAAAGCGCAGACGATGCAAGGCAGTATTTTAACCGCTTCGGCGCGAGCCTTGCCATTCAGCTAAACAAGCTCGGCTCCAAATGCACCGACCTTGACGCAATTGAGCGGCTAAGGATTTTTTACGATTTTTATCGCAGTGGCGAGGAAAGCGACTTTGCGTTCGATCTGAAAGACAGCCGCCGGAAAGGACACAGCTTCAAGGACTATATCTGTCCCGACAGCATAGAAATCCAGAAAGACCATATCGTGCTCGGCGAGCGTTACGCGCGAGTTCTGTTTCTCAAAGAATATGCAAACTTCCTGAAGGACGATTTTGTGACGGAGCTGACCACACGCTGCAAGAACATGATGCTGTCCATCGATATGCTTCCGCTTCCGACAGGAAAAGCCGTCAGAGAAGTCGAAACAAGGCTTTTAGGGACAGAGACAAACATCACGAACTGGCAGAGAAAACAAAACGCAAACAACAACTTTTCCGCGGAAGTGCCCTATGACCTCGAAAGGCAGCGGCAGGAGCTAAGAGAGTTCCTCGACGACCTTTCGAGCCGCGACCAGAAGATGATGCTTTCGGTGCTGACCATCGTCATAACGGCAGATACTTTAGACGAACTCAACCAGCAGACAAAATCCATGCAGGAACTTGCGCGGGAGCGTGTCAGCCAGATTGCAGTCTTGAAGTTTCAGCAGCTTGACGGACTGCATACGGTGCTTCCCGCAGGTATGCAGAAACTGGATATCTTCCGTACTTTGATCACCGAATCCCTTGCCATTCAAATCCCTTTCCGCGTACAGGAAATCGCTCACGCAAAGGGTATTTTTTATGGGCAGAATGTCATCAGCAAAAACATGATTCTTGCCGACCGCACGCAGCTGCTTAACGGAAACAGCTTTATCCTCGGTGTATCGGGTAGCGGCAAATCTTTCGCTGCAAAATGCGAAATTACCAATCATATGCTTGCGACCGATGCGGATATTCTCATTATCGATCCGGAAAGGGAGTACGCACCCCTCGTGCGGGCGCTGGGCGGCGAAGTCATTGAAATTTCAGCAACCAGCCAGAATCATATCAATGCCATGGATATGACAAAGGAGTATGGAGAAATCAATCCAATCATCGAAAAATCGCAGTTCCTGCAATCGCTCTGTGAGCAGATCATCACAGGGCACACCTTTACCAAGGGACAGCAGTCCATCATCGACCGCTGCACCGAAAGCGTGTATCGCTATTACCTGCAAGGCAATTATCAAGGTGTGCCGCCGACTTTGCAGGACTTCCGCGAAGAACTCTTAAAGCAGCCGGAGCCGGAAGCCCACGCGCTGGCACTGGAGCTGGAGCTATTCACGAAAGGAAGCCTCAACACTTTCGCACAGCAGACGAATGTCGATACCGATAAGCGCTTGATTTGTTACGATATCATGGAGCTTGGTGAGCAGCTCCGCCCGATTGGTATGCTTGTAATTTTGGACAGCATCCTAAACCGCATTACCGCAAACCGCAGGAAAGGCAGGCAGACCTTTGTCTATGTGGACGAAATTTATCTTTTATTTCAGTACGAATATTCGGCGCAGTTTTTATTCAAGCTTTGGAAACGTGTCCGGAAGTACGGCGCTTTCTGCACAGGGATCACGCAGGACGTGGAGGATCTTCTCCAGTCCCATATCGCGCGCACCATGCTATCCAATTCCGAATTTGTTCTCATGCTGAATCAGGCTGCGACAAATCGGGAAGAACTTGCGCGTCTTTTGAACATTTCCGATACGCAGTTATCCTATATTACCAATGTGGACGCAGGGCATGGACTCATTAAAATCGGCAACAGCCTTGTTCCCTTTGAGAACCATTTCCCAAGAGACACAAGGCTCTATCAGCTCATGACCACCAAACCCGCCGACCGGGAGTAGCGCATAAAATTAGTATGGATTTTAGGAAGAAAAAATAATATAATAATAGAAACACATTTTCGATGAAAAGAGGATTTGTACATGGTGGATATCCATAGAATTTTATCATCCGAGAAAGAGAGCGGACACATAGAGGTCAAGACGGCAACAGAAGGAGTACCGCAGAGCATGTGGGAAACTTATTCGGCGTTTGCCAACACAGATGGCGGGGTCATCCTGCTTGGTGTGCAAGAAGATGTACAGACAAAGAAGCTGATACCAATCGGCATTAAAAATACGGAAAAGATGATTCCGGAGCTTTGGAATGCCTTGAATAACCCACAGAAAATAAGCGAGAATATTTTGCTGAACGAAAACATTTATACCGTTGATTATGATAAGAAAAAAATCATTGTCATGGAGGTCCCACGGGCGGCAAGACAGAGCCGACCGATCTATATTGGGAGAGATATGTTTTCCGGCAGCTATCGACGCAATGGAGAAGGTGACTATCGTTGCAAGAGGGAAGAAGTGCTTGCCATGCTTCGCGACCAAGCAGAAGAAAGTGCAGACCGCAAGGTTGTGGAAACTCTTAGGCTTTCTGATTTGAACCACGAATCGATCCTTGGATATCGCAGAATGTTTTCCAATCGTAAGCCAAACCATATTTGGACAAAGCTAAGCGATGAAGAATTTCTTCTGAAAACCGGGGCAGCAAAGAAAGGCTCAGACGGGGAATTACATCCGACTATTGCAGGACTTCTGTTCTTTGGCGACTTTGTCACGATCATGGACGAGTTACCGAATTACTTCCTTGATTACAGAGAGCGAAAGGCTACGAATATCCGCTGGTCAGACAGGGTATGCTGTAGTGACGGAGACTGGAGTGGAAATATCTTTGATTTTTACTTTAGAATCATCGGGAAACTGACCGCCGATGTGAAAAAACCTTTCAAGCTGGATGAACAGATGATGAGAGTCGATGACACATCTATACACGCAGCCATCCGAGAGGCATTGGCCAATGCACTGATTCACGCCGATTATTACGGGCGGCAGGGAATTGTCATCGATAAAGACTTCAGCAAAATCACCATATCCAATCCGGGAACCTTTCGAATCAGCATAGAGGATGCCATAGCAGGAGGGGTAAGCGACACACGAAACGCAAGAATCTTCAATATGTTTTCCCTGATAAACGTGGGAGAACGTTCCGGCTCCGGTCTGTGCGATATTTACAGCACATGGGAAGAAAACGGCTTTGCGAAGCCCGTCATTCAAGAGTTATCCGACCCTGCAAGGGTAGTGTTGACATTAGAAACTATATCGGTGTCAGATGAGACAATAAATGAGACAATAAATGAGACAATAAATAACAAGTCGCAGAAACTTATAGAGATTTTGCAATTGGATCCACATATTACTACTGCAGAACTTATGGAGAAATTAGGATGCTCAAGAGCTACGGTAGCACGACTAATTAAAGAGCTAAAAGAGAAAGGGTACCTTGTACGGGTGGGCTCAAATAAGAAAGGAACTTGGAAAATACTGAAATAAAACACAAGATGGCTCGGAGCCATAAACTTCGGGCTTTTTGCTTGCAAAAAACAAGAATCAAAAGGAAGCCTCAACACTTTCCGAATTGGCTTGTGCATGCCGGAAAAATAGCGTATACTATAGATGTCAGCAGATATCGAAACTGTTCGCAGAGAAAGGGCAGGAAAATGCGTAAAGAAATAGGCGATACAAGAAAAAAGAAAATCTCCATCGGCGTGGAGGATTTCAAAGAGATCATTGTGAAAGACGGGTACTTTGTCGATAAAACCCTGATGATAAAAAAACTGATTGAAAAAAATGCAAAGGTAACCTTGTTCATGCGTCCACGGCGCTTCGGCAAGACGCTGAATCAGTTCATGATTCGCCGTTTCTTTGAGGATGAGAGAACACGCAGCGGGGAGCGAATTGACA